>CAAGKR010124282.1_pt1 | contig 11459 bp, 12 predicted proteins | sample 2556971 | NCBI WGS metagenome assembly CAAGKR01 (sample SAMEA5207829, study PRJEB30636) | soil metagenome | biome: forest; feature: boreal; material: soil | place: USA | collected 2011-09 | depth 1 m
AGGTGTCTGTGTCATAGCTTGTAATCCACAGGGCAAATGCGGGATAAAGTAAGCATGTCGAGATTCCATAATTATGCGCCGGACCAAGTCTATCTTTTGCCCCCGAACGTTAAGGATATTTTGGGGGAGAGGCATTTATGTTTCCATCTGCATGGGGTGATAGAGGGGCTGGACACGGCCCAGTTTGAGGCGGCGTACAGCGCGGAGGGACGGCTGGCGTATCCGCCGAAGATGATGTTGAAGGTGTGGTTGTATGCTTTTGCCTTGGGGGTGAGTTCGACGCGACGCCTGGAGCAGCGAGTGCGCGAAGACCTGGCGTTCCGCTATTTAGCCGGTGGACTGAGTCCGGACCACAAGACCCTGAGCGAGTTTTTGCGGCGGCACCGACGGGCGATCAACGATGCGTTCACGCAGGTGCTGGAGCAGGCCCAGCGGGCGGGCATGGTAAAGCTGGGGCACGTGGCCATTGACTCGACGCGGGTACGGGCTTCGGCTTCGCGCTATCGCATGGACAACGAAGACAAGCTGCGGCAGGAACGGGCGCGTTACCGGCGGCTGGCGCGGCGGTTTCAGCAGAAGGCGGGGGTGACGGATCCGGATGAGAGTGGCGGCACGGAGATCAGCGCGGAGCAGCAGCGCCGCCTGAAACAAAGCATGGCGGAGATGCCGCAGCGGTTGCAGAGACTGCGCAAGTCGGGGTTGAAGCAGCTTTCGCGCACGGACGCGGATGCGCGCTTCCTGCGCTCCCGCGAGGGCTGGGTGCTGGGCTATACCCCGGAGGTGGCAGTCAGCGATGACCACTTCATTGTGGCCGCGCGCGTGACCCAGAGCGCCAGCGACAACGCCTCGCTGCTGCCGATGGTTGAAGAAATAGAGCGGCGCTGCCGACGACGCCCGCAAACGGTGACCGCCGATTCCGGTTATTTCAGCGGCGCCGCGGTACGGGAGATGCAACGGCTGAACATCGATGCCTATGTGCCGGATAATAATCTGGCGCACGAGATGAGCACCGGAGAACGCGCCGCAGGCATCGGTCGATGCGCCATCCGTGATCCCGAGCACCTGCGCATGCGGGAGAAGCTGCGTAGCGGACCCGGGCGGGCCCTCTACCGCCGCAGACAGGCGGTGGTGGAACCGGTGATCGGGATCCTGAAAGAGCAACGCGGCATGCGGCGCTTCCGGCGGCGCGGCCTGGCCGCCGTCACCACCGAATGGATGCTGGCCGCCATCGCCTACAACATCACCCGCATGATGCGGGCGTAAACAGAAAAGCGGCCATGACATCAGGTCGTCATAGTGCAAGAACCGGAAACCGCTTCCCTTGCCGGTGTACATAGAAGCTATGACACAGACACCGCAGGGACGACAGCTAGTAGCCCGGCACGTCAGTGCCGGGGAAACAGTCCGACAAGAGCCTTCCTTGCCGCCGCAGGCCTCGGTGCAGCGCAGCTGCCAAAAGGCACGATTTTCCTTCACTAGCTTGCGATATACCCGCTCTGCAACGCATTGAAAGCAAATACACGCAGCAGATGCACGGGGGTGGATACCCCGATGCGTCGCAAGCCACTCCTCCGCAGCGTGTTAAAATTTAGCCAGCTTCCTCCATCATGGCCATTATCAAGCGCAGAAGAACGCCGACTGTAACCATCGGAACCGTGCAGGTTGGCGGCGATCATCCGGTCGTCGTCCAGTCGATGACCAACACCGATACAGCCGATATTCCCGGCACCATCAAGCAGGTGACCGCGTTAGCGCGGGCCGGTTCTGAACTGGTTCGCGTGACGGTAAACAATGACTCCGCGGCGCAAGCCGTCGCGCACATCGTTGAGGGGATCGATAAGCTCGGGCTCGAAACTCCCATCATCGGGGATTTTCACTACAACGGGCATCTGCTTCTCAAGAAGTATCCCGCCTGCGCCAGGGCGCTAGCCAAGTACCGGATTAATCCAGGCAATTGCAGCATCGGCAAGAAGGATGACCAAAACTTTCGCACCATGATTGAAGTCGCCGTCGAAAACCAGAAGCCAGTGCGCATTGGGGTGAACTGGGGTTCGCTCGACCAATCGCTGCTCACCAAAATGATGGATGAGAACAGCCGATTGGCGGAGCCCCGGGATGCGCGTGACGTGACCATGGAAGCCATGGTGGTAAGCGCGTTGGATTCGGCGGCCATGGCGCAAAAATATGGCCTGCGCAAGAACCAGATCATTCTGAGCGCAAAGGTCAGCGGCGTGCAGGATTTGATTGACGTCTATCGCGAGCTGGCGCAACGTTGCGATTACGCGCTGCATCTCGGATTAACGGAAGCAGGGATGGGGGCGAAAGGGATTGTCGCCAGTTCGTCCGCGCTCGCGCTCGCTCTGGAAGAAGGCATTGGCGATACCATCCGCGTTTCTCTTACTCCGGCGCCCAACGGAGATCGCACCGAAGAAGTAATCGTGGCGCAGCAGATTTTGCAGTCGCTCGGCATCCGCAGTTTTACGCCACAGGTGACGGCTTGTCCCGGTTGCGGCCGCACGACGAGCACTTTTTTTCAAGAGATGGCAGCGCAGATCCAGCGGTACACGCGAACGCAAATGCCCATCTGGAAACAGAAGTATCAAGGTGTGGAAGAGATGAAGTTGGCGGTGATGGGATGTGTGGTCAATGGGCCGGGCGAATCCAAACACGCCGACATAGGAATTTCACTGCCGGGAACGTTTGAAGCTCCCAAAGCTCCGGTTTTTGTAGACGGCCGTCTATTTGTTACGTTGAAGGGCGATAACATCGTCCCTGAGTTCATCAAGATTCTCGACGATTACGTCGATTCTCACTACCGTTCGTCCCAGCCAGTAAATTCGCTGGGAACTGATGCCAACAGTAAAGTTGAAATCGCGGCAAAATAATTGCCGATTGATTGCTGATGGCTCCTACACAAGCTTCAATAGGCTGACGCTCACTCCGAGCCACGCGGTGAATCCTATCGCGATCAAGGCGAGCCTGAAGGGCGTGCTGTCCCAAAGATTGTTGTACTTCGCATCCAAGAAATTTTCCATCTTCGCTACCATTTGATTTCTCCTGCGCTTCCCTGTGGGTTGTTCGTTCATGCTGTAATCAGACGTCCCGCAAAATATTTCGTTAGCAACATTTCAGTTTGCGCGACGGTGTGCGGAGGATGGTACGAAGAAGAGATCGGAGAAGTTCCAGTATCCGGCGGAAACGCCGGCTCGCGCGTAAGTAACTCTCACTTAATAAGCCACGCCAATCCAGTAAGAGCCACCAGCGTAAGTTGGACTGGCGCGAAAGCAAGAACCTACAAAAATTCGCTTCAAGGCCGGCAGCTCACTCAGCTCCACGAATCGTGATGGCAGTTCGTCAGGTTCACCCGCAGTGAAGGCGACCACGGCCATCGCCACTGAGCCGCATGGAACAGCGGCGGCAGTCAACTTGTCTCTATCCGCCATTTGGCACATCGCGCTGCGAATGCTGGTGTCTGACTCCACTGCGACAACAGGCATCTTGTGACTGCGACGAAGCTGATTGAAGGCTCTGCCAAATCGCTCTTCTGCCTCAGCAGAGCTGGATTCTTCAGTCACCGAGGCGAAATCTTCCGTGGCAAAAAACTTGCCGTCGTTTGCCACTACACCAATCCCCACGGCGTTGTATTTTGGACTCAAAATATTGGCGCGATGCCCTGGAGATCTCATCAATCCGGAATGCAGATCATCTGGTTCAGTGGAGTAGGCAAGATTTTCCGCAGCGGCCCCGAAGCGCAAGCCGGTTTCAGAAATTCGCTGAACCAGACCGGATTCACCCGGAAATTGGTGTGACAGCTGCTTTTTTTGCCACAGCAACTGCGCATGTTTTCTGGCCGCCTGTTGTAGCTGGCTGTTCCATTTCAGTGCAGTAAAACCGCGATTTACCCGGTCGTCATTGAGCAGCCGAAACATGGACTGCTCAACGGCGTTGTTGAAGCTTGCCCGTTCAGTGGATTCAGACGAGGTAATGGGCAGCGGCCGTGCCGCTAGAAGTTGCGAGGCCAGCAATAGGGCTGTCAGCCATGAAAGCAGGCTTCGCAGCCAATGGTCTAGCTTGTGTGCCATTTGGTTTTCACCGAATGATCGCAATGCAGCGAGAACAAGTTTCCTCGTCTCCCAGCCTCGCGGTGTGCGCAGTTGCCGTATCATATCTTTCCAATGGCTGGTCTTGCGCCCGCAACATCGTCGCTGATCGGAAACGCCCGCGAGGCGCGCAATCGCCCGCTTGCGGCGGCCGGCTTAGTGATGGTCATTATTTTTATTCTATTTGCAATTTTTGCGCCGTGGATCGCGCCGCACGATCCAGCAGCCATTGACCTGCCGTCACGTCTATTGCCACCATCCGGGACACACTGGTTCGGCACCGACGAACTGGGCCGCGACATTCTTTCGCGAGTCGTTTTTGGTGCGCGCATATCCATGGTGGTGGGCACGAGCGTGGTGCTGGCCTCGCTCATCATCGGCCTCAGCATTGGATCGATTGCCGGATACTACGGCGGTTGGGTAGACCGAGTTGCCAACGTCATCGTGATGAATGCGTTCATGTCATTTCCCGGCATCTTGTTGGCGATTGCGTTCGTCGCATTCCTCGGCCCGGGCATTTTCAATCTGATTCTGGCGCTGTCGATTGGAGGATGGGTTGGCTATGCACGGCTCATTCGGGCGCAAGTTTTGGCAACGCGCGAGCGGGAATTTGTGGAAGCTGCGCGGGCGCTGGGGGCAAATGACCTGCGCATCATCGTGCGCCACATTCTGCCCAACATTATCCAGCCAATTATCGTGCAAGGCGCCATTGGCATGGCTGGGGCAGTCCTCGCGGAAGCTACGATGAGCTTTCTCGGCCTGGGCGTTCCACCGCCCACCGCCAGCTGGGGCTCAATGCTGAACGACGCGCGCTCACATCTCTTCGACGCGCCGCACATGGTCTTCTTCCCTGCCGTGGCCGTGATGCTGGCGGTGCTGTCATTCAATTTCATTGGAGACGCGCTGCGCGATTACCTTGATCCGCGGTCCCGGATTGAGGCGGGATTGTGAGTTCGCGATTTTGCGGGCTTAGTGGCTCGTTGCCGCCTGCCCTTCACTCAGTCCCCACTTCACGATTTGTTTAATGACGGGGATGATGCTCTTGCCAAGGGCCGTGAGACTGTACTCAACCTTTGGCGGAACCACGGGATATTGCTTGCGATGAATGAGGCCGCGCTTCGCCAGCTCCTTCAGTTCCCGGCTCAGAATTCGAGGGGTGACCGGTTTTCCCTGCCCAGCGATCACAGCCGACCTCCGTAACTCGCCGTAACGCCTGGGGCCTTTAATCAGCTCCCAGAGGATCCTCATCTTATATTTGCCGCCTGCCGCCTGATTGAATGCGATTAACGGGCAATGCTTGCCGGTTTGTTGTTTTGTCTCAGCCAACTGCATTTCCTTTCCGCCTACCAGAACCGAAAGATACGATTTTATCTATAGTATCATTATTGTCTGTACTTGCAATTATGTACCTACCTGCCGTATCCTCAACAGCAGAAGAAAGGAGTTTATTCATGAGCACCGATATCCTGACCGCCGCTGAAGCATACTTGAAAGCATGGGACCGTAAAGATCTTGCGGGAATTTCAAAATATTTGGACCCAGACGTCCGCTTCCTGGGGCCAATGAGTCAGACCACCGGAAAAGAGGCCTTCCTGGATTCCGCGAAACGAATGTTTGCGCTTCTGAAGGAGATTAAAGTACGCTCGAAATTCGCTGCTGGTGAGCAGGCCATATTCACATACGATTTCATCTGCGCCGAGCCGATTGGAGTTTGTCGGACGGCTGAGCTTATCATCTTTAAAAATGGCTTGATTAGCAGCATCGAACTCTTCTTCGATGCCCGCCCGTTCGAGAAGCTGAGGCAATCCCAGAAGCTAGAAACAAAATCGGCTTAACTGACATGCCATGCACAAATGCGAGGACCAGTATGCGTATGGAAGTGAAAGAGCAGAAGATGACACCATGATCACGCGCACTCCGCGATTGCTTCTTGCCTTCGCCGCGCTGGTGGCGGCAACGGGTGCCGCGCTCCATGCCTCAGCCTATAAGAAAACTGTGGCTGCGGTCGACGTGTCGAACTTGGCTCCGTTTTTCGGCAAGAGCTTAAAGGCGCTTTGGCTTGGGGACTCAGCTACTCTGATCCTTGTAGCCGCCGTCTTCGCGTTGATCGCGGCGCGGCCATCTTCACTCGCGACCCAGGCGATCCGGCCCGTCGTGCTGCTGGTTGCGCTCATCCCCGCAGCCACGGCTGTTCTGCTCTACATCTTTCTGGGCAATTTCTTCGCCGGGCATCTATTGTTGCTGATTGCGGCTCTGGCGTTTGTCGCGGGCCTGCAATTTCCGGCAAGCAGGGTTTAGTGGCCGAGGCATGAAAACAAATTACTGCCTTATCCGCGGGTTCGCTGCGGAGGCAATTTCCACCAGCGGTTAAAATCGCAATGCCGTAAAACAGTATTACGGTATTACGATGTAGCCGTCATATGGGAGTCAAATGACAGTTGCCGAACCGGAGTCTGTATCCGATTTCTTCTACCCTCTCTTATTCCTAGTACCTAGCTTTGAGGGCGCAGCCATCGATTATCCTCCGTTTCGACTTGCGCGACGGAAGTGGGAAACGAGCACGTTTGACCTCGCCACGCTCGCTACGAAACATAGGCTGCATCTGCCTTATCAGACGATGGACGTATTTCTTTCACGCTGCAACATGGAACTTGGCGTCCCCGGCAAGCGCTCCTTATCAGAGGCGAATGAAGCGTTCCAAACATTGAGATTGGCACTGTACTCAAGTGGGGTATCGCCCTTCCTTTGCCCTTTCGTTACGACGCATTCCATAAACGATTACTCCGGCATCAACAGCCGAGACAGCGAGACGTCGGAGCAAAGATGCACCCCGACATGGAAACCGGACTGACGAGTGATGCGGGAACGGTGGAAGCGTGGCCCCTTGAACTTTCATTTCAATGTACGGTCAAACCGGACGGTTTGCAGGTGTTAGAAGCAACTTTCAGCGCCGCAGTCGACAAAGCGGACGGATGGGGGCGGTTGCTTATCCGGTTCCCCCAATTGCGGGCGCTAATTGATGCCGCTATCTCTGCGCCAATGCTTGGAAACCTAAGTCAATCGCTGCTGCACATTTGGAGTGGGATGGAGGCTCTTTTCCCATCCGTCAGCACGGAGGTGTCTTTCAGACTTGCGTTGTATATTGCTCAGCTCACGGCTAATGGTGGAGCGCAGCGGCTCGCCTGTTATGACGCTGTACGCGCCGCCTACGGCACCCGTTCAAAAATCGCTCATGGGTCTAAGGGCAGTGTCAGTGAACAGGAATGGAATCAGGCATGGGGGATTTTGATGGACTGCCTCAATGCTCTGCATCGCAGGGAATGCCTACCCTCGGAGCAAGAACTACTAGCGGAAGTCCTTTCATAAGGTATTTGCGTGAAGACGAGACGGCATCGCATTCCAACGACGCTGCTTACTGCCTTATCCGCGGGTTGGCGGCAGAGTACAGCAAGTCAGTGAGGAAATTCACGGCGATGTAAGTCACGCCGATCGCGAGAATGCAGCCCTGGACGAGGTAATAGTCGCGATTAGAAATAGCGCTCACGGTCAGGCGCCCGATTCCCCGCCAGGAAAAAATTGTCTCAGTCACGATGGTGCCGGCGAGCAGCGCGCCAAATTGCAGGCCCACAACCGTCAGCACGGGAATAAGCGCGTTGCGCAATGCATGTTTATAAACCACCGTATTTTCTGAAAGCCCTTTCGCGCGCGCGGTGCGAATGTAGTCCTGCCCCAGCTCTTCGAGCATCGCCGTGCGCACCATCCGCGTGAGAATGGCCGCCAACGATCCGCCCAAGGTCACCGCCGGCAATAGTAAATGCACCCACGTTGACGGGGCCTTCCAACTCGCGGTTCCCGACACCGGCAGCAATCCAAGTGATATCGCGAAAAACAGGATCAGGATGGGGCCCAGCGCGAAATTCGGGAATGACAATCCGAGCAGGCTGACAAAGCTGAGCAGGCGATCGTCCCATCGGTTGCGTCGCAGCGCAGACCGCACGCCCGCCGGAATGGAAATGAGCAGTGCCACAATCATTGCGGCGACAGTAAGCAACAGAGTGGACGGGTATGCGTCGGCAATCAGCGTGGTCACAGGCCGCTGAAAACGCAGCGACTTGCCCAAATTCAGATGCAGGACGCCATTCCAGTAATTCAAATACTGCTGGCCAAGCGGGACGTCCAGCCCGTAAGCCTGGCGCGTGGCGATGACGTCAGTGCTGGCCGCGCCCTCGCCGAGCATTTGTTGGATGGGATCGCCGGGGACGAGATGGATAAGCAAAAACACGACTGACACCACCAGCCACAGGACCGGCACGGTAAACATCAGGCGCGAGGCTAGGTATCGGATCATTTATCTGAAAGTTCTTTTTACTGAAATGGCAGGTCCAACGTCAGTGTACTGTTCACGCCTTCCGACACTTCCACCGTCACCTTTTCGATTCGATGTCCAGCCATGCTCACCACCGTAAACCGCCGGCCATCGAATTCCACCGTCTCTCCACCTTGGGGAATCTTGCCCAAGCGGGAGAGCATGAATCCTGCGAGTGTTTCGAAACCTTGATCGCGCGGCAAGACAAGTTTGTGGCGTGTTTCGAGATCGCGGATGTTCTCCGCGCCATCGAGCACGGCCGTGCCGCCACTCACGAGAAACATCGGTTGCTTGTCGACGTCAAATTCGTCTTCGAGTTCACCCACAATTTGCTCCAGCGTGTCCTCGACGGTGACCACGCCAACCGTTGAACCGAACTCGTCCACTACCACGGCCAGATGCCGCTTGCGTTTCTTGAACTCCATCAGCAGATCGCTGACCGGCTTCGTCTCCGGGACAACCAGAGCGTCACGCATGATGTTGCTGATCTTCAAGTCGGTGTGCGCGCCAAAGCTTTCCGGCGCGGTCAACCGGTAATGCATGATGCGAGACAGGTCTTTTGAATAAAGCAAGCCAACAATGTGATCAGGCCCACGTGCGGGATCGTAAATTGGGACCCGCGAGTGCTGCTCTTCGACCACTCTCTTCATCGCTTCACTGAGCGGCATGGTGGCCGGCAGAGAAAACATGCTTGTTCGTGGCACCATGATTTCACGGACTGTGACGTTCCCCAGCTCCAGCACGCGATGAATCATGTCCTCCTGCAAATTAGGCAGGAGTCCCACCCGCGAGCTGGCGGTAACGATTAGCTTTAACTCCTCGGGTGAGTGCACGCCGCCCTCGCGTACCGGGCGCGAACCGAAAGCACGCAGCACAAATCGCGCCGTCCGGCTCATCAGAAACAGCGCTGGACGCGAGATCGTCATGAACACGTCCATGGGGTTTGAGACTGCCAGCGCCACCCGTTCCGCGCGCTGGAGGGCGATGGATTTTGGAACAATTTCGCCCAGCACCACATGGACGAAGCTGACCAGGGTGAACCCAATAATCAGACTGGTGAGATGGATATAAAAGGGAGATACGGGAATGCCTTTGAGGTAGTGCTCAAGCAGGCGGGCGAAAGTGGGTTCGCCCACGATGCCCAATCCCAGACTGGCCACAGTTACGCCAAATTGCACAGCGGCAAGCAGCTCGTCGAGGCGCTGGTGGAGTCTTTGGACGGTCCTGGCGCCGATTCGGCGGGCATCCACCAACTGCTGAATGCGGGTATCACGAACGCTCACCAAGGCAAATTCGGCGGCCACAAAAAAGGCGTTGGCAGCGACCAGCAGCAGAACCATCAGCGCCTGCAGCAGGGCTAAAGTGAACATTGAATCGCAATTTTAACACCAAGGATTCCAGTATCCTTGGTGACATCCGGCCTTTTCACCAGTCTATAGGGGCCATGACCGCAGAATTGCGTGGCTCAGCGATTTCCACATTTTTCGGAACTATCACCCGGAGACTTTCGTATCAGCAGCAGAACCGGCAACAGATGCTCGGATAACCCGAACAGCAGGAGCTTCAGATGGCAATGGGCGCGGGAAAGAAGAAGAACAAAAAGTTGTACATCATTATCGGCGTGGCACTGCTGGTAATCGTGGTGGCTGGAGTGGCGATCGCGTCCAAAGTTAGCGGCACTAGGATTGACCCCAGCAAGATCGGCAAGGTCGAGCAGGGCGATCTGGCAAAGAGCGTCGTCGCCACCGGCAAAATCCAACCCATAACCAAGGTGGAGATTAAATCGAAAGCCAGCGGAATTGTTAAGCGCTTGCTGGTGGACGAAGGTAACAGCGTGAAGGTGGGGCAAGTCCTGGCTGAACTTGACAAGGAACAGATCCAGGCCCAGGTACGCGCTGCCCGCGCGGCATTGGAAGCCGCCGACGCCAATCTGCACGCCACCGAAGCCGATATCGAACGCTCCAAAGTCGACGCGCTTGGCCCTGATATCCCAACTTTGCAGCGTGCGTATGAACGCGCGAAAAAGATGGCGATTGAGGGCGTAGTGTCGCAAGCCGCGCTTGATGATGCCCAACGTGCTTACGAATTGGCGGTGAATAAGCGTGATATGGCGGTCGCGCAACTGAGCGTCGCCCGGGCCAAGCGAGCGCAAGCACAGGCGCAGGTTGCACAATCGCGCGCCAGCTTGGAACAGTCAGAAGAAGATCTGAGAAATTCAACCATCGTGGCTCCCATTGACGGCCTTATTCTCTCGCGCGACGTAGAAATTGGCGATGCCGTCAGTTCGATTCTGATCCTCGGTTCTTCCGCAAGCCTGGTCATGACGCTCGGCGATACCCATGAGGTTTACGTTAAAGGCAAAGTGGATGAGAGCGATATCGGCAAGGTTTATCTGGGGCAGATTGCTCGCATCAAGGTCGAGTCATTCAAGGACAAGACCTTTGATGGCAAAGTCACAAAGATTTCTCCGCTGGGCGTAGAGAAGGATAACGTCACCACCTTTGAAGTCAGGGTGTCGATTACCAATCCGGGCGGCGAACTGAAAGCCAACATGACCGCCAATGCGGAGATCATTCTCGAGGATCACAAGAATGTTCTGTATATCCCCGAGCAATCGTTGATTTACGACAAGGATAAGAAGGCATCGGTTGAAATTCCCGATCCCAAGGGCCCTGAGGGCAAGCGCAAGGTGGCGGTAACGGTGGGAATTTCCAACGGTTCAAAGACCCAGCTGCTGAGCGGACTAAAGAAGGACGACAAGGTGGTGCTGCAGTAGCACGCGCCTGGGTAACCAGAAGCTTCGGAGAAGCATTCCGCCAGGCATGGTGATGAATGCTTCTTCAGATTTCTCTGAAGTAACCAAGACGATTTTAGAATCGTATTCTCTGAATCTGATGAGGACTTCGCCATGAGAATGACAACCACCAAGCATCTTAGCTTCTCGATTCTCGCCATTTTTGTTCTGGCGGCCGGGCAAACAACTTTGGCTGCCG
>CAAGKR010505333.1_pt1 | contig 11454 bp, 12 predicted proteins | sample 2556971 | NCBI WGS metagenome assembly CAAGKR01 (sample SAMEA5207829, study PRJEB30636) | soil metagenome | biome: forest; feature: boreal; material: soil | place: USA | collected 2011-09 | depth 1 m
CCTGGCCATTAACATTCCATTCATACTCTGGAACCCTCATGCCTGGATTGCCGGAGTAATGGCTCCGATGTCGGATCCTATGTTCCCGATGGGTGTGGGTATTGTAAGTTTGAGTTCTACACCTCTGCTGCCTATCTTCTCACCAATGGTCTATGATGTGCTCGAACTTGGGGCAATGCTTATCGCCCTGGCATATTTCTGGCGTCTATGCAAAGAACGTCCAGAAGCTGCTATAGTGCTGGCGGTCATTCCACTTTTCTTCGCGTGGCGCAGCCTATCGTCATACTTCTACTGCGCGGCCTTTCCACTCTTCATCCTGATGGCAGCGAGAGCATTTCCTGCAAAGAGCAAACAAACCAGGCAGGCCGTGGGTCGATCCGTGCTATTGCCGTTCGACTTTGATAAACCTGTGATAAGCGACATTCCTGCTCCTGTGGGGACCCGAGTTGCTTTTCGAGGCATGTACTACTTCCGCAATTGGGCAGTAACAAGGTTAGCACTAATAAGACAGGGATTAGTATAGCTTTTCTCGACTCTTTCTACTCTTCGTGATACAATCCACAGGGATAACACCTGAAGTGGGAAGCCCCTTGCGTGTAAAATAGAGAAGAGTAGAGATAGAGAGCATGACAGCAGAAAAACAGAGGGATTCTTCTGTTCCACATGGAGATGATGCCCAGCTAGCGCATTTGCTTGAACAACGGCATGAGATCGCAGAAGAACTACATAACAGTGCCAGCCGGGCACAGGCGGAAACGGCGCTGGCTGAGTTGTCTAAAATAGACGAAGCGAGCCAGATGGCTCTACTTAAGGCATTGGCAAAGCAACATGACACGGACGCCGCCGACGTCTTATTAGCGATTAACGAACTCACCCCAAACAAAGCTATCCGCAAAGAAGCACGCCGCGCATTGATACAACTGGCAGGGGCAAAGGTTTACCCAAGTTGGACTCCCGAACCGGAAGCCGGACCGGCAGTTGCGATGATCAATCCCCCCCGTTTCTGGAAAGGCTATGTAACAGAAAAGCGCGAAGAGGGTGAGATTGAGGTTGTGTTGTGCTGGGAACAAGGTTTTGAGTACGGCGAAGCGCGCCTGATGGCTTTCATGCTCGATTTCTGGAGAGCAGGCGTCAAAAACTTTATGGCGGAGGTTGGCAGCAAGCGACACATTGATGCACGCATCAACCTGTCAAAGGCCAATTACAGCAAAGCAAGTGGTAGAGAAATAAGAACTACCGATTGTACGCTGGCGGAGGGGCGTCGCCTGATTCAGGAAGCGCTGTCGGTGAATGCCTGGCGAGGAACTACACCCTCAAAAGATTACCGCAACCATCTGCCTACGGTACAGCAACTGATATTGAACGCTCCTGACGTGGATGTAGACCGTGGACGGACCTTTATCAATCCCGAGCTAGATGCAGATGAAGTTGCCGGTAATTTCATTGGAGGATGGTCACTGGGCGACTACGAGCTATGTTTTGACCTGCTTGCAAGCGATAGTCCACTACGAGAGGGGCTTTCAAGAGACGAATGGATTGATCTGCGCCGTAAATGGGCAGATGAGGCGCATCCCGCACGTTTTGAGATGAGTTTTTTGCGTGAACGCGAACGTAGTCAGCAGTCGATCTGGCTTCCCAGTTCGGTTCTGAGCGACCGGATTTCAACACAACGAGAAATAGAGACGGGCTGGTCGCTGGAACTGACGGATACGCCGCTGAGTGGTACACTGCTGGAGATGCCGATGGGAACCGCCATCTACAAGGAAACGAGACGACGATGGTTCTGGACAAGCTACGTACTGGTGCAAGAAGAGCATGCGTGGCGGATTCAACGCATGACGGATGAAGGAGCCAACGCGCAGGGTCTACCAATTGCAGAGCTACAGCAGCGATTACAAACGAATGACGACCGCATACGTGAGATCGTAGAGGCGCATCAGCCTACTGAGCCTGGCGCGAACCAATACTATGAAGAAATTATCTGGCGCACAATACAGTCATTGCATTACGATGATGCGCTGCTGGTGAAGCTCCCGCTTGACCGTACGATCTATGATGATGCCTTTAACCGTGCACAAGGATTGCAATTATCTGATCGAGCTATCGTCTACCTGGAGGGCATCGTACAGCATTTCCCCAAAGCTTATGACATTGGGGATATTCTGCGACATCTCGGCGTATCGCAGGCTAACCTTAGTGAACAGTATAAGCAATATGACATGAATGAACGCAGTGAGCATTTCTTTGCATTAGCATTGGAAAGCCTGAGAAAATCAATTACAGTAGACAATGCGCCACTTGGGCATATTATCTTAGCTGAGTTGTTGATGATCAGAGATCAAGCGGAGGAAGCGATAGCCGAACTTCAGTTAGCAAGATCACTAACCAGTGATAAAGATGAGGAAGCGCAGATCGAGTCTGACCTGGCGAACATAGCGATGATGCATCAGAAGTATGACGAGGCCATATCACATTTTAAACGGGTTGCCGAAATTAACCCAAATTACGATGGCATCTGGCTGAACATTGGTCTTGCTTACCGGAGGCAAGAGAATTACGACGAGGCAGAAGCTTACTATCAACGCGCACTTGAAGCACAGCCTGACGATATTGCGGCCTGTGCAGAGCTTGGCACGCTTTATATAACCACACATCAATTCGACGAGGCGCTTGAGACAGTAGAGCAAGGATTGCGTTATCACCCCGGCTCTGCCCATTTGCACGCGCTGCTTGCAGCAATACATTCAGAAAAAGGTGATCGCCGCCAGGCCCAGTCAGCACTGGCAGAAGCGGAACGCATCAATCCCGACCTGGAGATCGTGCAGGCGATGCGAGAAATGTTGTATAAGAAGCGAAAGTGATTACGCCGCCGCTGCCGAGAAGAAGGTAATCGATGACACCGAAAAAAGATGAAGCCATTGATCGATACAAGAAACTTGCAGAGGCAAGTATACGTGAGTCGCTTGCGCTCGACAATGACTATCAGGGACATATACTTTTAGCCGAGCTACTCAAGGATGACCAGGAACGCCTTGACGATGCAGAAGACCATCTCAACCAGGCGAGGGCATTGACTACCAATAAAGATGCGGAATTAACCATCGAAAATAGCCTGGGCGAAATCGCTATGAAGCGGGAGCAATACCATAAGGCGTTACGACACTACCAGCGTGTTGCTGAAATTGATCCAACCAATGCCGAGGCCTGGTACAATATCGCCGAAGCTCACAACTTACTCGACAATGTAGAAGAGGCGGAGGCCAATTATACACGTGCGATTGCCATAGAGCCTGAGATCATTGACTACTATACTGCGCTCAGCAGGATGCACATGGAGCACGGTCAAACTGCAAAAGCCCTTGAGATACTCGAGGAAGGTCTGCGCGTCAATCCCGGCTCTGCGCAACTGCGGGCGTTCCTGGCATTAGCGGTATCAGAAAGTGGCGACTACCGCAAGGCGGAAGAACTTTTAGACGAGGCTGCGCGCCTCGACCCCGATCTGGATATGGTGGAGATGTATCGCTTGCTCCTCAATGTAAACAAAACCAGGAAATTACCCGCTGTGCATAAAACAAGGCAGCTACCAGGCGCGAGTAAGACGAAACAATTACCCGGCTTAAAGGATGCTAAAAATAGAGCCAGGAAAAAATGATGAGAGAAGAACCTCTTATTACGTACCACAGGGTCACACTCGGCGTTTTGACACGCGCAGGTGATGCGCTTGCCGAGATCGTTGAGCAAGATGAAGCAGGTCAGCAGCATACCTGGACGCTACATGTTCCTGCCGGTTTACCAGGAGAACGTGTTACGATTGCAGTCGAAGCGCCCGCTCCTCCGCCAAAACGACGCAGGCGTCACTGGAAAGCTCGCCCTCCACGTGTGTGGATTACCGAGATACACCAGGCTTCACCACTACGAATCCAGGCATCCTGCCCGGTATTTGGGGTATGCGGCGGTTGCCAGCTACAACATATGCACTACGAGGCACAATTGGAGTGGAAACGCTCGGTCGTGCAAGGATTGTTGAATGAAATCGGTGGTTTCGATAATCCCCCGCTATGCGAAACAGTGCCGTGTGATATCCCCTGGCATTATCGCAATCACATGCGCTTCTCAGTGAATCGCAACGGGCAACCCGGGCTGACCGCGAGAGGTACTCATCGTGTGCTGCCATTGGAATCGTGTCCCATCGCGCACGAACAGATCAACCGCGCCCTGGGCGTGCTAAGCAACGTACCAAATGAGCGACCACAGGTCTTGATTCGTTGTGGAGCGGCAACGGGCCAGATGCTTCTACAACCACACCCTGATCCAAACGTCGCACAGCAACTTGCAGAGGTGGAACTTGACCTGCGCAGTGAGACAATGGAAGAAATGCTCGGCGGAGAGATATTCCGTATTCGTCCAAGCTCTTTTTTCCAGACCAATACTGCACAGGGTGAAAAAATGACACAGATGGTGCTGGATGGATTGTTGGGTTCCGCTCAACATTTCCGCGAACATCCACGCACCATCGTTGATGCGTATTGCGGTGTAGGTACGTTTGCGCTTTTGCTCGCCCGGCACGTGGACAAAGTTATCGCCATCGAGGAGTCGGCTAGCGCAATAAAGGATGCCCAGTGGAATCTACGCGAGGTGAGCAACGTGGAAATACTCAAGGGGAAAGTGGAGGACCTGCTGCCAACTCTGAAATGCCACATTGACGGACTTGTGATCGATCCGCCACGTGCGGGGTGCCAGCAGGCTGTGCTCGACGCGCTTGTACAGCATCCCGTGGACAGGATTGTGTATGTTTCATGTGAACCCTCTACCCTGGCACGCGATTTGAATATACTTTGCCATCTTCATTCTACTTACCGTTTGCAGTCGGTGCAGCCACTGGATATGTTTCCCCAGACCGCTCATATCGAATGTGTAGCAGTACTGGAGCGTATACAACAATGACGACACCTCCACCATTATTACTGGCCTCCGCCTCACCACGCCGGAGGCAAATTCTCCAGCTACTGGGCTTGCCATATACCGTGTGCGCCCCTCCTGTCGACGAAGATGCTGCCCAGGAACGTTTTCGAGGTCAAGCCGAGGAGATGGCGCAATGGCTAGCCAAACACAAAGCAGCAGCAGTACTCAAATTGCCAGAAGCTGCTGGCCGTGTAGTGATTACCGCCGATACCACCGTATTGTTGGATGGCGAGATACTAGGCAAGCCCCGCGATGAATCACATGCTCGCGAATTGCTCCGCTCACTACGTGGCCGCTGGCATCATGTTGTGACAGGAATTGCAGTGAGTCGCAAAATCGACGGGAAGCATAGGATACAAGCTGCAAGCTGCATTACTCCCGTCTTGATGCGTAATTACAGTATGGCTGAAATTGCAATGTATGTTGCGAGCGGTGATCCTATGGATAAAGCAGGCTCATATGGTATCCAGCACCCGGCGTTTCAGCCAACAGAGCGAATCGATGGCTGTTATCTCAACGTTGTTGGCCTCCCCCTATGCGTGCTGGTTGATTTACTGGCTGAGTTCAATGTGTATCCCGTGGTAGCGAGGCAGGGACAGGGTAACCAGGAAATGGCCTGTCCGTGGTCAGAAAAATGCAGCATCTGATTCGTGGTCGCTATGCGCCCAGCCCTACTGGCGATCTGCACCTGGGTAACCTGCGCACGGCATTGGTGGCATGGCTCTTCGCCCGTTGCACAGGTGGACAATTCGTGCTACGTATTGAAGATCTCGATCGACCTCGCGTGCGCCCAGGAGCTACCGAGCGGATGCTCCACGACCTGCACTGGCTCGGCCTGGATTGGGATGAAGGACCTGATATCGGTGGACCATATGCGCCGTATACCCAGAGCGAACGGCAGGAGATTTATACAAGCTATCTACAGCTTCTGGTAGATAAAGGCCTGATCTACCCATGTTATTGCAGTCGCGCTGAGATCGCCCGCGCCGCCAGCGCTCCGCACGGGAACGAAGGCCCACGCTACCCTGGGACATGCCGCCACCTGACACAGGCTCAACGCAGGGAACACGAGGACAACAACCGCCGCCCATCATTACGCTTTCGGGTAGACGATGAGCGTATCGTCTCCTTCACCGATCTGCTGGTCGGGCCAGTGGAGCAGCAAGTACAACAAGCGATCGGGGATTTTATTGTCTGTCGCTCTGATGGCATCTTTGCCTATCAATTTACTGTTGTCGTGGATGACGCTCTGATGCGCATCAACCAGGTCGTGCGAGGAGCCGATCTACTGCAATCCACCGCCCGTCAGATTCTTCTATATAAGGCGCTGGGATTCCCTACTCCCACCTTCGCGCATGTTCCACTTTTGCTAGATGAACATGGGAAACGATTCTCTAAACGTATACAGAGCGCTGGACTGGAGCCATTACGAGCTGCAGGAGCTACACCAGCACAGGTTGTGGGGCTACTCGCAGCCGACTGCGGGCTGGCCGATAGGGGTGAGCAGTTGAGCGCAAGGGAATTAGCTCAGCGGTATCAAGGACGGGAGTATGATATAATGCGCTCAATATTAATCCAATGAATACGTGTGTAACGGGATATATATGACTGATCCAACAACCGAGATAATCATTCCAATAATGATTCTACTCTTTGCCCTCGGTGTGGGCCTATACTTTCGATACTTGCTAGTACACCGTCTCAAAAAAACTGTACTCGACAACTGGCTGATCCAGGTATTAGGCTTCCTTGTCATCATCCCCCCGGTTATCGCAGGTATTATTGGCACATCTCTCGTTATTGGCATTCCACCTAACCTGGTTCTCAACTACCTATACTTTGTAGTAACAGACATATTCAACATTAAAAATTTCGGTAGTCTCGTCTTGAATCTCGTATTGAGCGTCCTTCTCATTCTATTAGCAATAGGCGTTGGACGCACTCTCATGAAGCTGGTCACTGGGAGAGCAGCGAAAGAGCATATCGGCATCAATATTAGTGTCCTGCTTGGCCGAATTTTTTATACTTTGGTTCTGTTCATTGCTTTCCTCTGGATACTCGCTGTCTGGAACATCCAATTCGGGATACCTGCTGCCGTCATAAGTATCATAACTGTCGGTTTCACGTTCGTTTTGCAAGATCTATTAAAAAATCTCGTAGCGGGTCTCTACATTCTCGTAGAGGGACCATTTCATATTGGGGATGTGATCAGTACAGACATCTATACCGGAAAGGTGGAGGATATACAGCTTCGCGCCACTAAATTGCGCATTGTAAGCGGAGAACAGGTTATCATCCCCAATTCCATGCTCTTCAGTGGCATTGTTGTCAATAAAACTGTCTATGAAGAGAGACGCGCCATCATTCTTATCACAATGCCACTAGAGAAATATGACAAAGATCAAACAAGCGAATGCATTCTCAAGACTGTCAAGGGAGTAACCGACGTAATGATAAAACCGGAACCGACGCTTAGCCTTAGTAGTGTTGCAGGTGCTTTTGGCAGCAGTACTGGTACATTGAGTGGCTATACTGGCGAGATTATTACGCTCAGCTTACGCTTCTGGATTCCGGAGGGACGAGATACTGTAGTTTCGGAAGTGATGCTTGCTCTGCGTATTGCTCTGCCCCATGCTGATCTCTCTATTCGTGAACCTGCTGGACTCTAGTAGAGGCCAAGAACTGATAAGCGCTGTTCCTTTTGGGAGAGTAGAAACGTTGAAATATCATAGGCTTTCAGCAACCATGCGGCGAGTTGGTGTATTTGGAGGAACCTTCGACCCGGTACACTATGGTCATCTTGTGGTTGCTGAAGAGGTGTATGCGACCCTTCACCTGGCGGAGATGGTTTTTGTGCCTGCCGGGCAGCCACCTCATAAAACGAAGGAAATGATCACAGCAGCGGAACATCGCCTGGCAATGCTCGAATTATCAATTGTCTCGAATCCGCATTTCACCATCTCGCGGGTTGATCTTGATCGTCCAGGACCATCATATACTGTAGATACACTACGATTGTTGCGTAAGCAATGGGGAGAGGAAACAGCCATCTACTTCGTAATCGGCGGAGATAGCCTGGAGGAGTTGCTTGGCTGGCACGACCCGCCTGGCATTCTTGAGCAATTGACTTACCTTGTGGCAGTCAGGCGTCCTGGATATAATGAGTCCGAAGAATACTATGATCGGCTGGAGGCTCGTCTACCAGGCATCAAGCAACGTCTACTGGTTGTGGAGGCACCGCAATTTGAAATCTCTGCCACCGACTTACGTTTGCGTGTCGCCGAGGGTCGACCTATCAAATATCAAACTCCTGATAGTGTTGAGTCGTACATTGTACAATATGGTTTATATCGACAGAAGTTAGATGGAAGCGAACGGGAAGAAATACATGACACCAATGCATCTTGACCTGGGGGATCGAATACGCCTGCGCAAGCCGCATCCCTGTGGGAGCTATGACTGGCTGGTAGTACGCCTGGGGGCCGATATTGGCTTACGTTGCGAAAAATGCGGACGTCGTGTATTATTGCCACGTGCAGAAGTTGAGCGACGTGCCAGGCAGGTTCTTTCTCGCGCAGTAGATGCGGATACCGCGCCATCTACTGAATGACTGTGTAGAACAGGATAACAAGGTCCTTTAACTAAGCTGGACCAGTGAGGGTTATACACGAGGAGATTGTGTAATGACTACAGCCGCTCCACAAAGAGGGTTTCTTACCCTATTCAAAAACAGGAACTTCTTGCTCCTGTGGCTGGCACAATTGATCTCCATGACGATCCTTAACGCCTCCAACTTTGCATTGCTTGTGCTGATAGAAGATATCACCGGTTCAACGACGCTGGTAGGGCTTGCTATCATCTGTTTTAGTATTCCTGCTGTGATCATAGGCGCTCCCGCGGGCGTATTCGTAGATCATAGAAACAAACGCCGCGTACTCTTCTACAGCAATATCCTACGAGCGCTGGCAACTTTCGGCTTCGTGGTTTCTTTACTGATTAATCGTAACGAGCTTGTCACCGTTTACCTGCTCACAATTCTGATATCAAGCATTGGCCAGTTTTTTACCCCGGCAGAAGGGGCTTCTATTCCTTTGCTCGTCGATGAGGAAGAATTAACGTCAGCGCTCTCGCTCTTCAACATTACGTTTATGCTGTCGCAAGCCATTGGGTTCCTCGTTTTCGCGCCAATCATTCTCAGCTTTTTACCCTCCTTTAACATCTTCAAGATCCCGATCTTCCCAGTTGAAGTGCTGTACGCGATCATCGGAGTATTGTACCTGATATCCGCTTTACTGATCTCGCTTATCCCTACCAAAGCCTTCACAGAGAGGAAGCACGACAAGGATGAGCAAGCTGGCACGGATACCATCGGCGCCCTACAAAACGTATGGAACGAGGTGCGCGAGGGCTGGACTTTTATCCGTCGCAATAGCCAACTTTTTTTAGCGGTCATCCAGCTCTCTTTTGCAGGTGTGCTCCTGCTGGTGATCGGTGAACTGGCCACACCACTTGTCACAAGGCTGTTTAACCTCAAAGCCAGCTTGGTGCCGATTGTCTTTGCTCCTGCGGGAGTCGGTCTGGTGGTCGGTTCAGTCGTCATGCCGCGCATTCTTCAACGCATGAGCAAGGAACACGCCATTTTTATCGGCAGTCTAGTACTGGCGGGCACAATCGTACTGTTGCCACTATCTACTCTCCTGGCCCATTTCATAGAAAAACAAGGGCTAAGCTCCGGACCGATTTATCTTGGAGCCGTTCCTCTATTGATGTTCGTTGCAGGAGTAGCAATTGACTTCATTAATATTCCAGCACAAACGGCTATCCAGGAATCTACGCCCGAATGGATCAAGGGGCGAGTCCTGGCCTTACAACTGATGCTATACAATGCTTGCGCCATTCCGATTATCCTTTTCGTTGGGGGATTTGCCGATGCGTTTGGACTTGACAAGGTACTCTACCTGGTTTCTGCGATCATTGTTGGTTTCGGATTCTGGGGCAGATACTATGAACACAAGCACAAAGACCAGGACACAAAAGGCGATTTGCATGAAGAGAAAGCAAAGTTATCCGAACCCGAAAGCGTAAAAAGGTAAGCATGTAGGAATATACTGACGTGAGGAGTAGATGGATGCTGGATCCCAATCAAACAGCTCAGATTCAACAATACTTGCCCTGGCTTATCATTGCTGGAGTTGTTGGGCTTTTCCTGATACTTCGAATTACACGCAAGGGATTGCGAAGGCGTGTTGACGAGATTGGCTATCGACTCAGGGGTGAGCGAGGCCTGATGATCTGGTTCTGGCTGAATGCGCCCGGAGTGATGCTCCATGAATTGAGTCACACGCTTGTAGTATTGCTCTTCTATCCCTTTGGTTTCCGTATCACCAACATCACGCTTTTTCATGTCCAACCCAGGGTACAAACGAAGTATGGTGGTCGCAGCATGAAGACCGGGGGCAGACAGTCGCTCCAACTTGGCGAGGTGCAATACACGCGGCCACAGGGTCGCCTACTGACCTACATCGGAGATGGATTCAGTGGAATTGCTCCTCTATTTGGGGGCATTGGGATGTTCATACTGCTCTACTGGGTAGCCACGGGTTACAATCTCTGGGATTATGTGAACAACCAGCAGGCTATCCTGCGTCCAGGCTGGCCATGGTGGACGTTGCTGTTTGTCCCCTACCTGATTTTGACGGTCACCTCTGAACTCTGGCCGAGCAGCCAGGATTGGCGAGGAGCACGCTGGTTCGTTGGCGGTATACTGCTTCTAGCCATCGTGACCATTGCGATTCTCTGGGCTGCCGGCTATCTTATTTTCAACAATGCTTTGCTGCAAAACACTTCCTCAATCGCTAAATACCTCGATTTCGCCCTTCTGGTGCTGGTTGGGTTAGATATCGTATTCCTTGGCATTGCCGAGTTGATAGTACAACTTATGCGCAGGTAGGTGTGTTAAAATGACTATTCCACCATACGATACGAACAAGTCCTTGCTTGAAGCTATCGAAGCACTGCAAGAGACTATAGAGATTTTACAGGATAAAGAGTTAATGGCCGAATTCCGTGAAGGAGTAAAAGAACTGGCTGAGAGCAAAGGTGAGTCGCTGGATGACGTTTTGAAAGAATTGGGTTGGGAACGAAGCATTGGAACGTAATTATTTTGCCAAGGGCAAAAAAGCATTTAGCGACTATCAGAGACCGAAGAGTACAGGAAGGATTGAAAACCAGCCTAAGACGACTTGAGTACGAACCAGAAAAGCAAGGCAAACCATTGTCCGATGAACTAGCAGGCTATCGCAGCATAAGAGCAGTGGGGCAACGTTATCACATTCTCTATAAGCTTGAAGAGGAACAGGTCATAGTTGTGGTAGTAGCTCTGGGTATCCGCAAGGATAGAGATAAAAAGGACGTATACGCACTTGCGAAGAAGCTCGCACGTCTAGGGCTACTTGATCTCGATTCAGAATAAGTTATTGGCTAAAGGCCTTA
>CAAGKR010497653.1_pt1 | contig 11452 bp, 6 predicted proteins | sample 2556971 | NCBI WGS metagenome assembly CAAGKR01 (sample SAMEA5207829, study PRJEB30636) | soil metagenome | biome: forest; feature: boreal; material: soil | place: USA | collected 2011-09 | depth 1 m
TTTGAATATTTTTTGAAGATATTATAGTCATTTAATCTTGTAGAGTATTGCAGCAGGTGAATGGTTTGCGGATTAAATAAATGAAACTCGCCCTTTCTTCTCCATTCATAAATACCTCCCACCTGTAAACCATTTACAGGCATACTTGATTTACTGAAAGAGAAGAAATGTTTAGATAATGTTTCTTTTGCAATCTCATCAAGTCCCATTCCTTCAATCCTTGAAATTGCTCCTGTAAAATATTTATCAACGACCGATTTATTTAAACCAATAATTTCAAAAATTTGTGCACCCTGGTAAGACTGTAATGTTGAGATGCCCATTTTTGAGAATACTTTCAACAAGCCATCGCAAATTGCTTTTATATAATTCTTTCTTAACTCTTCCCATGATAAATCGGTTTGCAGAGATCCATTAGCTTTCATATTGCGAATGGTTGCCAATGCCAGGTAAGGATTAATGGCGGTTGCACCAAACGCTATTAAACAGGCAAAGTGATGTACTTCCCAAACATCCCCGGCTTCAATTACCAAACCAACCTGTCCCCGATAACCTTTTCTTATAAGATGATGGTGAACAGCCGCTGTTGCTAATAAAGAAGGGATCGGTGCATGCTCGGAATCTATTGCTCTATCAGATAAAATCAAAACTTCAAAACCATCCTCAACGGCATCTACAGCATATCTGCATAAGCGGTCTAACCCTTTTTGTAATGAGCCTGGTTTACCATCTGCTATAAAATATGTTTGCAATGTTTTTGCCTGAAAGATACCTGTATCAATACTACGGAGTTTTTCCAGTTCTCCACTTTTAAGAATTGGTTGTTTTAAAGCCACAGTATGGCAATGCTTCGGATCTTCATCTAATAAGTTTCCATTATTACCTACAAACGTAGCAAGGCTCATCACTAATTGCTCGCGGATCGGGTCTATTGGCGGGTTGGTAACTTGCGCAAATAATTGTTTAAAATAACTGCTTAAATGCTGTGGCTGATCGCTGAGAATAGCTAATGGTACATCAGTACCCATTGAACCAATGGGCTCTTTTGCATGTAAAGCCATTGGTGCGATAATAGAATCTATATCCTCACGGCTATAACCAAATGCTTTTTGATATTTTAGTACTGAATCGTCTGAAAGATGTGTGAAAGTTACTCTTGGCTCATCTAATTCATCCAGCCGTATTTTATATTTATTAAGCCACTCATCATACGGTTTTTGCGAGCATATTTGTTGCTTTAATTCTTCATCACTGATAATTCTTCCGTTCTCAAGATCCACAACAAACATTTTACCTGGCTGAAGTCTTCCTTTTTCCTTAATGAGTTCAGGAGCTATTGGTAATACTCCTGTTTCAGATGCCATTATAACTCTGTCATCGGTTGTAATGCAGTATCGTGAAGGACGCAAACCATTTCTATCCAATGTAGCGCCAATTATTTTTCCATCTGTAAAAGTAATTGAAGCAGGACCATCCCATGGTTCCATAAATGAAGCATGAAATTCATAAAATGCTTTTTTTACAGGATCCATGTGTTCATTGCCATCCCATGCTTCGGGAATCAACATCATCATTACATGCGGAATGGAACGTCCGCATAAAGTGAGTAATTCAATCATATTATCGAGGCAGGCAGAATCTGACTGACCTTGTTCCACAACGGGCAAAATCATTTCCATTTCTTCTTTACTAAAATAGAGAGAGGTAAAATTTCTCTCACTTGTTCTAAGCCAGTTTAAATTTCCCTGTAAAGTATTTATCTCTCCATTATGTGCTATATAACGAAATGGCTGCGCCAATTTCCAGGAAGGAAAAGTGTTGGTAGCAAAACGTGAATGGATCAAACCAAATGCAGAAACAATTCTTTTATTGCTTAGGTCAGGAAAATATGTACGCAACTGAAGACTGGTAAGCTGCCCTTTATAAATAACTGTTTTGTAAGATAATGAAGCAACATAAAAACCAACTGCATCTTTTCTTACCGTATTGTTTATTGTTTGAGTTGAGTAATTTCTTAATACAAATAACTTACGCTCAAAATCATCAGGATTATTGATATGATCGGGGCATGCAATAAAAACCTGTTCAATTTCCGGTTCTACGGATAGGGCTGTAATCCCAATATCATCAGTGTTTACAGGCACTTTGCGATAACCCAGAATTTCTAATCCAACCTTTTCTGCTGAGCGGTTAAAAATGTCACGACATTCTTCTTTTAAACGGATATCTTTTGGGAAAAATAAAACACCTACTCCATATTTACCATAAGATGGTAAATGAATGCCAAGCTTTATACATTCATCAAAAAAAAATTCATGCGGGGTTTGGATGAGAATACCTGCACCATCACCTGTATTATTCTCGCAGCCACATGCACCACGATGCTCCATGTTTTCTAAAATAGTTAAAGCGTCTGAAACTATCTGGTGGCTCTTATTACTTTTTATATTGGCAACAAAGCCGATACCGCATGAGTCATGTTCAAATTGAGAAGAGTATAAACCTTTACCTGCCATATATTAATTAAATAATTAAAATGTTTGATAAGTTTTACATTTAACAGCAAGCAATTGTTTTAAAACACATATGGTTCCTGCTGTTCACCATGTTTTTTTGCAATAAAAAAATTGCAATCGTATCCTTCCGAAATTATCTTTAATTGTCCTTATTAAATAATTAAATATGTACTCATTATACAATCGCCAACTTATATATTTTTTTTGGAAAACCACTGTGGTAAAGGAATTTAGTCATCATCAATTACGCTGTCCAACAATTAGCAGGCACTCCAGATATATAAATCACTTTGCTTTTTTTAGTTTTTTAAAATGGTTGACTTATCTTTGGTCAAACGGGAAAACAAAAATATGCTTAATTAATGAAGTTTTTTTCTTCCATAATGTATATGTGCACTCCATGCAACTGTATGTGTTGTTGTTGCTGATCTATTTGGTTACTCTGCCCACAACCATTTCCGATTTCCCGCTATTATTTTTTTCGATTTTTTTAACGCCTCACCGGTAAAATTTTTACAACATGTTTCTCACGCTAAAAAACAAAATGCCACAAATAGCAAACCAGGTAAGTGTTTTAAGCATTGATGAACTTTTATCACAATTAAGCAAACAATTTCCGGGTAAAGTAACTTTTTCTACCAGCTTTAGTTTTGAAGATCAGGCAATTGCTCATAAAATTTTAATCAATCAACTGCCAATTAGCATTTTTACATTAGATACCGGCAGGCTTTTTCCTGAAACTTATTCAGTGTGGAACGCCACAAACGAAAGATACAATACACATATTAAGGCTTACTATCCCGATCATTCTTTACTCGAAAAATTTATTGCAGAAAAAGGTCCAAATTCTTTTTATGAATCTGTTGAAAACAGAAAAGGATGTTGCTACATCCGCAAAGTTGATCCTTTAAAAAGAGCATTGAAAGGTAATGCGGTATGGATAACCGGTCTTCGTGCCGGGCATTCTGCTTCACGTCATGATATGCCACAGGTTGAGTGGGATGAAGGAAACCAGATCATAAAATATCACCCGCTACTTTATTGGTCAACTGAAGATGTGAAGCAATACATCAATCAAAATAATATTCCATACAATCCATTACACGATAAAGGTTTTGTAAGTATCGGGTGTGCACCATGTACAAGAGCCATTAAGCCCGGAGAAGATTTTAGAGCAGGTCGCTGGTGGTGGGAAGACAGCGCTAGTAAAGAATGTGGTTTACATGTACATGTTGTAGATTAAAAATTTTGAAAGAATAAAAATTAAGAGATGAGTAAGTATCATTTAGATTATTTGGGACAATTGGAATCAGAAGCCATTCACATTATGCGTGAAGTAGCAGGGCAGTTTGAGAGGCCGGCATTATTATTCTCCGGCGGAAAGGATTCTATTACCCTTGTGCATCTGGCATTAAAAGCATTTCGTCCGGGAAGATTTCCATTTCCTTTAGTGCATATTGATACAGGTCACAATTTTCCTGAAGCATTAAATTTTAGAGATGAACTGGTAAATAAAATTGGGGAGAAACTGATCGTTCGCAAAGTAGAAGATACCATTAAACAAAAAAATCTTACCGAACAAAAGGGAAAGTTTGCCAGCCGCAATGCCTTGCAAACCTATACGCTGCTTGATATTATTGAAGAGTTCAAATTTGATGCACTTATCGGCGGAGCAAGAAGAGACGAAGAAAAAGCAAGAGCCAAAGAAAGAATATTTTCTGTTAGAGATGAGTTTGGTCAGTGGAACCCCAAACTTCAACGACCAGAGCTATGGAATATATACAATGGTAAAATTCATAAAGGAGAAAATGTTCGTGCATTCCCTATTAGTAACTGGACAGAGCTGGATGTATGGAATTATATACGTAGCGAAAAAATCGAATTGCCTTCTATTTATTTCGCTCATGAAAGAGAAGTGCTGGAACATGAAGGCCAGTTGGTGGCTGTGTCAGAATATATTCAACTGGAACAAACGGATGTAATACTAAAAAAGAAGGTGCGATACAGAACAGTTGGTGATATGACATGTACTGCTGCGGTTGAATCAAATGCAACCGGTATTGATGATATCATTAACGAGATAATTGCAACCAAAACAAGCGAAAGAGGCGAAACAAGAATTGATGATAAGGTATCGGAAGCAGCGATGGAGGACAGGAAGACGATCGGATATTTTTAACCCCCAAACCCCCTAAAGGGGGAATAGGGTAAGCTCTTTTATAAATGATAATTTATTTTTCTAACCATCAGTATTTTAAGCAAATTTAATACTGATACAAACTAAGTTTCCCTTTAGGGGACAGGGGTATGGACATTCTAAGATTTATAACTGCCGGAAGTGTTGACGATGGAAAGAGTACTTTGATTGGTCGTTTGTTGTACGACAGCAAATCTATTCTGATTGATCAACTGCAGGCGATTGAAAAACAAAGTAAGAATAAAGAAGAAGGCGAGATTGATCTTGCATTGCTCACTGATGGCTTGCGTGCAGAGAGAGAGCAGGGAATTACGATTGATGTTGCTTACAAATATTTTTCCACCCCTAAGCGTAAATTCATTATTGCTGATGCACCGGGGCATATTCAATACACACGTAACATGGTTACCGGCGCATCTAATGCAGAGTTGGCAATTATTTTGGTGGATGCAAGAAACGGAGTTGTAGAGCAAACACGCCGCCATTCTATCATTACTTCTTTGCTGAATATACCGCATGTGGTGGTAGCCATTAATAAAATGGACCTTGTAAATTATTCGCAGGACGTGTACAACAATATTGTAATTGATTACGAAAAAGTAGCAAACTCACTTGAACTTAAAGACGTAAAGTATATTCCCATCAGTGCATTGAATGGCGATAATATTGTAGATAAACTTGATAATCTTTCGTGGTATGAAGGTGAATCTTTATTGCATCATTTAGAAAATATTGAACTGGATTCTGTTATCAATCTTACAGATGCAAGATTCTGTGTGCAATATGTTATTCGTCCGCAAGTCGCTGACCTGCACGATTACAGGGGTTATGCAGGTAAGATAATCAGCGGTATCTACCGCAAAGGCGATAAAATAATTGTTCAGCCATCCGGAATAGAAAGTACTATTAAAGCTATAGAAATCGGAGGCAAAGAAATTGATGAAGCGTTTGCTCCGCAAAGTGTAGTGTTGCATCTTGAAGATGATATAGATGTTTGTCGCGGAGACATGATCATACATCGCGATAATCAACCTAAAACCGAACAGGAATTTGAAGCGCTCGTGTGCTGGATGGGCAACAAACCTTTGGTGCCCGGCAATAAATATTTCTTACAGATAAACAGCAAAGTGGTAAGAAGTGTGGTGAAAGACATTGAATACAAATTAGACGTAAACACGTTGCAGAAAAATTATTCTCCTGAAAAAGCTGAATTGAATGACATTATTAAAGCAACCATTAAAACAGCATCACCTGTTGCATTTGATTCTTATAAAAAGTTAAGACAGAATGGCGGCGCTATTTTAATTGATGAAACAAGCTGCGTTACTGTTGGGGCGTGTATGATTCAATAAGCCGGTTGATAGTTGACAGTTGTTGGTTGACCGTTGACAGTTGATAATTGAATATTGATTATTGAATGTTGAGTGTTACGTATTAAATAATGCAAGCAATTAAAATGAGCGAACAAACAAAAGCGAAAGTAATTTTTGCCGGTGCAGGCCCCGGTGACCCGGATTTGATCACCATGAAAGCTGCACGTTACCTGCAACAGGCTGATGTAGTGCTTACTGATCGCCTGGTTAGCAAAGATATATTGAATAGATATGTTAGTGCTGAAGCGGACATCATTTATGTTGGTAAGCAATGCAGGCGTGGCGTTTCTACTCCACAGCAAACCATCAACAAACTGATTGTTGAATATGCACTACAGGGAAAATTAGTTGTGCGATTAAAAGGTGGCGATGTTTCTATTTTCTCCAATATCATGGATGAGTTGGAAACCGTTGTAACAAATAATATTCCTTACGAAATCATTCCAGGTGTTACGGCAGCTTTAGGTGCAGCAGCTTATGCGGGTATTCCGCTTACTGCAAGAGGTTATGCAACTGCAGTTCGTTTTCTTACTTACTACAAATCAGATATTGTAACAGATGAATACTGGAAAGAATTAGCCAACACAAATGATACATTGGTTTTTTATATGTCGTCTGAAACATTGGATAAGGTTGTTGAAAAGTTGAGAGCAAAAAATATCTCTGAAGATAAATTGCTTGCAGTAATTGAACAGGCAACAACACCATTCCAAAAAGTACACATCAGTAATTTGTATGAGTATGAAGAAAACTTAAAGGGTCAATCTTTCATCTCTCCTTCGCTCGTGATCATTGGGAAAGTGGTGTCGCTGTATGAACAGTTTGCATGGCTTGCAAACAGCAACAGCAATGAATATTATTTTAAACCCATTACAAGCCCGGTCATTCCTATTGCAAACACTCACAAAGAAAAGCAACATGTTAGCAGAGCATAAATTAAAAAATTTATTAAATCTCATAAGCAGTTCAACAAGCGAAGAGCTTATCTGGATGAACGGTTATCTGAATGGCATAGTATCAAAGCAATTATCAAAAGAAGAGCAGCCTGTTGTAAAAAACGGCGTAAATAAAATTACGATTGCTTACGGCACGGAAACCGGTAATTCAAAAAAACTGGCTACTGAGTTTGCTGCAAAAGCAAAGAGGCAGGGCATTCATGCAAAGGTGCAAAGCCTTGATCAGTACCGGCTGAACGATCTTACCAAAGAAGAATATTTTTTAGCTGTGATCAGCACACATGGTGATGGAGAACCTCCTGCGGCTGCAAAAAAATTTTATGATCATGTGCATCAGAATGGATTTAAGCTCGATAAATTAAAATACAGTGTTCTGGCATTAGGCGATACATCGTACCCATTGTTTTGCAAAGCCGGTGAAGATGTGGATGAGCAACTGAATAAGCTGGGAGGTAGGCGTATTGCGCCTTTGCAAAAATGTGATATTGATTTTGATACAGAAGCTGATGAATGGTTCTCGAATGTTTTCAGATCATTAAATGATGAGCATGCAAGTGCTGTTACAGCCTACCCACATGTAATTCCCAAAAAATCAACCGGCAAAAAAAACTACACCGGCACATTGCTGGCACATATCAACCTTAATGATAAGGGTTCTGCAAAAGAAACTTATCACATAGAAATTACTGCAGAAGATGTAAGCTATCAGCCCGGTGATTCTATCGGTATTATTCCGGAAAACGATAAGATAGCTGTTGAAAAGATAATAGCATTAACGGGTATTGATGCAGCAACTAATGTTGATTATAAAGATGAATTAATTTCTGTATACGATCTTTTGCACAAAAAATTAAATATTGTATACCTGCCTGAACGTGTGGTAAAACATTATGCGGCCATAGTTAAAAAAGATATTCCTGTAAAAAGAATTGATTTGTCAGAACTTTTGAAAACTTATCCTGTAAAAGATGCCGGTCAATTTTTAGAGATCATTAAAATTTTAGAGCCCACATCGCCGCGATTATACTCTATTGCCTCTTCACCCGAAGCTCATTCCGGCGAACTGCATATAACGGTTGCAAAAAATTATTTTAATATAAATGATGAAATTAAATATGGTTTAGCTTCTGATTTCTTATCTCATCTGAATGAAAATAATGAACTGAAATTTTATATACATCCCAACAACCAGTTTCGCTTACCGGAAGAAGATAAAAATATAATTATGATCGGCCCCGGAACTGGTATTGCACCATTCCGTTCTTTTATTGCTGAAAGAGATGCAACAGGTGCAACAGGAAAGAACTGGCTCTTCTTTGGTGAACAGCATTTTGCCAAAGATTTTCTTTATCAAACTGAAATACAAAACTGGTTTGAAACGGGCGTGCTTACAAAAGTAAATCTTGCTTTTTCCAGAGATCAATCAGAAAAAATTTATGTGCAACATAAGATGCTTCAGCATGGCGCTGAATTTTTTGAATGGCTGAATGCAGGAAGCTATGTGTATGTATGCGGCGCTAAAGAGCCGATGAGTATTGATGTTGAGCAAACCTTATTGCAGATAATAGAACTGTTTGGCGACAGATCTAAAGAAGAAGCAGAACAATATCTGGATGATATGAAGGAAGATGGCAGATATGTTAAGGATGTGTATTAACCCTCCAAACCTCCCTAAAGGGAGGCTTACGAAGCTATTTTATAACCTGAACAGTAAATCATTAAAATGAAAAGAACTATTGTTAATCAAATAAACAACCGTCCTAAGTTCCCCCGTCGGGGGACAGGGGGCCAATAATATGTCAGTACAAAAGCTAAAAAAAGATTTAATGCCCGACCTCCCTCTCTATCGGAGAGGGACTGAGGGTGAGGCTGCTTTATCGCCGATAGAAAAGATCAAAATAGAAAGTAATGGCCTGCGTGGCACCATCGCAGAAAGTTTGCAGGACGAGATCACAGGAGCCATTCGTGAAGATGATCAGGCACTCATAAAATTTCATGGCATCTATCAACAGGATGATCGTGACCGGCGTGAAGAAAGAGCTGAAAAGAAACTGGATCGCTTGTATACTTTCATGATCCGGCTTCGTTTGCCCGGAGGTTTTTTAACGGCTGAGCAATGGATAGCCATGCATGAAATTGCCGGTGAAAATTCCACCGGAGTAATTAAGATCACTACACGACAAACCATCCAGCTGCACGGAATTTTAAAATCAAAAATAAAACCTACCATCAAAGCTTTTAATGCAGCAAAGCTTGATTCAATTGCTACTTGTGGCGACATTAACCGAAATGTATTGTGCAGCGCTCATCCAAAGCAATCAAATATTCATGCGGAAATATTTGCTTATGCTGATAAGATAAGCACCTTGTTAATGCCCAGTACAAGAGCGTGGTACGAAATATGGCTGGATGAAGAAAAAGTATTGGATAAAAAAGAGGAAGAAGATCCTTTGTACCAGGACAGGTATATGCCACGCAAATTTAAAATTGCAATTGCTATTCCTCCAAATAATGATGTAGATGTTTTTGGAAATGATATTGGCTTGGTCGCCATCATTGAAAATGATAAACTTAAAGGTTTCAATATTGCTATCGGCGGCGGTTTATCAACTACACATGGCAATCCTGAAACGTATGCCCGATTGGCAACAGTAATTGGTTTTGTGGACAGTGAAGAAAAAACACTAAAAGCAATTTATGAGATACTTACTGTTCAAAGAGATTATGGAAACCGCAGCGACAGGAAGCTTGCAAGATTAAAATATACAGTTGACAGATTAGGTGTTGAATGGTTTAAGGAAGAAGTGGAAAAGCGTGCAGGTTTTAAATTAGAAAGGGCAAGACCTTATACATTCAATCGCCGGAGTGATTATTATGGCTGGGAACAAAATCATGAAGGCTTGTGGTATTATACCGTTTTTGTTGAGAATGGCAGAGTGTTGGATGATGATAAGGTTGCATTAAAATCAGCATTGCTGCAAGTGGCAAAAACCGGTAAAGCAAACTTCCGGTTTACAACTAATCAAAATGTTATTATCAGTGATGTAGATGCAAAGGATAAAGAAATCATCGATCAAATATTAAAGCAGTTCAAAATTATTGAGCACACTGAAGGGGTATCTGCCATTCGTAAAAATGCAATGGCTTGCGTAGCTTTCCCTACCTGCCCGTTAGCATTGGCAGAAGCACAGCGTTACATGCCTTCGCTGCTTACCAAAATAGAATCATTGCTTGCAAAACATCAGCTCAGTAATGAAGAAATTATTATCAGGATGACAGGCTGCCCTAATGGTTGCGCAAGATCATACATAGCAGAGATAGGTTTTGTAGGAACAGCTTTGGGCAAATACAATTTGCATTTGGGAGGAGATCATGAAGGAAACCGGCTGAATAAAATTTATAAAGAGAGTTTAGAGGAGCCAGAAATTCTAACAGAACTTGATGGATTGTTTACATCCTTCAAAAATGAAAGGAACACAAATGAAAAGTTTGGAGATTTTACAATGCGCAAACAACTGGTGTAGCTGAGTGCATTTTTAAATTTAAAATTAGTATGCAAAATTTATTAACGATACAAAACAAATATGCCTGGATATTCTAAATATCGATGTTGTAGTACATACATGCTGATAAATTCCTGTTATATAAATTAATTTAAGGCAGTAAAAAATTTCTACCTCAATCAATATCATAACATTATAGGAAAAAATAAACATGAAAAAATTATTATTCTTAGTCTTTTTAATACCTGTATTTACTTATGCACAGTTAAATGGCTCTCTTATTTTAAGCGGCCGGGTAGTGGGTGAAAACCATGAAGGTATAGCCTCAGCAAGTGTAACAATTAAAGGTACCTCTGCCGGATCGATTACAGATTCTTCCGGAAAATTTTCGCTGGTGATCAATCAGAAATTTCCTTTCACCGTAGTTATTACTTCTGTAGGATTTTCACCACAGGAACTTCAGATCAGGAATGCTGCTTCCAAACTGTCGATACAATTGACCACCCAGACATTTCTTGCAAATGAAGTAGTAATTACTGCAAGCCGCACATCAGAAAAAATAATGAGGTCGCCGGTGAGTATTGAAAAACTTAATATCAGGGCATTGAAGGAAACTCCCGCTGCATCATTTTACGATGCATTGGGAAATGTGAAAGGAGTGCAACTAATAACTTCTTCCATCACCTTCAAAGTGCCTAACACACGTGGGTTCAACATCCCAAACAATTTTCGTTTTATGCAACTGGTTGATGGGATAGACATGCAGGCAGCAACTTTGGGTGTGCCTCTTGGCAATGCGATTGGGCCAACAGAACTCGATATACAAAGTATTGAAGTTACTCCTGGCGCTGCGTCAGCTTTGTATGGCATGAATGCGATTAACGGCATGTCGAACCTTATTACAAAA
>CAAGKR010497745.1_pt1 | contig 11450 bp, 13 predicted proteins | sample 2556971 | NCBI WGS metagenome assembly CAAGKR01 (sample SAMEA5207829, study PRJEB30636) | soil metagenome | biome: forest; feature: boreal; material: soil | place: USA | collected 2011-09 | depth 1 m
AGGTCCACCTTGTAATATTGCCAGAAGGCGGCGATGCCGATCGGGGGGAGAAGCATCCCCAGCGACGTCCCGGTCGCCATCTTCTGGTCGAATCCGCAAAGGTAGACCAATGCCGGGATGACGAAGGCACCGCCGCCGATCCCGAACATGCCGGACACGGCGCCGACCACGGCGCCGATCGCGAGGAAGCCGAGGAAAGAGAGAGACATGCGGATATCCTCCTTGGGAGAGCAAACCGCCGCGGAGTGGGACGGGTTACGTGCTATCGACCCGCTAAGCCTTCCCGCCGACGGCTTTCCGTAAATTCTGCTTCATGAGGGCGATCGTCTTCCGGTAGTCCGGGGTCCCGAAGATCCCCGATCCGGAGACCATTACGTTCGCCCCGGCGGCGGCCACCTCCCCGACGTTGTCCGCCTTGATCCCGCCGTCGACCTGGATGTCGACGTTGAGGCCCGCGCGGATGAGCTGGGAGCGGAGCAGCTCGATCTTCCCGAGCGTGGACGGCAGGAACGCCTGGCCGCCGAAGCCGGGGTTGACGCTCATGAGGAGGACCATGTCCACGTCGGTCAGGACCCATTCCACGGCGGAGAGCGACGTGGAGGGATTGAGGGCGACACCCACCTTCTTCCCGAGCTCGCGGATGCGCGCGACGACGCGCTGGAGGTGGGGGGTCGCCTCGGCGTGGACGGTGATGATGTCGGCCCCCGCCTTCGCGAAGTCGTCGACGTACCGCTCCGGCTCCACGATCATCAGGTGGACATCGAGGGGCGCGGTGGCCGCTTTCCGGATCGCCGCCACGACCGACGGGCCGATGGTGATGTTCGGGACAAAACGCCCGTCCATCACGTCGACGTGGAGCAGGTCGGCACCCGCCTTCTCCACCGCCCGGACCTCGTCGGCCAGCCGGCCGAAGTCCGCCGAAAGGAGCGACGGCGCGATGTAATACTCCATGCAGTCTCCCCCCTCGGGTTCGATAGTAGCACGTCACGGTTCTGGGGTTTTTCGCAGGAGCGCGGCGAAGAAGGCGTCGGTGCCGTGCCGGTGGGGGTAGAGCCGAAGGAAGCCGTCCGCGGTCCAGGCGTCGGCGGGACCGGGCCATCCGTCGGGACGGGCCGCTACGTCCGCCCCCGGATGATCCGCAAGAAACCCCGCCACCACCTCCTCGTCCTCCTCGCGCAACGGGGAGCAGGTGCAATACGCGAGCATTCCTCCCGGTTTCAACGCCTCCCACGCGTTTCGCAGGATCGCCGCCTGGACCCTCGCCATCCGTCGCGGCCCGTCCGGCCGGAACCGCCACTTGGCGTCCGGGTTCCGGCGGATCACCCCCATCCCCGTGCACGGCGCGTCCACCAGGACCTTGTCGAAGAGCCCGGAAGAGGGCGTCAGCGGAGCCCGGGAGAGGTCGTGGAGGGCCGTCCGAATCCCCGGCGCGCCGGTCCGCGTCACCACTTCGCGCAGCATGCGGAGCCGCAAGGCGGAGACGTCCGCGGCGAGGATCTCCGCTTTCCCTCCGGCGAGGGCGGATAGGTGCGTCGTCTTCCCGCCCGGGGCGGCGCAGGCGTCGAGAATCCGCTCGCCCGGCTCGGGACGAAGCAGCGGGGCGATCAGCTGCGCCCCCTCGTCCATGACGAGGTACGCCCCTTCGAGGAACGCGGCGTCGGAGAAGACCGGGGCAGGCTTGCCGAGGACGAACCCGTCCGGCGCAAACCGGCAGGGGGAGGGATCTCTCCCTTCGCCGGCGAATCGCCTCGCCAACGCATCCGTGACGACACGGAACGGGTTGGCGCGCACCGCGAAGGGCGGTTTCTCGAGGCACGCGGCGAGGTACGCCCGCACCTCCGCCTCCCCCAGCGACGTCGCGAACGCGTCGATCAGATCCCGCGGGGCCGATCCCTCCGCGGGAAGCCGGTGGGGGTCTCCCTCCGGGGGAAGGACGGGAACCTTCCCCGCGCGGACGATCCCGCGCAGCACCGCGTTGACGAACCCCCCCGCGCCTCCGCCTCGGACCGCCTTGACCGCCGCCACCGTTTCGTTCAGCGCCGCGCGGTCGGGGATGCGGGTGTAGAAGAGCTGGTACGCTCCCACGCGGAGGGCGTTCCGGACGTACGCGTCGGTCTTTTCGAGGGGACGGGAGAGGAACGGCAGAAGGGCGAAGTCGATCGTACCGCGCCGGCGCAAGGTTCCCATCACGAGCTCGGTCAGGAGCCCCCGGTCACGGGGATCGGAAAAGCGCACCTCGCGCAGCGCGCGGTCGAGCACGATGTCGGCGAAGGCCTCGTCGCGGTCGACCCGGGCCAGGACCGAGATCGCCGCGTCCCTTACGATAGCCGCTCCCCCGTCGCCACGCGCCGCCCCTGAGCGTACGCCCACGCGTCCATCGCCTTCCCCCCCTCGGGCTGCACGACCCGAAGGCGGAGGACCCCTTCCCCGCAGGCGACCGCGATCCCGTCGCGCCCCAGCGTCACGATTTCGCCGGGAGCCCCTCCGCCGCCGGGTTCACGGGCGAGGAGGGAGGAGAGGACCTTGAGCGTCTTTCCTGCATGAACCGCGAACGCGGAGGGCCACGGCGTCATCCCGCGGACCAGGTTGCGCACCTCCCCGGCCGGACGGCTCCAATCGATCCGGCCGTGCTCCTTCTTCAGCCTCGGGGCGTACGTCGCAAGGGCGGCGTCCTGCGGCGCCTCGTCGAGCGTCCCCTCCCGCAGCTTGCGCAGCGCCTCGCGCAGCGCCTCGGCCCCGAGGATCGACAGTTTCGAAAACATCGTCCCGGCGGTGTCCTCCTCGCCGATCGGCATCTCCCGGACGTGCAGGATCGGCCCCGTGTCCATTCCCTCGTCCATCCGCATGATGGTGACCCCCGTCACCGTTTCGCCCCTTGCCACCGCCCAGTTGATCGGCGCGGCGCCGCGACACTTCGGGAGGAGGGAGGCGTGGACGTTGATGCACCCGAGGCGCGGGATGTCGAGGATCGATTTCGGGAGGATGTGGCCGTACGCCACGACGACGATCAGATCGGGCGCCTCGGCGGCGATCCGGGCGACGGCATCGGGATGGCGCGCCTTTTCGGGCTGGAAGACCGGGATCCCGCGCCGCATCGCCTCCTCCTTGACCGGGGGCGACGCCATGGATCGTCCGCGCCCCGAGGGCCGGTCCGGATTGCACAGGACGAGGGTCACGTCCACTACTTCCGCGAGGGCGGCGAGGGAAGGGACGGCGAACCGGGGCGTCCCCATAAACACCGTGCGCAACCGGGCGGCGCCGGGACCGGGCGACGGGCGGATCACTTCGCGGAGGCCGCCGCGGAGGACAAAAGACGATCGATGAAGAGGACCCCGTCGAGATGGTCGATCTCGTGCTGCATCGCTCGGGAGAGGATCCCGGCCGCCCGGATCCAAAGCGGATTCCCCTGCTCGTCCATGCCGCGCACCTCGACGGTCTCGGCGCGGCACACCTCGCCCTGGACCCCGGGGACGCTCAGGCACCCCTCGACGCCCGTGACCGATCCTTTCCGCGAGACGATCTCGGGGTTGACCACGGCCATGGGGGCGATCGTCTCGTCCACGGGGGAGACGTCGAGGACGACGACCCGTTTCCCCACCCCCACCTGGGGCGCGGCGAGCCCGATCCCCTCGGCGGCGTACATCGTCTCGAACATGTCGCGGATGAGGGCGCGGATCCGGTCGTCCACCGCGGCCACGGGGACCGCCTTCCGCGCGAGGAACGGATCGGGGTAGACCAGGATCTCCCTACGCATCGGCAACCTCCTTCCCCGGCGGGTAGAACCGAACCATGTTCTTTCCGCTCTCCTTCCCCCAGTACAGGGCGCGGTCGGCATTTTCCACGAGGGCCTGCGCGTTCCACTCCCCCCCGGGGGAGAGAGACGCCACGCCGAAGGTGGCGGTCACGCGGACCGGTTCGTGGGTCCCAGTGAAGACGCTCCCGGAAACCAGCCGGTGCGCCCTGCCCGCCGCCCGGACCGCTTCGTCGCCGCCCACTCCCAGCAAGAGCCACACGAACTGGTCGCCGCCCAGGCGGGCGACGGTGTCGTAACTCCTTTTCGCGCGGGTCAACACCCCCCCGAACTGCCGGACCACGCTGTCCCCCACCACCGGCCCGTACGCCTCGTTGACGCGCCGGAGGTCGTCGATATCCGTTACGATGCAGGACAGGGGCCGCCCGATGCGGCGGGCGGTCTCCGCGCAACGCTCGAGATCGAGCGAGAAACGGCGCCGGTCGGGCAACCCGGTCAGTTCGTCCCGCATGGCAAGGTCCGAAAGCTCCTGGCCGGCGAGGACGGCTTTCCGGTATATCTCCCCGTACGCGAGGAGCGGCTGCGCACGGTCGAGGATCTCCTCTTCCGGAAGGTCCGCGGCGAAGATCATGTCCGCCCCCGCCTCCCGAAACCGGCGGGTCCGCCGGACAGCGCTCTGTCCTCCGATCAAGAGCACGGGAATCCCGGGGCCAACGCCGTTCCGGAACCGCCGCAGGATCTCCTCTTCCTCGGCGACGCTTCCGTACTCGCCCAGCAGGACGGCCGCGAGCTCCGAGCGCCTTCCCTGTTCCGCGAAGAGCGCGCTCCAGGTGGCGGCCGTCTCCACCGTGTAGCCGCGACGGGACAACAGGTCCCCGACGCGCCCGAGGACGGGCCATAATGGGCGCGCGACAAGAATGGTTCCATGCACGGGGGTCATTCTTTCCCGGGGTCCGCCTTCCGCGGCCATCCGCAGAGGGCGTTGGCGTTGCGCAGCGCCACCGCCGCCGCATTCGCGAACGCCATGAGCAATTCGAGGTCTTCTTCCGAGAATCCCCCGACCTGGTAATGATCGAGGTTGATCACCCCCATCACCTCGGATCCCCATTTCACCGGCACCGCCATCTCGGACATCACCGTGGGATTCGCCTGGACGTAGCGGGGGTCCTTTCGCACGTCGGGAACGAGCAGCGGCTCCCCTTCCCGCGCGACCCACCCGGTGACCCCCTCTCCGACGCGAAGTCGCATCGCGTTCTTCACCTCGGGGCCCAAGCCCCGCTCCGCCTCGATGAAGAGCGTCCCCGAATCGGGATCCATCCGGATGACCGACCCGGAGGAGGCACCCATCAGCTCCGTCGCGCGGTCGACGATCAGCTGGAACAGGACGGCCGGGTCGCTCTGCTCGTTCAACGCCTTGCTGATCTCGAAGATCGCGGTCAGCTTACGCGCCTTCTTGTCAAGGTGCCCGACCAGCGCCGCGTTCTCGAGGGCGATCGCCGCGAAGTTCGCCAGGACGGAGAGGAGCTTCAAGTCCCCGTCCTGCAGATCCCTTCCGTCCAGCGGCGTCGCTGCGGCCATGATCCCGATCGCGGCCGTGGGACTCTTCACCGGCGCGGCGAGGAACCCCTTCACCTCCAGACGGCGCATCAGCCGCAGGAGGGCGCGGTCTATCCCCAGCCTCCCCTCCGAGACGATCATCCCCGTTCCGGAGGAGAGGACCGGATGGACGACCATCTTGTAGATCTCCTGCCGGTACTTCTTGAACTGCTGCCCCCGCGGAATCCCCGCCATCGACCGAACCACCAGGTGCTCGACCCCGGGCTCCGGAAGGAGGAGAACGCACCGCTCGACGCGAAGGATCGACGCGGCGGCGGAGGTGATGAGGTCGAGGCTGTGCTGGACGTCCCCCGCCGGCGCGCTCATCGCCTGCGACACCTCGTACAGTCCGGAGGTCAGCGCGGCGGCCAGCGACACCTCCTTCGCGCTGCCGGGGTGCCTTCTCCCCCCGCGCAGGGCGGCAGCGAGGACGGACAGGACGCTCATCCCTCCCCCAGCAGCCTGCGAACGGTATTCTTCAACTCCGTCGTGTCGTGGGACTTCACGATGTAGGCGTCGGAGGCCCACGTGTTGAAGTCCTGGCGGAACTCGCCGAAGGCAGTGAGCAGGATGACCGGGATCGTCGCGTTCTTCTCCCGGATCCGGCGGAGGACCTCGATCCCGTCGATGTCCGGCAGCTTGATGTCGAGCGTCACGAGGTTCGGCAGGAAGGATTCGAGGAGGACGAGCGCCTGCCGCCCGTCCACGGCCAGCCCCACTTCGTACCCCTCGTCGGAGAGGTCCGCCCGGTACAGCTCGCGGATGCTCTCCTCGTCGTCCACCACAAGGACCTTCTTCATCGTCTCATTCCTCCTTTCCCTCCCCCCACCGCGGGAGGACCCCGGCGTCGACGCCGATGCAGGAGAGCGCCCGGGACACGACGAAATCGACCAGGCCGGAGACCGTCTCCGGGCGATGGTAGAACCCCGGGCACGCGGGGAGGACGTGCGCCCCCGCGCGGGCCAGCGTCAGCATGTTCTCGAGATGGATGACGGACAGCGGCGTCTCCCGGGCCACGAGGACCAGCGGCTTGCGCTCCTTGAGGGCCACGTCGGCGCACCGGGTCAGCACCGACGACGACACCCCGTGGGCGATCCGCCCGAGGGTCCCCATGGAACAGGGGGCGACGATCATCGCGTCGGGCGGGTTTGAGCCGGAGGCGAACGGGATCCCGAAATCGTCCTCGGCGTAGAGCCGGAACGGCCGGGCGGAGGAGGAGAGGCGCGCGAGTCCCTTCCGCCGCGCGGCCATGCTGCCGGGGAGCTTGCCGTCCCCGACCTCCGCGGCGAGGATCCCCCACGCCGTCTTCGTTACCAGAACGTGCAGATCCGCGCCGCACGCGAGGAGCAGGGAGAGAGTGCGGACGCCGTACACCGCGCCGCTGGCACCCGAAATGCCGAGAAGAACCTTCATGGGCGGCCCCGCATCACTAGGTCGAGGTAGGTGAACAGGCAGAACGCGATGCTCACGACCCCGTTCAGGTTGAAGAACGCCATGTTCAGCCGCGAGAGGTCGTCCTTCCGGACGATCGCGTGCTCATACCCCAGCACGGCCGCGCACAGGGCGAGCCCCGCAAGATACCACCCGCCCAGTCCGAACACATGATACCCCACCAGGAGGAAGCCCGCCATCGCCAGGTGGAACGCCCGGGCGACCCACAGCGAGGGGCCCACTCCGAGGGACCGCGGGATCGAGTAGAGGCCCTCCTGCCGGTCGAAGTCGATGTCCTGCAGCGCGTAGAGGACGTCGAACCCGCCCACCCAGAACAGGACGGCGAGGCAGATCCAGAGCACCCGAGCGTCCGCCCCGCCCGTCACGGCGATCCACGCCGCCAGCGGCGCCGCCCCCAGGCACGCGCCGAGGATGAGGTGCGACGCCCACGTGAACCGCTTCATGTACGAGTAGGAGAAGAGCAGCAGGAGCAGCACCGGGGTGAGCTGGAGGCAGAGCGCGTTGAGCTTCGCGGCGGAAAGGGCGAGCAGCGCCACGGACATCAGGATGAAGACGCGCGCCATCGGCCGGCTGACCTGCCCCGAGGGGATCGCGCGGCCCCTCGTCCGGGGGTTCTTCGCGTCGATCTCCGCGTCCACCAACCGGTTGAATCCCATGGCGGCGGCGCGCGCCCCTACCATCGCGAGGACGATGTAGAAGACGGTCCGGGCCGGGGGGAGCGCGTTCCGCGCGCCGAGCTCCCGGGCTGCAAGGAACATCCCCGTCAGGGCGAAGGGGAGCGCGAAGACGGTGTGCGCCACCTTGACCATATCGAGGTAGACGCCGATGCGGCGGAAGACGCTCAGAAGCCGTACTCCTTCCACCGGCGGGTAACGAGGTCGGTGATCTCCCGGGGCATCGCGATGTCCCCGGGCCACTCGCGCGCGAACCCTTCCGACGCCCATTTCCGCGTCGCGTCGATCCCCATCTTCGAGCCGTAGTGCGGGATCGGAGAGGCGTGCTCGAGGGCGTCCACGGGGCCGTCCACGATCATCGTGTCCCGGCGCGGGTCGACGTTGTTCCCGATTCGCCAGAGCACTTCGCTCATGTCCTGGATGTTCACGTCGGAGTCGAAGATCACGACGAACTTGGAGAACATGAGCAGACCCAGCCCCCACACGGCGCACATCACCTTCCGCGCGTGGCCGGGGTACCGCTTGTCGATGGAGAAGAAGGCGAAGTTGTGGAAGATCCCCTCGATCGGGAGGTTCATGTCCGTCACCTCGGGGACGATCTTCCGCAGGAGCGGAAGGAAGATCCGCTCCGTCGCCTTCCCGAGGTAGACGTCCTCCATCGGCGGCTTCCCGACGATCGTCGCCGGATAGATGGGATCTCTCCTGCGGGTGACGCACGTCACGTGGAAGACGGGGTACCGGTCGGCGAGGGAGTAGTACCCCGTGTGGTCGCCGAAGGGGCCCTCGACCCGCTGCTCATCGGGGTCGACGTATCCTTCGAGGATCACCTCGGCGTGCGCGGGCACCTCGATGTCGATCGTCCTGCAGCGAACGAGTTCCACCGGCTCCTTCCTCAGAAAACCGGAGAACATCATCTCGTCCATGTCCTCGGGCAGCGGCGCGGAGGCCGCATAGATCGTCGCCGGATCGCCGCCGAGGGCCACCGCCACGGGCATCCGTTCCCTCTTCTCCCGGAACCCCCGGTAATGCTGCGCCCCCCCCTTGTGCACGTGCCAGTGCATTCCCGTCGTCGTCTCGTCATAGACGTGCATCCGGTACATCCCGACGTTCCGGCGTCCGGTCTTCGGGTCCTTCGTGAAGACCAGCGGGAGCGTGATGAACGGCCCGCCGTCGCCGGGCCATGTCTTCACCACCGGAAGGAACGACAGGGAGGGGTGGTCCTTCTCGACCACCTCCTGGCACGGGGCGGAGGAGACGGTCTTCGGGACGAAGTCGGCGAGCCGAGCGAGCTTCGGGAGCATCTTGAGCTTCTCGAGGAAGTTCGTCGGAATCTCCGGTTCGATCACCTCCTGGACGCGCTCCGCGATGTCGTCGAGCCGCTGTACGCCCAGTGCGAAGCACATCCGCTCCATCGTGCCGAAGAGGTTCATCGCCAGCGGCACCGACGTTCCCCGGACGTTCTCGAAGAGGATCGCCGGCCCCCCGGCCTTCACCGCCCGATCGGCGATCTCCGCCGCCTCGAGCTCCGGGGAGACCTCGGACGATATGCGCTTGAGCTCGCCGCGCGCTTCAAGGGCGGCGAGATAGTCGCGCAGGTCGCGAAACGCCATCGTCTCTCCTTTCCGCGGGGAGGCGGGAATGGACCATCATAACACCGCCCTCGGCCCGCCGCCCACACCGGCCCGCCTCCCGAAACGGTTTCCCGCAGGTAGAAAACCTCGTTTGAAAAATCGTCGCGCCATCTTGACCGTGCACGGACGGCCGGGGTAGGCTTGTATAAGGGGGAAATTCGAATTGAAGAAGACATCGAAACTGTTCAAGGCGCTCTCCGACGAGACCCGCCTGCGGATCCTCAAGATGCTCGAGGCGAGGCCCCTGTGCGTGTGCGAGATCCAGTACGTGCTGAAGGGGTCCCAACCGAACGTGTCCCATCACCTGAAGACGCTCGCCGATGCGGGACTGGTCGATTCGAAGCGAGACGGCCTGTGGATCGCCTACCGGATCACGGAAACGCCGGAAACTCCGCTGCACACCGCCGCGCTGGCGCTCCTTCGCCGCTCGCTGAAAAGCGACGAGCGGGTGAAGAAGGACCGGGCCGTCGTGAAAAACGTCAACCGGATCGAGATCTCCCTCCGGAAGTAACGCCCCGCCGTTCAATCCTGCGGCAGTTTGAGGGTCACCCGCGTCGCCCCCCACCCGCCGGCTTCCGTCGGAGCGTCCGAATAGCTCTCCACGAGCGGATGGCGCGCGAGCAGCGCGCGGACCGCCGCCCGCTGAACTCCCGTTCCCTTCCCGTGGATCAGGCGCACCTCCCGGAACCGTTTCTGCGCCGCCGCTTCGAGATACTCCTCCACGACGGAGACCACGTCCCGCGGCGTGAAGGTATGGAGATCGATGCTCTCCTCCACCAGCACGCGGTGCGGGGGCGGTTCCCCGGGGGGATCCGGCCGCGTCACGACCCGGGGGAAAGGACGGACGTCACCTGGTGCAGCGACGGGACCGGCGGGTAGGCGAAGAGCAGCGAGGTCTGGTTCTTCTTCGCGATTTCGCGCAGTTCCTCGAAGGGGATCTTCGCGAAGGCGGCCACGACCGCGGGGTCGAAGTGGGTATTCGACTCTTCCTTGATTTGGGTGAGGGAGTCCGTGTGGGAGCGGGCCGTGTGGTACGCCCGGTCGGTGGTCAGCGCGTCATAGACGTCGATCACGGCGAAGAGCCGCGCCCCGAGCGGGATCTGGGCGCCTTTCAGCCCCCTGGGGTACCCCGCCCCGTCGTACCGCTCATGGTGGGAGAGGACGATCTCGGACGGGCCGCGCAGGAATTCGATCTTCCGCAGCATCCGGGCCCCGACTTCCGGATGGTTGCGCATCACCTCCCACTCCTCTTCGGACAGCGGCCCGGGCTTCAGCAGCACCTTGTCGGGGATGCCGATCTTCCCCACGTCGTGGAGGAGGGCGCCGCGCCAGAAGACGTCGAGCGTATCCTTGTCCCGGACCCCCGCCGCCGCCGCCAGGCGCAGCGTGTAGTCCGCCACCCGCTGGGAGTGGACCCCGGTGTTGTGCTCCCGCACGTCGAGAGCCGCGGCCAGGGCCAACAGGGTGTTGTCGTTCGCGACCTCGATCTGCCCGACGAACCGTCTCTGCTGCTCGAAGAAGCTCGCCGAAAGGCCCCCCACCAGCCAGAAGACGGCCACTTCCCCGACCCGCTCGACCTGGGAGGAAACCTCCGCCGGCCAAACGTTGCCGGCCAGTCCCCCGCACACGAGCGTGGCAAACACCGTGGAGGAGGCGGCGCCGCGCGCGCCGAACCACATCGCGGAGAGAAGGATGGGGAAGAGGTAGAGCTTCCGGATCATCTCCCGGGACCGGATCCACTCGGAAGATTTTTCGGGGAGGGAGTAAAGGACGACGGTGATGGCGACCAAGAGGATGGCGGCGGCGGCGATCCGCGCCACCGGTCCGGAAAATCCGAAGATCGACTCTTCCCGGGAGTAGTCACCCATGTTCGACATAGTACCGCAACCGGTCGATTACGATAAGATATCTCTCATGTCGAAAACCGTGATCCTCGGGACGGCCGGGCACATCGACCACGGGAAGAGTTCCCTCGTGCGCGCGCTGACCGGCACCGACCCCGACCGGCTGAAGGAGGAGAAGGAGCGGGGGATCACGATCGAGCTCGGGTTCGCCCGACTCTCCCTCCCGTCGGGAACGCTCGCCGGCATCGTCGATGTGCCGGGACACGAGCGGTTCGTCCGGACGATGGTGGCCGGCGCGGCGGGGGTCGACATCGTCCTGCTCGTCGTCGCCGCGGACGAGGGGGTGATGCCGCAAACGCGCGAGCATCTCGACATCTGCCGCCTTCTCGCGGTGCGCCACGGGATCGTCGTCCTTAACAAGTGCGACAAGGCGGAGAGCGAGTGGATGGACCTCCAGGAGGAGGAGATCCGCGCGCTCGTCCTCGGAACGTTCCTCGAGGGG
>CAAGKR010210337.1_pt1 | contig 11447 bp, 16 predicted proteins | sample 2556971 | NCBI WGS metagenome assembly CAAGKR01 (sample SAMEA5207829, study PRJEB30636) | soil metagenome | biome: forest; feature: boreal; material: soil | place: USA | collected 2011-09 | depth 1 m
CGTGAGCCACTCGCTACCCGCGTACGCGCCGATGGCCGTCGTGACCGCCACGATCAGCCACTCGAGCTGAGACCGCGGCTTTGTCAGATACTGCGCTCCGAGCCCGATCACGAGCCCAGCAGCGATGATGACGGTAATGGCAAGAGCACCCATCGCCGTCTCCTTTCCGCCTCGATCACGTGCGAGGCTCCCCGAGCATCGGCCGCCACGGCCCGCGGTCCTAGAGGCGGAGGGCCCGAACCCGCGGGTCGAAAGCCTCGCGGTGGCCGTACTCGAACAGCAGGTAGACCGAGATCCCCCAGACCCACAGCAGGAACAGGCCGATCGTGATCCGCTCGAACACGCCCGCGTACGGATTGCCCGACGCGACCGCGAACGCGCTGAGCGGACCCGAGACGACGATCGCCACGCCCGCCGCGATCGAACCCCGCGCCAACGGACGCAGGGCCGCGACTCTACGGAAGCCGATGGCCATGACGAAGGTCGTGGCCACGGTGAGCAACGCGGCGACGCCCGCGACCACGATGTGGGCGCTCCCGATCGCTGTGATCGGCCCACCGGCAAGATCGGTCGGCAGCACCGTGACCAGGCCGATCCCGGCGATGGCGCCCGCGACCAGCAGGTACATCCCGATCCGGAGTCGGGGCTCTTGCGGCGCGATCCGGTGGACCGCATAGCCGAAGGCGGCGACGAGGACGTTGTAACCGACATAGAGGACGGCGAGGAGGCCCCGATCTGGCGCGCTTGCGGTCAGCTCGCTGATCGTTCGGCCGGTCTGTGAGTAGCCGGGATCGAGGAGCCCACCCAGGATCGTTGTCCCGACGTAGATGCCGACCGCCGCAATGCCGCACACGCTCGCGAGCCGGAGCGCACGCCGGTCGATGGATCTGAGGGCCGAGCTCATCTCTAGAAGATGAGCTGGTTGGCGAGCGGGTCCGTGCGGAATCCGTTGCATACGACATAGGGCGGGTCGTCATCGACCACTCGCAAAAGCTTGGTGCAGGCCGTGCATTTCTCGATGTCCACGTCGGCGCCGCGGAGGGGGCATCCGACGCGGGCGCCGTCGACGGTCGAGCGCGGCTCGCGCCTCTTTCCGAACATCGCTACCTCCTTGGGACACTGAGCTCGATGAGCTCGTCGCGCGAGCGCTCGAGCTCGCCGAGGCCGGCGATCAGTCCCACGAGGGCCACGAGGGTCACGATGGGGAGGGCTGCCGCGACGACGAGCGCAAGTGCGTCAGCGCTCATTCGATCCACCGTCGTGCGTCGGTCGAGAATCGGCGGCGTGCATCAGGACGCGCGCGGCGACGAAGCCGGCGACGGTCGCCAGGACCAGCGCCAGCACGACCACGGTCACGAGCAGGACCCCTATCTCCATGCCTCGCATCCTCCGCCGGCCGCTCCTCCGTCAATAGGGCCGAAGGTCACCAGCTCGCGGGCGGAGCGACCCCCGACGATCGTTACGCGGCCGTCCAACCGCCGTCGGCCACGATGGCCGCACCGTTCACGAAGCTCGCGTCGTCCGAGACGAGGAAGAGGATCAGGTTCGCGATCTCGAGCGCAGCCGCCACGCGCGGGTTCGCCGGCAACGTCGTATTGAGCGCGGCGAAGCCCTTCGGGCTGGGGTCTCCGCCCAGGCTGATGCCGGTGTCGACCGCGCCAGGACAGACGGCGATCGCGCGGATGCCGTCGCGGCCATAGGTCGCGGCGACGTTCTTGGTCAAGCCGATCAACCCGTGCTTGCTGGCCGCGTACGCTGCGCCCCCGCGTGCTCCGAAAAGCCCGCCGACCGACGAAACGTTCACGATCACCCCGCCACCCGCTTCGAGCATGGCCGGAATGGCCGCGCGCATCGCGAGCATCGGACCGGTGAGGTTCACCGCGAGAACGCGCTCCCAGACCTCATCCGTGAGCTCGCCGACCGGCAGCAGGCGGTCCAAGATGCCGGCGACACTACAGAGCGCATCGACTCTGCCGAAGCGATCTACCGCCGTGGCGATCACCCGCTCGTCGTCGGCCCGCTTTGAAATATCGGCCACGACACATTCCATCCGCCCATCGGCGGGCAGTTGGGTCAGTCCGGCAGGGACGTGATCGACGGCGACGACCAGGGCACCCTCGCGGTGGAATAACTCGGCGGTCGCCCGGCCGATACCGGAGCCGGCGCCGGTGACGATCGTCACCTTGTTCTTGAGTCGCAGCGAGGGAACGGTCTCGACAGCTTCAGGGCGAGCGATGGTCTGGGTCATCTCGATTCTCCTTCTCTCTTCGCGGATCGGGTCAGATCTGATTCGGATGGAGCGAGTTGGCGAGCCGCCAGAACTCGATGTCGGTGAGTCCGGAGGCGCTGAGGACGTAGGGAACCCCGACGGTGAGCAGCGACGAGGTGCCCGACTCCGTCCACACCAGCCATCGCTCGCTGCGAGCGTTCCCCGCGACGGCGATCTGGTACAGCGAGCTGCGATCGCCGTGGAACGCCGGGGCGGACTGGCTCGACTCGACGCTCGGCAGCGGGATGTTCGCCATCGCGATCGCGAGCGTGACCATCTTCGCGCCGCTGGCGTCGCGGTAGGTCACGGCGAAGACGTTCGCATCGGCGCGGACCGCCGCAGTCCAGTCACCGGGGATCCCCGTCGGGATCAACAGCGGCCGAGCGGTCGTGACGCTCATCCGGATGACGCGAGCGGCCTGATCCGGCACCAGGCCCTCGTAGCCGAGCCCCGCACGCGTCTGCGGCGCGGAGATCACGAGACCTTCGCCGCCGATCACAGCCTCTTGCCCGCCATCCTGGGTGATCAGCACCGAGGCGATCCCCGGTTCCTCGGAGGCCGTGTAGATCACCTGCTGAACGAATGCGCGCAGCATCGCGCTCCCGTCGACGCCCCAGTGGCCCGAGGGCACGCTGTAGTCGAGGGTGGCCAGGTCACCTGAGACCGTGACGCTCGCGAGCCGTGCGGTCATCCCCGCGAGCACGTTGAACGCGCCGCCGTCCCGGCTGCGTGGCGCGGCCGCGAGCGCCACCATCCGCTGGTGGACGCGCAGCTCGATCGTGACGGCGGGTGGCGGTCCATCCACCGTCACGGCGACCGGGTTCGCGAGGTCACGCGCGAAGTACACGGTCCAACCGAACGTCGCCCCGGTGGGTGAGGCCGACACCGTCTCGGCGGGCGAGGGGACGGCCGTCGGCCGAGCGACGGGTGCGGCGCATGACGTCAACAGCAGTGCGAGCAGCGCGCAGGCAGAGGCAATCTTCATCTTCATTCCTCGGAGCGCCACCAGCGTCGTTGTTCCGGTCTGGGCCAACGAGGGTCGAGCGGCTCGCCTTGATTGAGCCGACCGGCTCTACTCGCGCGCCGGCATCGTTGCGATGCTCGGCGCAAACGATCCAAGGGAGGCATCCGATGCCGCTGACCAAGGAGTCGATCTTCGAGACCTTCCACATCGATGACGAGGGCGTCGAGCGCGTCATCGACCAGATCAAGCAGCTGGTCCACGAGGGCAACGTCCGGCGCCTGATCGTGAAGGACCGCAACGGCCTCACGTTGATCGAAGCGCCACTCACGGTCGGCGTCGTCGGAGCCGTGCTCGTCCCGGTCTGGGCCGCCATCGCGGCCATCGCGGCCATCGTGGTCGATGCCACTGTCGTGGTGCAGCGCCACGAGACCAAGACGCCGGCCTGACCATGGCCCTCCTGACGGTCGGACTCTTCGCAGGAGCTGCACTCGGGGCGATCGTCATGGCGTTCCTGGCGCTCGCGGCCTACGACCACGGGTACGCCGATGCCGCGCGCCGGCGCGACGAATGGCGGACCGAGCTCCAGGCACGCCGCCAGGCTGACAAGAAGGGACGGAGCGCCGCATAGCTCCGAATGGAGAACGTTCGATGAAGATCCTGCTCGCTACCGATGGCTCTCCCTCCGCGAAGCAGGCCGAGGTGCTCGCTGCCACGACGTCCTGGCCGGACGGCGTCGAGATCGACGTGCTCTGCGTCGACCAGTTCCTCGATCGCGAGATCGATCTTTCACCGCAACGCTTCGCGGACGCGCACGGCGCTGTGCGCCGGGCGATCGATGACCGGCTGGCCGCGCTGGTCGAGCGGCTCAACGGCCCCGGCCGCACGGTCCGCGCGCGGGTCATCTTCGGCAGGCCGGCCACGGCCATCGTCGATGAGGCGCGCCAACTCGCGTCCGAACTCATCATCATCGGGAGCCACAACCACCGCGCGTTCGCCGCACTCACGCTCGGATCCGTTGCGGCCGAGGTCGCCGATCACGCGCCCTGCCCGGTGCTGGTCGCCCGCCGCCCGACGCTCGGGCCGATCGTGCTCGGGCACGACGGATCCGACGGCGCACGGCACGCGGAGGGCCTGGTCACGAGCTGGCCGTTCCTCGCCCGCGAGTCCGTGCGGGTGGTGAGCGTGAGTCCGCTGGTGCCGTCGTGGTACGCCGGCGCGAGCGCAGGCATGGGCCCGGTCATCGACGGAGAGTTCCTGCAGGAGCTCCTCGACGATCAGCATGCGGAGCTTCGCCGGATAGCCGACGCCGCCGCCGCTCGGCTGGTCGAACACGGAGTGAAGGCCAGCGCCGACGCCCGGGATGGCTCGGCTGCCGACGGGCTCCTCGATGCGATCGCCGACGCGAAGGCCGAGCTCGTCGTCGTTGGCTCGCGGGGCAACACCGGCCTCACGCGTCTGGTACTCGGCAGCGTGGCCCGCACGGTGCTTTACCAGGCGCGCTGCTCGGTGCTCATCGTTCGCGACACGAAGAAGGCCACGCGTGCCGTAGCCACCCCGGACCACTCGATCGCACTGGTCTGAGCCGCATCTCGCCGTGGCCGGAGTCCCAGTCCGCTGGGACAACGGCCCGGCGCAGTGGTGCCGGATGACCCTTCCGGCGCTCCTGGCCCGGCCCGAGGTTGAACAGCGAAAAGGAGCGTGACATCGAAATGCTCAAGCTGAAGCTCGCAACCCTGCTCGTGATCACCGCAGCCCTGGCCGTGGGCTGCTCCAGCGCGGCCGCGGCCCCGACGCAGGGCGGGACGGTCAACGCGACCGTCACCGACATGAAGATCTCCGTGGACCGGACCAACATTCCGGCCGGCGAGGTTACCTTCGTGGTGAAGAACACGGGGGCCGTCGTCCACGAGCTCGTGGTGCTCCAGACCGCCGCAGCCCAGGACAAGATCGCGATGGACATGGACGAGGCCGGCAAGATGGACGAGACCGGAAATGTCGGCGAGACCGGTGACGTGAACGTGGGCGAGTCCAAGACCTTCACGATCACCCTTCCGGCAGGTCACTACGTGCTCATGTGCAACGAGATCGGCCACTACGCGGCCGGCATGCACATGACCTTCACCGTCGACTAGCGGCGTGACACACCCATCGGTCAATGGGAGGGGTGGCCCGGGCCGCCGCTCTCGTGTGCGCACCGCGCTCGTGGTCAGCGCGGATCCCACGGTCCGCTCCGACTGGGCCCGGTACTTCGAGGCGCTGGGTATGCGCACCCTCCGCTGCGTCGGGCCGCAGGTGCGCTGCGTCCTCCTTGACGGCTCCGACTGTCCCCTGCACAACGAGGCGCACATCGCGATCTACGACCGTTCCGCGGTTACCCCCGAGCTCAGCCCGAGACTGCTGCGGCGGGGCCGTCCACTGCCGATCGCGTTCGCCGCCGATCGACTCGATGCCCACGGCCACCACGAGCCGGTGGTCACCGCCCTCGCATCCGAAGGCGTGGATGCCTACGTCGGGGCTTCGGTCGATGGGCTGGGCCGATAATCGAGGCGTGAGCCTGAGCCCGTTCTCGAGGCGTCGCGTCTACCCCGTCCGCCTCATCGCAGCTGCCCTCGTTCTGCCGGTCTTCCTGCTCGCAGCGTTGGTCGCACTCGACTTCTGGGTGCTCGAGCCGTCCTTCACGTCGGGTATTGGCCACTTGATGCTGCTCGCGGTCGGCGCCGCCGGTGTACTGACCTTCTCGATCGTGATTCTCGCGCGTCTCGGTGAGCTTCACGAGGGCGAGATCGCACAGTCGCGCCGCCTGCGCGCGCTCAACGAAGCAGGGCTCGCGCTCAGCGCGGAGTTGGAGACCGAGACCTTATTGCACAAGATCGCCGATCTTGCGCGTGTCGTCGGTGATGCGAAATTCGCCGCCCTCGGCACGTTCGATGACGACGGGCAGGTGACCGGCTTCTATACATCCGGGATCAGCGACGCTGAGTACGCCCGCATCGGACACGTGCCTGTCGGCAAGGGCATCCTCGGCCTCCTGCCGCGTGCGGGCCGCCCGATCCGGCTTCGCGACCTCCACGACCATCCGGCATCCGTGGGCTTCCCGCCGAATCACCCGCAGATGCGCAGCTTCCTCGGCGTCCCGATCCGCTGGCGCGGCCAGAGCGTCGGCAATCTGTACCTGACCGAGAAGCAAGGTGCCGCGGAGTTCACGCCGGAGGACGAGGAGGCGCTGCTCGCGCTCGCGGCCCAGGCGGCCATCGCGATCGAGAACGCCCGCCTGTACGCCCATACGAGCCAGATGTCTGCGCTCGAGGAGCGCCACCGGATCGGGATGGATCTGCACGACGGCGCGATCCAGTCCCTCTACGGATTGGGACTGCAGCTCGAGCTCACCTCGGAGCTGGTCGATACCGCACCGCAGGACGCGAAGGAGCGGCTCGGGCGCTCCGTTGATCGGCTCAACGCCGCGATCGCCGACCTGCGCAACTACGTGCTCGGTCTCCGACCGATCCGCGGCTCTGATCGTCCACTGGCCGAGTCGCTGCCCATCCTCGCGTCGCAGATCGCGACCAACGCGCTGCTCGACGTGGACATAGGCGTCGATCCGGTCGCCGAGGCGGGCCTCGACGCGGCGGGACGCGAGGCCGTCTTCTATGTCGCCGCGGATGCGCTCGGCAACGTGGCCCGGCACGCCCGCGCCCGGCACGTCGGCCTGTCGCTGCGGCGCGATGGCGACGCAGTCGTCCTCGAGATCGTCGACGACGGCGTCGGCTACGACACGTCGAGGTCCGTCGGCGGGCTCGGGCTCCGCAACATGCGCGAGCGCGCGTTCAACGCCGGCGCGCAGCTCGACGTGACCTCGGCGCCCGGGGCTGGCACCAGGCTGCAGCTGCGCATCCCCGCTCGGACTACGGTGGTGGCATGAGCACGCGGGTCTTGATCTGCGACGACCACGAGGTGGTCCGCGAGGGGCTGCGGGGCCTCATTGGCCGCCAGGCCGGGATGAGCGTGGTCGGGGAGGCCGGCACCGTCGCCGACTCCATCGAGGCCGCCGCCCGCGCGAAGCCCGACGTGGTCATCATGGACGTCCGTCTCCCCGACGGCTCGGGGGTCGAAGCGTGCCGCACGATCCGCGAGGCGCGGCCCGAGACGAGAGTGATCATGCTCACCTCGTACGCCGACGACGAGGCGCTGTTCGCATCGATCATCGCCGGCGCCTCGGGCTATCTGCTGAAGCAAACCCGCGGTCAGGCGGTCGTCGACGCCATCACGGCCGTCGCCGCGGGTCGCTCCCTGCTCGATCCTGATGTCACAGGCAAGGTGCTCGAGCGGCTTCGTGAAAGTCGGGCGGAGGATCCGGCGCTCGCCTCGCTCACCGAGCAGGAGCGCAAGGTGCTCGCGGGCTTGGCCGAGGGGAAGACGAACCGCGAGATCGGCGAAGCGCTATTCCTCTCCGAGAAGACCGTCAAGAACTACGTGAGCCGGATCCTCGACAAGCTCGGCCTGGCGCGCCGTGCCGAGGCCGCCGCGTACATGGCGAAGCACAAGCCGCGGCTCTAGAGCTGCACGCGTGCGCCGCATCGGCAGCGGCGCAGTTGCCATCAGGGTCGCGAGGGACGCCGATCGCCGCCGAATCCGCTCAGTGGGTCGCTGGACGCGGCTGCCCTCCGGTGGCAGCGGCTGCCGGCCTCGGTGCGGCGAGCACGACGCGCCAGAAGATGGCCGTGGCCGTCGCCGCGAACCCGATGAGCGAGACGATCAGGATCGGCCCTGCCCATGCTTGGTTCTTGGTTGAGTCGAAGAAGGAGACGAGTCCCGCGAGGTAGCTCTGCGAGTTCGCTTCGAGCCCGAGCGTTTGCGGGACGAAGTAGAGCGTCGCGCCGATCACCAGGAGTGCGGTGACGAGCCGGTAGGCCCCGAATCGGTCGTCGGCGTCGTAAAGCAGCTTCACGTAGAGCGCCCAGAAGAGGAAGAGCGTGGCGAGTGGCGCGGTGAGCGGGAGATCGAACGTGAGGACGAGGTTCGGCATCAGGAAGATGAAGCTGAGACCGAACGTGAGGATGGTCACAGCGTCGCGCACCAGGACATAGGTGAGCCACCACACATCGGCGCCGAAGCGCAGGGACAGCTTGCGCAGCGTCCGGATCACGTAGGGGCGCGCGAGATGGAGCATCAGCGTGAACGCCCAGAGCGCGGGCATGAATGCCGCGATCGTGAGGACGAGCCATTGCTGCCCGCCTTCGAGAAAGGCTTTCGTGATCGCCTCGGTGATCTGATCAGGTGTCATCGTTCGGCCCTCCCAAGGGTCATCGCGGGCGCACGCAGGTTGAACCAGACGGCCACGGCGCCCATCGCGCCGATCGCGAGGAGTGAGATCCACCAGAACGTGATCGCCAAGGCCCCATTCGTGGATGTCACGAGCGACTGCCCAATGCCGTTCCAGGGATCTCCGAGATCGAGCGCGCTCACCTGCACACCCACGATCGTCGGGAGGATGTAGATGGTCACCCCGCCGGCGAGCAGGACTGAGACCAGGCGGAAGGCGCGCGGATCATCGTCCGTGTCCGCGACGAGCTTGGTGAGCAGCACCGCGAACAGCATCGCCGTCGCGATCGATCCCCCGATCGGCAGGGCATCGGCGAGGAGGACGTCGGGAAACAGGAACATGAAGCTCATGATGAAAGCGACCGCCAGGAGCCCATCGCGGAGCGCGATGTAGAGCACCCACCAGATATCCGCGGCAAGTCGCAAGGTGAACTTCTGGGTCATTCGGAGCATGTAGGGGCGGGCGAGGTGCAGGGCGAGGGCGAGCAGCCAGATGATCGGCAGCGCCGCCGCCATGGTCCCTTCAAGGAACCCTTCACCGCCTTGCAGGAACGACTTGACGATCGCGTTCGCGAGCTGATCTGGTGTCATGCTGATCTCCTCCCTTGGACTTGGACGGCCGGGCACTGCGCGATCACATCACACCGGAAGCAGCGCGCCGCTTCGGCGCGAGCGCTGGCTTCGGTGACACCGAGCGAAACTTCCGCGTAGCTCGCCGGTATCCCGCGGACGCTCGCGAGGGCGGCCTCCGCGCGCGGCCGCACGTCGAGATCGACGGCGACGGCGTTCGTCGCGGGGATCGACCGCGTGACACGCCAGGTCGGCACGTACGTGCCGCCATCCTCGTGACGCAGATACCGATCGATCGCCCATGCCGCGCGCTGGCCCTGCGCCGCTCCCTCGATGACGCTCTTCGGGCCGGTCGCGACATCGCCGGCGGCGAAGATGCCTCGTTGTGCCGTCGCAAGCGACTCCGCATCGACGACGACACCGCCCCACGCGGCGACCTGGATGTTGGAGCCCTCCGGCAGGATCGACGGATCGGGGGCTTCACCGACGGCGACCATCAGCGCGGACGCTTCGATCACGAACTCGCTGCCTGGGATCGGCGCCACCGCGCTTCGTCCATCCGCATCGCGACCGGTGATCGCGAGGCGCACGCAACGCACACCGGTCATCCAACCGTTCTTGCGGAGCACCTCGACCGGCGCGACGAGCGGCTCGATGACCACGCCTTCGTGCTCGGCGGCGCGAAGCTCCTCGTGCTGTGCGGGCATGTCCTCCTTCGTTCGGCGATAGAGGACGCGTACGGTCCGAGCCCCCGCGCGCCAGGCGGTGCGGGCCGCATCCATGGCGGTGGAGCCGCCACCGACGACCAGGGCGTCGCCCGTCAGCTCGACCCGCTCGCCCAGGTTCACCTTCTTGAGGAACAGCGTCGCGGGCCAAACGCCTTCGGCATCCTCGCCCGCGATCCCGAGGCGCTGGCTCTTCGAGGCCCCCGTCGCGAGGAGGATCGCGTCGTAGCCCTCGGCCTTGAGCTGCTCAAGGCTGATGTCGCGCCCGAGCGCGGTGTTGAGCCGCAGCTCCACGCCGAGGCCCACGATGCGATCGACATCCGCTCGCAGCACGTCCTTGGGCAGCCGGTACTCGGGGATCCCGATCGCCATCATCCCGCCGGCGGTGGGCATCGCGTCGAAGACGGTCACGCCGTACCCGGCGCGGATGAGCGCGTACGCGGCACTGAGCCCGGTCGGGCCGGCGCCGACGATCGCCACCCGCTCGACGCGGCGTTGCTCGGCGGGGACCGGAAGCGGATATCCGGCCGCGCCGTGATCGGTGGCGAACCGTTTCAGCTCCCGGATCGCGATCGGCTCGTCGAACACGCCGCGCCGGCACGCGACCTCGCACGGAGCGGTGCAGACACGTCCGCAGATCGACGGGAACGGGTTGTACTCGGCGGCCACCGCGAACGCTTCCGCGTAGCGGCCTTCGCCGACGAGCGCGACGTAGAGGCCCGCGTCGGTGCCGACGGGGCACGCCTCCTGGCACGGTGCCAGGAATCTCGCCGTCGCCGGATCGCCCCAGCTGCGCCACGTCTGCCAGGGATCGGGGCGGTTCACCGGCCGCCACGCGGCAAGCGCGCCCCACGGATCACCTCGCGGCTCGCTGAGCGCATCGCGGGTGTATGCGGAAAGCGGCGCCCAGCCGGCGGTCTCGGGCGCGGCGGTGATCGGGCCCTGCGCACTCACGAGCGCGGTCCGGCCCGCCTCCGCGGTGATCGTGATGACGCTGGTGGGACATTCGGTCGCGCAGAGCTGACAGCCGACGCAGACCCCAGCCTGGACCGGGAATTCCATCATCCAGTCCTGACCCCCGGCGCCCGCCACCGCCGAGCGCCCGCTCGCTCCCGACTCGATCGACGTCCCCGTGCGCCGCGTCATGTCGAGGGCGTGCACCGGACAGACGTCCATGCAGACGCCACAGTTCAGGCAGCCCGATCGGTCGACGCGGAACGTATACGCCACGATCGGGAGCATCGTTGTCGCCGTGACCGGGCACCACACGCGACCGGGTGGGCTCGGGCCTCCTCCGTCGAGTGGGCCGATTGGTGCCGTTCGGCACTTGCGGGAAGGCCGTTCGGCACCACGGAAGCCGCCGGACGGCCCTCTGGCGAGCCTGTCGCGACGGCTAGCCTCAGCTGATGCGGTCGAAGATCCCCTGGTCCGTCATCGCGCTGCCGGTGGTGCTCGTCGGCCTCCTCGGGTTCGCGAGCGACAGCGTCCTCGACCGGATTCTGCCCGCGCCATTCGACGTCCTGGTCATTCCGGCCGCGGTGCTCCTCCTGTCGCTCGTCCTCGGGCGGATCGCGTTCCGGCGGATCGACCGTCTCTCGGA
>CAAGKR010065243.1_pt1 | contig 11446 bp, 7 predicted proteins | sample 2556971 | NCBI WGS metagenome assembly CAAGKR01 (sample SAMEA5207829, study PRJEB30636) | soil metagenome | biome: forest; feature: boreal; material: soil | place: USA | collected 2011-09 | depth 1 m
CCATGAAGTCCTTCATGTCGAAGCGGAGATCGTGGTGCGGGCTGTAGCTTTTCGAGGCGGTGATATTCGCCTTGTGAGACATGGCCTTGCCGGTGAGCAGGCTGACCTTCGCATCATGGCCGCTTTCCGACAGGTTGTAGCTGGCCTTCAGCTTGTCTTCGCGTCCGCAGAGCTCGCTGGCAGTCCGCGCGGAAAAGTCATCGGAGAGCGACAGAAAGATTTTGGTTCGGAAGGTCTGCAGCAGGGTGCGCCACGATTCCCCCGGCAGCGCGGACTTGAGGGAACTGATGCTTTGGGTGGCGATGATCGGTATGCATTTGGGTTGGCGAGACAGGCTGAAGAATTTCTCATCGCCAGTCGGTTCGCTCTCGCCAACCGTGGCGAAATGCTGGTATTCATCGCAGAGGAACAGGACTTGCCGGAAGTAACTCTCGGGATTCTTCTCCATCACTGGCACGCGATTGAGCACGGCCCGTTCGAAGTCGAGTTTCATCATCACTCCAATGGCCTTCGCCAGCCCAGGGTTCATGGCGATCGGGAAATTCAGCCCGCATAGAGGCGGGGGAAGGCGCCTGTCCGTCCGCGCTGTCAAGGCCGCGGGGTTGGCGTTCATCGGAGCGAAGCGGAGAGCCTTGACAGGAGAAGCGGACGGATCAGGCGCACGGTTTTGCCAGGAAGGACAGAGAGCAGAAAAGACAGTTCCGTTGGGAACTTACCTAGTTGGGTGGTGGTCTTGTAAATTCTTGAAGAGTGGTTGGAATAGCATCCGAGAGACGAACTCCCACCTCAAGGACGTAGGAGTGCCAACGGAGCGAACAGAGGGAGACGTTTCAATTCCTCTTCGGTAAGTGAGTCGTTCAAGAACAGCGGCGTGAACCTACGGGGCGAGAAAAACGTCCTTGATTGCGGGTGCAACGCTGAGTGCTGATCCCCGTCGTCAATTTGCAGACCCTTCTTAGTCGGTGCACTGCCTTAGATAGTCCCTTATTAGTTGACGCGGCATTTCTGCTCATGTATCATGGCCACGGTACATAGCACGGCCATGGTATGGAACATGGCCAGGGTACAACCCCATGCCTTCGCCAAACCACGACCGCGCGCGCGTCCGAGAGAAGGAATTCGAATCTCTGGTCGTGGACCTTTTTCGCCGAGCCGGTTGGCGTGTCGAAGAACAGCCGGACAACGGCGAAGCCGATCTGCTTGTAGAGTCCGGGGGACGGAAATACGTGATCGAAGTAAAACGGTCCCCTGAGAGTCGGCCTGATCGGCTGGTTCCGCTATTGTCGCAAGGCATCCTACAAGCGCAGTCGGCGGCACGTCATCTTTCGAACTCGGCTATTCCAGTTGCCATAGTCGGTTCCCCTCACATTTCCTCCTCCGTTGCCGAGCAAGTCAAACAATTTGCCGTGAGTCACGTTCCAGATGTCGGCATTGGTGTAATGGATTCGCAAGGCTTTCGAGCCTTTCATGGGTTCGGCTTAGAAAAGTTCAATTCCGAGAGATCGGTCTCCCGAGAGGTAGAGTTACCTGCTCAGTGGGAATCCCCTTCCTATCTATTCTCAGATCTGAACCAATGGATGCTGAAGATATTGATAGGGCAAAATATCCCGGAATCTCTGTTGTCGATTCCTCGCGGTGAGTATCGAAGCGGAAGGCAACTCGCGGAGGCTGGTGGCGTCTCGCCCATGAGCGCCTCCCGGTTCCTTCGACAATTGTCGAGCGAAGGATTCCTTGATGAGTTGAAAGAGCCGTTGCGATTGGTTCGAGTCGAGGAACTGATGCGGCGATGGCTCGCTGCAGGGCATAGAAGCGCGCGAGAAGTTCCCGTCCGTTGGATTATCCGAGGGGGCAAAGACCAACTTGAATCTGCCGTTCGGTCATATCTTTCCCGGCTCGAGGACAAGAGCCCGCGAAAGCGAAAACAACGGAGTGGAGCGGCGGTCGGCCCCGCTTCCCGCATTTGCATTGGACTCTTCGCCGCGGCTGATTCGCTAGGATTCGGTTTCGTTCGCGGCGCGGTGCCTCATATTTACTTGGAACAGTTCGACGCAGTCGCCCTGGATCATCTCGGCCTCTCGGCCCGAGAGGATGGAGGGCCGCCGGATGCGTACATTCGAATTCCGGAAAACAAAGAGGCAGTGTTTCGCTCCGCCGTGCAACGTAACGGTATTCTCGTATCGGATATTCTCCAAGTGTGGCTCGACGTGTCGAACCATCCGACAAGAGGGAAAGAACAATCCGATGAAATTTGGAAACGAGTGCTTGCACCCTCTCTTCTAAAGGGACGTCCGTGAACGGCCACTCTGAGAACGAAGAATTTGCTCGGTTGATAGATGCCCTCAATCCGTGGCTCGAAGAAGTCGTTATTATTGGTGGTTGGGCGCACCGCTTGTATCGGATTCATCCTGTTGCCCAAGTGATCGCTTATGTGCCGATAGGGACCCTCGACACAGATGTCGCGATTCCCGCTCGGCTGCGAGTTGAAGGCGATGACCTGCGAGAGCGGTTGGTCGCCAATGGGTTCGAAGAGGAACGGCTAGGTCAAGACAAGCCGCCGGCAACACACTATCGCCTGCGGGATGCCGAAACAGGATTTTACGCAGAGTTTCTAACGCCACTATTCGGTGCCGACCAAGCACGGGACGGACAGCCAAAAGCGACGAAACGAATCGCCGGGGTCGTATCCCAACAACTCCGGTACCTGGAAGTATTGCTCGACGAACCGTGGGCGGTTGAAATCGGGCAGCACAACGGCTTTCCCTTTGTAGATTCAAAGCGAGTACGTATTGCCAATCCGGTCGGCTTCCTCGCACACAAGGTATTGATTCACACTAAGAGGACACGTCAGAAATTCGCAAAAGACATTCTCTACATTCACGACACACTGGAGACGTTTGGAGCGCAGCTCGAAGAGTTAAAGACGGAATGGAATACGAAGATCAGGCAGCGGGTTCATCCGAAGAGTGTTCGAAAAATTGAGCGTGGGGCGGTAGACCTGTTTGGTAAAGTGAACGACGAGATTCGAGAGGCCGCTCAGATCGGCGGCGCAAGAAACCTTTCGCCAGAAACCGTGCGCGAACGCTGTAATTTCGGACTGCGGCAAATTTTTGGCAATTAGGTGTAATAACCGATTCGGACGTGTTTGACCGTGAGCCACAACTACGCATCACTTGCCGAAGGCGCACGCGCGCTCCTGGTTGAAGCCTGCAGCGTCTTGAACGAGAAAGGGGTGGAGTACGTAATTGCCGGAGGTTGGGTTCCGGTCTTGCGTGGGTCGAGCGACACAACTCTTCACCATCCTGGCACGCGCGACGTAGATGTCTTGTTTAATGATGATCGAGAGACAATCAGAAATGCTGTACAGCTCTTGCTGGCGAGTGGGTTTGTGTTATCTGCGAAACACGAGTTTCAGCTTTTGAAAGCTCTTCAGGTTGGCTCAAGAGAGTTCGTATTCAACATCGATTTAATGCATCCCACCGAGGCTTCTACCAGTCCGGAGATGTTTCAAGACATCATGGATCTCGGGATTGATGATAATTACGATGAGAACTCACCGAAGGTGAAGTCCATCTGTTTTCCATCCTCAGCGATTATCTTCGAGCGGAATCTATGGTCCATGTTCAAAGTCGCCGCGACGGACTCTGACGGCAAGCATTTCGAATGTACCATACCGTTGATGGATGAAGCCGCGTTGATACTGTCGAAGGCAGACAGCGTAAAGCAGGCGAAAAGAGCGCGCGATGCATTTGACATCTATTTTGTTCTAGCCGGTCCCAAGGGTGAAACCGTCGCTAGTAGGCTGAGCCAATTATCTACATCCTTCGCCCAGGTTTCCGACCAACTGAGTCTGCTTCGCAAATTTCTAAATGAGAATTCGGAGAAGTTCGACACGAATGTTTCCACCTACCTCGGCAAAACCTCAGTTTCTCCCAGACCATCCGAGTATGTTGGGACGCTTCTGTTTTCATAAAACAAGGAAGTACGGACTTGAGAGTGGCAGAGGTGTACCTGCTATGATCGTTCCCAGTCGAGGAATCAGTGCATTTAAGGAGTTGAAATGGTTGTGAACTCTGCGAATCTCCAACAGTCAATCCAAGCTTGCATAAAAAGCGGTAAACGGCTGCTTGAAGATGCCGAATGGCTGACGCATCGCGAGTCAACGGGCGTTGCGTTGGCGATGTTGGCGCAGGAGGAATTCGCGAAAGCGTTCGTACTCGCGCTTGTGCGGGACGGAATTCTGCCTTGGACCGAGGAGGTTCAACGCTCCTTACGGGCTCACGAGTGCAAGCATCTTGTGATGATCATTATGGAGTGGCTGTTGGTTGTGAATGAACTACGATCCAGCCAATCTTCGGACGAAGTGTTACGGAGAGATGAATCCTTGCATTTGCCGCCGGATGTGGCGATAGCGATGAATATTTATCGGCATGAAATGATCGAGAGAATTGGCGGACGTAATCCCGAACACTATGCAGAATGGGGCGGCGCAGCACGGAAAGTTGCCAAGGGAAAACGGGACCGGAAGAAACAGGCGGCGTTGTACGGTCCAACTTGCCCGTTTTTGGTGGCCAAAATCGGGGTTAAACGGTGCAGAATCAACGGTAAGTGTGAAATTTAACAGCCGAATGCTCCCCCAATGGGCTTCTCCCAATCGGCTTCGAGGTACACCGCGAAGGACACTGCGTGCCGCGGGGGATTATTTGATTTCGGCTGAGCATTTGCTTCCTCGGCTCTTTATTAACGTCGAACAACCCATATCGGTACCGGCTTCCCTTGCAGGTGAAGAGTTGTCTCCCAACACCGCTGGTATTCTGGCCGCAAGAATTTTTGGAACGAACAGGATGGCATGCTTCGCCCGCTGATCCATATGGACCCCATTCGAATTGAGGGAGGCGAGAAGGATCCAAATTCTGGAGGGCTTCAGAAGTTCCTCATTACCTAACCGCGATCTAAAGTCCTTCAATTCATCACGTTAGCTAGGAGCAGGGTTCCTCCCATCGCGCCTCACGTCGGGAGAAGCTGCATTTTGGCTAGACCAGCTTTCTCGGATGGTCGACTTCTCTAAATAACTATTTTTAGAAACCACTTGACAAGCTTACCACTTTTGGTTTATCCCCACTGCACCAAGTCCTCTGGTTCGAAAGAATGAAATCAGCTAGTCAGGAGATCGCTTTCGTCTTTGGGGGTCAGTAAGGCAAGTTCGCGGTTTTAGGAGGATCTACAATGAAAAGATTCGCTCCGGCTATCCTGCATTTGGCTCTCTTGGTTGGCATATCGGCTGTCCCCGCCTTCGCTCAAATCAGCGGTTCTGTGGCAGGTTCCGTCCATGACAGTTCCGGGGCGGGCGTCGCCAACGCTTCCGTAGTATTGGTCAATAATGATACCAACGCAAAATATAACACCACTGCGGATGAATCCGGGGAGTTTCGGTTCCGGCTAATTCCGGTCGGCAACTACACGCTTTCTGCCGAGGCTGCAGGTTTTGCAAAAGCCGAACTCGGCTCGGTGAGCGTGCTGCTGGGGCAATCCACGCGTGCAGATTTAATCCTCAGGGTGGCGAGCGCCTCGTCGCAGGTAGAGGTGTCCGGGAACGTGGTGGCGCTGCAGACTGAATCGGCCACCGTTGGTGGCGTTGTCGAGCACGAGAGTATTATCAACCTCCCGCTAAATGGAAGAAACTTCGTGCAACTGGTAGCACTCCAGCCCAATGCGGTACCCTCGCCCAGGACATCATTCTTTCGAAATCTGGGCGGCTACAACGTCATTGCTGGAGCTCCGGTCGAGGCCACTGCAGTCACCATCGATGGTGTGAATATTCGAGATCTCAACGATCCTCGCATCAATATTTCGCTGAATCCTGATGTCATCCAGGAATTTCAGGAAGCGCAGAGCTCGTATTCTGCCACCCAAGGGCTGGGTGGAGGCGCGCAGGTTAATTTAGTGACGAAGTCTGGGACCAATAGATTTCATGGCAGTGCTTTTGAATTCCTACGCAATGACGTATTGGATGCCAGGAACTTTTTTGACCAGAAGAAGCCGCCTTATCGCCAGAATCAATTCGGAGGTAGCTTCGGCGGTCCCATCATAAAGAATAAGACCTTCTTCTATGCTGGATATGAGGGTCTGCGAATTGTGAAGCAAGAAACCTTCCGTTACACGGTACCGACGGTCGCACAACGGAGTGGTGATTTCAGCGGCGGACCGCAAATATACGATCCGCTGAATGTTGGCGGCAGCGGGCTCCGGGCTCCGTTCGCCGGGAACCAGATTCCGCAAAATCGGTTCTCGCCGGAATCGGTGAAGGCATTGAACATCTTGTACCCGCTCCCCAATCTCCCAGGCAATAGCAACAACCTGATCGGAAATCCTCCCGACAACAGCATCAACGATCAATTCAGTGTGCGGATCGACCAAAAGGTGGGAACGGCCGATTCTGTGTTCGGCAGATACATTTACTACAACTATCGGCGCAAGACGGGCATATTCGCGAATCTGCCGAATTTCGGCGATAACTTCAACACGCCTTCGCAGAACGCTGCAATTGCTTACATTCATGTCTTCAGTCCCCGAACCTTGAACCAGGCCCGCATTGGCTATCACCGCATGACGCAAGTGATCGAAGATTTTCAGATCCATGTTCCGATCAATGACCAAATAGGAATTACGGGCACTTCGACGATATTTCTAGGCAATCCCAACATTACGATCGCCGGACTGAATCGTACGGGTGGCATCAGCAACGCTCCAAACGATCGATCTGACAATGGTTACTATCTTTACGACGACTTCTCGCACGGGATTGGAAAGCACTCGCTCCAAATGGGCGGTGATCTAGTTTGGGAGCAGGTGAATGGTGGTATTAACTCTTTTGCGCGCGGCAACTTTGGTTTCCGCCCCACCTACACAAGTCAAATTGGTGTAGCGGGCACGGGGAATGCGGTAGCAGATTTCCTGCTCGGGTATCCAAGTTCTTCCAGCCGAGGACTCGGGATTGGCTTCCGCAATTTCCGGCAGCGCCGGACAGGGTTGTACTTCAATGACGACTGGAAAGTCAGCGATCGTCTGAGCCTGAACGTCGGTCTGCGGTGGGAGTATGCAGGACCAGGATATGAAGCGCACAACCACTTGAGTGGGTTCGATCCGGGAACGGCGACGATCATCATTGCCGGGCAGAATGGTGTCCAGCGTGGCTTGCGAGACTCAAATTGGACTGATATACAGCCGCGAGTGGGTGTCGCGTATAGACTGGGAAGCCGCACTGTCATCCGAAGTGGGTACGGCTTATATTTCTTTCCACTGACAATGTTTCCGACGCCGTTCTTGAACCTGCTTAACACACCGTTCTTCACCTCGGAGTCTTATTTCGGCAATTCAGGCGCGCCCAACCTCACACTTGCGAATGCCTTCCCCAGCGGCACCGGAGTTCCAAGCACGTCGCTAAATTCCGTGAACGCGCACTTAAAGGATCCCTATCTTCATCAATGGAACCTGGCGGTGGAGCGGGAAATCGCTACCGCGATGACGTTGACATTGGGCTATTTGGGCAACAAGGGTGTTGACTTGAGGAACTCGCAGAATATCAATGCCCCCACGGCGGGCCCAGGCGCGTTGCAGAGCAAACGTCCTTACCAAGCTTTCTCGACGATTACCAGCTACGAGAATATCGGGAGTTCGAACTATAACAGTGGATACGTCAAATTGGAGCGCCGCTTCAAGGGTGGTCTGACGTTCCAATCTAGCTACACATACGCCAAGCTTCTCGATACCGGAGGCATTGTGCAGCCGGGTGATCTCAGTGACAATCTTGGCCGCAATCCTCTGCGGCCTCAAGATGAACGCGGACGTAGTTTCTTCGACGCGCGCCACCGGTTTGTTGCTAGCTACGTTTGGCAATTGCCGATAGGGCGAGGAAAAGCATTCGGAAAAGATTGGTCAGGACCGTTGGACCAAATCCTCGGGCAATGGCAAGTCAACGGGATTGTTACATTACAGAGCGGGTTGCCGATTACTCCGGTCTTGGCGATAGACAACAGTAATACCGGCTTGTTTGCCGATCGTCCCGATGTGGTCAGCAATCCGAATAATGGCCCGAAGACTGTGACTAAATGGTTCGACACCAGCGCTTTTGCGTTGCCGGCTCAATACAGCTACGGCAATGCCGGCCGCAACATCCTCGATGGCCCGTCCATCAAAACCGTCGACTTCTCTTTATTCAAAGGGTTCGCGGTGACTGAGGCGATTCGGATTGAATTCCGGACCGAAATCTTCAACTTGTTCAATCATCCGAACTTTGATCCTCCCGGTACGACGTTCGGTACGTCGACATTCGGCGTGATCAGTAGCGCTGGCGACTCCCGGCAGATTCAATTCGGGTTGAAGTTGCTCTTCTAGTACCATAGTGTTTAAATACAAATCGGGGCAGGATGGTGCGAAGCAGCTCCATCCTGCCAGACCCCCAGATCGAAGGAAAACGCGAGACATGTCATTCAATGCGGACCCAATCACGCTGCAAGTGTTGACAAGTGCAGCCTATTCCATTGCCGAAGAGATGTCCGTGGCTCTTATTCGGACTTCCCGCTCGACAAACATCAAAGATCGCCGCGACGCGTCTTGCGCGCTATATGATGCTGCTGGTGAAATCGCCGTCATTTCTCAAAGCGAAATCGGAACGCCGTTGCATTTGGGAGTAATGGGCGCCGCTGTCGGCACGGCTTTAAAAAAGATTCCGCCTTCCAGCCTTGAGCCTGGGGATGACATAGTGATGAATAATCCCTACCCGGCCGGTCCTGGCCACCTGAATGACATTTGCGTGATTTCCCCGGTTTTCTACAAGGGGGAGTTGGTTGCAGTGGTTGCGAATCAGGCGCATCACGTCGACGTTGGAGGATACGCGCCGGGCAGCATGCCGTTTGGCGTGACGCAGATCTATCAGGAAGGCCTGCAGATACCGCCTTTGAAGCTATCGCGCCGCGGAGAGCTGAACCATGACGTCCTTGATCTGGTGATGGAGAATGTGCGCGACCCCAAGGACCTCAAGGGGGACCTCATGGCGCAGATCGCGGCTAATAATGTCGGCGAGCGGCGCGTGTGCGAACTCATGGATCGTTACGGCAAAGAAACCGTCCAGCGCTACATGCAGGAAATCATGAACTACTCCGAGCAGCGCATGCGGTCAGCGCTGAAGAACCTGCCAAAAGGGAAGTATTCATTCGAGGATTACTTGGAAGGCGACGGCTGGACCGACGACCCCATCAAGATAAAAGTCACCATCGAAATCACAGGGGACAAGTTTATTGTCGATTTCACCGGGACCAATAAACAGGTGCAAGGTCCGCTGAACTGCCGTCCTGCATCAGCGGCGGCCTGTGTCTATTACGTACTGAAAGCGGTCCTGGATCCGGATTTGCCGGCCAACGCCGGCGCGTTCCGGCCTGTAGAGGTGATTACGCAGCCGGGGTCTCTTGTAGAGGTGCAGTATCCTGGCGCCCTGGCAAACGCAAATATCATTACAACGATGAGAATCGTGGACACGATTCTCGGTGCGCTGAAAGATGTGATTCCCGAACGCATCGTAGCTGCATGCCAATCCAATCAGCTGTTCAATATTGGCGGCCTGAATCCACGCACCAATCAGAGGTACAGCTATATCGAGACCTACGGCGGTGGCCAGGGCGGTTTGTTCGACCGCGACGGCATGTCCGGTGTTCAGATGCACATGACGAACACGCGCAACGCTCCGATTGAAGTGTTCGAAGCTAGCCACCCGATGTTCATCGAACGCTATGCATTGATACCCGATTCAGGTGGCGCAGGGAAATTCCGTGGTGGCTTCGGAAAACGCCGGGACATTCTTGTTCTCAGCAGTGACAACACGGCCACCATGTCCACCGACCGTGCACGAAATCGGCCTTGGGGTCTTTTTGGTGGTGGATCTGGAGAATGCAGTAAATTCGTCTTGCGCGATGCAAAAGGAAAAACCACAGAATTGCCCTCCAAGGGTACACGGCGAATCGAACAGGGATCTGTGATCTCCTGTATTACCGCCGGTGGCGGGGGCTACGGCGATCCGCTGGAGCGCGATCCTGGCCGGGTGAGCTTTGATGCACTCGAAGGGCTAGTGAGCCGCCGCAATGCCCGTGAACTCTATGGCGTGGTTTTGGAGGGAAACGGGAACGTCAATGTCCAGAAGACGGCCGAGTTGCGCCGGTTTATGAGGGGCAAGAAGAAGGGCGGAAGTGCCGCCAGATCGAAAGTGATGAAGGCCGCGGGAGCCCGACAGGGATGACGTTGATGCTGTCAAAGCCGGACGTTGCGGGCTTGCTGGTCATGAATGAAATGATCGGCGAGATGCAGGCGGGATTTCTAGCTTTCGCAAAGGGGGAAATACAACAACCCCAGCGTTTGCGTATTGCGGCCAGCGATGGCTGTGGATACGGCGCATTCATGCCCTGCTACATTCCCGGCCAGGGAATGGCAGTCAAGATCAACACCAACTTCCGCGGAAATCCGGCGCTCGGATTGCCGCGCATTCTGGGGTTACTGGTGCTGCTTGATACTAGCACCGGAGCGCCGCTCGCCATCATGGACAGCACCGCCATAACCGCCTTCCGTACGGCTGCCGCTTCAGGAGTCGCCATGCGCCATTTGTCTCGGGAAGATGCCTCCACACTGGGCGTACTGGGGTCGGGGACCCTGGCGCTGCCTCACATCCTGGCGGCAACTTCTGTAAGGGACATTCGCAGGATACGGGTGTACTCGCCGCATATCTCCAGCCGGCGGGACGAGTTTCTTGCGGCGGCCGGGGAAGCTGTGGGCGTTCCCGTTGATATTGCAGACTCAGCGAAAGAAGTTGTGAGTAGCGCCGACATTCTTATTATCTGCACGGGCTCCTCAGAGCCAGTGTTGGATGGGAGCTGGATTCGCCCGGCTACGTGCATTGTGGCAGTTGGCAATGCCACTCCTAATTCGCGAGAACTCGACAGCATGGCTGTTAAGCGTTCCCGCGTAATTTGCGACTCGAGTAGGGCTTGCCTGGTTGAAGCCGGCGATCTGCTGATTCCGCTGAATGAAGGGTGTATCTCCACGGCTCATGTGGCGCATGATCTCGGTGATATTTTGCTCGGCCGCGAGCCTGCAGTGAGGAATGCCGATGACATCGTATTGTTCAAGAGCGTGGGGCTTGCATTCGAGGACTTGGTGGCGAGTCGTTTTGTGTATTTGAAGGCGGTGGCCGCGGGGATCGGTGAATCTTTCGATTTCCTGAGGGTGCGAGCAAGAGCTTTGGTCAATTAGCTGGGAGGCGGTTGATGGGTCTGCGCATAGGAGTGGATGTCGGTGGTACGTTCACTGATCTTTGCATGTTTGACGACCGAAGCAGATTGCTGAGCATTGCAAAGGTGCCATCGACGCCGAGCTCTCCGGACCAGGGAGTCCTTGAGGGTGTGCG
>CAAGKR010120527.1_pt1 | contig 11444 bp, 10 predicted proteins | sample 2556971 | NCBI WGS metagenome assembly CAAGKR01 (sample SAMEA5207829, study PRJEB30636) | soil metagenome | biome: forest; feature: boreal; material: soil | place: USA | collected 2011-09 | depth 1 m
AGGACCTGCTCGAGGCAGGCGTCCACTTCGGACATCAGACCCGCCGCTGGAACCCGAAGATGAAGCCCTACATCTTCACGGAGCGCAACGGGATCTACATCCTCGACCTGCAGCGCTCCCTGCGCGAGCTGGACGCGACCTACAAGTTCGTCCGCACCCTCACGGGGCAGGGCCGCTCCGTCATGTTCATCGGCACCAAGAAGCAGGCCCAGGAAGGCGTCGAGAACGAGGCTGGTCGCGCCGGGATGCCCTACGTCAGCCAGCGCTGGCTCGGCGGGATGCTCACCAACTGGGTGACCATGCGCAAGCGCATCTCGCGCATGACCCAGCTCGAGGCCATGGAGGCCGACGGCCGGATGGCCGCACTCCCCAAGAAGGAGGCCCTCAAGCTGCGCGCCGAGCTCGAGAAGCTCCAGCGCAACCTGACCGGCATCCGCGAGATGCAGGACCTGCCCGGAGCCGTCTTCATCATCGACACCAAGCGCGAGACCATCGCGGTGGCCGAGGCGCGCCGCCTGCGCATCCCGATCATCGGTCTGGTCGACACGAACTGCGATCCTGACGAGGTCGACTTCGTCATCCCCGGCAACGACGACGCCATCCGCTCGGTGAACCTGATCACCCGCGTGATCGCCGACGCGTGCATCGCAGGTCGATCGGCCGCGGGTCTCGACATCGAGAAGCCCGCACCCGGGGCCGCTCCCCTCGCCGAGGCCCTTGTCGAGGAGACCGAGGCCGAGGTCATCGAAGAGGCGCCGGCAACCGTCGAGGAGCCCGAGGTCGAGGCCGTCGTCGAGGCGTCGGCTACGGTCGAGGAGCCCGAGGTCGAGATCGAGGCCGAGGTCGAAGAGGCAGCGCAGCCCGAAGCCGAGGAGCCCGACGCCGAAGCGGCAGAGCCCGACGCCGAGGCCCCTGAGGCCGAAGACGCCGAAGAGGCCGCGCCCGAAGAGTAGGTACCGTCAGAAACCCATCCCGCGCCGAGACGTTCGAGGCGGCGCGTGCACCGATCGAAGGAGTGATAGACATGGCGATCAGCGCCAGCATGGTCAAGGAGCTGCGCGAGCTCACCGGCGCAGGCATGATGGACTGCAAGAAGGCCCTCGAAGAGGCCGGCGGCGACATGGACAAGGCCGTCGACGTCCTGCGCACCAAGGGCCTTGCGGACCTCGCGAAGCGCGCCGGCCGTGCCACCAACGAGGGCGTCATCGCCGCTTGGGTAAACCACACAGGCACCGTCGGCGCCATGGTCGAGGTCAACTGCGAGACCGACTTCGTCGCCCGCAACGCCGAGTTCACGACCTTCGCCTCCGCCCTGGCGGAGCAGGCCGCCGTCGACGCCCCCTCGAGCGCCGATGCCCTGCTGTGCCTGCAGTGGAAGCGCAACCCTTCGATCACGGTCCAGCAGGCGCTGGGTGAGGTCGTCGGCAAGCTGGGCGAGAACATCGTCATCACCCGCTTCGTGCGCTTCGACGCGCCGGAGGACGGCATGCTGAGCTACTACATCCACGGCCTCGGCCGGATCGGCGTCATGGTCGAGATCGGCGGGTCCGACCACACGGTCCAGGAGGTCGCCACTCTCGCCAAGGACGTGGCCATGCACATCGCCGCCTCCCAGCCGATGTGCGTGCTCAGGGACAACGTGCCGCCGGAGACGGTCGAGCACGAGATGAGCATCTACAAGGCCCAGGCCGCCGCATCCGGCAAGCCCGAGCCGATCCAGGAGAAGATCGCCAGCGGACGGCTCGAGAAGTTCTACAAGGAGGTCTGCCTGGTGGAGCAGCCCTTCGTCAAGGACCCGGACAAGACCGTCCAGCAGCTTGTCGCCGAGACCTCGAAGGCCACGGGCAAGCAGCTGCGTGTGGTCCGGTTCGAGCGCTTGGTGCTGGGGCAGTCGGCAGGCGCATAGTCCTTCGATCTCGCGCAACGATTCGGTGAACGGGGCGGTCCGCTGAGGACCGCCCCGTTCTACAATGTGGGACAAGATGCGCCGGCCGGCCCCGGGCGGGGGAGGGCGGCGTCCGCAGACACACGGGGGTCAGCCGATGTCGGAACCACGGTTCAAACGCGTCCTGCTCAAGCTGTCCGGCGAGGCGCTGATGGGCGACGCTGGCTACGGCATCGACCCCGCGATCATCGAGGACCTCGCGGCCCAGATCCGCACGGTGCGCGACGCCGGGATCGAGGTCGCGATCGTGGTCGGCGGAGGCAACATCTTCCGCGGGATAGCCGGCTCGGCACAGGGAATGGACCGCGCTCAGGCCGACTACATCGGGATGCTCGCAACTGTGATGAACGCGCTGGCGATCCAGGACGTGCTGGAGAAGGCCGGCGTGTTCACGCGGGTCATGTCGGCCATCGAGATGCGTTCGGTGGCCGAGCCCTACATCCGCCGCAGGGCGATCCGCCATCTGGAGAAGGGCCGGGTCGTCATCTTCGCGGCGGGCACGGGCAACCCGTACTTCACCACCGACACCACCGCGGCCCTGCGCGCGCTGGAGATCGACGCCGACTGCATCATGAAGGCGACACGCGTCGACGGCGTCTACGACGATGATCCGAGGGTCAACCCGGACGCGGTCCGCTTCGACGAACTCACGTACATGGACGTGCTGCGCCGCGGCCTGAAGGTGATGGACTCCACGGCGATCACGCTCGCGATGGACAACGACCTCCCGATCATCGTCTTCAACATCCAAGACGACGGCAACATCATCCGCGCCCTTTCGGGCGAGCACGTCGGAACGATCGTCAGAGGAGGCAACTGATGCCGGATGAGGGCGCAGCCGGGGGCGCGGACAAGATGGCCAAGGCCGTGGCCGCACTCAGCCACGAGTTCTCCACCGTGCGCACCGGACGCGCCTCCGGTGCGATCTTCGAGAAGATCCAAGTGGACTACTACGGGGCGCCCACGCCGTTGCTGCAGCTCGCCGGCGTCTCGTCTCCCGAACCGCAGCTCGTCGTCATCTCGCCCTACGACAAGTCGATCATCAAGGCCGCCGAGAAGGCGATCCTCGCCTCCGACCTCGGGCTCAACCCCAGCAACGACGGGACAGTCATCCGAGTACCGTTCCCGGCACTGAACGAGGAGCGCCGCAAGGAGCTCGTCAAGCTGTGCCACACGTATGCGGAGCAAGCCCGCGTCGCCGTGCGCAACGCACGCCGGGACGCCAACGACGCCTTCAAGAAGCAGGAGAAGGCCGGCGACATCGGGCAAGACGATGCCAAGCGCGGCGAGGAGCAGGTCCAGAAGAAGACCGACGCGTACGTCGCCGAGATCGAGGCCCTGCTCAAGAAGAAGGAACAGGAGATCATGGAGGTCTGACCTCCGCGCATGCCGAAGCTGAAGCCCACCACATTCTTCGACTCCCCGCGTGGCCGGGACCTTCTCGCGCGCCTCGACACCGCTCACGTCCCGGCACACGTCGCCATCATCATGGACGGCAACGGCCGTTGGGCGGCCAAGCAGGGTCTGCCGCGCGTTGCCGGACATCGAGCCGGAGCCAAGGCGATCGAGGAGGTCATCTCCTCCGCGATCGAATGTGGGGTCCGCTACCTGACGCTCTACTCCTTCTCCACGGAGAACTGGTCCCGCCCCCAGGACGAGGTCAGGGCCTTGATGGGGCTCTTCGTCGAGGTTCTCAACGCCAAGATGTCGGACCTGATGAGGGAGCGCGTCCGCGTCCGAGTCATCGGCCGGCTCGACGAGATGCCCAGAAGGACGGCGGAGGCGTTTCGCGACGCGATGGACCGCACGTCCGCCAACGACGTGCTCGACCTGATCATCGCCGTCAACTACGGAGGCCGGGCTGAGATCGCGGACGCTGCGCGCTCGATCGCAGCCGACGTGGAGGCGGGAGCATTGGACGCAGCCGACGTGGGGGAGGACACCGTCGCCAAGCACCTGTACACGGCGGGCGTGCCCGACCCCGAGATGCTCATCCGCACGAGCGGGGAGATGCGCCTCTCGAACTTCCTTCTGTGGCAGATCGCCTACAGCGAGATCATCGTTGTGGACACGCTCTGGCCCGATTTCGGACGTGACGACCTGCTCGACGCCATAGTGGAGTACCAGGGACGCGAGCGGAGGTTCGGGGGACTGTGAGAGAAGCTCCGATAAGGCAGGCGATCCACGCCCCTCGCGCGCTGCGCAACTTCCTGGTGCGCACGCTGACGGCCCTGCTCCTGGGAGTCGTGCTCGTCGGCGGCGACCTGTGGCCCGACCTGCTGTCCAAGGGGGACGGCCTTCTCTGGGCCGGGATCGTGGCCGCCATCGCCGCAGTGTGCGCGAGCGAGTTCTACGCGATGATGCGCACCGGACACCGCAAGCCCAACGAGGTCTTCGGCGTCATCGCTGCCGCCGCGATGCCCTTGGCCGCCGGCATCTACGCGTCCAGGGCGATCCCCGGCGGCGCAACCAGCGGCGCAGACCTCGGGTCCGTCGGGCTGACGGCCGTGATGGGCGGGCTGATTCTCGCTGCACTCACCTGGCACATCCTGTTCCGGCAGGTGAACGCCTCCGACACCGCCGTCACCGTGTTCGGAGCGGTCTACACGGGCTTCACCCTCGCGCATCTCGTGCTCATGCGTGCGCTCGACTCGGGGTCGGAGCTCGTGATCATCACCTTGGCCGGCGTGTGGGCCATGGACTCGTTCGCGTACCTGATCGGCTCGGCTGTCGGCACGCACCGGATGGCGCCTCACATCTCCCCCAAGAAGTCGTGGGAGGGGTTCATCGCCGGAGCCATCGGGACGATGGCCGCCTGGGGCATCGGATGGCTGGTCACGGGCTCGCCTCTGCCGCTCTGGGTGTTCCTCGTGACAGGCGCCGTCGCGTCCGCAGCCGCTCTCTTCGGCGACCTCGTCGAGTCGCGGATCAAGCGCGAGTTCTCCATCAAGGATTCCGGCCGCTTGCTCCCGGGCCACGGCGGGTTCCTCGACAGATTCGACTCGATGATCGTCGTGTCGATCGTCGTCTACTACGTTCTGCTGTTCGCGGGCGCCAGATGATCGAAGGCGCACCCCTGCGCATCGCCGTCCTGGGCTCCACCGGATCCATCGGGCGCCAGACACTCGACGTCGCCTCAAGGAACCCCGACCGCGTGAGGGTCGTCGCGCTGGCGGCCAACTGCAGCGGCGAGATGCTGGCCGGGCAGGCGCGGGCTCTCGGCGTCACCGAGATCGCGATCGCGGACGCCGGCCACGCCCCCGGCGCGGCGGAACTGCCTCCTCGCACTTCGTGCAGCACCGGCGCGGAGTCGGTGGTCGCGCTCGCGGCGGCGGACGACGTGGACGTCGTCGTCAACGCGCTGGTGGGAGCCGCGGGCCTGCGGGCATCCGAGGCGGCGCTCAAGGCGGGCAAGCGGCTCGCGCTCGCCAACAAGGAGTCCCTGGTCGTGGGCGGCGACCTGCTCATGCCGATGGCGGCCGAAGGCCAACTCATCCCGGTGGACTCCGAACACTCCGCCATCTTCCAGTGCCTGGTGGGGGAGGACCGCGCCCGGGTGGCGCGCCTGTGGCTCACCGCCTCCGGCGGACCCTTCCGCGGATGGAAGCGCGAGCACCTCGCATCGGTCTCGGTGGATCAGGCGCTCGCGCATCCCCGCTGGACGATGGGGCCCAAGATCACGATCGACTCGGCGACGCTGATGAACAAGGGGCTCGAGACGATCGAGGCCCACCACCTCTTCGGCATGGACTACGACGCGATCTCGATCGCGGTGCACCCGCAGTCGATCGTGCACTCGCTCGTGGAATTCTCCGACGGATCGGTCAAGGCGCACGTGGGAGTCGCCGACATGCGCGTCCCGATCCAGTACGCGCTCTCGTACCCCGACAGGTGGGACGCGCCCGTCCCTCCGCTGGACATCGCCTCCCTCGGGGAGCTCGTGTTCGAGCAGCCCGACGTCGAGACGTTCCGCTGCCTGGCGCTCGCGCTCGAAGCCGGACGGGCGGGCGGGACCGTGCCCGCGGCGATGAACGCCGCCAACGAGGTGGCCGTCGCGGCCTTCCTTGACGGCCGTCTCGGCTTCACCGGCATCGACGCGGTGGTAGACACAGTCATGAACGAACACGACCGGCGCCCCGTCGAATCATTCGAGCAACTCGAAGAGGTCGACGCGGTCTCGCGGAGGCGCGCGACGGAACTGGTCGAGGCCGTCTAGCGAGGCGACACGGGCGTGCCGTCGAGATGGCAGCGGCCTTGCTGATTTCGCAGCCCATGCGTCAGTCCACGCCCGGCCGACCGAGAGGAACGACCCGCAACCGATGACCCCCATAGCCACTATGCCAACTGGCGGCGCGGCCCTCTTCTGGGGGGTCGTGACCTTCTCGATACTGATCCTGCTCCACGAGGGCGGCCACTTCCTCGCGGCCCGGGCCTTCAAGGTCAAGGTGCACGAGTTCATGCTCGGGCTCCCTGGTCCGGCACTCACGTGGCGCTCCAAGCGCAGCGGAGTGCGATACGGGATCACGATGATCCCGCTGGGCGGGTACGTCCGCATCGCCGGGATGGAGCCGGGGGCCGAGGACCCGCTGCTGGCAAGAGCCCTCGGTGTCGTCGTCAGTCGCGAGCACACCGACGCAGCCGACCTCGCGGCGGGTCTCGGGGTCGACCGCGATCATGCCTCGGCGCTGCTCACCACCCTCGAGGACTACGCCGCGGTCGAGTCGGAGGCCAAGGACCAGGTCGTGTCGCCCCTGGTCTCTCGTGTGGACGGCGAGAGTGACGACGCGCTGCTGGCCCGCGTGCGCTCCCGCGTCTACCGGGGGCAGAGGCCATGGAAGCGGGTCACGATCCTCTCCATGGGAGTGCTGTCCAACCTCGTCGCCGCCATCGTCATCCTCTCCCTGACCCTCACCTTGTGGGGAGTCCCCACGCCGGTCCCGACCGTCAAGCGCGTCGCCGCAGGCACCCCCGCCGCCGTGGCCGGGATGCGCGCGGGCGACACGATCACGTCCGTCGACGGTGTCTCCATCACGCAGTGGAGTGAGATAACACGGGTGATGCTGAGGTCGCATGCCGGAACGCGTGTGACCGTCGGGGTCCGCCGCGCGGGCGAGATCGTGACTCTGCATCCTGTGCTCGCGGCCCGTCCCGGCGGAGGCGGCATGCTCGGCATCACCGCGATCCTCGTCGACGTGCCCATGCCGCCCGGAGAGGCGGTCAAGGCCTCCTTCGCCATGACGGGGCAGGTCTTCGCGGCCGTTGGCAGGCTCGTCAACCCCTCGACCTTCGCCGTGTCCCTGCAGGGCGCGCGCAGCGTGGTGGGCATCTCCTACGAGGTCGCCAACGCCGTCACGGAAGGGCCGCTCTCGTACGCATGGCTGATCGCGGTACTGAGCCTCTCGCTCGGCGTGATGAACATCCTGCCCATCCCGCCGCTCGACGGAGGCAAGATCGCCTCCGAGGTCGTCGAGGCGCTGATGCGCCGTCCGATCCCGCGCAGGGTCTCGCTGGCATTCTCGGCCACGGGCGCGGTCCTGCTGTTCTCGCTCATCTTCTACCTGATGTACGCTGACATCGTCCGCTACATCGTCAGCCCGGGTTAGCGCGAGACAGTCCGCCGCCCGGCACCCGAGGAGAGTCCGCCGCTCTTGCCCCCGCTGCGCCGCGAGACGCGTCCCGTGATGGTCGGCTCCGTCCCCATCGGGGGAGGGGCCCCTGTCTCTGTCCAGTCGATGACGAACACGGACACTCGCGACGCCGCTGCGACTCTCGCGCAGATCGGCCGCCTGGCCGAGGCGGGATGCGAGATCGTCCGAGTGGCCATCCCGCGCAGTGAAGCCCTTGAGGGGTTCGCCGCCATCTGCGCCGGCTCCGCCCTGCCGGTGGTGGCGGACATCCACTTCGACCACCGCCTTGCGATAGAGGCGGTCGCGCGCGGCGCCGCCAAGTTGCGCATCAACCCCGGCAACATCGGTTCGCTCGACCGCGTCGACGCCGTCCTCGAAGCGGCGGGGGAAGCGGGGATTTCGGTCCGCATAGGAGTCAACGCCGGCTCGCTCGCCCCGGAGTTCGAGGACCGCGACTGGGAGCTGGCCGACAAGCTGGTGGCCAGCGTCGTGGCGTTCTGCGAGCACGCCGAGTCGCGCGGATTCGCCGACATCGTGGTATCGGCCAAGGCGAGTTCGGTCACCGCCACCGTGGACGCCTACCGCAAGCTCTCGGGCCTCGTCCCGTATCCGCTGCACCTGGGTGTCACCGAAGCGGGCACTCTGCTGTCGGGCACTGTGAAGTCCTCGGTGGGGCTCGGCATCCTGCTCTCGGAGGGCATCGGCGACACGATGCGCGTCTCGCTCACGGCCGATCCCGTCGAAGAGGTCCGCGTCGCGTTCGACATCCTCGCGTCCCTCGACATCCGCCGGATCGGTCCCGAGCTCGTGAGTTGCCCGACCTGCGGTCGCTGCGAGGTCGACCTGATACCTATCGCGGAAGAGGTCTCGAGGCGACTGGCCGCCATCCGAACGCCGGTCAAGGTCGCCGTGATGGGATGCGTCGTCAACGGACCGGGGGAGAACCGCGACGCCGACATCGGTGTGGCCTGCGGCCGTGGGGTGGGGCTGATCTTCGCCAAGGGAGAGCCCGTCCGCAAAGTCCCCGAATCCGACATCGTCGACGCGCTTTTCGAGGAGATCTCCAAGCTCGAGCCGCGCGCGTAGCGCTCGCGCTCGCGCCCGCACGCGTAGCGCCTGCACCGTTCACCGCCGCCACACCGCCGTTCACCTTCTCGCTGCCGCCACACGCGAGCGCCGCGTAGGGCTTTGGCGCGCGCCGGGACAGAATCTAGTCACGTACCGGGAGGTATCTGCGGGCGCCCGGACCGCATGTCGACGAGAGGTGGTGGACGAGGTGGCAGAGGCGAAGGTATCGGGTTCCATGGGCAAGATCGTCGTGCTCGCCGGTGTGAGCATCAACCTGTGTCTCGGCGTTCTGTATACGTGGAGCATGTTCACCAGCGCGCTCACGGGCAAGCTCGCGTGGACCGCGGCCGAGGCCCTGACACCGTACGCGATAGCGCTCGGGATGTTCGGGCTCACGATGGTGTTCGCGGGGCGTCTGCAGGACAAGATCGGCCCCAGGATCGCCGCCTCGATCGGTGGCGTCCTCGTCGGCGCCGGCATGGTGATCTCCAGCTTCGCTCCCAAGGCCAACGAGGCCGCCTCGAAGATCTACGGCGCCCTCAGCCCGATCGCCACGAAGGCCCTGACCGACCCCGCGATCAAGGCCAGCTTCGAGGCCACGCAGGCCGCCGCCTTCGCCGCGGCAAAGGCGGTGCTGGTGCCCGGAGTCGGGGCGGCACTCCCGTGGCTGGCGATCGGCTTCGGCGTCCTGACCGGAGCGGGTATCGGCTTCGCCTACGCGGCTGCGACTCCCGCGGCATGCAAGTGGTTCGCGCCGACCAAGAAGGGGCTCATCTCCGGTACCGTCGTCGCGGGCTTCGGCCTCGCGTCGGTCTACACGGCGCCGCTGACCGGCAACCTGCTTGCAACTGCCGGCGTCAACAACACGTTCCTCTATCTCGGCATCGGCTTCTTCGTTGCGATCCTGGCGTTCGCCCAGTTCCTGAACAACCCGCCAGCCGGGTACGTTCCGGTCGCGGACACACGTGTCGCCACGAAGTCGTCGCCAAAGGCGGCCCATCGTGAGTACACGTGGCAGGAGATGACCCGCACTCCGCAGTTCTGGCTCATGTGGGCCATGTACGCGGTCGCCGCCGGCGCCGGCCTCATGGTCGTCGGCATCATGGCCAAGTACGCGCAGGGCATACCTGCCGTGGTCGACCAGCTCACCGCCATCACCAACGGCTTCAAGGGCGGCGGGCTGGCGTGGGTCGCCAACGCCGGCGCAACGTTCACCTTCGTCATGGCGCTCGCCATCGGCAACGGTGCAGGCCGTCCGATCACGGGCATCATCTCCGACCGCATCGGCCGTACCAAGGCGATGATGGGCGTGTTCCTCTCGCAGGCCGCCCTGCTGGCACTCCTCGGCTTCGGCGTGGTCCAGGACTTCACCCTGCTCCTGGTCGTGGCGGCGCTCATCGGCGCCATGTACGGCGCGAACCTGACCCTGTTCCCGTCCATGACGTACGACTTCTTCGGGACGAAGCACGGCGGGGTCAACTATGGCCTCGTGTTCACCGCGTGGGGCGCCGGCGGCGTGCTGGGCTCCATCGGCTCGGGCTTCGCCAAGGACGTGTTCGGCAGCTTCACCGTCGCCTTCTGGGTCGCCGCTGCGCTGCTGGTCGTCGCTACCGTTCTGGCCGCGCTGATCAAGGCCCCCAAGGCCCCGGACGCCGTCGAGGCCTCCTAGGGGATAGCTTCCAGCGGCCCCGCGCCCTCATCGCGAGTGAGGAGCGCGGGGTCGCTTGTGTGAAGGAGGGAGACCGCCGCAGATGGGCACGAAACTCGGACTCCACAGTGCGGGCTTCCTGCGTACCCTGATGCGGCGGCAGCTTCTGCTCTCCGCCGCCTGCGGAGTTGCTCTCCTCGCGGGTGCCGCTCTCTTCATCTACGCCGACACATCCAACGTCCATCCGACCGGAGCGGTGTCGTGGTGGGTGACCATCGCCGGCGCGGTCGCCATGCCGCTGCTCCTGGGCGCTTGGTGCGCGCGTCGTTCGAGCGACATCGAAGACGAGATGCTCGGCCTCGTGGACATCAGCACGCTGCCACCGAGCGTGACGGCGCGCGTGCTGGACGACGCGCTGCGCGGGGACTGAGCCATGTCCCGCGGCGGACTCTGGCGCACTGCGGCCGCGATCGCGGGAGCGCTCGTTCCGGTGGCGGTGGTGCTCGCCATCCCCGGAACCGGCGTCGCCGACGGAAGAGGCCTGATCCCGTACGTCGCCGGTCCGGTGACCGGTCTCGTGCTGCTGCTCGTCGCCCTGGCGGCTCCTCTTCAGCGCTCCGGCGCCTCGACGGTCCCGGCATTCGCGTTCGCGCGACTCGGCAGCCCCGCGGCACGTAGCGCCGCGGCCTTCTCCGCAGTGGCCGTGAGCCTGCTCCTGACCCTGCCGCTCCTGCAGGTCTCCGGCGCGCTGTTGGCGAGAGTCACCGGCATGCCGCTGACCGCCGGAGTGCTCGCGGCCGGCGCGGCGTTGGCCCTGGCCTCAGCGTTGTCCGGAGCCAAGTCGGGTGTCACCGGGCTGGCGGTCGCGCTCGTGGTGCGAGCGGTCGCCCTTGTGGCTGCACTGACACTCGCCACCGCGAACGGTGCGGGATCCGCCGTCGCGACTGGGACGTTCGCTCTAGCATCCGGCTCGCCGCCGGTGTCCACCGCCGGATACGCGGCCGCCGCATCGCTGTTCGTGGCGCTCGCCTGCGGGACGGCTGCCCTTCCCCAGGTCCTGACCCTCGTCGGTGCCGGCGGCGGCGGACGCGAAGCCAGAGCGACAGCGCTGCGGTCGGCGGCGCTGACGGCACTGGTCCTGGCGGGTGGAGCCGTC
>CAAGKR010123466.1_pt1 | contig 11444 bp, 8 predicted proteins | sample 2556971 | NCBI WGS metagenome assembly CAAGKR01 (sample SAMEA5207829, study PRJEB30636) | soil metagenome | biome: forest; feature: boreal; material: soil | place: USA | collected 2011-09 | depth 1 m
CGGGCCTTCTAGGGGTTTGTCCAGAAGCGGCGTGATCGCTCTCGCGTGGCCGTAGACAGAGGCCGCCGGGCACTGGGAGCCGTTGCCGGTCCCCGCGGCGAACTGGACGCGGGTGCAGACTGTGCGGATGTGGGCGTTGTCCAGGAACTCCGACTTGGGCAACGTCACCTGCGCCCTAGCAATGTTCGCGTAGGAGCCCTTCTTGGGGTAGGTGACGACCGCCTTGAGGGCCGGGTGGCCGGTGCGCTTCGTCGCTCCCTTGAGGCTCAGCGCCACTTTTGGTTTGAAGCCGAGGGCGCCGCAGGCGCCGACCTGGAAGCGCTCGCTGAGGTTGGCGGTCTGGCCGGGGATCGTGGTTGCGCCGCCGAGCACCGCCATCGCGTTACAGGACGTCGGGTTGAGGATGAACTTGGGCTTGTCCATGTTCAGGGCGATCGAGCGGACGTCAAGCGGGATGCCGGCGAGAATCGTCGGAATCGGGTCGCTGACGGCGTGGATTTGGGCGGTGGTTTCGTTGACGTAGAGGGCAGTCCGCACGACGACCGTGCCGAGGTCGAACGGCCCCGCCACCGCCGGGGTGATGATCGCCAAGCTCAGCGGAGCGCCCTTGTAGGGGCCCGCGAGGTAGGCGTGGCCCTGGACGTAGAAAGGGGCGCCGGAGCCGGCACCGACGTTGACCACGCCGACTTCGGAAGCGAGCGGGCAGCTGGGGCTGGCCTTCTCGGCGTTGCCGCTCTTGGCCCCAGCGGCGGCGATCTGGGCGTCGGAGCAGTATGGAATCCCGGCGAGCTTGCCGAGCAGGCCCTCGGGGAGGGTGGTGTCGATCGCGGCGATCCGCTGGGAGCCGTCTTCGCGCGTCAGCTTGAGCACGAAGGGCGAATAGGAGCCGGCGATCGGGGTGGTGGTGCCGGCTTCGAAGCTCGGCTTGTTGGCGAGGCCGGCTTCGCTGGCGGCGCAGGCGGAGCCGTTCGGGCCGGAGCTGAGGTCAAAGCCCGACTGCGGCGTGGCGTCGGGGCCGGACTGCGGCGCCGACCACGGTTTGAGATCGGTGGTAGTGGTGTAGTTGCCGCAGGTCGGGGGCGTGGTCAGGGTCGCCCGGGGGCCGCCCTTGAAGCTGAGGTTGAGGTCTTCGAAGGGAAGCTGGGGGTTTTCGGTGAAGGAGGCAGTGATCTGGCCAGTGGCGGGGTTGAGGGCGCCGGAGCCGGGCAGCTTGACGATCACTCCGCTGACCGGATCGTTGACTTCGATGTAGAGCTTGACCAGCTTGCCGGCCTGGGCGTCTGCGTTGGAGCAGGGGGCGCACTCGGGAGTGCCGAGGTAGACCTTGCCGGGGAGTGGGTGGTCGAGCAACGGGGTCTTGATTTCGATTTCGCCGATCTGGCTCGCCTGAGGGCAGGCGCCGGGGTCGTTGGTGGCGACGGCGATCTGGGCGGGGGTGCAGCCGGCGAGGCCATCGGCTGACGAAGGATTGACGGCGAGGCCCTTTGGCAGGGTCACGGTCGCGTCTTTCAGCGGCGGGGTGGCGAGGCCGTTGGGATCTTCGTTCTGGGGGACGTGGATGTTGACGGCGAGACCGGTAGGCGAGTCGCTGGCGCCGGCTTCGGGCATGAAAGAAACGCCCGGCCTGAAATGAAGGAGTTCGCAGCCGGAGACAGCCGGAGATTCGGCGCTGGCGGACTGCCAGTGGGCGCCGTCGACCACCGGCGTACCGTCGAGGTTACGGGAGCCTGGATTCTCCCAGCTGTCGAGGTGGACCGTGGTAGTAAAGCTGGGCGCTGAGCAGTCGCTTGGACTGGTAAAGAACGACACCGGCGCTCCCGGGCTACCGTCGCGGAGCGCAGGATTGCCGAAGAACAGCGTCGAGATACTCCGGACGGCGATCGATTGCGGGACGCTTGCGCTCGTGACTCGAATGTGGGTGGCCGCACCGAAGCCGACGGCGCTGCCGTAGAGCAACACGGCGCGCTGAACCGCAGGTTCGAAGATCCCGAACTCAGCTGCGTGGCCTCGCTCGGGCGTGACATTGAAGATCGGCAAGTTCACCTGGGTGGATTCGCCAAGGCCCTTAACAATCGCAATCACCCCGACCTGGGTCGCACGCGGACAATCGGCGAAGTTGGAGAGGTCCGAAAGGGAGCAGGTCGGCGCCGCAGTGGGGTCACCGACAAGCCCTGGGGGAAGGTCAACGACGGTCTGACGCACCGTTTCGGTCGGCTGGGCGACGGCAACATTTCCTCGGTAAAGGACGAAGCTGGGCAGATCGAATGCGGCGGAGAGAGCAGCCGGGTGCCCTCCCGCAATCGTGTCGAGAAGGCCCGCGGGGCCGAGCGCGGAAGCGGTCAAGGCAAGCGGGGCAAATGGACCGGGCGGCGCTTCTAACGGGGTCGAGATCGTCGCCTGGGAGCTTTCCGGAGCTTCCCCGCCTGACACCCCCACGGTGTTGACAAGCGGTCCTTCGGTGCCAGGGGAGACGATCACGGGAATTTCGATCCATGGCGCCTGGTGCTGAGCTTCAACCGCTTCATTGCTGGTGCAGGTGAGCGTGCTCTGGCCGACACCGGCTGGGCCGCAAGAAAATCGGTTTTCGTTGCTTGTGGGCGAGGCCGCCGTCGTGACGCCGGGCGGCAGGGTATCGGTTACGGTGATGGTGCCGCTCGAGTTGAGGGCGCCAGAATTGGTCAGCAGGATGTTGTAGCTATCGACATGAGCGCCGGCACGCCGTTCTCGGACTTCGGCGCCAGGGGAGGGGCCGGCCAGTCCGGTCCCATCGGCGGCCAATGGCACTTCTTGACCGTGGAGCGGACCGGAAAAGGTCAGGAGGTAGGGTTGGGAGCCGCTTTCATCTCCGGGACCTCCAGAGACGGCCACGCTGCCCGATCCGGCCGATGCTTCGACCGCGGCCTGCACTTCACCAGCCGCCGCGTTGAAGGCAATGGGTGCCGTGCTGGAAAATGCATTGGAGGAGAGTTCGAAGGTACCGCCGGTAGCGGCAACGGTCAGCGAGAACTGGGCGTCGATCGTGTCGGTCGCCCGGAAGCTCGTGGGTCCAGCAACGACCCGGAGTGACCAGGCGACCGCGGGCCCCGCGGCGACGGCCCCGCTAGCGACGCTTAGCGCGGCAAGGACCGTCAGCAGCCCCGCGGCGATCCAGCGGCGGCCGCCCGCACGGAATGGACTTCCATCGGCCCGCAATAGGCGAACAGACCTCATTTCGCACCCCCTCTATTGACCGGGGTACTGCTGGCTTGGTCGCGATGGCGCTTCCGCGCGGCGGCTTCACAGCGCATCCGCCGTTGCTTTCGTCCCGCAACCTTCCCTGCGTGCCGGGCGCGACAGGCCTTCAGCGCCCTCACCAGGGCGGCAGACGGGTTTCCCCCTCCGGTGAACGATGCACTTGAGGGTGGGGGTTCGAGCAAGGGCGCGGACCCCTGACCCTGGCAGTTGGCGGTTCTCTGGCAGCTGACCGCGATGACTGGGGCGGGAAATCCGCCACCGACGCGGACGTCATAGATGTCCTTCTGCGAATTCGTGTCGCCAGGAACCAATGGGTCAGCCGTTTCAATGAAAACGTTGCTGCCAGTAGCATCGGTGCCGACTAGACGCACCGCAGGACTACCCAGCACGGCGTGAGTGTCTTGCCCGTCGCTGATCAGGTAAACGTGGCCAGCGTGGTACTCGTACACGTTCGCCGCTTCGGCAAAGCATTCGCCTTCGACTTCCCAGGCGCACCTCGATTCAAGCGCCCCCGGCGTAAGGGCGACGTTACTCTGGAAGAAGACGTAGGCGCCGTCGTCCGATAGCGATCGGGTCGGCGGCGCAGACTGGGTTGCGCCGGATTCGACCGATCCTTGTATGAAGAAGTAGCCAGCCGGTACGTTCCCATCCTGATTGAAGCCGCCCTCGCCGATGCTTACCCTCACGAGCGCCCCGGTCTGCGCGTCATATCGATAGAGATGGCTACCGGAACCGCTCGCGCCGCTGGTCAGGTCTGCGTGGCTAGAGAACAGCAGGAACCGCCCATCCGGCGTGGCAGTGACACTGCCACTGCGTTCGGCGGTGCTGGGGTTCCAGCCAGAGGCATCTTCGGCCGTTAGGGTCGCGACGAATTGGGTGACGGCAGTTCTCGTGTCGTACACGTAGAGGTTCGGTTCTCCCGGCTGAGCATGAGCGCCCATAGTATTCGCGTCGGTAGTCGCGACACCGGAGGCAACGTAGTAGAGGTGGGAGCCGTCGTTGGAGAGGGCGAGCTCCCCAAGCACCCCGGCTTCGCCCCCACCGGAGAGATGGGACACCGCGGTGATCTTTTGCCCGGACGGCGCGCCAAAGTCATATTCGTAGAGGTTCTTGCCGGGATTGCCCGGGAGAAGTTCCTGGCTGGTGAGGAAAAAGGCCCTCGAGCCGTCTTCGGATGCCCCTTGGAATATGGCATCCGCAGGGGCGCCAGTGTTGCACTGCGCACAGTCCGCTGATGTTGGCTCAGAGATGGCAACCGTATGTGACCGAGAGACCCGCGCGAAGAGCTCTGCGGCGGGTGGGGTCGAGCCCGTGCAACCTGGGAGGCTCCCTTCTGAGGTGAGGCGTTGGTTGGGACCGTTGGGCGTGAAAAAGATCACCGACCCGTCGGCAGAGACGGCGTTTTGGTGGTCAAGTACCCCCTCAACCGTGGTACTTGGACCTGCCCCGGATCCGAGTGCGACGCCACAATCGCTGATCAAGTGCGCTCCTTCGTTGATGTGGGGCGAGCCTGCGAGCGGCCCTTCGTTGCTGACCCCCACGAGGAGCGGTTCGGCCCCCGCTCCTGAGTACTCGTAGAGCGAGGGCTCGTATTGGCTGGTGGTGTCGCCCGGCCAATCCCAGTTCGCGTCGCCCTGGCTGCTCGAGTGATTTGAAAAGACGACCGTAGAGAGGTTCCGGGTTGCCTCCCAGGTCAGGTTATGGGCGGCTAAGTTGGAGAGGTGGCTCGTAGGCTGTTGTTCGGCAACTAGGGCAGGGGGAACCGCCGCCCCTAGTTCGGTCAGCCCCGCAGGACTGTGGAGATAGTAGATGCCCTGCAGACCACTATTTGGTTCGCCCCTTAAGTTCTTCAAGAAGAGCTGACTCTGCAGATCGCCGCTGATACCGACCATCTGGGAGACGATCGAGCCACTGTTTTCCACAAGGGAGGAGGGGGGCTCGAGAGGGGTCGAGGACCAGCCGCCAGGTTCGCGTTCGGCTTTATAGGCGGCTCCGGTGGCGGAGGGATCCGCTTCAGAGGATCCAGGGGCGCCGAGAGTTTGGAAGACTATTGCTGAGCCATCGGCTGCGATACCCGGGGGTTCCTGGAAGTAGGTCTGACCGCCGGCGAATGGCGGGGTGACGAGCTCGTAGGCGCGGCAATCAGGCAGAGCGAGGGACTCGTTTTCTGAACGCAGAGTTTCGTTGGGGCAGGCTTCGGCAGCGGAAACGGCTGGGAGCGCGGAGCCGCCGAGCAGGGTGCCGGCGGCGATGAGCGAGGCAAGGGCGAGGGCGAAGGGGAGACGGAGCCAGGACATACGAGTCCCCAGTCCTTTGTCCGCGGAGCGATTAGTGAAGGCGCCGGCGAGCCCGTCAGCGTTGCGGTCGGTCCAGCTGAAGAGAGCTGCGAGTCGGTGCCTTGCCTTCACGAATCGCTCCTCGATACGTGGGCCGGCTATTTCCGAGAAGGGCCCCCGCCCGAAACGGATCCTGCCGGTCCGATCTCCGCCCCCTTGGCGGCTTACGGCGAGGAATATAAACTCTCCCCCAACTGGTGTCAAGTTCCAGTTTCCCGATAGAGGCCGAGCGTTCTTAGGTCGACCGGGAGCGATCAGGACGATGCCGCCGCTCCGCGACCGCCGCTTCGTCGCCGATGTAAGCCCCAACCGCAAGCGCCACCAGCTCCGGGAGGTCATCCCAAAGCAACTCCGCCCGGCCTTCCGCCAGTCGCCGGCGCACAGCTTCCTCCAGGGCCCCTACGATGAAGGTGGCAGTTATGGGAGGTGGATCGTGGCGAGACGGATGGCTCTCGCGGCGAGTGCCGGCGACGGCATCGGAGAGGCGCCTCAGATTCTGCTGATGGCTCGTCAGGGACGCTCCCCCGGCGACGTAGACCTCCGCCAGAAGGGCGCTGGCGAGGGTGGGTTCGCTGGTCGCGAACCCGGTCAGCTCGCGGAGGGCGGCACGGATTCCCGCGGGCCAATCGGGTGCCTCGCGCCTGGCCTTCAGCAAGCAGGCGATCAGCTCATCGGCCTTGGCCTGATACGCGGCCGCAAAGGCCTCCTCGCGGCTGGCAAAGTGGGCGTAGAACTGGCCAACCGAGTAGCCGCTGCGCGCGGCGATCCGCTCGACGCTCGCCTGGCGGTAGCCGAGCTCGCCACTCAGTTGCAAGACGGCGGCGAGCAGCGACGCTCGCTGAGCGGCGAGGACATTCGTTCTCTTAGCGGCGGCGGACCCCTGGTCTTCCATCGACGTAGCGCGCCGCCCCGCTTCGGCCTCCCGTTGACGCCTCCTAGGGGCAGTGCGACGGTGGGAAACTATAGCCCTCCGTCAGAAAACTGCGACCCAACGAGAACATGGAGCGGCTCGGAAAACGGACAGAAATGAACCTAGTGCGACTACAGCTGTACAGAGAGCCCCCGGAGAAGCGTGGGGTATCCTCGCCCGATGGCCGGGCGGGAAGAGGATGTGGTTGTCGTGCCCACGGGCCGCCATGGCCTGCCCGCCAATGTCGTCGCCGAGCATCAGCGCGAGCGGCTGCTGAGCGCGACGATCGCACAGGTGGCCAAACGCGGCTACCGCGGTACCTCGGTCGATCACATCGTGAAGACAGCGCGGGTCGGATACGTAGCCTTCTACGAGCTCTTCGACGGCAAAGAGGGCTGCTTCCTCGCCGCCCTCGAGCGGATCGTCGAAGAGACGCGAACAGAGCTGAACGGCGCTGTCTCCCCCGAGGCGCTCTGGCCGGAGCAGATCTGCAGCGGCTTGGCGAAGCTGGTCGAGCTGGTCGCCGCCGATCCCGCCCGCGCTCGCGTCGCGCTGGTCGAGGCGCAGGCCGCCGGGCCGAGCGCCTATGCGCGCTACGAAGAAGCGATCGACATGGCGATACCGGCACTACGTGCGGGGCGGGAGTTCACGGCCCAGACGGTCAATCTCTCCGAGACCCTCGAGGAGGCGATCATCGGCGGGATTGCCTGGGTCTTTCACCAGCGCCTGGTGCAAGGAGAGTCAGAGGCGATCGGCAGCCTCCTCGGCGAAACGATCGAGATCGCCTTGGCGCCCTACCTCGGCGAAGCCGAGGCGCAGCGCATCGCCGGCGCGAACTCCTAAGAGTCCGCACTGCGAGCTCGGAGGGGCCGGCTTGATGGCGACCGCCTGGGAGCGGATCTACGAGGCGATGCTCGACCTCGTCTCCTCGCAGGGCTATCAGGCAACCAGCGTGGAGGAACTGGTAGCCCGGGCCGAAGTAAGTCGCGCGGATTTCGATCGCAACTTCGCCTCCAAAGAAGCCTGCGCGATCGCCGTCTTCGAGCACTTCAGAGCCGGGTTCGAGGTGGAAGTCCGGGCGGCCTATGAGGCTGAGGCGAGCTGGCCTGACTCGCTGCGGGCGGCGGCCTATGCGGTCGCCCGCTGGATGGTGGCGCATCCGCGGGAGGTGCGATTCGGAGGCGTGGAGATGCTCTGGGCTGGCGAGATGGCCCAGACACATCGCGAAGCGACCTTCCAGAGCTTTGTCGACATGATCGAGGCCGGCCGAGCCCAGCTCGAGGATCCAGACTCAGTGCCGGCCATCGCTCCCGAGCGGGCGGTGGGAGCGATCGCCGAGCTCGCCGCCAAACGACTGCAGCGCCCCAACGTCGGCATCTATGAGCTGGTGCCGGAGCTGATGTACCTGGCGGTGTTGCCTTACCTCGGTGAGGAGGTCGCTGCTCGCGAGCTGACGATGCCGGCGCCGAAGCGGGCAGAACCCGACTGAGGCGGGATATCGTCCCCGGTGTGCCGACGAGTGGAGCGAGAGGGCAGGACCCGGCCGGCGGGGGCGCGCGGCTGCCCCGCGGACGGCACGGCTTGCCGCTCGAGATGGTCGCCGAAAATCAACGCGAACGATTGGTGGCAGGGATCATCGCGGCAGTTGCCGAGAACGGCTACTCCGAGACGACTATCGCGACGATCGTCAAAGCGGCAGAGCTCTCGCGGAAGACGTTCTATGAGCACTTTGCCAACAAAGAGGAGTGCTTCTCGGCCGCCTACGAGGCCTCGTTCGAGTTTCTGCGGCAAGCGATCGGTGCCGTCGCGGTCGACGGCAGTTGGGGGCAGCTTGTTCGCTCCCGGTTGGAGCGGTTGCTGGGATTGCTGAGCGAGGAGCCGGACCTGGCCTTCTTCTTCCTTATCGCGCCGACCAGTGCCGGCGATGAGATCGTGGAGCGCCATCACGAGGGGATGCGCGAGCTGGTCAGGGAGTTGACCGCAGGAGCTCCGAAGAGAGCCACGCGAGGCGAGCCGGCGGGGACACGCGAGCAGGCGCTGGCCGGGGGGATCTCGCGGCTCGTCGTGCTGAAGCTGAGCGCCGGCGAAGCCGACCAGCTGCCGACGCTTTTATCGGGGCTGGTGGAGTTGGTGCTGCGGCCTTATTTGGGGGGCGAGGAGGCTGTGAGGGTGGCGGGGGAAAGGTAGGGGCCGGTTAGCGACGCTGTAGGCGGATCGGCCCATGAGCGAGGGTGCAAAGAGCGGGCGAGCGACGGCCCCGAGCGAAGCTTGGCTTCTGCTTGACGGGCAGGAGAAGCGCAGCCGAATCGCTGGGCGCGCGAGCCCGCGTCCTTGTCTCGAAACTAGCCGAGATCGACGTAAATCCACGCCAATCCAAGGCAATCGCCGTGTTTTCAGGCACTAGTGCCTGAAATGGAGCGCGATGAGCGGCGATCTCAGTTGATTCGCGGTCGATCAGATCGTCGCACGCTTGCAGGAGCTTCTACGAGGGGTGAGCGACGGGACTTGAACCCGCGACCGCCTGGACCACAACCAGGAGCTCTACCAACTGAGCTACGCCCACCGCGCAACCCCAATCTAGCGATACCGTTGACAGGGATGCCCAGGCCACGCTCGATCGCCATCTTCCGGCCGGAGCTTCGCCCCGCGACGATGACCGGGGCTCAGGCGCGGGGGGCTGCGGCGATCGGGGCGCTCGCCGTCGGCGTCGCCGCGGTGGGCGGCTTTGCGATCGGTCGGCTCTCCATCGGACGGCTGGCGGTCGGCCGGGCCTCCTTCGGCAAGGTCCAGATCAAGGAGCTCGAGGTCGGGAGCCTGCGGGTCCGAGATGACGCACGCCCAAGATGAATCGCCGGGGGTGGCTGAGGTTGACCACCCATAGCGGGGGTCAAGCTCAGGCACGTCTTGCCGCAATCGGACTACTGACCATCGTTGCCGCGGTGCTTGCGGGCAGCGTTGCAGCGGCCGGGCCCTCGCCGGCCCCGACCGCGAGCGTGCTCGGCCCCTACCCCAGCCTCGGCGTCTGCCCCGTCTTCCCGGCCCCGCCCGCCTCGCTGCCGGCCACTGCGCCCTCACAGCCCAACGAGTCCGCCTGGAACCAGGACATCTCCAAAGCCCCGGTCGATCCCCGCTCCTCCGCCTACATCTCCTACATCGACTCCCACGGCGGCGACCACCTGCACCCCGACTTCGGATCGCCGCGCGCCTACGGCTTCCCCTACGCGGTGGTCGGCGCCCGCCGGCACAAGCTTCCGATCCACTACACGGCCTACGGTGACGAGAGCGACCCCGGGCCGTTCCCGGTGCCGAAGGGGGCGCCGGTCGAGGGCGGGCAGCGGAATAGCGGCGACCGCCACGTCCTCGTCGTCGACCGCTCCAGCTGCATGCTCTACGAGCTCTCCCGCGCCTTCTTCGTCCCCAGGCCCCGCCCCCACTGGAACGCCGACGCAGGGGTCAGCTGGAACCTCCGCTCCGTCGCCCTGCGCCCCGACTCCTGGACCTCGGCCGACGCCGCCGGGCTGCCGATCTTTCCCGGCCTGGTCCGCTACGACGAGGTCGCCTCCGGCCAGATCGACCACGCGATCCGCGTCACCTTCGACAGCACCCGGAACGCCTGGATCAACCCCGCCTCCCACTGCGCCGGCGACACTTCCGACCCGAACGCGCCGCCGATGGGGCTGCGCCTGCGCCTCAAGGCCGGCTACGGCCTCGGCGGCCTCGGCGGCGACGCCCGGGTGATCGCCGAAGCCCTGAAGCGCTACGGCCTGATCGTCGCCGACAACGGCTCCAACTGGTTCTTCGGCGGCAGCAGCGATCGCCGATGGAACGACGAGAACCTGGACCAGCTGAAGCGGATCCCGGGCAGCGCCTTCCAGGTCGTGAAGAGCGCAGCCCGCGCCCACGTCTGCTGAACGCGACGCCGCTCAACCCTCTTCCTCTGCGAACGCGCGCCGCAGCGCCTCGTCGAACGATTCCGGCGAGACCCCGAACGGCTCGGCTCCAGATGGGTCGGTAACGACCGTCGCTGTGGTCAGGCCCTCGACGAGGGGGCGTGCCACCTTCGTGTCGACCGGCGTGACCAGGCCAAGCCAGAGCGCCGACAGCCACGGCGTGATGAAGGGAACCGGGAGCTTGCGTCGCGGCCGCTTCCCCATCGCCAGTGCCATCCGATCCAGCATCTCCGAATAGGAGAGAACGTCGGGGCCGCCGATCTGAACCTCCCGCCCCTCGGACTCGGGAACCTCGGGCGCGCGCCGCAGATACTCGACAGTCGCGTCGATTCCGATCGGCTGCGTGGCTATCCGCAGCCAGGTGGGGGCGATCATCACCGGCAAGCGTCCGACCAGATAGCGCAGAGTCCGGTAGGACTCGCTACCGGCGCCGACCACCATCGCCGCCCGAAAGTAGGTGAGCGGAGGCCCCTCAGCGGCGAGGATGCGGGCGGTCTCGTGGCGACTTCGCAGGTGCTTCGACCTGCTCTCATCCCCGAGCCCCCCGAGATAGATGACCCGTTCGACGCCTTCGCGCCTGGCTACCCGGGCGAAGTTGAGCGCTCCCACCCGCTCACGCTCGGCGAATCCTCCGCCCCCGGCCATCGCGTGAACGAGGAAGTAGGCGACCTCGACATCTCTTGCCGCGCCCGCGAGGCTGCCCGCATCGGTCACGTCGCCAACCTGGAGGTCGATGCCCGCGGCCTCGAGCCGGCTCGCCCTCGAGCGATCGCGAACGAGGCAACGGACCCGCGAATCCGAGTGTCCCAGCACAGCAGCCAGCCGAGTGCCTACGAAACCTGTGGCTCCCGCGATGAGGACGCTCTCCGCGATGCCCAAGGCTACCCCGCGGCGGTGGATCTACCCGCGCGTGTCTCGTGGAAGACGACGCGGGAGGAAACTCTAGCCAGCGGAGGACACCCCCGGCTGGATTCGAACCAGCGACCCACGGCTTAGAAGGCCGTCGCTCTGTCC
>CAAGKR010195497.1_pt1 | contig 11440 bp, 11 predicted proteins | sample 2556971 | NCBI WGS metagenome assembly CAAGKR01 (sample SAMEA5207829, study PRJEB30636) | soil metagenome | biome: forest; feature: boreal; material: soil | place: USA | collected 2011-09 | depth 1 m
GAAATCCAACAGCGGGGCACAGTCGAGGCGCGCAGACTCGCGGACGTAGCCCCACAAGTGTCTGAGGATTCCTGAGAGGCTTTGCGGATGCATGGCGCCACGGCATAATGATTGCTTCGGCATCGTGCTAGTGAAGGGGCGTCGGGCGAACGCAGGCGCTTGCAGGCATGGCGAGAGGTCGTGGGGCGTGGCTGAGACGGACGGACTTGTCTTTCAAGTTTCGCAGGAGTCTTGCGTTGGAGTCATTCCCCCGAGGTCAGCCCCCGCGGCGGAAGCGCCGGGCCACTCCGTCTCCCCCGTGCGTCACGATGCGGCCCACATGGCCGCCGGATTCGAGGCGATCTCGGGTCGAGTCCGATCGAACCCAGCCCATTGGGCCGCCTACGCATCACCTTGGACAGACAGCTTTGTCGGCAACCTCCCTCTCGACAAGGCAGTCTGGCCAAGGCAAGTGGCGATGCATCCCGGGCCCACGATGCGCGTGAGCATCTTCGCTGGCCAGAAGACCAGCAACTTCGCCAGTAGCGCTGGTCAACACACTGCGGGCAAGCGTACTCGCGGCGTGCTCGCTCTTTCCGGACTACTGTGTGGGTCCTAGATGGAGCGAGACTACATCCTCGGCATCGATCAGGGGTCAACGGGTTCCAAGGTCATCGTCGCTGATCGAAAGGGCCGAGTTGTTGCCAGCGCATACAGAAAGATCGGAAGCTACTACCCGCATGAAGGATGGGTCGAGCATGACCCGATCGAGGTATGGGAGTCGGTAAGGGACAGCCTCATCGAGACTGCCGGCAAGTTCGACTTCTCCAAGATAAGGGCAGTCGGCATCACGAACCAGCGAGAGACTTCGGTTCTCTGGGAGAGATCCACCGGGAAACCCGTTACTCCGGCTATCAGCTGGCAGTGCACAAGAAGCCAAGGGATCGTGGACACTTGGCAGCCGCTTGCCGACGAGATCGTTGAGAAGACCGGTCTCATCAACAGCACCTACTTCTCTGCCAGCAAGATCGCCTGGATGTTCAACAACGATCCGGCCCTCAAGACCAGAGCGGAGAGCGGCGAGCTCTGTTTCGGCAACATCAACACATGGATCCTCTGGAATCTCACTGGAGGGAAGGAGCATCTCACCGATTCCTCCAACGCCGGACGGACCATGTTCTTCGATGTTCGCCGGGACCACTGGGATAGCAGTCTGATGACCCAGATGGGCATTCCGCCGCAGATTCTGCCCGAGGTGCGGGCGTGTGATGCACCGTTCGGCCTGGCAGTACAGCCCGTGGAAGCCTTCCGTGCGCCTGTTCCCATAACCGCCTCGATCGGCGACCAGATGAGCGCTCTGTTCGGACAGGCATGCTTCGGGAGAGGTGAGGCAAAGTGCACCATCGGGACAAGCCTCAACCTCGTGGCCTACACCGGTGAGTACGAGGAACCGGCAGGAGGCATACTCCCTGCGATCGCCTGCAATAGGTCGGGGCTCTTGACATATGAACTCGAGGGCGGCGTCTATGTGGCAGGGTCTGTCATCGAGTGGCTGACGGAGCAGCTTGGCATCGCGGGTGACCCGAGTGAAGTTGAGCGGCTGGCTTTGGACGTCGATTCGACGAACGGCGTGTTCTTCGTTCCCGCCTTCCAAGGTCTGGGCGCCCCACATTGGGACCCCCATGCCAGGGCGCTCATCATCGGTCTCACCCGCTATCACGACAAGCGCCACGTATGCAGGGCTGCGTTGGAGTCCATCGCCCTCCAAACGAGCGACGTCGTAGCGGCGCTCAAGGAGCAGTTCGCTCTCTCGCTCAGCGTTCTGAGGGTTGATGGTGGTGTGGCCCGGAGCGACTTCGTACTGCAGCTCTTCGCCGACATCATAGGTTGCAGAATCGAGAGACCGAAGAACACCGACAGGACACCGATGGGCGCCGTCTACCTGGCGGGTCTCGCCTCGGGCCTCTGGGGGAGCACCGACGAGATTGCTGCACTGTGGACGCTCGACAAGGCATTCGAGCCGAGGCTCGACTCTGGTGACAGGGCACGACTTCTCGAGGGCTGGGCAGAGGCGGTCAGCCGCTCGCTCAACTGGACGAAGTAGCCACGGAGCTGTGGAGGCAAAGCGTGGATTCCGATAAGACGTGTCTCGAGTTCAGGAACGTTTCCATGGAATTCCCCGGCGTCAGAGCGTTGAATGACGTCTCATTCTCTGTCACGAGCGGTGAAGTGCATGCGCTCATGGGTGCCAATGGCGCCGGCAAGTCCACGCTGATCAAGATCCTGGCGCGGGTCAATCAACAGACGAGTGGTGACGTGCTCCTACGTGGTGAGAGCCTGTCGAAGGCCAGCGCAGGGAGCATAAGGTCTTTCGGCATCGACTTCGTATTCCAGGAACTCGAGCTTGTCCCTGGTTTCACGGTAGCCCAGAACATCCTGATCGGCATCGAGCCCCGGACGAAGCTTGGTCTTGTGGACTGGAGTCGGATGGTTGACGAGGCTCAGCAGGCGCTGGACAGCTTCATGCCGGGGGTCGTGGATGCTTCGATGCAGATATCGGATCTCTCCGTTGCTCAGCAGCAGATCGTATGCATCGTGAGGGCCTTCTACCGGAACCCGAAGATCCTTGTCTTGGACGAACCCACAAGCCGACTGAGCGCATCGGAGACCGACGCGCTGTTCGGCGCCATCGGGCGCGTCAAGGCCGAGCGTGACGTCACGATAATCTACATCTCACACCGCTTGGAGGAGCTCTTCAGGATATGCGATCGCGTCACCATCCTTCGGGACGGTGTCTGCACAGGGACATGGTCCCTCTCGGACATCACCAGGGAAGAGATCGTCTACAAGATGGTCGGCAACGTGCAGAGTGCTGAGACCCACAGGCCCTTCGACAAGACGCTCGACGATGCCGATCCCGAACTGACGGTCGAGGGTCTCTGTGTCCCTGGTCTCATAGACAACGTATCGTTTGAGGTCAAGCCTGGTCAGGTGGTGGCTCTGACGGGCGCCGTGGGTTCAAGGAAGACCGAACTCGTCGAAGCCATCACGGGCACGCGTGAGATATCCGGAGGGCGGATCCTCATCCGCGGAGATGAAGTGAAGCTCAACAGTCCTCGTTCGGCAAAGAAACACGGCGTCTGTCTCATTCCAGAAGACAGACGCAGGAACGGCGTGATCTCCGATTTCACCGTCAGAGAGAACATCACGATCGCGTTCCTCAAGAAGTTCACGAACAAGCTGGGCCTCATCAAGCAGGGGCAGGAGATCGCGACTGTCAGGGAGCTAAGCTCCAAGCTTCAGATCAAGACGCCAAGCACTGAGGTCGCAGTCAAGACGCTCTCCGGCGGCAACATCCAAAAGGTCCTGGTCGCCAAGTGGCTTGTAGGTGACTCGAACATCTATTTCTTTGACGAGCCGACAGTCGGTATCGACGTCAAAGGAAAGCGCGAGATTCACGACTTGATCCACGGACTTGCGGCCACGGGCAAGGTCGTCGTGGTGGCATCCTCCGACGTCGATGAGGCCATCGGCATCAGCGACGTCATGACCATCCTGTTCGACGGGAAGGTCGTCGGACGTCGCATATCGTGCGAGGCCAATCGTGAGGAGGTCGTCTACATGACGATGGGTGGGAAGACCAGTGCCTAGCCGGAGACTCAGGCTCCTCCCAAAGAGCGGGTCGGTCGGTCGGTTCCTGGAAGTCTGGGGTTCTACTCTCACCTTCGTAGCGATCATCGTCGTCTTCAGTGTCTTGTCACCCAGCTTCAGGACCACGTCGAACCTCGTCAATGTACTCGTGCAGAGCGCTCCCATACTGGTGATCGCACTGGGAGTGACGCTCGTCAACATGGCCGGCGAGACCGACCTGTCTTTTGGTGGCACCGTAGGCCTATCGGCATCCCTCTTCTGCGGCTTCATCGCTCACGGGGCAACCCCTGCGCTCGCGGCCTTCGTGAGCATCGGCTCTGCACTCGTGTTCGGGCTCGTGAACGGCGTCATGGTGGCGTATGGTCGTCTGTCTTCATTCATAACGTCCCTATCGATCATGTTCCTCGCTATGGGTCTGGAGTATGCGTACAGCGGAGGGCAGAGCCTCTGGGTGCGGGACAATCCTGTGACGAAGCTGGTCACGGCGTCCATCGGTGGCGTGCCCTTCATGGTATTGATCACGTTGGCCCTGTTCCTCGCGGTCTACTTCATGATGCACCAGACGAGAACCGGCCTTCACGTTCGCTCTGTCGGGCTCTCCGAGGACGCCGCGAAGTACGCCGGTATACACACCAAGACGATCAAGCTTCTGATGTTCGCCCTCGCCGGGGTCTTCTACGCTGCGGGCGGCGTACTGAACGCACTGCGCTCGAGCGGTTCGATCATCTACTCGGGGCAGCGACTCCTTCTGCCCGTGCTCGCCGTCACCTTTATCGCGAAGACGATCCTCGGAACGAAGAGACCGAACATCCCCGGCATCTTGATCGGTGCTCTGATGCTCGCGTCCATCTCGACCGCGTTCACGCTGATGGGCTACGAGTTCTACTACATCGTGATTGCGCAGGGTGCCGTGCTGCTCTTCGGGGCGATTCTCTCGGTCAATGACCGCAGCATCATCCTTCAAGAGGACCTGAGATGATCAAGGAAGACGAATGACAGAGAACCGGATGATGCAGGCCGCATCGAAGTTCCTCCGAAGGTACTGGATGCTCATAGCCTACGCGGGCATGGTCGCGGTCTTCACCGCCATCAGGCCGCAGTACCTATCGGTCTCCAACTTCAGATCCATTCTGGTTCAGGTTGCGATGTTGGGAATCATCGCCAGCGGCATGACGCTGGTGGTGTTGACAGGTGGCGCCGACTTCTCCGTTGGTGCCGTTGCTGGTGCGTCGACCCTTGCAGGGATATGGCCTGTAGTCTTCTACGGTCTACCTCTGGGCTACGGGGTTCTCATCGCCTTCGGAGTCGCCTTGGCGTTCGGCGTTGTCAACGGGATCGCCGTCTCCCGTCTCGGTGTGGCTCCATTCGTGGCGACTCTGGCCACGCTGTTCCTTGCGCAGGGCGTGCAGTACTTGGTCAGTGGCGGCGGCATGTCGATCTCGTATGGCTTTCCGGCGGCCTACACGTTCATTGGATCAGGCAGTCTGGGACCGGTGCCCATGCCCATCGTCATCTACCTCGTGGTATTCCTGACGCTGTTCATCGTCACGGAGTACTCTCCGGTGGGACGCTACATCAGGGGGACCGGCCTCAACCAGTTCGCGAGCGAGCGCTCGGGCATACCGATCAGGTCCTACACCTTCCTTGCCTATGTGGTGTCTGCACTGCTCGCTGCGACCGTTGGTCTCATCCTGGGCGCTTCACAGTCCTATGTGTCTCCGGATCACGGCGCATCCTTCTTGTTGGACTCCCTGTTGGTGGTGCTCCTGGGCAAGGCACTGCTCAACGACCGCATGTCGATATACTCGACGGCCTTGGGCGCTCTGTTCCTGAGGTCGTTTGAGACAGGTCTGTCCATGGCCGGCACGCCCGTGACCACCATGAGCGTCCTGCGCGGCTCGCTGCTTGTCGCCATACTCCTGCTGACGCTGGTCAAGCGTATGAGAACCGGGAAGGCGCAGTACTCTCAATGAGATGTATAGCGACAATCGACTGCGGTTCGTCGAACGTCCGATGCGTCGTGTTCGACATCGACACCGGCATGCAGGTCAGCGTGGCGAGTCGGGATTGGTACGTTCCGAAGAACAGCGTGGTGCCGGGTGCCTACGACTTCGATGCGAAGGTCAACTGGTCGCTTGTATGCAAGTGCACGAGGGAGGCTCTTTCACGCGTCCGAGCGAAGGATGTTGTTGCTGTCACCGCGTCAGGTTTCCGACACGGCATCTTCTGTATCGACAGCACCGGAACCGAGATGATCTACGGCTGCTTCAACATGGATAGCCGTAGTGACAACTCGGTCATTCATGAACGAGGTCTGGAGGAGACCATACATCGCACCGCTGGAGACTGGCCGAGTCTCCATGGCCTGCCCCGTCTGATGTGGCTCAAGAAGAACGATCCTGCGGCATTCGACCGAGTAGACAAGTTCATGCTCGTTTCGGATTGGATCGTCTACCGGCTCTGCGGTGAGATCGCCGTTGAGCCGGGCAACGCCTCCTCGACCCTCCTACTCGACCTGCAGACAAGGCAGTGGTCGAGGACGCTCATCGATCTGTGCGGCCTGCCCGAACACATCTTCCCGCGCGTTGTCGACGCGGGATCCGTGCTCGGCGAAGTCGATGCGCTCGTGGCCGAGGAGACCGGTCTTGCCGAGGGGACACTGGTGACCGTCGGCGTGGCGGACACGCAGGCCGGCCTCGTTGGCGTAGGGGCCACGGCGGTGGGCACGTCGGCGATCGTCGGCGGCACGTACTGGCTTGACTGTCACACAACAGATAGGCCATATACCGATCCGGAGTTCCGGACGAGAACCAGTTGCCATACAGAGAAGAAGCAGTGGATATTCGAGGGTGTGGGCTTCTACGTCGGGCTCTCAGTCAGGTGGTTCAGAGACGTCTTTGGCGTGGACGAGAAGGAGATTGCCGAGAGGTACGGCGTCGACGCGTACAACCTGCTGGACAGGCTCACGGTCGATGTCCCCGCCGGAAGCTACGGTCTTCAGGTGCTGTTCTCCGATGTGGCGAACCAGCGAGACTGGAGGATGTGCGCTCCGACATTCATGGGATGGGACATCCTCGACCCCACGAAGAGCCACAAGGGAGTCTTCTTCAAGGCCATTCTCGAGAACGCCTGCTATCAGGCCTACGGTGAGTACGCGAACATAAGGCGCGTCACAGGCGACCCCGCTGTCCCCGGTGGGCTGCTCCTCGCCGGCGGTGCGGCCCACAGTCCGGTGTGGTGCCAGATACTCAGCGATGTGATGGGCAAGCCGGTCACCACTCCATTGGAGAAGGAAGGCACGGCACTAGGGGCGGCGATATACGCCGCGGTGGGTGCCGGCTTCTTCAGCGGCTCGGAGGAAGCCGCCACGGCGTTGGTCCGGCAAGGGGACTCGTATGAACCCGACATGGCTAATCACCAGGTCTACATGGAGGAATACGCGAGGTGGCGAGAGCTCTACCACAACGGCTTGGGCCTTCTGGATCGCGGTCTGGTCAAGAGTATGTGGCAGCCCCGCTCAACCATGACGACAGCACAACTCGATAACCCTTGGAGACTCACATGAAGCCCGATGCGGTTCTTCATCGGATCCTTCTCGTCCCAGGAGGATGTCGAGACCGAGTAGTTCACGTCGCGGGAGGGTGTGCTGACCGATGAGATCCGACGAGGAATTCGCACGTGCCATTGACGCGACATTGCTCAGGCCGAATGCCACGCAGGACGACATCCTGAGTCATCTCCAGACCGCCCAGCAGTACAACTTCAAGACCGTAGCGATCGGCTGCGCTTGGATCCCCCTGGCCAGCGAGGTCCTCTCGGGAAGCGATGTGGGGATCGATGCCCCGATCGGCTTTCCCAATGGCTACTCGACTACTGAATCCAAGGTCTTCGAGACCATGGACGCCTTCGCCATGGGGGCGACAGAAGCGGACGTAGTCGTCAACATCGGCTGGTTGCTGAGCGGGAGGTACACGGATCTCGAAGACGAACTAACGAGATTCGTTGCGGCTGCCAGCGGCAAGACGACGAAGGTGATACTCGAGTGCTGCTACCTTACCGACGCGCAGAAGAGAAGGGGCGTGAGAATCGCTAAGGGCGCAGGTGCAGACTTCGTCAAGACCTCCACCGGCTTCGCCACAGGGGGAGCCACGATCGACGATATCAGACTCATGGTCCGAGAGGCCGGCGATTCCCTTCAGGTGAAGGCTTCCGGTGGTATCAGAACGCGTGAGTTTGCTGAGCAGCTTCTCGACCTTGGGGCGACGAGACTAGGCGTGAGCAATGCGCATCTCCTGATGCGGCCTAGCGATGAGTAGCCGCCACAAGCCCAAGCAGCATTCGGGGAAGGCGGGTGGTTGATTCTCACCGGACGAGGAGTCACCCGTAGGCAAGGCGCGTGACGGCGGGCTGTTGGGAGGAGTACTGGATGAAGAAGCTGTCGATAGGCGAGCTACCCGTGTACAGAGCGGCACCTCCGAATGTGAGAGACAACCTCCTACTCGTCGATGGGCAGGATGGCGCGAAGAATCTCTCTATCGGAATAGGTGTCTACAACAAGGGGCAAGCTTCAGAGTTCCATACCCACGTGGACTCGGAAGAAGTGATGATCTACCTCAAGGGCCAAGGTCTCATGCGGATGGAGGATGGGACCGAAGTCATGTTGGAGAAGGGCGATATCACCTTCGTGCCGGCGGACGAGCCTCACCGGCTCTTCAACACGGGCGACGGCGAATTCGTCTTCCTCTTCATCTACTCACCGATGGGACCGGAGAAGAGCATCCGCCAATGGGACGTAGTGCCCGGCCTCAGCCTTCTCCTCGATGACCTGGTTCAGTAGTCAAATGGTTAAAGGCAGGTCCACCTCCTAAGGAAGGGAAACGAGAATGAAGCGCTCGATCGCAATCGCGCTCGCGCTCTGCCTGCTCATGGTGTTCTCCCTGTTGGCAGGCTGCACCACCCCCACGACCACGAAGAGTCCTGCGCCTGGCGCGGTCGGAGGGAATGCGACTACGTCTACTGCGACTGTGAATGGGAAGGGTCTCAAGATCGCCCTCTCCCAGCAGCATCTCACGAACGACTTCAACCGCGGTGTCCTCGCAGGCACTACGGCCATGGCTAAGCAGATCGGCGCCGAGTTGATCACCGCGAACGCCAAAGGCGACTCCAACCAGCAGGTCGCTGACATCGAGAACTTCCTGACACTCGGTGTAGACGCTGTCATCATCGGCGGTGGCGAAGGTCCCGCATTCGCCCCGGTCATGAAGACGATGGCGGAGAAGGGCATTCCCTGCATCACGGTTGACATCGCCTCGCAGTACTCCACGAGCAATGTCACAAGCGACAACTTCAACGGCGGAGAGCAGCTTGGCCACTATGTGGTCAACAAGCTTCGCGGCAAGGGCAACATCCTGATACTCGATACTCCAGGGTGGCAGTCTCTCATCATCCGCATCCGCATGCTCAAAGCGGTCATCATGGACTACCCCAACATGAAGGTCGCGCAGACGATCTCGATCGGCACTCAGGATGCCGTCAATGCCTACTACAAGGAAGTGAAGGCCTACCTGCTCGGCAACAGCAACACCCAGGTCGTCTACTGCTCTTGGGGCCTGGCTGCCGTCGGCGCCTCTCAGGCTATTCGCGAGCTGGGCATGCAAGACAAGGTCTTCGTCGTATGCACAGACGCCGATCAGGTCGTCCTTGAAGAAATGCGGAAGCCTGATTCTCCTCTGACCGCCGTGGTGGGCCAGTACCCCGACAAGCTCGGTGCTTCTGCTGTTGAGCTGGCGGCCAAGGCCGCTGCCGGCACGCAAGTGCCTGTTGAGGTCTACGCTCCCATCATCCTGATCGAGAAGACGGACTCCAAGGCGTGGTTCTCTGCTCCTGCCATCATGTCAGTCGACGAGGCTTGGAAGACGCTCTACCCCGCTGCTAAGTAGTAGCACTCCTATTGGCTCGCGAGTCATGAGGGCCATCCCCATCCTTGTCGAAGGGGATGGCCCTCATCGAGGTACTCGATGACGTACCGGGACGAACTGCACAGGACGCCCCAGATCCTGAGTATGGTTGCTGGCACTGAGCCTGATGCAACACTCATGGAGGCGCCTTGCGTCGTCTTCTGCGGCTGCGGAACGTCGTTCTACATTGCGGGCCAATTGGCGAATCTGTGCGCAGAACAGGGCAAGAACGCCCGGGCAGTGGAAGCTGTCGAGATCATCGAATCGTCTCTCGCGATCGAGGCGCCAGGGAGCGTCTTCGTATTCATCTCGAGAAGCGGTGACTCCCTGGAAACGGTGATTGCAGCGCGCCGAGCGAAAGAGGAAGGTCTGGCCACCTTCTATGTGGGATGCACCGAGGGTTCAACGCTGGACAGAGAATGCGATAGGTCCCGAGTGATCGGCTTTGCCCGGGAGACTCTCGCACTCGAGTCATTCTCGTATGCGGCACAGATGCTATGCCTGGCGCTGCTGTGTGGTCTTGACGTTGCACCCGATGGCATCTCGACGGGCTTCGAGGACGCCCTCGGCCTGGCTCGCGACGTATTCAGAAGACACTTCTTACAGAAGGACATAGCAAGGATCATCTTTCTCGGTGCCCCCTTCTACATGCCGCTGCTCAAGGAGATGCGGCTGAAGAGTGGTGAGATCACTCAGAAGTGCAGCGAGGTGTGGGGAGTCCTTGAGTTCCGGCATGGACCTCGGTCATGGGCTGACGCGAGGTGCCTCATAGCAGTGTTGCCCGGCATCAAGACCTATGAGTACGACCGGCGAGTCGCAGAGGAGCTCGTGGAATACGGCTCAAGTGTCATCTGGTTCGGCAGAGACCCCGTTCAGGCTGCTGTGAATATCGAATGGCCAGCGTCACAGTACAGCCTGAAGGAGATCCTGACGCTCTCAGCATTCTTCACAGGTTTGGCAGTTGAGATCGGTGAGACTTGCGGCATCGACGTGACTCATCTCAAGAATCTCGACTATGCAGTACGAGATCTCTGACAGACACCCAGGAGAACCACTATGAAGAGGTGCGTCGCCGTCGTCACAGGTGGTGCGAGGGGCATTGGGCGAGCATGCTGCGAGAAGTTGCTCAGCTTGGGCTACACGGTCGTATTCTTCGATGTCGACGACGATGCGGCTGATGCTTTCGTCAGCAGTGCAGAAGGGGCGGATCTGCACTATCTCCACTGCGATGTTGCGACGTTCTCGAGTGTCCAGCAGGCCAGCGCAGTAGTCCTCAAGCAGTTCGGCAACATCACCGTCTTGGTGAACAACGCGGGCATTCAGACGCACTGCCTGCTTGTCGACATGACGGAGGAGTTCTGGGCGCAGACAATGGCCGTCAATCTGACGAGCGCCTTCGCAACCTGCAGATGCTTCGCCTCGGGCATGATCGAAGATGGCTATGGGCGGATAGTCAACATCGCTAGCATGAGTGCGCGGCGGGGTTCCCGCTTGCACACCCACTACTGCGCGTCCAAAGCAGGCCTTGTTGGCTTCACCAGAGCGCTGTCCATGGAGATCGCACGGTACGGCGTGACGGTCAACGCCATCTGCCCTGGCATCGTGGACACCGATATGGTCCAGGAGACTCTGGCTAGGAAGAGAGAGACTTGGCTGGAGGAAATGCACGTCAAGCGCCTCGGCGTGCCCGAGGACATAGCCAATGCCTTGGAATTCCTCGTCAAGGAAGAGTCGTCATGGATCTCCGGGCAGGCTTTCGACGTGAATGGCGGCATTCTGACGCCATAGCCCGTGCTCTCCCAGGCTCCGGGGCTCAAGCAAGTCCACCATCCTTGCGATTGTCGAGCTGCAAA
>CAAGKR010140212.1_pt1 | contig 11437 bp, 10 predicted proteins | sample 2556971 | NCBI WGS metagenome assembly CAAGKR01 (sample SAMEA5207829, study PRJEB30636) | soil metagenome | biome: forest; feature: boreal; material: soil | place: USA | collected 2011-09 | depth 1 m
GGGCGCGCGATCGGGCTCGCGACTCGCGGATTCAAGCCGGTCGTCGAGGTTCAGTTCTTCGACTATATCTGGCCCGCGTACATGCAGATCCGCGACGAGCTGGCGACGATGCGGTGGCGGTCGAACAACAATTTCTCGGCGCCGGTGGTCGTAAGGACGACTTACGGCGGATACATCCGAGGGGCGATCTACCACTCGCAGACGGGTGCGTCGATCTTCACGCATTGTCCGGGTCTCCGCGTAGTCTGTCCGGCAACGGCTCTCGACGCTAATGGATTGTTGCGCACGGCGATCAGGTGCGACGACCCTGTGCTCTTTCTCGAGCACAAGCACCTCTACCGCCAGACCTACAACAAGTCACCGTATCCGGGCCCCAACTTCATGATCCCCTTCGGTAAGGCAAAGGTGGTGCGGGAAGGCACGGACATCACGCTCGTCACCTATGGAGCCACGCTTCAGCGAGCGATCACGGCCGCGAACGCGGTTGCGGACAGCGGAATCTCGGTCGAGGTGATCGACCTCCGGACTTTGAGTCCGTGGGACCGCGAAACGGTTTTCGCTTCGGTGAAAAAGAACTCGCGCGTGATCGTCGGCTATGAGGATTCGATGTCGTGGGGGTATGGGGCCGAGATCGCGGCGGCGATAGCTGACGAGTGTTTTGCGTGGCTCGATGCGCCGGTGAAGCGAGTAGCATCGACCGACACTTTTGTCGGGTATGCGCCGCGGCTCGAGGACGCCATTCTGCCGCAGGTTGAGGATTTCAAGCAGGCGTATGAAGCGATCATGAAATTCTAGCTCACGGCGCCACCAGATAACAAAAAAGGCGGCCAGTGATGGCCGCCTTTTCATTTTGGTTGCGGATCTGTCACTTTGGCGGGATTGCCCCGTCTGAAGATCCGCCTATACCCGGCAGTTGTACCGCCGTATAGTTGGAAGGAACCTCGAAGGCTTTTGGATCGGCATCGACCCACTTGAGTCCAGTGACTTCCGCGGAACTGGAAGTGATTCGGGTCTGCCCTTGATTCACGATCGTGGCGGTGCTCAGCGCACGGAGCGGGGTTCCCTTCGGAAGCTTCCCCTGCACGGCCTTCATCTTGTCGGCGAAATCCTTGTTGGTGGTTCCGAACATATTCGCCATGTCCCCGCCGCTCAAGCTGGCAAAGGGATTCAGATTGCTCTTGATGTCCGTCGCATAATAAGTCTCGTTCGTGCTGGAGATCTTGACCGTTTGCTGCTGGCCCATCGCGTTGATGTTCATCGTCATACCGGTGGTCACCCGGTAGTGCGAGGTCGGGTGTCCCAGGATCGCCGGACCCGCGCCGAGGCTGTCGACTTTGGCGGTGGTTTGCGAGAATTCCATCTTCATGCCGCCCGTCTGCTGGGCCTGCGCGACCATTTCCGCGGGCCGCACCCGAAGAAATTGACTCTTCTTAGAATCGATATACGTGATCGTCTTGCCGGTGTCAGTCACGATCATGCTTACCGAGCTGTCCGCGGCCGGTCCGACTGGAGTATTGGATCCTTTCATCGATACATCGATCCGCATCTTCTCGGCGGTGCCGACAGCGTGGCCGACAATCACTCCGGTATCGGGGCTGCCCTGCACCGAGATAATCGTGCGAAAATCCATCGCCAGGGTTTTGCCGGCGTTTTGGGCGTGCGCATACGAAAGCGGAGCGAGGACAAGCGCCGCCGCGCCCGCCAGGCGTGAAGCGAATCTCATGCTGAAGTCCTGAGGTGTATGTAGAAGGGAGGGAAGTCCTGAAAAGACGTAGTTCTCGTCCTTAGGGTAACCCACGGTTGTGCTTTAGTGCCCTGTCCGCGGCCACCTGAGTGAGGCAAGAATGCTCGCGCCGAGTACTGCACCAACCACTCCGAGGGCCGCGACTATCTGGAGGTGAACGAAGGGCTCGAGGAGCATCTTTCCGCCGATGAAGACGAGAACGAGCGACAGTCCGAGCTTCAGATAGATGAATTTGTCGACCACTCCCGCGAGCAGGAAGTAAAGAGCCCTCAATCCAAGCACGGCGCAGATGTTCGATGTGTAAACGATGAAAGGATCGCGCGTCACGGCGAATATCGCGGGGATCGAATCGGTGGCGAAGATGATGTCGGTGGTGTCGACGATCAGCAAGACGATGAAGAGTGGTGTGGCGGCGTAACGCGATCGACCCTTCTTGTTCGGCTCGCGAACGAAGAACTTGTCGCCATGATAATCATTGGTCACCGGAATCAGCCGGCGGGCGAGACGGAGCACGGGATCGCGCTCGGGGTTGTATGCCTGCTCGTCTTTCTGGAGCGCCATCCTGAGCCCGGTAAAGACGAGAAAGGCGCCGAAGATGTATAGCGTCCACGCAAACCGGGTTACAAGGGCGGATCCGGCGACGATCATCACGCCACGCAGCACCAGCGCGCCGATGATTCCCCAGAAGAGGACACGATGCTGGTACTTCTCCGGCACGTTGAAGTAGGAGAAGATCAGAACGAAGACGAAGATGTTGTCTACGGACAGCGCGTACTCGATCAAGTACCCGGTCAGGAATTCGAGGCCGGACTGCCTTCCCATGGTCTCGTAGATCGCAAACGCGAAGCACAGCGACAGCGCCACCCAGACGGCGCTCCACGTCGCAGCTTCCTTGATGGAGACTTTCGCCGACCTCCGGTGGAGAACGCCGAGGTCGAGCGCGAGAATCGCCAGGACGACGCCGTTGAATCCAATCCAGCCCCAGAGGCTGTTCACAGCCCTGGTACCGAGGCGCGGCCGAGCGTCAAGCTAGCGGCGCTCTATTGCGTCGCGAACGTCCAGCAGAATCTCGAAGTACAGCTGTTCTCTGCGATAGGCGAAGTCGAGCGTCGCCATTTGCGTCTGATCGCCGGATGCCTTTGCCCGCTCGAAGGCTTCTCGATACATGTCGTCGAGGTTGCTCAGAATCGTTGCGCGCGTGCGTGACATTGACTTGCTCTCCGGACCCAGGGTCCTGCGGTTGTTGTTGATCGAGGTGAGACCGGCGAGGCGCTGGAGCGCTGTCTCCGGATCCTCGTTCTCGAAGATCAGTTTTTTCGCAGCCCCAAGAGCGAGCCTGCGTGGATTGAATGGCGTTGGTGTCACTTCAATTCGTACCGGTTGCGCTCAAAGGTAAGGCAAAGGCGGCTCCCGAGGCCATGCTAGAGCTGGTGAAAGATTGCCTCATCAACCGGCTTCCCTCCCTTGAGATGCTCGACCACGATTCGTTCAAGCAGCGCGGGTGTGACCTCCGAGTACCAGATGCCCTCCGGATACACCACAACGATCGGTCCGTTGCTGCAAACGCCCAGGCATGGCGTCTCGCCGCGCTTAACGCGTTGCGGACCAAAGAGCAGATCTTCGCGCTGGAGAAGCTCCGCGAGCAGCGAATAGAGCTGGCGTCCCCGGCGGTCGGGCGAGCAGAAGTCGCCAGTGCATACGATCACGTGATGCGAGTACGACTCCATCTGCGGCTGCTTTCTGTCACGCATGCAGCAAAGATACACACGCCCGCCTACCCATCTACTTGCAACGCCGCGCGTTCCCCGTGATTATGCTAGAAGCTCTTCTTCTTCAGGAGCGACCATGGCGGCAGCAATCACAAGCAATACATCGGCAATCGATCCCGGCATCGCCGGCAAGGGTTACGTGCACCCCGAAGTTCTAGTGAGCACGGACTGGCTCGCCGAGCATCTGGACGACCCGAACATCAGAATCATCGAGAGCGACGAAGACGTCCTGCTCTACGACACCGGGCACATTCCGGGAGCACAGAAAGTCGACTGGCATCAGGATCTCAACGATTCGGTGCTTCGGGACTACGTCTCGTCGGAGCAATTCGAGAAGCTTCTTCGCGACAAGGGAATCGACGAGAATACGACGGTCGTATTCTACGGTGACAAGAACAACTGGTGGGCAGCATATGCCTTCTGGGTGTTCCAGTTATTCGGCTTCACCAACGCGAAGCTGCTCGACGGCGGGCGCATCAAGTGGGAGCAGGAAGGCCGTCCATTCAAAACCGAAGTTCCGCGCTTTCAGAAAACCAGCTACAAAGCGCCGAAGCGGTCGGATGAAAAGATAAGGGCGTTCTTCCAGCAGGCCAAAGACCACTCGTCTGCCGGCAAGCCGTTGATCGACGTTCGCTCGCCGGAGGAATACACCGGACAGCGCACGCACATGCCCGATTACCCGCAGGAGGGGACGCTTCGCGGCGGACACATCAAAGGCGCGAAGAGCATTCCGTGGGCACGAGCCGCGAATCCGGATGGAAGCTTCAAGGATGCCGAGTCGCTGCGCGCGATCTACGAAAAGGAGAAGGGACTCAAGAAGGGCGACGACATTGTTGCCTACTGCCGTATCGGCGAGAGATCCTCTCACACGTGGTTCGTGCTCACCTACCTCCTCGGCTACGATCGCGTGAGGAACTACGACGGCAGTTGGACGGAGTGGGGCAACGCGGTCCGCGCTCCAATCGAGAAGGGGCCCGAGAAGTGACGGCACCCGCCCCAGCGAAAACGACGGCAAAGCCGTCGCTCATACACGTCAATTGGGTTGGTGGCCACCGCTTCGATGCGGGACGTCCGAATGGTCCGACGGCCCGCATCGACGGAGAAGGTGAAACGGGACAGAGTCCGCCGGAAACACTTCTGAGCGCGCTCGCGACGTGCGTCTCCTATGACGTCATCGACATTCTGGCGAAGCAGCGCACGCCGATCGAGTCTCTCGAGATCGATATAGTCGGTCAGCGCGTCGACACGATTCCGCGCCGATACAAGCACATCACGCTGAACTTCAGGATCGCCGGAAAGGGAATCGAAAAGGATAAGGCACTGCGCGCGATCGAGCTGTCGGCGACCAAGTACTGCTCCGTGCGCGATTCGTTGAGGAGCGATATCCTGGTGGACTGGACATTGGAAATCCTAGGGGAGTAAACGGGTGCGAGTTCTGGCATCTCGGTCGGTTGGGATTTGAACTACAACCGAACGGGTGCGAGTGGTGAGTAGTAGAGCGGCCAGTTGTGAGTTCACTACGTCGGGACGCTACCGGCGCCATTCCGGGTACACGCAGAAGCCTGTGCCGTAAGTCCATTGAGTGACGTCCCGACGTCGTGAACTGGCACCTCGCAGCTAGGCTACTGACAACTCGCACCCGTTCAGTTGTAGTTATTACCGGCGCCTTTGCGGTTTGGATGCCGCACTATACGGCGCCCACTTTCTCTCCGAATCCTCTATCTCTTCTCTCATTCGAAGGTAGCTGTCATATCGCTCGGCGCTGATCGAGCCGTCTTTCACAGCCTTTAGCACGGCGCATCCCGGCTCGACGCGATGGGTGCAGTCTCGGAACTTGCATTCGGAAATGTGGGGAACGAATTCGCGGAAGCATGCGTCGAGGTGTTCGGAGGCGAGGCCCCACATGCCGACTTCGCGTAGTCCCGGAGTGTCAACCACGTATCCGGCGTCGGGAAGCGGATGCAGCAGTGCCCCGACTGTCGTGTGCTGCCCCTTGCCCACGGATTCGCTGATCTCGCCGACGCGGAGATCGAGACCGGGGTACATCGAGTTCATCAGCGACGACTTTCCGACACCGGAAGGACCGGTGAGCACCGATGTCTTTCCGGCCAGCTCGTCGTGCAGCTCGGTCAAACCGACGCGCTGCTTGACGCTGGTGTAGTGCACCGGATAGCCTGCCCGGGCGTAGTCGGCGAACGTCCGTTCCGTCTCGGCGCGATCGACGAGCTCGATCTTGTTGATGACGATGCGGGACTGGAGCGAGTTCCCCTCGGCAATTACGAGAAATCGGTCCAGCATTCTCCGATGTGGCTCGGGCTTGGCGGCGGCGAACACGACGACGACCTGATCCACGTTCGCGGCGACAATGCGTTCGCCCTGCCCTGCGCCGGGCGCCCGGCGCGCCAGCTTTGAATGCCGCGGAAGGATTTCAGCGATCGCCCAGTCTGCACCGCGCTCGTCCGTCTCGAGGACAACGTGGTCGCCTACCGCCAGCTTCTTGCTTTCGTCGCGTTCCTGCTTGAGTCTCCCGCGCAGTGATGCTTCGTGTATCTCGCCAGATTCCGTGCGGACGTGCCACACGCCGCCGGTACCTTTAAGCACGATGCCTTGCTTTCGCGTCAAGAGCTACCCTCTTGGCGCATCGCATCCCACCAGGGAAGAAGCTCCGCCCGTCTCGACTCGATCAACTGATCGAGGCGGACCTTCACCTCGTTCAACATCATCGCGCCAACCAGTCTCCGCGCGTCGTCTTCGGTGTTCGCGAACGCGAGGAATTCGGTCTCGAGGTGTCCGCTTGCGACAGGATCTCCCTCGCGCCAGCGCACGAAGAGGAGATACGCGGCAAAAGGGCGCGCTCTGTCCCCGCTGGCATCGGTGACGATCTCGACACTGTAGGATGCGCGGTCGCTTCCCTCGAACGCCGCCGGCCGGTCATGCACGGCCATGTAACCGCCGATCGTGTTCGGGTCGCCCTTCGAGTGGTCGGCGGGAAGGAATCGTCCCATTACCGGTGGCGGCGCTTGCCGACCATCTCCCTGAAGACATTTCCGGTGAGGAACGCGACGTTCGCCGGACGTTCCGCGAGCCGTCGCATCAGGTACGGATACCACTGCGTTCCGAACGGGACGTACACGCGCATGCGATATCCCTCGCGCACGAGCTGGTCCTGGAGATCGCGCCGGACTCCATAAAGCATCTGGAACTCGAAGCGGCTGGGCGCGATCTGATTCTCCTTCGCGAATCGCTTTGCCTCCTTGATGATGGCTTCGTCGTGCGTCGCGATGCCCGGATAGTTTCCGTAGTGCATGAGAGCGTGCATGCAGCGAATGTAGTTCGCGTCGACATCCTTCTTGTCCGGATAAGCGACTGTCTCCGGCTCCTTGTACGCGCCTTTGCAGAGTCGCACGCGTGCCTTCATCAGATTTGCGTGCTCGACGTCGGCATAGGTGCGGTAGAGGTAACTCTGGAGCACGATCCCCACGTTTTCGCGGTACTCCGGGTACAGCCGTTGCTCGAAGAGATCCATTGTGCGCTGGGTGTACTCGCTGGACTCCATGTCGATGCGCACGAAGGTGCGGTACTCGCGCGCGCGCTGCAGGATCTTCTGCATGATCGACACGCAGAGATCCTCGGAGATGTCGAGCCCCATCGCGGTCAGCTTCACGGAGACATTGGCGTTCGCTTTTCGCTCGTATATCCGGTCGAGCATGTTGACGTAAGTCTGCCCCGCCGCGCGCGCTTCGGCCTCGTTGTGCACGCTCTCGCCTAACAGATCGAGTGAGGCGGTGATACCCGCCGCGTTGAGCCGGCTCACTGCTCCCAGCGCGCTCTCCAGGGTCTCGCCCGCAACGAACCGGGTGGCAAAACTCTTTGCGAGCTTGTTGTTGCGGACGAACCGGAATATCTGTTGTTGGTTGGACAGGTAGAGTAGTGCGCTGCGGAGCATTAGTTCTGAAGTGGCTGTGGGGATGCTTCCGAAGAGCGACGGACCGCGGCGCCCCGGCCGCGGCGGGACAGATCGAAGATGTGCTTCACCGGATATTTGCCACCTTTCTGGATGCGACTATCGAAGAAATTCCACGTCGTGAAGCCGTCGTCGCTCTCCGGCTCCAGCAGATACACCACGAGCGTGCCGCGCGGCTGAGCCGTCGAGACTATGAAGGAGTTGGGCGGAAGCGACTGCAATCCCCGCTCCCAGCGACCTTTGAGCCGCACTTCGTGGTGGCCCTGAAATGGCCTGGGGTTGGTGATGATCGAGTCGATGACGAACGATTCGCCGCGCGCGGTCCATGCGGAGTCGGATCTGTCGACGCGGATTCCGTGCAGTCGCAGCAATGTGACGATCGCCGTGTCCTCCGGCGCGATTACATAGGCAGCTGGGGGCACGCGATCGAGCGTCGAGGTAAATCTGTCGTACACGGGCATGCGCACAGTTCTGTATCGGCCGGTCCTGCGCTCGCCTCGGGGAACTCCCGGCTGCGTGAGAGACGAGTCGCCGGTTTTCTCCAGATCTTCCCTGATCACGTCCAGCATCGGCGGGCTCGAGACCAGCTCGGACCGGACCGCCACCATCTGCAAGGAATCGGGGGAACGACCCCAGGCCAGTGGCTGGCTGTCGGCACGCGCGGTGAGTGATCTGATCGCGGCCCCCTTCTCAGCCACGAGCGAAAGAATCTCATTGACGAACGCGTACGTCGAGGCGATCCGCCGCTCCAGAGTGTCGTGCGAATAGGCTTCGCTCAGGATCGCGATGCGCCCCCGTATTCCGTAATAGTTGGTTCCGAAGCGCGGGCGGGCATCGTATGTCTCCCACCCCTGTGGCACCGTTGTGTCCGCTACGAGCCCGCGCCCATCGCTGACGAAGTTTCCGTAATCGAATACCTCGAAGCCATGTCTGGCGCGCATCCGGCTGCGCAGCACCGGGAGCAATGAATCCCGCGCGTACACACCGCCGAAGACCGCGGCCGGGCTCAACGACGGCGAATAGGTCAGCGCGTAACCGTGAAAGCTGCCGTCGGTCGTATGAAGGTCTACGAAGACATCCGGATCCCACGTATCGAACATCGTCAGCGAGGCGCGCGTCTCCGGCGCTTCGGCCTTCACGTAATCGCGATTGAGATCGAGATTCTGGGCATTGGCCCGGATCCCAACTCTCTCCGGCCCATTCTGCTCCGTCCGATTGACCGACTGCGGCGCGAAGCGCTCGTTGCCATCCGCGTTGTAGATCGGCACCGCAATCAACACGATCGAGTCCAGCGCGTTCGGCTTGCCAGAGAAAGTCAGATCGCGCAGAAGCGACAGGAGCGCCTCTTTTCCTTCGACTTCGCCGGCGTGGATGTTCGCCTGCACGTACACGATCGGGCGACCGAGTCTCTTCGCCTCCGAAGGCGTGGAGACGAGCGGGCGCGAAGCAATGACGAATGGAATCTCCCGCCCCTCCGTCGTCTTTCCAATCGACCCGAACACCAGTGGCGCGCGGAGCTTTCGGAGCGAATCGAGGAAGCTACGCACGTCGCTATAGTTTGACGTTTCCCTATAGTTGGTGAACTCCGGACGGATGCGAGGATACGAGGCCGGACCTACCGGCGATGGTACGGTGCCCGCACACGCCGAGAGAGCGGTCATCAGTGCAGCTGCGGCAACGATGGGACGCATCATGGAGCTGCTCTACCGATCACACGCGCTCGTACGCGTAGAATGACTGGTTGCGACGCGCCATGTCGAGCAGCAGCTCGGCCGGCTCGAATCTCCCCGGAAACCGCGCGTTCAGATCCTCGAGCCGCTGCACCACGATTTTCACTCCGAGCGTATCCATATAGCGGAACGGTCCGCCGCGGAAGGGAGGGAAGCCGATTCCGAACACGGCGCCGACATCACCATCGCGGGCAGCGCGGATGATTCCATCACTCAGGCAGCGCGCGGCTTCGTTCAACATGGCGAGCACGGTGCGCTGCTGAATCTGCACGGCGGGCATGTCCGGGCGGCCCTGCTCTGCGGCTGCGGGTGTGATCGACGGGGCTACGGGAATGTTTCCCGGGGCGAGGAAAATACCGTACACCGACGGATCCACGTCCCCTTTCTTCCCCTCCTTGTCGTAACTGTAGAAGCCCTTCTTTGATTTTCGCCCGTACCGACCTGCCGCGACGACCGCCTGAATTGATTTCGCGGGCTGCATTCTGTCCGGGTAAGCCTCGGCCATGATCTTACCGGCCTTGGTGGCGACATCGAGCCCGACTTCGTCGATCAGGGTGATTGGGCCGACCGGAAATCCGAAATCGATCAGTGCCTTGTCTATGATGTCTACCGCGACGCCCTGATCGAGGAGAATCCCCGCTTCATTGATGTATGGCGAGAGAATCCGGTTGGTGTAGAAGCCGGGCCCGTCGTTCACGACGATGACCGTTTTGCCGAGCTTCTTTCCGTAGGCGACGACCGTCGCGGTCACCTCCGGATGCGTATCGGGCGACGTGATCACTTCGAGCAACGGCATCTTGTGCACCGGAGAGAAGAAGTGCATGCCGATAACGCGCTCCGGCCGGCTCGACGCCTGCGCGATCTGTAGGATCGGAATCGTAGAGGTATTGGAAGCGAAGATTGCACTGGGGCGAATGGATGCCTCCGCCTCGCGCAGCACCTGGTGCTTGACCGCGAGATCCTCGAACACCGCCTCGATCACGAGATCCACGTTGCCGAATCCAGAATAGTCGACTGTTCCGCCGAGGAGCGCCATGTAGTCGCTGTACTGGACCTTGGTGATCTGTTTTCTCGTCAGTCGTTCTTTCAGCACCTCACGAACGGCGGCGTAGCCTTTGGCAACGCGCGCGTGATCGGCGTCCTTGAGTCGCACGAGACTCCCGTGCTGTACGGCAATCGAGGCGATGCCCGCCCCCATGAATCCCGCGCCGATGATCGCGATCTTCTCCACCGGCTTCGGCTCGAACGCGGATACGGGAAGATCGGGATACTGCGAAGGCTCTACGCCCGGATCCTTCTTGAGCTCGTTGGTCGCAAAGAAGAGGAAGATCAGCTGCCGTGAGACGTCGGTCATGGCCATCTCGCCAAACCGGCGCGACTCCTCGCGATATCCGTGCGCCACTCCCTTCTCGTATCCGGCCGCGATGACATCGATCGCCGCAGTCAGAGCCGGATAGTGCCCGCGCGATTTGGCCAGCGTTTGCTCGCGCGCTTTCCTGAGCACGAAAGTCCGTCCGGCAGGATTGGCGTCGAGGAAGAATCCCTTCAGACCACCGTTCGGGCGCTCGCTCTTGCGCCTTCCTTCAGCGACTTCGTGCGCGCGCTGGATGGCGACGTTGCGAAGTATCGAGGGATGCACCAGCTCGTCGATCAGCCCGAGCTGTAGCGCTTTCTTCCCGCGGACGGTCTTGCCGGTGAGGATCAGGTCGAGTGCGTTCGTGAGTCCGATCCTGCGCGGAAGCCTTTGAGTTCCGCCCGCACCGGGAATCAAGCCGAGTTGAACCTCGGGCAGTCCCAGAATTGTCTTTGGATGATCCGTTGCAATCCGATAGCGGCAGGCGAGCGCCGTCTCCAGGCCGCCGCCGAGGCAGGCGCCGTGGATTGCGGCGATGATCGGAATGCGCAGCCGCTCGAGGGAGTCGAGGAGCATCTGACCGTCCCGACTCAATCGCTCCGCATCGGCCGCGGTCTTGAGCTCCTGGAACTCCTCGATGTCGGCGCCGGCTATCCAGACATCGGGCTTGCCACTGATGAACACCGCCGCGTGTACCGTGGTGTCGCGCTCGAGCCGGCTCACCAGCGCCACGAACTCATCCTTTACGGCGCGACTGAGCTTGTTGACCGATTCGTTCGGCAAATCGAAGGTGATGATCGCGATGCCATCGGCGACTTCGACCGACAGCGCCGGTTTCCATCGTGTTCCCACGAGCCCGCCGATGGTGACCTCGGA
>CAAGKR010279396.1_pt1 | contig 11435 bp, 13 predicted proteins | sample 2556971 | NCBI WGS metagenome assembly CAAGKR01 (sample SAMEA5207829, study PRJEB30636) | soil metagenome | biome: forest; feature: boreal; material: soil | place: USA | collected 2011-09 | depth 1 m
CGGGCGATCCCCCTGGCGTGCAGTCAGGCGACTAAGCCACTGGGACCTTCACAACTGGAGGTTCAAAATGGCTAGCGAAGTGGCAAAGCGTCTCCGCGACCGGCGTCTGTCGGTCTGGAACGAGGCCCGAGGTCTCGCGGAGCAGGCAACACAGGAGAACCGGGCATTTTCGCCCGAGGAGCAGGGTAAGTGGGACGCGCTCAACGAGGAGATCGACAAGCTCGACGAGCGCATCAAGGCTGTCCTGGAGACCGAGAAGCGCGGCAAGGCTGCCGACGACGCTTTCGATGAGCTGTCCGGGAAGAAGCCCGACAAGAATGCGCCCGCACAGCGCAACGAGGGCGAGCGGATGACTGAGGCTCGCGCGTTCTTCCGTGGCGACAGGGGCACCTCCCGGTTCCTGGACGTCGTTCCCAGCGGCCCGGTCAACTACCGGCTCCTGTCCTCGCTGTCTGCCGGCGCCGGGCTGGACACAGTGCCGACCGACTTCTACGACCAGCTCATCGCACACCTGATCGAAGTTTCGGGTGTCATGCAGGCTGGCCCGACCGTTCTCAACACTGCCGGCGGCGAGCCACTGCAGATCCCGAAGACGGTCACCCACACAACGGGTGCCGCTGTCGCACAGGCGGGCACCATTCCGGGGGCGGACCCGTCGTTCTCCATGGCGACACTGGGCAGCTACAAGTACGGCGTGCTGCTGCAGGTTGCTCGTGAGCTGCTCGACGACACGGGCGTGGACCTGATCGGCTACCTGTCAATGTCGGCAGGCCGCGCGATCGGCAACGCGTTCGGCGCGGACCTGGTGAACGGTGACGGTTCCGGTGAGCCAACCGGCTTCATGCACTCGGCGACAGTCGGTGTGACTGGCACCACGACCGGCAAGGGTGGCGCAGCTCAGTACGCGGACCTCGTGGACCTGGAGTACAGCGTCATCGCGCCGTACCGCCAGAGCCGGTCCTGCTACTGGATGGCAGCCGACAAGACCATCGCCGGCTTCCGCAAGCTGGTGGACGGCAACCTGCGTCCGATCTGGGAGCCGTCAGCGGTTCTCGGAACTCCCGACATGCTGCTCGGCAAGCCACTCGTGGCGGACCCGTTCATGGCAGCGTCGGCGACCGGCGCGCAGTCGGTGGCGTTCGGTGACTTCAGCCAGTTCTTCGTGCGGCTGGTCGGCGGGGTGCGCTTCGAGCGCTCCGACGACTACGCCTTCAACCAGGATCTGACCACGTTCCGGGCACTGATCCGTGGCGATGGCCAGCTCGTGGACACGACTGGCGCGATCAAGGTTTACCAGGGCCCAGCCACCTGATGACCAAGACGCGGTAACCTTTCGGGGGTGGGTGCTTTCGGGCACTCGCCCCCGAAAGGCGTTTACGGGGGAATACTGGATTACAGTAGACAATGACGAGCCGGACGAGTATCGGCTACTATGGGTATAAGACAACGGACGGAGTACGGACATGGCCGACAGCAAGCAGTCTCCGCAGGGCAGTGCCCGGCGTTCAGGCACCGCGGATAGCGGTGACCCGACCAGCCAGCCCGGCCAGAACCCGGACAGCATCTTCGGTGCGACCGTTCCGGACGGCACCGGCGCACCCGGTTCTTCGCCGACAAGTGGCGCTGACGACGCAATCAACCAGCCGGGGGAATACCCATCGCACAACCCGTTCGGCGGGGCAGACTACCCGCAGGGCACGGGTGCGCCAGGCAGCGCGGGCCGCTCCGCTGGCGAAGGCTCGACCGCGACGAGTGCCCGCGTTAGCGACATTGGTGCCGAGATCTACGGCACGACCGCCGCTGACCATGCGCTGGAATCGGACGACACGCCGCGTGGCGACGGGCAGTACCCGCCGACACGGACGCCGACCCCGATGCGGATCCCGAAGAGCACGGGAGCTGGTACGGGCACGGTGCGTGGCGCAGGCCACCCGAACTCCGGGGCCTGAGCTATGCCGGGGCTGAACACGGACGACCCGACGGTGTCCGGGGTGGAACGCTCCACCTCGGACCCGTCGCTGGCACCAGCTACCCAGCAGGAAGGTGGCGCGGCGGGGAATGTCGGTGCGATGACGGCACCCGGCAGTCCACCAGGGCTGATACTGGACATGACACCCGACCCGAACGTGAATCGGGGACTTATCGGCCCGGATGGGGACCGGCGGCTTGTCGGCCCGGATGGCAGTCAGGGCAAGTAAGGCGTCTTTCGTGTATCCCACCACGTACTAATGACGGAATATCCTCTGGTCAGTGTCGTGACTCCCACCTGGCACCGCCATGATAAGTTGCGGGCCTGCATGGATTCGGTACGTCGTCAGCTGTACCGGGGCATGATCGAGCATGTTGTGGTCTCGGACGGCCCAGACGCACACCTGTCCATGGCGATGAGCACCGGCGGTCTCCGCTATCAGGATGGTCGTTACGTAAGGCAGATATACGATCAGCTGCCCGAGCATGACCCGCAACAGCACTGGGGCGCCCGGGTGCGCTCGCGGGCCATTGAATTGTGCCACGGAGAGCTGATCGCCTACCTGGATGACGATGACGTGTACCGGTCAGATCACATTGAGGTGCTTACCCGGGCGCTGGCGGAGCACCCGGAAGCCGGGTTCGCCTATTCGAAGATGATGATCCATGGCCGGGAAGTGTTCGCCGACCCGCCTGCGTGGGGACATATAGGTACCCCGATGATTATGCACCGGAAGTCGCTGCTGCTGGTTGGCGCCTGGGGTTCCGGTGGTGAGGCAGAAGACTGGGATCTGGTGGATAGCTGGCTGAGGGCCGGCGTCGGGTATGCTGCCGTTGATACTGTTACCGTTGATGCGCGGCGCCTGCATGCAGATGCCCCGCGTGCGAGGAGCGAAAACATGACCTGGGCTTTGCACGCGACGGGGAACTGCCCCGATGGCGCTGAACAGGAACTAGCGGAACGCATCGCTGAGGTTCTGTCTGACCCCGGTTTCGGCACAGCCGCGTCACAGCTTGGCGGTAACGTGGTGAACGGGCCGGTGCATGAGGCGCACAGGCGGATAGCGACACCCAAGCCACCGAAAGACGGCACACCCAAGGCCAATCCAGTGGAGGCACCCGTGACAACCAAACCTGATCCGTCGGGGACATCGTCCCCCGGTGGCGACCCGATGGTGCCTGTTGCCGATGAGGAGCACGTGGCACCGGACGGGTCGGGGACATCGGGGCCGGGCGGCTCCCCGATGGTGCCTGTGGCTGACCAGGATTCCGTGAAACCTGATCCGTCGGGGACAACAGCCCCCGGTGGGTCTGGCTCGCCGGCTTGACGCCATGACCGATGTGCATGGTATTCATGACAACGCTGGTGAGCGCCAGGCGTCGGGTTGTGGATGGTACCGGATCATCATGCCATTCAACGAACTGCGCCGTCACGGGTGGGATGTTAGTTACGGGGCCGGACGGCCGAAGGACGCGCAGGACAAAAAAGTCATCGTTGGCCAGCGGCTGGACTCCCCGGGTGTGCTGGCGGAGTGGCGACGGATGCGTGCCCGTAGCCGCCTCGTGTATGAGATCGATGACGACGTGTGGTCGGTGCCGGTGACGAACTGGATTGCGTATCGTGCTTATTCTCGCCCGGCCGTACAGGACGCGGTGGAGACGGCGGCGATGGTCGCTGATGTGGTGACGGTCACAACGGAACCGCTCGCGGAGATTATGCGGCAGTTCAATCCGGAAGTCCGTGTGATCCCAAACTGTGTCCCCGCCGCAATCCTGGATTTTCCCCGGCCGATACAGCGGGAGCGGCGCGTTACCGGCGGCCGGAAGGTGGGCACGGTCACGATCGGCTACCAGGGCGGCGCGTCGCATGCGCTGGACGTCCAGGAAATCTCGAAAGCGATCCGGCACGTGCTGCGGCGCAACCCGCGTGCTGAGCTGCACCTGGTGGGACAGGATTACCGCTCATCGTTCAGGGCGCCGGCTCGGTATACGCCCTGGGTGCCGGCGGACGCGTCACTGGACTATTACCGGTTGCTCTCCGGTTTTGATATAGCGCTCGCGCCGCTAGCGGGCCTGGAGTTTGACCTTTCGAAGTCGGGGATTAAGGTTATAGAGGCGATGGCGCTGGGCATTCCAGTTCTGGCCAGCGACGTAGGACCGTACCGGGATTTCGTGCAGGATGGAAAGACGGGTTATCTGATCCGCAAGCCGGGCGAATGGGGCCGGCGCCTGGATGAGTTGATCAACGATAACGAGGCACGCCTGGAGATGGGACGGAACGCCCGCGAGGCGGCGAAGGTGTACACGGTAGAATCAGGGTACAAGGTGTGGGCTGACCTGTTTGAGGAGCTGCTATGAAGGTCCGGATGCGTTATCAGATTTCAGGTACCCGCAACGGCGAGAAGTGGCCGCTGCCGAAGGGGGTACTTACCTGCGACGATGCGGAAGGTAAGGCGCTGATCGCAGCGGGTCACGCGGATACGGTCAGTGGGTCGGATGCCGCGCCGCCGGTGGCGGCTGCAACGCCGAAGCCATCCCATCCTGCGCCGAAGGCAGCGAAAGCCGCCAGCGCTACCACCGACGAGGCGGCCGGGGCATCTGAGCCGGACGACGAGCCGGAGAGTCAGCTCGACGCGGTCGCACCGCGCCGGGGCCGTCCGGCGGGCAGCACCAACAAGCCCAAGGCCTGACCTTGGCGCGCAGGGGTGACCGGTCGGCACCAAGGGTGAGCGTCACGTGTTCATGCGGCAAAGCATTCGAGGTTCTCAAAAGCCGCTACGACGCCGGTCGTGGTCGGCGGTGCTCTGTGGCGTGCCAGAACAAGTACGCCACACGGCCATCCGGGCTGACGTACGTGAAGCACAAGGAGAACTTGACCTCATTCAAGCCGGGCGAGCACAGGTCGCCGGGCACAGAGTTTAAGCGCGGCCAGGAAGCATGGAACAAGGGCGTTCCGTCGGGTCGCGTTCCGCTCAACGTGTTCAAACCGTCGGCCATGCTGACTTACGGTGCCCTTCATTGTGAGGTGCGCCAAGCGCGTGGGCCAGCTTCTCGGCAGTCATGTACGCGAGCTGACGCAACCTGCAAGGGTCCGATACAGTGGGCGAACATTTCTGGTTTGTACGAGGGGATCTGGGATTTTGATCCGATGTGCCAGTCTCACCATGTCCGTTATGACCAGGCACTAGGACGCTGGGGCGGATCTACCGAATGGAGGAGGTCGCGATGAAGAAGAGGGTATGTTTGACTGGGGCGGGCGGGTTCGCGGGTGCTCATTGCCTTGCCCACTTGCTCCAGGAGACGGACTGGCACGTCATTGCCACCGACTCGTTTCGCCACAAGGGCAAGACTGATCGCATCCGCGAGACGCTAGCCGGTGGCCCTGAATCCTGGCGTGACAGGGTCACCGTCTACACGCATGATCTTACGGCTCCGTTCAGCACTCAGGCGATTCAGGCCCTCGCGCCCGTCAACTACATCATCGCCATGGCTAGCGAGTCTCACGTAGACCGGTCGATCTCAGACCCGGTGCCGTTTGTCCGCAACAACGTTGACGTGATCCTCAACACGCTGGAGTTCGCGCGGGTGGTCCGGCCGCAGGCAATGGTGGTTATTTCTACCGACGAGGTGTACGGGCCAGTAGCCGCCGGCGAGCCGTTGCCGCAAGAGTGGGCACCTATCATCCCCAGCAATCCGTACAGCGGTTCGAAGGCAGCTCAGGAGGCGCTGGCGATCTCGTGGTGGCGTACCTACGGCGTACCGGTCACTATCGTGAACTGCTTCGATATGGACACGCGCGTCATGACGGCGGATGGATTCAAAAGTCACGGAGACCTGAACCTGGGCGATCAGGTCTGGGCCTTGGATGCCGACGGGAACCTGCGGCTTGAGCCGGTTGTGAGACTGTTCAAGCGACCAGGCGATGGACGTATGATCCGCGTGAGCGCCAGGGGCGTAAGCCAGCTGGTAACGAGAGATCACCGGATGATGGTCCGCCGACCGACCGGTAGACCACGACGTTACGGAGAGATCGAGGAAACCACGGCGGCAGAACTTGTCGGCATGAAAGGTCGTGCCCGCGTTCCCCGCGCCGGTCGCTGGACAGGGGATTCCGCCCCCGTGTTCCAGCCCTACAACCACATCTCACCGCCCGAGCCTGGCCGCCGAGGCCGGGCATCAAAGAGCCTGCCGTCCGAGATGCCAACCGAGCAAGTGGCTGCCCTGTTCGGATGGTTCATATCGGAAGGTTGCACATCGAGGGGCACCGTCCGCTTCGGAGCCAAATACCAGCCGCAGCAGCAGGCGATCCTCGGGTGTCTTGATGGCCTCGATGGGCAGCCATACCTGAACCCGAGAGAGCCCTCCGACAGAAGCGGCCAGACAGTATGCCTAGCGAATGCACATCTCGCAGCACTCATGGATCTAGCTGGTAAGGGGGCGCGGAACAAGATCATTCCGCAGTTCATCCGCGATCTAGACGTCAAATATTTGCGGGTGTTCTACGAGGCCATGATCGATGGTGACGGTTCGCGATACGGCGACGGCGCGGTGTACTACACTGTTTCAGCGAAGCTTGCCGAGCACATGTGCGAAGTTGGCATGAAGCTCGGTTATGCAGCACGCATCAGCGTCAGTCGCACTCCAGCTACAGGCAGTTTCGCAGACATCACGGCCGACACGGTTTACTCGCCTTACTACATCGTGCGCCTGTCCACATGCGCTGGGAACATTGAGGCGCGCAACATCACGGAAGAGGACTACGACGGTGACGTTTGGTGCCTGTCAGTTCCATCGGGGCGCGTGTTCGTCGAGCGGGACGGCATTGTTTCGCTGTCAGGGCAATGCCAGAACATCGTTGGCGAACGACAGGACCCCGAGAAGTTCCTGCCGATGCTGATCAGGCAGATCAGCGCCGGTGAGGAAGTCCCCATCCACGGCGTGCCTGGCGATATCGGCACGCGCTATTACCTGCACGCCCGGAACATGGCCGACGCAATCCTGTTTGTTCTCCGGCACCTGCCGCCAGCTATGTTTCCTAGCGCGGACTACCCGGACCGCTTCAACATCACCGGCTACGACCAGGTTTCTAACCTTCAGCTCGCACAGGCGGTCGCGAAACTGCTAGGTAAGCCGCTACGGTACCGTCTCGTGGATTTCCATTCCACGCGCCCCGGCCACGATCCGCACTACGGGATGGACGGCGAGAAGATCCGGGCGCTCGGCTGGAAACCACCTGTTTCGTTCGATGAAAGCCTCGCTCGCACCGTTCATTGGAGCGTCCAGCACCCTGAATGGCTGCTGGACGACGTACGATAATATCATGACGACAGCTACTCTCCCCACCTTGTGGGCTGGACCCGATGAGACGACTATCATCAGCCAGTCGTTCACGGTCGGCGATGCGCCGACGGCCCCGGCTTCGGTGACACTGGTGGTCACTGACCCGCAAGGCGGTCAGATCACGTACACGCTTGGCGCCTTCCGTACCGACACGGGCTGCGGCACCAACACAACCACCACCGTGACCGACTCGCACGCGGTGGCAGGTGATATCTACAAAAACATCTCCGGCGGCAGCATACCGGCTCACGCGATCATCACGGCAGTCAACGTGGGTGTCGGCTACACGATCTCGGCCGCGGCCACGGCTACCGCCTCTGGGTTGACGTTCACTCTCACCAACCTAGCGAACCCCATCCTGGGCTCGTACGCGTTCACACTGCCTCTCTTGATCCCGGGCCTATGGAGTTATGTCTGGCTCAGCCCGGGTGTCGATGTTGAGACGTTTGCGGGCACAGTCACCGCCACGCCCACCACGATAAACCGGTGGTACACGAGCCTGGAAGGACTGAAAAGCCGGCTCAAAATTACCGACATGATGGACGACGATCAGCTGCTGATCGCGCTGGCCGGCGCCACGGGTGCGGTGGAACGGTACACGGGCCGGTATTTCTGGCGGCAGGCCGCAACCCAGGTGTTCCGGTCAAAGGATGTGGAAATTCTGCACGTGCCGGACCTTGTGTCGGTGACGACCTTGCATGTGGACACGCACGGGGCCGGTGTCTACGACCAGGTGTGGGCGCCGACCGACTACCGGCTGGAGCCGGCGAACGCGCTGACTGAAAACGGTGAGCCCTGGCCGTACACGCGCATCCGGGCGATGATAACTGGTGGCGGGCATTACTGGTGGCCGTACGTGTTCCCGCTGTCTAACCCTGACCGGATACAGATCACAGGTGTGTTCGGCTGGCCGGCGGTGCCTGCCCTCATTGAGCAGGTGACGCTGCAACTAGCCCAGGACGCGTTCAAGCTGAAAGACACCGGGCCGGGCGGCGTTGAGGGTGCTACCGACTGGGGTGTGACCAAGATCGGCGGTTCACCCATCTTGAAAGACATGCTCAGCACCTACATGAGGGGCTCCAGCAAGGTGGGCGTGTGAGACTGCCGTTCCGCCACCCGGACTGGTTTCGTGTCGCAGAGCTTGAGCGAGGTATCTATGGGCGGATCGTGTCCGCGGAGGCGGTAGAGTTTCTGAACACTGTCGCTGTGTGGGAGGGCGGCCGTGACGCCGACCGGGCAATCCGGCTACTGGAAGGTAACCAATGGCGACACTAACTGAAATCCGTGACGCGCTAGCTGCTCAGATCAGCGCGTTGGTGCCGGGGCTACGCACGGCCGCCACGGTGCCTGGCACGATAAACCCCCCGGTCGCCGTTGTGACCCCAAATCCAGCCGCGCTGATCAACTACCTGGAGGTCATGAATTCGGAGCTGGCGACGTGGACGATGCGCGTCTACATCATTGTCGGAACCGTGTCGGACCGGAGTGCCCAGACGATGCTCGACAACTTCCTGGCGCCTACCGGTGATTCATCGGTGCCTGCCGCCATCAACAGCGACCAGACGCTGGGGGGGGTCGTGGAATACGCCGTCCCCACCGCCGCCCAGCGGTATGGAGAAATCGTATATGGAGGTGTTAGCTACCTCGGTTGTGAGATCCTCGTGGATGTCAGTGGGTAACTGATTCACCTATGATGGAAGCGCGACTAGGTTGGGAGCTAACATGGCTGGAGAGAGCACCATTATCAAGGACGGCGCGTCGGTGGCGAAGTACACCCCGGAGACGGTGGCGAATATTGCCGCCAAGGCCGGTGTGTCTGTCGAGGAAGTCGCAGCCGAGCATCTGGCGCAGCACGCAGATGGCCCAGATGACGTTGCAACGGACAATTAAAGGCATCCTCACGGATAATCGCGCGCCCGCTTACACTGGAATAAGTACCCGCGTCCCGCGGGCGATCCCCCTGGCGTGCAGTCAGGCGACTAAGCCACTGGGACCTTCACATCTGGAGGTTCAAGCCATGACTGATGCCGCGATCAAGGCAGCAGACACCATCTCGTGGCATGCGCATGCCCGGGTGCTCAAGTTCAACCCGGACCAGGTCCGATTCGCGGCCCGCAAGTCCGGCCTGCTTGTCGCTGAGGTAAGCCGCCCGCACCTGCTCGCCGCGCGTCTCGCGCCGGAAGCCATCACCGACGCGGACGGCAACGTTCTCACTACGGGTGGCGTTACGGCGATCATCAGCCTCGTGTCGTTCACGACATCAGCGGCTGGGCAGGCGTTTGGCCCGGTTGCACGGGCCGGGCTTGGTGTCGGCGCTACGTCAACAACGGGTCTCGCTGCTGACACGGCGCTCGGTAGCAACGGGGCGTCCGCCTATTACCAGGGCGTGGACGCGGCGAACCCGACAGAGTCGGCGGGGACGATCAACGCGAACGCGACATTCGCATCCGGTAACGGCAACTTCGCCTGGAACGAGTGGTGCATGTTCACAGCGGCAGGCGCGATCACGCCGGGTGCCACGCTTGCGTCGGTCGGCACCACGCCGGTCATGTGGAACCACAAGGCGGGTGCCGCACTGCTGGGCACAAAGGTTTCCGGCGCAGTGTGGGTGCTTCAGGCGTCTATGACCATCGCCTGACCTGCGCTTTGGTCCCTAGGGCTAAGGGGGGAGCAACCGGGGTCTAGGAGGCCGAGATGGTTACACAGCCCCGGACTCTGGTGCCCCGGGCGGTGATCTAATGGCTTGGGCTGGCTCTTACCGGGCGACACCTGCTGTTCAGGACTTCGCTTCCGCCGCGTCCTACACAGTAACCAAGGCAACAGGCACCGTCGCTGGTGACCTGATCATGCTGTGGTGTGTCGGTAACTTGGGCACTACAACGTGTCCAGGGTTTATTGCCAGGCCAAGACTGGCAAGTTCGGGGACCAGACACACGGCCGAGGGCTCACCACAGCTAAAGCTCATGAGATCAAGCAGCTTCTCCAGATGCGGTTTGAGCATGATGGCCTTGTGGCTAAATTTCTCATCAAGGACATCGCTGCTAAGTTTGGTGTCAGTGCGGCAACTGTTTCCTACATCTCCTCTGGAAAACTTTGGCCTGACGCCTAAGCCTCATTTTGCTGAGGTGACACCGTGAGCACGCAGCTTTTCCTCACTGACCAGAACTCGGACCTGAACAGCGCAGGTCAGTGGCTGCTGCACACCTACCGTGGCGCTGGCTCCCCTGGCATCGTTACCAAGACCACCGCGTCAGGCACCGACATCCAGGTGACCTTTAGTTCCGGTGGCCAGGCGATGGTATGGTACTCGCTACCACTGGCTGCGGTAACTATATCGGGCTCGGTCACAGTTAACGTCCGGGGTAAGGAACTAAACACCCTGGCCAACACCTGTGCGGGCATTAAGATCGAGCACTGCAACAATGCTGGTGCTGTCCTGAGCACAATCCTTGCCGACCAGAATGTAACTGGTGTTGAGTACACCACTTCTGACGCCGCCTACATCGCATCCTTCACACCGACCTCAACCGCACTAAGCACGGGCGACCGCATCAAGGTCACGTTGCTGGTCAAGAACGTCGGCACGATGGCGGGCTCGACATACACGGTCACCAACACCGTATCTGGGCCAACCGCTGCAGCCGCTGGCGATACGTATGTGACTTTCACTGAGGCGCTGGTTACCAGCCTGCCCGCAATGGCCACCCTCACCGATCCCATGAGTGCCAGCGTACTCGATGTCACGAAGTGGACGAACGAGAGCCAGGTTAACTCGTCGTATTCTCAGGCCACCGGCAAGGGCGTATTCACCACTACGACCACCAGTGGGTACTCGGGCTTCGACTCGCTCAACTGGTTCAATCTCACCGGCTCCTATGTCCAGGTGGAAGTGCCTGATGCTGGTAACCAGGCCCTAGTCAGTTTCGAGAACTTCCCCTGTCAGCTCCTGGCCGACGAGGCTGGAAAAAACGAGCTGTCGTTCTACCTCAATAGCGGCACTCTTGATGCCTTGTACAAAGTCGCCGGGTCGCAGACTCTCGCTGGGTCAACGGCCTACAATGCCACCAGCCATAAGTTCATGCGGATTCGAGAGGCATCTGGCACCACCTACTGGGAGGTGTCAGCAG
>CAAGKR010381635.1_pt1 | contig 11426 bp, 10 predicted proteins | sample 2556971 | NCBI WGS metagenome assembly CAAGKR01 (sample SAMEA5207829, study PRJEB30636) | soil metagenome | biome: forest; feature: boreal; material: soil | place: USA | collected 2011-09 | depth 1 m
GCCCCCCCCCCCCCCGGGGGGGGCCGGGGCGGGTAAGCGTGAATGCGAATTTCGAAGGGTCGTCTTAGCCCAGCGCGGCGACGACGTTTGAGAACACGTTTGCGATCTGGTTGCCCATGGTCAAAAGAATCACGATGACAACGATGGAAACGAGCACCAGGATCAACGCGTACTCAACCATTCCCTGGCCGTGCTGCTTCCTCACGTGGTCTAGGGTTCGCCAAGTCATCTCATCCACCTCCTTTGTCGCAAGCACGGCATTGATTTGCTTCTACTTCTTGTTCTTGTTGGGCGGAGTCGGGTGAACAGGCGGGGTGGGATGAGTCGGCGGCGTCGAATGGACCTTGTCCGCCGGCGGCCCTGGGGTGTGATCTGCGTGGCCCTGAGTCGGGGTCGCGCGATGGTCAGCGCTCACCTGCTTGCCGTGTTGTGATGCGAAAGAGCTGACGCACTGGCCGATGCCGTGGGATCCAGGGGCGAGGGCGTCCTTGCACTTGTTGACCTGTTGAACAACCTGGGTGCCCCAATCGCTGGGGTTGAAGCTGCCCGTGATCACCGCCTCACTGCCAGCGGCGCTCACGACGAGAACGCTGGCCGCGACACCGATCGCAGCTTTGGTGCTCAGGAGTGCGGCGACCTTGGCGAGGAACGACATGTGGCCACTGCCTGCGACGTGGGCGGCATGGTACTGGGCCTGCACCGGCGTTGGGCTTGGGCCATCGTTAACCGATGCGTGGTGTTGGAGCTGCTCGCCCAGCCACGTGTCGAAGGAGTCTCCGCCCAGAGCATTCATTCGTCGAAAGGGACTGTGGAGGGTCCCGAAGTACCCATTTCGAGGTTGATGCGGTCCCCAAGTCGAGCCCGAAGGCGGGTCTTTGCCGCTGCCAGCCGTGATGCAACTGTCCTCTCAGGCACCCCGATGGCTGCGCCGATCTCACGATTGGTGAACCCGTGGACATGCCGGAGCACGAGAGCGGCAGCCTGCTTCGGCGGTAGGGCCCTCATCTCGCGCACGAGATCGGGCTGGACGATGTCGGTTGGATCCGGGTCCTTCGGGCGTCCGAGCCGCCTCAACACCTCGCTGACTTCATGAAGGCGCTCGCGCCTGCGATGCGTGAAGGCCACGTTCAGGGCGATCCTGTAGATCCATGCCTCCGCGGGTGCGTCCTGCTTCCAGGCCTTCCAGCCGCGGAACGCTCGCATGTACGCCTCCTGCGCCGCGTCCTCCGCCGCTGTTGGGTTTCGAAGGATCAACACCAGCGTCGCGAAGACGCGCTGGTAAGTGGCCTTGTACAGGCGATCGAAGTCCTCTTTGATCCCGGGGCGGTAATGCTCGGCGGGCGTGCTCCGGCTGCTCGCCGGCCGAGCATCAGCGGTTGGCGACAAGCTGCTCGAGTGAGTCGACCAGGCGAGGTCCCGGCCTGTTGAAGTAAGCAGATCCATCCAGAACCACAACGCTGGCCGCGCCAACCGCGTTGATATGGGTTTGAGCCAGGATGGCCTCGGCCTTGGCCCGATCAAGGGTGAAGCCGCATGGCGCGAGGATGAGCAGCTCGGGACGCGCAGCGGCCACGTCCCTCCATGTCATTGCGACCGACGGGACACCCGGCCGCGCCAAAGGGTCTTCGATCCCGGCCAGCGCCAGGAGGTCGGGAGTCCAGTGCCCAGCGCGATAAGGCGGGTCGATCCATTCGAGGAAGACGCCGCGGATTGGCCCTCGATCGCCTGCCTCCCGGGCGGCCGCCTCGATGCGTCTACGCAGCTGGGTCATGAGGGGAGCTGCGTCGGCGCCGCACGCCGCGGCGAGCTCTTCGATGTCGTTGAGCACGTCGGCAAGGGTGTGGGGGTGCTGGCGGATCATGCGCACGCCTGCAAGTTCCTCTGCCACCTGGTCGGCGGTGACCGCGCACACGCGGCAGATGTCCTGAGCGACAACGAGGTCGGGGCGCAACGCCAGGATGGCGTCAGTGTCCACAGAGTAAAGGGAGCGTCCCTCTGCCGCGGCGAGCGAGACCGCCACCTCGATATTCCCGCTCTCCAGGCCGTCGAGAGCAAGCGTCGAGCGGGTCACGATCGGTAAAAATGTGGCCTCAGGAGGAAAGTCACACTCGTGGGTCACTGCCACAACCTGGTCGCCGAGGCCGAGCGCGAACAGCGCCTCGGTGGCGCTGGGCAGCAGGGAGACGATCCTCACCGCCTCAGGAAACCACAACGGCCACTCCGTCCTGGCCCAGCCAGTCCCTCTCCCCCTCGGGGAAGAGGGTCGGGGAGCGGGGCGTTAGCCGGCATGTCCTCTCAGGGGGCTGCGGGAAGCTGCCTTGTCGAGTTGGCGCGCGTGCGCATCATGCGGCGCGCACGGATCAGCTCGGCCACCGACCATGCCTGCATCGGGCAGCCGCTCGCGCGGTGGGGTGGATCGCCGTCAGCGGTTTCCGAAACCGACCCAAGGCCCCACTCCGAGAGGTGTCGCTCGAGCGCGTCAAGGACGCCAAGGACCGGCACGCCAGTCCGCAGCGCCGCTTCGACGTAAGGCCCGATCAGCCAGGGCCACACGGTGCCCTGGTGATAGGCGGCATCCCGTTGACTGGGACCGCCTCGGTGCAAGCCGGCATACGCAGGGTCTTTAGGCGAGAGCGATCGGAGCCCAAGCGACGTCAGGAGATCTGCCCCAGCGACCCTCACGATGGCCGAGTCAAGCAGGGGGGCGTGGGGGAGAGAGACCGCGAGCAGGCAGTTGGGCCGGACCTGAAAGCTGTCCGGCTCGACGACGTCGGCGCAGCCCGAAGGGCTCACGAAGTGCTGCTTGAAGGATTCGCGCGCGAGCTGCGCGAGCCTCCGCAGGCCGGAGGCGTCGTGCTTCACCCGTTCCTCCAGGATGGCCACGGTCGACAGCGCGTTGATCCAGAGCGCATTGATCTCGACTGCCTTGCCCACGCGCTGAGTCACAGGCTTGCCGTCCACGCGGGCGTCCATCCAGGTCAGCGCCACGCCGTCAGCGCCCTGGCTAAGGAGGGAATCGGTGGGGTCGGTCTTGATGCCAAAACGCGTGCCGGACCTGTGATGCTCGATCACGTCAAGGAGCGATGGCGAAAGCTCAGCCGCAAGGTCGTGGTCGCCTGTCCGCTGGACGTGGCGTCCAACCGCGTGCAGAAACCAGAGTGTCGCGTCTGCGCTGTTGTACTCGATGTCGCCGGTGTCTGTTGTGTTGGGAAGCATGCCCTCCGACAGCGTCTGTGCCGCGCGAAGCAAAAGCTTTCGACCTTCCTCCTGGCGGCCAGTCTCTAAGAAGAGTCCTTCGTACGAAGTCATGGTGTCGCGCGACCAATCGCCAAACCACGGGTAGCCGGCCACGACCCTCGGTCCTTCCACAATGAATTGGTCGGCAGCCACAGCCAGCAGGCGATCGACCTCATCCACCGCCTGTGCGGTGGCGATGAGCGCGCCCGCCCGATGCCGCGCCTTGACGAAGATCGCACCCGGACGGCGCGGCGGAATACCAGGTGGCCCCGCCCACGCGACGAGCTCGTGTTCCTGTCCTGCTTCCAGCTCGGCAGCGAAATAGCCGGCGTGCCACAGGTCCTCAAGGTCGCTAAGGCCGCGCTCGGCCTCGACCCTGTAATGGACGCCGTGGTACCACTCGCCGCCTGCCACGTACCCGGTGCCCGCGATGCGGTAGGCGTCTTCGAAGACGAAACCGTCAGCGCCGGTGTCCACCCTGGGGTCGCCGTTCGCGAACCGCACCCCATGCACGTCCCGCCAGGTACATAGCGGGTGCAGCTCCAGAGTGATCGGGCCGGGGGCGCGCAGGACACGGTGTACGACTGCCACCGACGCGCGCCCGTGGTCCATGGCGACCTCGCGCTCGATCACCACGTCCCCGACGCTCCACCGCCATCGGGGTAGGCCGTCCACGAGCTCAAAGCTCTCGAGGTGGACGTGACCGTTAGGGACGATTGCTCCCGATCCCCACTCATGGACGCCGAGAGGAATGCGGCGCTCGCCGATGATCAGGATCGGGTCGATTGAGGCAAGTCCGAGCATCCTCCCGCCTGGCGGCCGCGTCGCCACCACCAGCAGGCCGTGATACCGCCGAGTCCGAAGGCCTGCGACAGTCCCCATCGCATAACCACCGAGCCCGTCGGGCACCAACCACTCGCGCTCGGACGCAGCATCAAGGTTGCCGCAGAGCTGCCGCCCAAACTTCACGGCGTTAAGTGTGAGGGGCTGCGCGCATAACCTAGGAGCCAATGTCCGCCGAAAGTGAGCGCCTCAATGAGGTCCCGAAAGGTCGAGCCCCGTGGAAGCATTGGGGCCCCTATGTCAGCGAGCGGGCATGGGGCACAGTGCGCGAGGACTACAGCGCCGATGGCTCCGCCTGGGACTACTTCCCCCACGACCACGCACGCTCCCGCGCCTACCGCTGGAACGAGGACGGCCTCGCAGGCATCTGCGACGACCGTCAGACCCTCTGCTTCGCCCTCGCCTTCTGGAACGGCCGCGATCCCATCCTCAAGGAGCGCATCTTCGGCCTGAGCGGCCCGCAGGGCAACCATGGCGAGGACGCGAAGGAGTACTGGTTCTACCTCGACTCGACGCCCACCCACTCATGGATGCGGTGGCGCTACATGTACCCCCAGGCCGAGTTCCCCTACGAGCGTCTCGTTGAAGAAAACGCCAAGCGCACCCGGGACGACCCCGAGTACGAGCTCCTTGATACAGGCATCTTCGAAGGCGACCGCTACTGGGAGATAACCGCCGACTACGCAAAAGCCGACCCGGAGGACATCCTGATCAAGGTCTCGATCCGAAACGCAGGCCCGGAGGCTGCCGACCTCGACGTGCTCCCGACCCTATGGTTTCGCAACACATGGGCGTGGGGTCTCGACGATAGGGTCCCGACGATCCGTGACGTGGCTGGCGGCTTCGTCGCCGAGCATCACACCCTCGGCGCGAGAACGTTGCATAGCGACGGCGCGCCGCGGCTCCTCTTCTGCGACAACGATTCCAATGCCGCGGGCCTCTGGGGAGTGAGCGGGCGCAGCCAGTACCCCAAGGACGGCATCAACGACCACGTCGTGCACGGTTCCGCGACAGTCAACCCCGCCAACGAGGGCACGAAGGCCGCCTTCCACCACCACCTGTCGGTGGGCCCTGGCGAGACGGTCGCGATCCGGCTGCGCCTGAGCCCTGATGGAAGAACCGGTGCTGACTTCGACTCGATAATGGCCGCGCGCGAGCAGGAGGCGAACGAGTTCTACGCCGCGCTCACTCCTCCGACCGCTTCGCCCGACGAGGCGATGGTGCTGCGCGAGGCCCTTGGCGGGATGCTGTGGTCGAAGCAGTTCTATCACTACGACGTCCACCGATGGCTCACCGGCGACCCCGCCGGCCCGACGCCGCCTGCCTCAAGGCTGACGGGCAGGAATGCAGGCTGGGAGCACCTCAACAACCGCGACGTCATCTCAATGCCCGACAAGTGGGAGTACCCCTGGTATGCCGCCTGGGACCTTGCGTTCCATTGCGTCGCGCTAGCCCACGTCGACGCTGAGTTCGCCAAGGCGCAGCTGGTCCTCCTTTGTCGCGAGTGGTTCATGCACCCCAACGGCCAGCTGCCCGCTTACGAGTGGGCGTTTGGGGACGTGAATCCCCCGGTGCACGCTTGGGCTGCACTGCGGGTGTTCGAGATCGACGGTGCGAAAGACCACGATTTCCTCGAGCGCATCTTCCACAAGCTCCTTCTGAACTTCACCTGGTGGGTGAATCGGAAGGACAGTGAGGGCAACAACGTTTTCCAGGGCGGCTTCCTCGGTCTCGACAACATCGGCCCAATCGATCGATCGCACCTTCCGGTCGACGGTCATATCGAGCAGTCGGACGGCACCGCCTGGATGGCTATGTACTGCCAGAACCTCCTCGACGTCGCCCTCGCGCTGGCCGAGCACGACGCCACTTATGAGGACATGGCGACCAAGTTCTTCGAGCATTTCGCACTCATCGCGTCAGCGCTGAACGAGAAGGGGCTTTGGAACGAGGAGGACGGCTTCTACTACGACGTCTTTCATTTCGCCGACGGGAGGATGGAGCCGTTCCGAGCTCACTCGCTGGTCGGCCTCGTACCGCTGTTCGCCGTCTCGACCATCGGGCCCGAGACGATGGGTCGCCTGAAGGAGTTCACGGCGAGGACCGAATGGTTCGTCAACCACCGTCCCGACATGAATGACGTCATCCAACACATCCACGACCCAGGCCATGCCGGGTGGAGGATGCTCTCGATCGTCTCGCCGGAGCGTCTGCGTCGCATCCTCGCGCGAATGCTCGATCCGTCCGAGTTTCTCTCCGATCACGGCATCCGCGCGCTGTCGCGTTATCACCTCGAGCACCCATGCGAGGTGGATCTCGGCTCGGTGATGGCGTCGATGACGTACGAGCCTGCCGAATCGAAGAGCGCCGTCTTCGGCGGCAACTCGAACTGGCGAGGACCCGTCTGGATGCCGGTTAACTACATGCTGGCGGAGGTGCTTCGCGTCTATCACCGATACCTGGGCTCGGATTTCAAGGTCGAGTCGCCGACCGGGTCGGGCCAGATGAAAGACCTGTCAGAGGTCGCCGACGACCTCGCCGCCCGCCTGGTCGGGATTTTCCTCGACCACGACGGCCACCGTCCGGTGTTTGGCGGCGTCGCGAAGTTCCAGGACGACCACGCGTGGCATGACCTGATCCAGTTCCACGAGTACTTCAACGGCGATACAGGCGCGGGGCTTGGCGCGTCTCATCAGACGGGTTGGACCGGCCTGGTCGCCGACCTGATCATCCGACGGCACATGGGGGAGTGACAGGGATCTGAATGGCAAGGTGGCCATAGTCACTGGCGCCGGCAGCGGAATCGGCTAGACGATTCGCAACGCCAATCAACACCAAGACGGTGAACGACCCTGACAAGGTAGCGACCCTCCAGAAAATCATCCCGCTGAAGCGTATGGGCAGGCCGAAAGAGGTGGCGGACGTCGCACTGTTCCTCGCCTTCGACGCTTCCCCTGACGTCACGGGCCCTCTCTACTGCGTCGATGGTGGGATGGTGCGTTCGCACAGCGAACGCAGCCGGGTGGGGCAAAACTCGTTAATCTTTGGGCGCCTCGTGCCATTAAGTGACTCGCGCGTAACGCCCACGCCATTGCCTTCGTTTCAACTCCAAGTGAGGCTCGGGGTAGCTGCCGTTTCGGTCCTGTTGGCGATTTCCGGCTGCGGTGGAGGCACTGCGGCGACCCCGACACCATCGGAGCTCGCCAGCCCGACCCCGACACCCACTCCGTCCCCAACCCCAACCCCCAGCCCGTTACCGCCGCCGAGCCCCTTTCCAGTCCCGGCCTTCGCCGCGATGCGGGCGACCTGCACCGGCGCGCAGACCACCCGCGAGGCCGTGCTGGTGCTCAAGAGCTCGACCATCAAGATCCTCGCGGACGTCACCGACCCGCTGCACCCGGTGAAGATCTGCACTTTGACCGGCGGGTGGACGCCGCAGCTGGACACCTCGGGAGAGATATCGTGGTCGGCCAGCCAGCACGCCCCCGGCACGCCGGGGCAGAGCGTGATCGTCACCCTCGACCTGTTCTCAGGGACCACCGCGGTGGTCGCGAGCTGGCAGGGCGGCGGCTACCTCGACGGCCAGTTCGCGTGGAGCCCACACCGAGACCTCCTCGCTTACCTGACGTCTGATACGAACGGGGTCGACCTTCACCTGCTGAGCGGTGGGGGCGATCGGGTAATCACACACTTGGGGGCGGTCCCAGGTCGAGGTACCAATCCCAGCGAGGACGACTCGTTCCTCGACTTCTCGCCGGACGGAGCCTACTTCGCTTTGGCGCAGACCTTCACCGCCAGCGGAGCCCACCTGCAGGTAAGGAGAGCCACCGACGGCAAGCTCGTCTATTCGCAGTCCACAGGCACCATGGCCACGTGGGGCAGCACCGGCAGCAAGCTGTACTTCAGGCATCCGCTGGCCAACGTGATCTCGGCATGGGACCCGACCGCCGGCCTCACTTCACCCATCAGCCAGCGCCTCGCCTGGATCAAGCCTCGCGCCGATGCCGGCGACGAGTACCTGGCCTTCACCGTCAGGGACGCCGCGGGGACGCCCCACGTTTGGCTGGACGGCCGCGGCGCAAAGGTGGCCACGCAGCTGCCATCGGTGCGCTCCTCTCCGGTGTTTTTGAACGCCACTTCGATCTTCTATATCGAGGAGGCACCCTGCGGGGTCAACTGCGGTCCGGGCCCTGCGACTCAGCCGACCGGTAAGTCCTTCATCTTGGACCTCACCAAAGTTCCGACCGTGGCGGAGACTGCCTCGACGATCCTGTCAGTGATCGCGGTGTGGCCTCGACCCGGCCAGGTTTAGCATTGCGGAAGTCGTGATCAACGACCCAGCGACCGCTGTCGACCCGGCAACTCTCCAGGTTGCCCCGCCCCACGGCGTGGTCACGACGTCGAGAGTCGAGCCTTACGCGCGGCCGGTCTACGCACAGACGACGAAAGGGAGCCGCTGGTGGACTGCATCGCTGGCTCTCGCGGTGCTGGTGACCGCCGGCGGGCTCGCCCTCCTTTATAACGACGACCACGGGTTTCAAAACCAGGCTCGGTCGCTCACTACCGACAACGAGTCGCTCCAGGGCCAGATCCTGGGAATTCAGGGCGAGCTGACCGCAACCAAGGGAAACCTCGCGACCAGCCAGGCCGACCTGGCCGCTGTGCGCGCTCAGCTTGCGCACCCTAGCCTCGGGATCTGGAACGTGCGGCAAACGCTGCACAGCTCCACCGAGTATCTGGCGGCCGGAGTGCCTGACACCTTTACCTACCACCTGCGGCTCAAGTCGACTGGGACGATGAACGTGAGCATCCTTTCGTTCGACCAGTTCTCGGCGGCGGTCACGTGCATCCAGAACGGGGTGGGGGACACCAACTGGTGCATGCACCACTCAGGCACAGGCACCGCCTACAGCCAGCTCGACGTGACCTCGGTCTCGTACGACTTCCACCTGGCGGAGGGCTGCGCCGCGTACATGGTGGTGATCACGGCCCCCAGCCAGGTAACGATCACCCCAGACGTAAGCGTCACGTACAACCCAGCATCGAAAGCAACGGGGACCTGCGCCTGATAGAGGTCCCCTCCCCTTAAGGGGAGGGGTAGGGGCGGGGCGTTAGTCGGTATGACCAACCACCGTAAGCCGGCACAGGCCGGTAAGGTTTAGGCTATCCTATCTCGCGTGGTAGGCAGACCCGTAACCGGAATTAGGGGCACCTAGGTGGTCGAGCTTATTCGTCGTAGCGCTTTCACCCGCGCGCAGGAGGATTACCTCAAGGCCCTCTATCAGCTGCACGGTGCCCAGCGTCCAGTGCCCACCCGCGAGCTGGCGCAGCGCCTCGGCATCTCCTCACCCTCGGTCAGCGAGATGGTGGCCCGCCTCACCTCCCAGGGCCTCGTGGAGCACGACCGCTATCGCGGCCAGCAGCTCACCCGCGAGGGCCGCAAGGTCGCCCTCGAGCTCGTGCGCCACCACCGCCTCCTGGAAATGTTCCTCGTGCAGGTGCTCGGCTACAGCTGGGACGAGGTGCACGACGAGGCGGAGCGCCTGGAGCACGTGATGTCGGAACGGATGGAGCAGCGCATCTTCGAGCTCCTCGGCCGGCCCGAGCTCGATCCCCACGGTCACGCCATCCCCAGCGCCAGCGGCAAAGTCCGCTCCCTGAGCGAGCGTCCCCTGAGCGAATGCAAGACGGGCGAGAAAGTCCTCGTCCAGGGCGTCTCCGACGAAGACGCGGGCCGCTTGCGCGAGCTCGAGCGCAGAGGCCTGATGCCTGGCACCCGCATCGAAGTCATGGCGGTGAGCGAGTTCGAAGGCCCGATCGAAGTCCGTATCAAGGGTAAGCGCGTGAGCGTCCCCCTGGGCCTCGCCCGAGGCATGTTCGTGGAGGCAGCGCGACCAAGTGGCCGTTGAGGCTCCGCCGCCAAAACATGCCCACGAGCCGCTGACCCCGCTCCCGGTCAAGGCGGCCCCCGACGCCGTAGCCGTCGCGCTCCCCGGCGAGGAGCGTGTCCTTCGCGCCGCGGAGAAAGCGCTCAATGGCCAGACGCGCGGCCTGCGTGCCCTCCTCCCGTTCATGGGTCCTGCCTTCGTCGCCGCTGTCGCGTATGTCGACCCCGGCAACTTCGCCACCAACATCGCCGGTGGCGCCCAGTACGGCTACATGCTCCTGTGGGTAGTCCTCACCGCCAACCTCATGGCGATGCTCATCCAGTCGATGAGCGCCAAGCTCGGCATCGCCACGGGGCTGAACCTGGCGGAGGTTTGCCGTGAGCGCTTCCCCCGCGGCGTCGTCGTCGGCCTGTGGATCCAGGCCGAGGTCATCGCCATGGCCACCGACCTCGCTGAGTTCATCGGCGCCGCCATCGGCATCCACCTCCTGTTCCCCGATGTGCCTCTGATCGCCGCGGGCGTCATCACCGCCTTCGCCGCTTTCGGCATCCTCGCCATCCAGTCGCGCGGCTTCCGAGGCTTCGAGGCTGTCATCACAGGGCTTGTGGGAGTGATAGTGGCCGCCTTCGCGTTCGAGGTGATCCTGGCACGCCCTTCGGTGTCAGGAGTGGTGACAGGCCTCATCACGCCAAGGTTCGATGGCACCGAGAGCGTCCTCCTCGGGGCTGGCATCCTTGGCGCGACGGTTATGCCCCACGTCATCTATCTGCACTCGGCCTTGACACAGAGGCGAGTGGTGGGCGCGACCGACCTCGAGCAGCGAAGGATATTCAGCTTCGAGCGATGGGACGTGATCATCGCGATGGGCCTCGCGGGGCTGATCAATATCGCGATGCTCACCATCGCCGCTGCAGCTTTCTACGGACAGGGCGTTGGCCCCATCAACGGCCTCGACCAGGCATTCACGGCACTCGGGGCAAGGCTTGGGAACGGCGCGGACATCTTCTTCGGCCTCGGCCTCCTTGCCTCGGGCCTTTCCTCATCCTCGGTCGGCACGCTCGCGGGCCAGGTGGTCATGCAGGGATTTATTCGCAAGCAGATCCCCCTGTTCCTCCGCCGGGCGATCACGATGGCCCCCGCGCTGGTGGTCATCGCCATCGGGCTCAACCCCACGCGCGCGCTGGTCCTCAGCCAGGTCGTGCTCTCATTCGGAATCCCCTTCGCGCTCATTCCTCTATTGATGTTCTGCCGCGACCGCGGGCTCATGGGCTCGCTTGTCAACCATCGCGTGACAACGATGATCGCCACGGCCGTGGTGACGGTGATAGTGAGCCTGAACATCTTCTTGATCACCCTTCTGGTGACTGGCAGGTAGCTCCGGCGATAGCCGGAGCACCGTTACCTCCCCGCTCGGCGGGGAGGACGCGCGCAACGCGCGCGGGTGGGGTGGACGCGCGC
>CAAGKR010494705.1_pt1 | contig 11424 bp, 12 predicted proteins | sample 2556971 | NCBI WGS metagenome assembly CAAGKR01 (sample SAMEA5207829, study PRJEB30636) | soil metagenome | biome: forest; feature: boreal; material: soil | place: USA | collected 2011-09 | depth 1 m
GCCCAAGCGCACGCCCAACTGCGTCAGCAGCCAGGCAGATCGGGCGGCCGATCCCGGCCATTACATCGAGCCGCTCCGGTTCAGCGGCTCTCCAGCCAGCGGGCGGGCAGCGCTGAAAGCGGCGCTGCAAGACATTGAGAGGGTAAAGATCGTCAATGAATCACCCAACTATCTCTACGCCGAGTTCTCGAGCAGGCTCATGGGTTACGTCGACGACGTCGAGTTCTACCTCGACGAAAACGCCGGTGTCATCCACGTGCGCTCGGCCTCGCGGCTCGGGACACGGGACTTCGGTGTCAATCGCGAGCGCATCGAGGCCCTCCGGCGGCGTTTCAACGCGGCGCTCGCCTGATCCGGTATCACGGGGGTCGGCTGTGGTGTTCGCCCGAGGATGGAAACCGTGCGGCGCGCCAATAAAAAAAGGCAGGGGATCACCCTGCCTTTTATTGCGGATCGGAAAGCTTACTTCTTGTCTTGACCCTTCCCAATATTCGTCATTTCTTTCTTGGCGGCTTTCTTCTTGGAATCCTTCTTTGTGTCTTTCTTCGTTTCCTTCTTCATTTCGTCCTTCTTTTCCATCGGCTTGGCCCCGGCATGGGAAGCCGCGATGGCAGCGCCGCTGGACACGGCAAAGATTGCGGCGATCAACAGCGACAGTAATCTGGTCATTCGATCTCTCCTCTGAGCGTTATATGAGTTGTTCGGTGACCGTAATCCGGTCAACCGCACGGCATCCTAGCACAGAACCTTGAAAATGCGGCAAATTCCAGAGGTAAAGCGGATGCTGCACCGACGTTATCGCACGCAGCGGTCCGCCGCGTGTGCCTACTGCGCTGGGGTGCCAGTGGCCGTCATCCCGTGAAAACCGGCGTCTGGTACGCGCTTGCAGGGGCGGTGCTGTTTGGCGCAAGTACCCCGGTCGCGAAGCTCCTCGTCGGCAGGATCGAGCCGGTGATGCTGGCAGGGCTGCTGTACGCGGGCTCGGGCCTGGGATTGAGCGCGTTCATGTGGATGCGCTACGCGGCACAGGGGGCGCAGCCCGCGCCGCTCGCACGTGGTGACTATCGGTGGCTCGCCGGCGCGGTGCTCTCGGGAGGTGTGATCGGCCCGGTGCTGCTCATGCTTGGGCTCACTGCGACGTCGGCGTCATCGGCCTCGCTGCTGCTCAATCTCGAAGGTGTGTTCACCGCGCTGCTTGCCTGGTTCGCGTTCCGCGAGAATTTCGACCGCCGCATCATGATCGGCATGTTCCTGATTGTGTGCGGTGGTGCGCTCCTCGGTTGGCGCCCGGGGGATTTCGCCTTCTCCTGGCCGGCCCTCGCGATTGCCGGGGCATGCCTGTTCTGGGCGATTGACAACAACCTCACGCGCAAAATCTCATCTGGCGATGCGCTAAAAATCGCCGCAATCAAGGGCCTGGTCGCAGGCGCAGTCAACCTGTCAATATCGGTCACGTACGGGACCGCATTGCCCGCACTGAGGGACGCCGCCGCGGCGACCGCTGTCGGATTGATCGGATACGGCGTCAGCCTGGTCCTGTTCATCGTGGCGCTGCGGCACCTCGGAACGGCGAGAACCGGCGCCTATTTCTCGATTGCGCCGTTCATGGGTGCGGCGCTGTCATTTGTCCTGCTTAGCGAAACACCGGAGCTCGCGTTCTGGATGGCGGCCGTTCTAATGGGGGCGGGCGTCGCGCTGCACCTTACCGAGCACCACGAGCACCCGCACTTCCACAATCTCGTCACGCACACGCATGACCATGACCATGACGAGCACCATCAGCACCATCACGATTTCGCCGGCGACGGTGGAAAGGCGCACACGCACCCGCACACGCATGAGCCCGTCAGCCACCACCATCCTCACTACCCGGACATCCATCATCGGCACGGCCATTAGCGGAATGCTGCGTGCAGCGGTAGTTTTCGCGCTGTGCGCGGCGGCGCGGGCCGCGCCGTATGTGCCCAACGATGACGCGGCGGTGCTCGAGCGCCTGCCGGTCAGGCCGGGAGATCCGATTGCGCGGGATCTGCGCAAGCTGCGCGCCGAGCTGGTGGGCGACCCGCGCAATGTCGAGGCGGCGCTCGCGCTCGCGAAGCGCTATTTCGAGCTTGCCGGCGCCGAAGGCGATCCGCGTTACGTCGGCTATGCCGAGGCCGCACTCAAGCCGTGGTGGAGCGGCGAAGATTCGCCAATCGAGGCACGCGTCATGCGCGCCATCCTGAAGCAATACAGTCACGATTTCTCCGGCGCGATGAAAGATCTCGATGCTGCCGTGAACGCCGATCCGAAGAACGCGCTGGCCTGGTCGTGGCGCGCCGCGATTCACATGGTGCAGGCGGACTACTCGGCGGCGCGTGCCGATTGCGAGGCGCTGCGAGGCATCGAAAACGAACTCGGCGTGATTGGCTGCATGGCCTATGTGGACAGTACCACTGGCAGGGCTGCGGGCGCGCGCCGCGCGCTCTCCAACGTGCTTGCGCGCAGCACGCGCCTGTCGTCCGGCGAGAAAGTCTGGGCGCTGACGCGGTTGGCCGAGATGTCGCTGCGGCTGGGCGACGCGAGGCGGGCCGAGGTGCAGTTCCGCGTTGCGCTCGCCCTTGGCGTTCGCGACCAGTTCCTGCTTGCTGCCTGGTCCGACTTTCTGCTCGACCAGAATCGGCCGGCGGAGGTGGCGGCACTGCTCAAGGACTGGGTGCGCTCCGACATCCTGCTGCTTCGGCTTGCGCTCGCCGAAAAGGCGCTCGGCGCCTCGGCCGCAGACGAGCACATTAATGCGCTCAAAGCGCGCTTCGATGCCGCGGCGCTTCGCGGTGACAAGCTGCACCAGCAGGAAGAGGCACGCTTCAATCTCCACTTGCTGGGGCAGAAGGAGAAGGCGCTCGCGCTGGCCCTGGAGAACTGGGGGTTGCAGCGCGAGCCGCGCGACGCGCGCATCGTGCTCGAAGCGGCGCTCGCATTGAAGGACCCCGCGGCGGCGCGGCCCGCGCTCGAGTGGTTGGCGCGGTCCGGCCACGAGGACCCGCACCTGCGGCTAATCGCGGACAAACTCAAGGCGCCCAAGCCATGAGAGTTGTTTTCGGTCTGGCGTTAATGTTGTTCGCGTCGCTCGTCCAGGCGCACAAGCCGAGCGACAGCTACCTGGCGATGAGGGTCGAAGGCGCAAATATCACCGGCCAATGGGACATTGCGCTGCGCGACCTCGACTTCGCCATCGGCCTCGACGACAACGGCGACGGCAACATCACCTGGGGCGAAGTCAGGGCGCATCACGCCGACATCGCTGCCTACGCACTGGCGCGGCTCAAATTACGCTCGGAGAATGCCGACTGTCCGATGCACGCCAGCGGACACCTGATCGACGATCACAGCGACGGCGCGTACGCGGTGCTGCGTTTTGAAGCCGCTTGCCAAACCGGGGTCAGCACGCTCGAAGTCGGCTACAGCCTGTTCGCCGACCTCGATCCGCAGCACAAGGGCCTGCTGCGCCTGGAATACGGCGCCGGGACGCGCACCGGGATCTTCAGCCCGGAGCGCGCGACGCAGCGTTTCATACTGGCCCGGATATCGGCTGTGACCCAGTTGCTCGACTACGGGCGCGAAGGCGTGTGGCACATCTGGATTGGCTTCGACCACATCCTGTTCCTGCTGTCGCTGCTGCTGCCGGCGGTGCTGGTGCTCGAGGGTAAATCGTGGCGCGCGGTCGAGCGCTTTCGCCCGGCGTTCATGGAGGTGTTCAAGGTCGTCACGGCATTCACCGTTGCGCACTCGATAACGCTCTCGCTCGCGGCGCTGAGCGTGATCTCACTGCCCTCGCGACTGGTGGAATCGGCGATTGCACTGTCGGTGGTGCTCGCCGCGCTCAACAACGTATTTCCCCTGGTGCAGGGGCGGCGCTGGATGGTGGCGTTCGCCTTTGGACTGATCCACGGTTTCGGTTTTGCCAGTGTGCTGGCCGACCTCGGCCTGCCGCAGGGCACGCTGCTGCTCGCGCTGGTGGGCTTCAACCTGGGCGTGGAAACGGGGCAACTGGCAATTGTGGGCTGCTTCCTGCCGCTTGCCTTCCTGCTGCGCCGCACCTGGCTTTACCGCCGCATGGTTTTGATCGGCGGATCCTGGCTGATCGCGCTCATCGCCGGCATCTGGCTGGCCGAGCGCGTCCTCGATTTCAAGCTGATCACGCGCTGAGCGCGCGACGGCGCGTCACGCGGGCTGCATCAGCCCCTTGCGCGTCTCGGCATCTTCCAGTTGCTTCAGAAACCAGCGCAGCGCCTTGCCGCGGTCGTCAGAGCGCCAGGCGTAATAGAGGTTGCCGGCCGGGCCCGGTTCCTCCAGTTCCTTGATCACCAGGCATTTTTTTTGGGCCAGCGGCACGGCGACGCTCGCCGGTAGATAGCCGCAACCCAAGCCCGCGATCTGGGCCGCGATCTTCGCTTGCAGGTCGGGCACGGTCAGCACGTCCTGTCCGGTGAGCAGGCCCACCGAGCGCGGCGGCAGGCTGCGCGAGCTGTCGCCGATCGCCACCGCGCGGTGGGCGAGGATCTGCTCGCGCTTGAGCGGTCCAGGCAGCCTTGCCAGCGGGTGCGTGGGTGCGACGGCGAATACGACGTCGATGTAGCCGAGCAGGCGGCTCATGTAGCCGCCACCCGCCGGTGTATCCCCCGAGGCGCCAATGACGAGGTTCGCGCGGCCCGATACCAGCGCATCCCAGATGCCGCCCAGCACCTCGTACGTGATGCGCAGGCGCGTGCCCGATTGCTCTGCGTAGAACCCGGCGAGCAGCGGGTTGAGGCGCGGTGCGGCGAGGAAGATGTCGAGAGCGATGCGCAGTTCCGTTTCCCAGCCGGTGGCGACGCGCTTGACGCGGTATTCGAGTTCGCCCGCCGCGCGCAGCAGGTGCCGGCCTTCCTCAAGTAGTTCTCGCCCGGCTTCGGTGAGTCGGGCGCGATGGCCGCGCCGGTCGAAAAGCAGCACGTCGAGGTCCTGCTCCAGCTTTTGCACCGTGTAGGTGAGGGCGGAGGGCACGCGGTGCAGCTCCTCCGCGGCAGCGGCGAAACTGCCCCGGCGCTCAATGGCGTCGAGCACCTGCAGCGCATCCAGGGTCAGTTTCACGCCGGGGGTGTATGGTCAGAAATATTGAACAGTATTATCAGAATTATTCGCTATAAGTCGGTCAGGTACAAGTTATAGTGCGTACAACACGTTCAGCATTATCGAACGAAAAAAGGAGATTTCAATGATCGCATTGCGTAAGGCAAGCGAGCGCGGCTACGCCGACCACGGCTGGCTGCGGTCCTATCACAGCTTTTCCTTCGCTGATTACTACGACGCCACTCACATGGGTTTTGGCAACCTGCGCGTGATCAATGAAGACCGCGTGCAGCCCGGCATGGGCTTTGGCACTCACGGCCACCGTGACATGGAAATCATCAGTTATGTGCTGGAGGGCGCGCTGGAACACAAAGACTCGATGGGCAACGGCTCGGTAATCCGTCCCGGCGATGTGCAGAGAATGAGCGCCGGCAAGGGTGTGATGCATTCGGAATACAACCCCTCGAAAGCGGATCTGGTGCACTTCCTGCAGATCTGGATCGAGCCCAATGTCACCGGCATCCGGCCAAGCTACGAGGAAAAGCACTTCGATGCCGCCTCCAAGCGCGGCCGGCTGCGCCTGGTCGCCTCGCCCGACGGGCGCGAGGGTTCAGTGACAATTCATCAGGACGCGTGCTTGTATTCCGCGCTGATCGATGGCGTCGAGAAAGTCACGCACCGGCTCGCCCCGGGGCGGCGCGCCTATGTGCATGTGGCGCTCGGCAGCCTCACTGTTGACGCACAGCCGCTGGTCGCGGGCGACGCGCTCAAGCTTGAGAAACAGACCGAAATCATTTTCGAAAAGGGCGACAAGTGTGAAGTGCTGTTGTTCGACCTCGCCTGATCCCATTCACTCACTGCAAAGGAATCACTCCATGAATACGCAACTGCAAAACACCATCATCCTCGCCGGCCGCATCCTGCTTGCCCTGATCTTCATCCTGTCCGGCTTCGACAAGATCGTCCACTACGCCGGCAACGCCGGCTACATGGCAAGCGCCGGAATGCCATTGATCAACATACTGCTACCCCTTGCCATTTTGACCGAGCTGGGAGGTGGGCTCGCCATCGCCTTCGGCTGGAAAACGCGCTGGGCTGCTGCTGCGCTGTGCCTGTTTATGATCCTCGCGACGCTGGTGTTCCACGCCTTCTGGGCGTTGCCAGCTGACCAGGCGCAGATGCAGATGATCCATTTCATGAAGAATCTGGCGATAATGGGCGGCATGCTGGTTCTGGCGGGGTTCGGGCCTGGCGCCTGGGCGCTGGAGCGCGGCAAGACCCCAGCCTAGCTGGAACAATCCTGATGCAACCCAGAATCCTCGTCTTCGCCGGCAGCGCGCGCTCCGCTTCGCTGAACAAGAAGCTTGCCCGCGTGGCGGCTGAAGCCGTACGCACGGCGGGCGCCGAAGTCACCCTGATCGATCTTGACGACACCCCGCTGCCGCTGTATCACGGCGATCTCGAGGACCGCGAAGGCGTGCCGCAGAACGCGCGCAAGCTGAAGGCGCTTTTCATCGAGCACCAGGGACTGCTGATCGTATCGCCCGAGAACAATGCCTCGGTGACCGCGCTGCTGAAGAACACGCTCGACTGGATCTCCCGTCCTGACGGCGGGCAGAACGGTCTCGTTCCCTACCAGGGAAAAGTCGCGGCGCTGATGGCGGCTTCGCCGGGCGCATTCGGCGGCATGCGGGGGCTGGTGGCGTTGCGCGCCATCCTGCAGACACTCAACGTGCTGGTGCTCGCCGAGCAGTTTCTGCTGCCGCGCGCCGATGCAGCCTTCGACGCCGGCGGCGCGCTGAAGGACGCGAAGCAGCAGGCTGCGGTCGCCGCCATTGCGCGGCGGCTGGTCGAGGTTACCGGCGAGGTCGCCGCGCGCCGGTAGGAGACGGCCTGGAGGTAGGATAGCGGGTCGCGCCCGTAGCTAGGGGCGTTGTCGCGGGAGGCGATCGATGCATCTGTTGCAACAGGCGGCAATCTTCCTTCTCACCGCGGTCCTGCTGGTGCCGCTGTTCCAGCGGCTCGGGCTCGGTTCCGTGCTCGGATATCTCACCGCCGGGATGCTGATCGGTCCCTGGGGCCTCGGCCTGGTCGGCGAAATCGGCAGCACCATGGACCTCGCCGAGTTCGGCGTCGTGATGCTGCTGTTCCTGATCGGACTCGAGCTCGAGCCGCGCCGGCTCTGGGTGATGCGCCGGCCGGTGTTCGGGCTCGGCGGCGCGCAGGTCGTGTTGACCGGGTTGGTGCTGGGCGCGGCCGCATTGCCGTTCGGGCTCGATTGGCGCGCCGCACTCATTGCCGGCCTCGGTCTTGCCATGTCCTCGACCGCCATGGTGCTGACCTCGCTCGCCGCACGCGGCCAGCTCGCCGCGCGTCACGGCCGCGAGGCGTTCGCGGTATTGCTGTTTCAGGATTTGTCGGTGATCCCTTTGCTCGCGTTGCTGCCGTTGCTCGGCGACGCCGGCGGGACGGCGGGCGGCTGGTTCGCCGCGGCCAAGGGAGTCGCGCTGATTGCCGTCGTGGTGATCGGCAGCCGGCTCGCGGTCAGGCCGGCGCTCAAGGTGATCGCGCGGCACGGCGGGCGCGAAGTCTTCACCGCCGCGGCGCTGCTGCTGGTGGTCGGCGCGGCGCTGGTCATGACATGGATCGGCCTGCCGATGTCCCTGGGCGCATTTCTCGCCGGCGTGTTGCTCGCCGATTCCGAGTTCCGCCACGAGCTCGAGGCCGACATCGAGCCGTTCAAGGGCCTGCTCCTCGGCCTGTTCTTCATCGCCGTGGGCATGAGCGCCAATCTCGGACTGTTCGTCGAGCGTCCGCTGGCAGTCCTCGGGCTGGCGTCGCTGCTGATCGCGGCGAAGCTGGCGCTGATGTTCGCGCTCTCGCGCCTTGCAGGCGCCGCCCCCGGCGCGGCGTTGCGGCTCGCCGTGGCGCTGGCTCAGGGGGGGGAATTCGCGTTCGTGCTGTTCTCGCTCGCCGCCGCGCTCGGTGTGATGGGCGGGGAGACCGCCCAGCTGCTGGTGCTCATCGTGACGGTTTCGATGCTGCTCGCGCCGGTTCTGTTCGCGCTGCAGGATCGCGTCATCGACCCCTGGCTCGCGCGCCGCGACGAGCCCGAGTACGACGCCATCGACGGGCCCGGAAATCCGGTGATCATCGCCGGCTACGGCCGCGTGGGGCAGATCATTTCGCGCGTGCTGCGGATGAGCGGCATTCCATTTACCGCGCTCGAGGCAAGCTATCAGCAGGTGGATTTTGTGCGCCGCTTCGGCGGCAAAGTCTATTACGGCGACGCCTCGCGGCTGGAACTGCTGCAGGCGGCCAAGACAGGCGAGGCGAAGCTGTTGGTGCTCGCCATCGACGACGTCGAAGCCTCGGTGAAAACCGCGGCCGTGGTGCGCAGGCACTTTCCCGGCCTGCCGATCATCGCGCGTGCGCGCAATCGCGTGCATCACTTCCGCCTGCGCGATCTCGGCGTTCGCACCATTTTCCGCGAGACTTTTCCGGCCAGCCTCGACATGGCGCGCCTTGCCTTGCTGCGGCTCGGCCTGGCCGCATCCGCGACCGAGCGCGCCATCAGCCTGTTCAGGCAATCGGACGAGGAACAGCTCGATGCGCAATACGCGGTGCGTCACGACGAAGCCCAGCTGATCCAGACCGCGCGCGAGGCGGCGGAGCAGTTGCGCGAGCTGTTCGAAGCCGACGCCCCGGCGGGAAGAACCGGCGCCGTGCGTGAAAAACCCGCCGGGCCGGGAAACGGCGCGTGACTTTACGGGCGCTGTGCCTGCTCCTCGGCGCATGCGTGCTGGTTGCGTCCGCCGCGCCGTCTTTCGGCGCCGCGCCGACACGGAAATTCTCGCACGGTCTGCTGTGGCGCGTGTCGAAGCCGGGTAGTGCGCCGAGCTACGTGTTCGGCACCATCCACGTCGCCGACCCGCGCGTGCTCGACCTCCCCGAGCCGGTGACGCGCGCGCTTTCGCGATCGAGGCATTACTACATGGAGAGCTATCTCGGGCTGCGCGAGCGGGCGCGCTTCTTTGAGGCGGCGCAATTCGAGGACGGCCGCAGGCTCGAGCCGCTGATCGGCCCCGACGCGTTCGCCAAGGTCGCCGCCACCCTGCGTGAGCGCGAGGTCGCGGACGATGTCATCGCGCGCCTCAAGCCCTGGGCCGTGCTGGCGAATCTGACGGTCACGCCCGAAGACTACGAAAAGGTCACGCTCGACCAAAAGCTGCAGGCGCTGGCCGAGGAGCGGGGCATGCGGCCATTCGGACTGGAAGGGATCGAGGAGCAGATCGCGGTGTTCGACGGCATCCCGCTCGACACCCAGATCGACCTGCTCAAGCACGCGCTCGAGCACCGCGACGATCTCGCCGCCATGATCGAGCCGACCATCCAGGCGTGGATGAAGCGCGACCTCGCCGGCATCCACGCAGTGAGCGAGCGCATCGGCGCGCGCTATCCCGAGATGGCGGAGCATTACCGCATCCTGTTCAGGCGCGTGGTCGAGAACCGCTCCGTCGTCATGGCGCACCGCCTGTTCATGCCGCTGCGCGAGGGCAGCGCCTTCATCGCCGTCGGCGCCAACCACCTCTACGGCGGGCGGGGCATCCTCGCACTGATCGAGCAGCAGGGGTACCGCGTCGAGCGGGCGTATTGAGCGGCCGCCGGCGCCACCCCATAATTGTCAGTAATTGAAAGTAGGGAAGCCTCGCCTGGAAAGGCTTCCCGGCCAATCCGGTTAATAAAAATAGTATAAGTAGCGGTGTGGCGCAGTCGCCCGGCTGCGTCGCGACTGAGGCGGGACGGTACAATGGCGGCGTGAAAAGCATCGTCATCCTCATCTCGGGCCGCGGCAGCAACATGCAGGCCATCGTCGAGGCCGGGCTGCCGATCGCGGCGGTGATCGCCAGCCGCGCCGACGCGGCGGGCCTCGCCTGGGCGAAATCGCACGACATCGCCACCGAAGTGATCGAGCAGCGCGACTTCGCCGTGCGCGAGCACTTCGATGCCGCGCTCGCCCGTGCTATTGACCGCCAAGCGCCCGATCTCGTTGCGCTGGCCGGCTTCATGCGCATCCTCACGCCGGAGTTCGTGCGCCGCTACGGGGGGCGGCTGCTCAACATCCACCCTTCGCTGCTGCCGGCATTTCCGGGGCTGCACACGCACCGGCGCGCGCTCGAGGAAGGCGTCAAGGTGCACGGCTGCAGCGTGCACTTCGTCACGCCGGATCTCGACCACGGTCCCATCGTCATCCAGGCGGCGGTGCCGGTGCGCGCAGGCGACACGGAAGCGTCGCTCGCGGCGCGGGTGCTGCGCCAAGAGCACCGCATCTACCCGCTCGCGCTGCGCTGGTTCCTCGCCGACCGGCTGGTCATCGACCATGGGGTCGTGCGCGTTAGCGGGGATGACACCAGGCAATCGCTGTTCCCCGAAGAATGAATCTCATCCCGACCCGGTCGCGCGGCATCTTGCTCGCGGCGCTGATCTTGTGGGGCGCCGCAGCCGGGGCGACACCGCCGCAGAAAGTCACTCTGGAATACGACCTGAGCCGCGACGGCTCGGTCGTGGGGGGCGTGGTCGATACGCTTGAACACGACGGCAAGTCCTACACGATTTCATCCGAAATACGCGGCAGAGGCATATTTACCCCGCTAGGCGTAATGATGCGGCGCACGAGCCGCGGCAATATCACTTTACAGGGCCTGCAGCCGATTGAGTTCCGCGAAAAACGCCTCGGCAAATCGGAGATGAACGCGAAATTCGACTGGGCCAAGGGCACGCTGACGCAGGAGCGCGGCGGTAAGTCGGAGACACAGCCTATGCCGCCCTCGCCGCAGGACGAACTCAGCATGGCCTACAGCTTCGCCTTTGCGCCCCCTCCGAGCGGGGAGATCGTGGTAACGCGAATCAATGGACGCGGCCTGACGCCATTTCGCTTCATTGTCGTTGGCACCGAAAAACTCCGGACGTCGGTGGGCGAGATGGAGACTCTGCACTTGTCCAAGCTGCGCGACGGCGCGAACGACAAGGCGACTGATATCTGGTTTGCGAGCGGCCGCGATCTGCTGCCGGTGCGCGTCCTGGCGGTGGACAAGGACGGCACGCGCGACGATCAGTACGTGACCCGCGTCGCGCCCTGATGCGCTTCTCCCGCCCGCTGCTGGAAGCCTGCACCGCGGCGTTCGCCGCCGTGCTGCCGCTCGAGCGCCCGGCCGACGCGGCGCTGTCAACGTTTTTCCGCGCGAACCCGAACCTCGGCCAGCGAGATCGCGCCGTGGTCGCCGAGTCCGTCTACGCTGCGCTGCGCCGGCGCCGGCTGCTCGAGCGCCTCCC
>CAAGKR010118706.1_pt1 | contig 11422 bp, 9 predicted proteins | sample 2556971 | NCBI WGS metagenome assembly CAAGKR01 (sample SAMEA5207829, study PRJEB30636) | soil metagenome | biome: forest; feature: boreal; material: soil | place: USA | collected 2011-09 | depth 1 m
CTAGCCACTAGCCACTAGCCACTGCTACCATCGCACCAGAATGCCTCTTCGTCGCGCCGCTAAGAAACTTACCCCCGCCGCTCGCAAGCTGGCGCATAAAGACCCTCCGCTCGAGGGTCCTCCGCCCGGCGAGCTCGTCATCATCACCGGAATGAGCGGGTCCGGCAAAGCTTCCGTTCTGAAAGCGTTCGAAGACCTCGGCTACTACTGCGTGGACAATCTTCCCGTCGGCCTGATTCCGCGCTTCGCCGAGCTGGCCGGGCAATCTTCCGAGATCGACCGCACCGCACTGGTCGTGGACGTCCGCGAAGGCCGTCAACTCGAGGAGCTGCCAGCCATCATCAAATCGGTCAAGCGGATGATTCCCACGAGACTTTTATTTCTCGAGGCCTCCGACGCCGTCTTGCAGCGCCGTTACAGCGAGACCCGCCGCCCCCATCCGCTAGGTACCCACACTCCAGTGAAGACTTCACTGACCGCCGAACGCCGCCGCCTGCGCGCCATTCGCGCCCACGCCGACTTGGTGCTGGACACCTCGAAATTCAACGTGCACGAACTGCGCGCCCACATCAACGAGCTGTTTCAGAAAAAGGAAAAAGGCAGAAACATTCTGGTCTCCTGCGTCAGCTTCGGATTCAAGCACGGAGTCCCCGACGACGCCGATTTGGTTTTTGATGTCCGCTTCCTCCCCAACCCGCATTTCATTCCCGAATTCCGTCCCCTCACCGGACGCGATCCCAAAGTCGCAAAATACATCCGCTCGTTTCCGCAGACCTCCGAATTCATCCAGCGCATTTCTGACCTGCTGGTCTATCTTCTGCCCCACTACATTCACGAAGGCAAAAGTTATCTGACCATCGCCGTAGGCTGCACCGGCGGCCAGCACCGCTCGGTCATGATTTCGGAAGATGTCGCCAAGCGATTGAAGAAGGCGGGATATCGGGTGAAGGTGGTACATCGCGACAGCCCGAAGTGAGGTTGCGCCGTGTTCACTGCAGCTTCGCGTACTCCGTTTTCGCTTGCTTGAGAATCGGGATGTCCGGGTCGGCATCTTTCCAAAGCGAAAAGAAATCCTGGTAAGCAGTTCGTGCCGCCGCCTTGTCCGTCGTGGCCAAGGCACGCGCCAAGCCAAGTTGCGCGAACGGAATCGTTGGGTCGAACCCGAAGCTCCTGAGTGCGAGGACGGCTTGAAACTCCTGCGCGGCCTCCGCGCCCCGGCCGGCCATCAGCAGGGCGGTTGCGCGGATGTAACGGGACTCCGCGCTTGCGCGGTCGAACGGCTCCCCCGGCTTCATCAGCTCAAGCGCCTTCGCTGCATCATGATGGTTCATGGCCAGCAGCGCCCGAACCCCCGGCGCGTACACGGACTGAATATTCAGGTTATCGGGTCGCGCCTTGACCGCCCGCTGCACCAACGGCTCGGCCTTCGCATCTTCCCCGGCCCGGGCGTAGATATCCGCAACCGAGAGCAAGACCGTGGGCGCCTGCGATTGTTTCAGCGCAGCCTCAGCGCCCCGCAATGCTTCCGTGCGATTTTCAGTCAAGGCTTCAAACAGAGCTTCGGTCTCAATATTATTGACCACCCCTTCGGTCAGGCCGATCCCCTGGGCCTTTTGCTCCACTTGCTGGAAGAGGTCCCGCGCATGTTTCATCTGCCCGAGCATTCCAGCCTGCGTGGCGTCGCGTTGCAGAAGGTCGAATTCTCCCTGCGGATTTTTCTTTGCCTCGGCATTTTCTTTCGCCTGCGTGGCTTCGTCGCCTTGCAGTATCGCGATGGTCGCCAGTTGTTCGTGGACCGAGAACCCTCCCGCGTGGTGCTGCTCGGCCGCGTTCAAGATTGCCTTGGCCTCATCCATCCGGTTCATCGAGGCGTAAGCCCACGCTGCCACCGAGTAACCGTTGAATGTTTCCGGATTCAATTGCGATGCCAGCAGCGCGTTGGTTAGGGCTTTATCGAACTGCCCCAGGAGCATATAGGTGACGGCAAGATTCACCGCCGGCCGGTCGTCCCGCGGATACTCCTGCTTATAGAGTTCGTAAGTTTCAATGGCCTTGTCGGACTGCCCCGTCCATTGGTAATAGTCGCTGGTGATCGCAAGTTTCTCTCGTTCGCTGGCCCGGTCTTTTAACTCAAATGCCTTGCGGATGTATGGCAGCCCGGTTTCGTATTGCCCCATGTTGCCGTATTCCACTCCCAGCCCGCGATACGCCATGGCAAAATTTGGATCGAGTTCAATTGCTCGCTTGCTGAGTTCAGTGCCGCTGAGGAAGTCGCCATTGTTGTTCTTGGCGGCCGCTTCCGAATTCATCTTTAGCGCTTCCAACGACGAAGTCGTCGCCTCCTGCAATGGTTTGTCGAATTGCTGAATGGACGCCAGCGACTCTCCCAGCTTGCCGCGCAGCGAGGTGCCCGCTTGCCCCAGGCTATCCAGGACTTTTTCTTTGTCCAATGCTTGCGCCTGCTCTTGCCCGATGGTGTCGCCGGTGGCTGCGTTCACCGCCTCGAGAGTGACCACATAACTGCTGCCCAGGCTGGCGATGGATCCGTGCACCATCGCCTTGATGCCTTTACGCTGGCAAATCTCTCGGCCAATGTCGGGTGTGATTCTGGTATCTGGCGGCTGCCCCATCAACTTCAAAGTCTGCGTGACGTCCTGCTGTGATACCAGATTCAGAAACGGCGACTGCGCCAGGCTGACCTGCAGCGCCGTCTTCAGCGTTCCATCGAAAACGGGATCGCCGGTGGTATTGGTGAAATCCGTCAGCAGGATGGAATCTTTTTCGGTAAGCGCGTTGGCTTGCCGCGAATGCCAGAAAAATACTCCCGCAGCTATGGCGATAAGAACTACGACGGCGGGCGCGATGATTTTCCAGCGTTTGCCAGCGGGTGCCGCCGCTGTCACTACTGACGCAGAACTGGCCGCCGCCGCTTGTTGCTGAGACGAAGGTTGCCGCGCCGCGGCCATTCCAGCCGAGGATACCGCCGTTTCCTCCGCCATCACCGAACCGCTCACTGCGGTCCGGCCCGACTCGGTCTCACGCTTCAACCGTTTCAAGTCCGCTCGGATATCAGACGCGTGCTGGTAGCGCAACTCGCGGTCTTTCTCCAGTGCCTTGTTAATGATTCGTTCCAGTTCGACGGGAAGATCGGGATTCATCCGCACCGGCGCTGCCGGCGCTTTGTGCAGAATCGCCTCGAACAGATTGGCGCTGGTGTCGCCGCGAAAGGGAAGCGTCCCCGTGGACATTTCGTACAGCACCGCGCCGAAAGAAAACAGGTCGGTGCGCGAATCTAATTCTTTTCCGCGCGCCTGCTCCGGAGACATATAGGCCACCGTCCCGATCGCCGTCCCCGGACTGGTCAAGTGCTGCTCGTCAACCGTCGCGGCCGCTTCGGCGCTGGTCCGGGATCCCGCACTTACTTTGGCCAGTCCGAAATCCAGAACCTTGGCGTGGCCGCGCTTGGTGACGAAAATGTTTGCCGGCTTAATGTCGCGATGCACAATGCCTTCCCCGTGCGCCGCATCCAGCGCGTCGGCAATCTCAATGCCGAGCGAGAGCAGAGTCTCGTTGTCAAGCGGGCGCCCCGTGATCATGTGCTTCAGGGTTACGCCGTCGAGGAATTCCATGGCGATAAACGCCATTCCATTTTCCTCGCCGATGTCGTAAATGGTGCAGATGTTGGGATGATTCAATGCCGAGGCCGCCTGCGCCTCGCGCTGAAACCGGCTGAGCGCCTGCGGGTCGGCTGCAACTTCATTAGGAAGGAACTTCAACGCCACAAAGCGGTGTAGCCGCGTGTCTTCGGCTTTGTAAACTACGCCCATGCCGCCGCCGCCCAGCTTCTCAACGATTTTGTAGTGCGAGATAGTTTGTCCGATCATGAGCGTTGCGATTGGTCAGGAATGAATCATACTAGGATGCTGCGGAATGCCAGTCAACCGAACTAGCGTTCTGCCGGGCGTGCCAGCGGCGGCAACCCGCCGCTTTCAAGTAGAATGAGTCGCAACGGATGCATACCCCACTTTGCGGCCTCGGTTTTCTTAGCGCGGACAGAATCGCGGCGCACAAACTACGGAGCTGCGCATGCGGCAACTGACGCGGCTCTTGCGTTATCTGGTGCCCTACTGGTGGCAGTTCATTCCGTCGGTTTTCTTGCTGGCCGCCGTCGGTTTTCTCGATGCGTTTCGTGTGCTGCTGATCGGACCTATTTTAGGTCGAGTTCTGAACCCCTCCACGGGATCAGACAACATCCTGCTCTTCACCATTCCGCACACACATCGGACTATCTATCTCCAGAGGTTCGTTCCGTCGCATTTCCACAACGCCTGGACGGTCGTTGCCTTCGCATTCGTTGCCTCCACCGTCTTGAAAGGGATCTTCGATTACGCGGGTACGTATCTGGTGAATTACGCGGGCTTTGGGCTGATCACCGATCTTCGCAATTCTCTCTATAGTTCAGTCTTGCGCCGCTCGGCTGCGTTCTTCCAGAAGCACACCACTGGGACACTGGTTTCAATTATTGTGAGTGATGTCGAACGTGTGCAGTTTGCGATGTCCAGCGTTCTGGCGGACTTCCTGCAGCAGTTCTTTACCTTTGTGTTTACCATCGCGGTGGTGATTGTGCTGGGCGGAAAGCTGGCTTGGCTTCTGCTGCTGTTCGTGCCCTTCATCATCTTTTCGTCCGGAAAGATCGGCAGGCGTGCACGCCGCACCACTCGCACCGGCCAGGATAAGCTGGCGGATATCCAAAACGTTTTGCATGAGACCATCACCGGTAATCGAGTTGTAAAGGCTTTCAGCATGGAAGCGTGGGAGTTGACCCGCTTCCGCAAGGCCGCGCGGCGTTTGTTCCGCGCCAACATGCGTTCAGTGGCGGCTGGAGCGATCAGTTCTCCGCTGATGGACATTTTTGGCGCAGTCGCAGTTGCGCTTTTGCTGCTGCTGGGACGCGAGCAGGTCGTCCATGGCGTAATGAAGCCCGAGATCTTCGTCGCCTTCATCATCGCGGTATTCAAGCTCTACGATCCAGTACGTAAGTTCGCGCTATTTCATAACAGTTTCCAACAGGCGCTTGGCGCATCGTCAGAAATTTTCAAGTTCATGGACGTCAGCGACGAGGTGCAGGAAAAGCCCAACGCTCCTGCTTTGCCGCCGTTCTCGAAGAAAATTGCTTTCGCGGATGTTTCTTTTTGCTACGAATCGGAAGGCGTGCAGCGTGAAGTTCTCCGCAACATCAATCTGGAAGTGAAGGCTGGAGAAATCCTGGCGCTGGTCGGATCGAGCGGCGCGGGAAAAAGTACTCTGGTTTCGCTCATCCCACGCTTCTTCGATGTGACGTCCGGGAAGATTACGATTGACGAAAAAGACGTGCGCGACGTTTCCTTGTCTTCGATCCGCTCTCAAATCGGCGTGGTGACACAAGAAACCGTTCTATTCAACGAAACCCTGCGCAATAACATTGCCTACGGGCAGCCCAGCATTTCGCAGACGGCAATCGAAGCCGCCGCTCGCGCCGCTCTGGCCCACGATTTCATCATGGATCTGCCCTTTGGATACGACACCGTAATCGGCGAAAAGGGTGTGCGCCTTTCGGGTGGCGAGCGCCAGCGCATCGCCATCGCCCGCGCCCTGCTGAAAAATGCACCCATCCTTATTCTTGATGAAGCGACCTCAGCCCTGGACAGCGAATCCGAGGCGCTGGTGCAATCCGCTTTGCAGAATCTGATGACCGGACGCACCGTGGTCGTCATCGCGCACCGTCTATCCACCGTGCGCCGCGCTGACCGGATTGTAGTGATCGAAAACGGCGCCATCGCCGATGTAGGTACCCATGAGGAATTAGTGCAGAAGCTCGGTACCTATCGCCGCTTGTACGATCTCCAATTCATTGACATCGAAGCGCCGCGCGTGGGAGCGCGGACGCATTGAGAAAAGCCAGGAACCTCTAATGCCCATCCGCTCCATGACCGGCTTCGCGCAAGTAAAGGGGCAGGTCTCCGCCGATGTTGCGTTCAACCTTTCTATCAAAGCCGTCAATCACCGGTTTCTAGATCTCCATTTCCGTCTGCCGGCAAATTCTGACGTGCTGGAAGCTGCGCTTCGCCGGCTGCTGAAAGAAAACCTGGCGCGCGGCCACGTGGACGTGAATCTGTCGTTTGAACAAGCCGGCGCGGCATCGCTCAAGCTCAACAGCCAGTTGGTGGCGGCCTATGTAAAAGCCTTCCGCGCCGCTGCAGCAGAAAACGGCATCGCTGCCGATCCCGACCTCAACGCGGTACTGCGCCTGCCGGGTGCGCTCGATTCGACCTCAGCGCCCCCCGATGACGTGGTCCTGCCCGCGGTTCTGCCCAAGCTCGAAGAAGCTCTCGCGCAGTTGAATCACATGCGCGCCGAAGAGGGCCGCGCCACCGAGCGCGAATTGCGCGAACGGATGGCGCACATCAAGTCCGCCTGCAAAGAAGTGCGTAAATATCGCGAACTGGTGCTGAAAACTTATTCCGACCGACTGAAGTCGCGCTTGCAGGAGTGGCTGGGGGCGTCGGTGGACCAGGACCGCATCCTTCAGGAAGCGGCGCTGCTCGCCGACCGCAGCGATATTCAGGAGGAATTGGTCCGTCTGGAAAATCACGTGCAACATTTTCTCGGATTGCTCGACGCCGAAGGTGAAATCGGGAAGAAGCTGGATTTCCTTCTCCAGGAAATGAATCGCGAAGCCAACACTCTGCTCTCGAAAACCTCCGGACTCGCGGGTGACGCGGTCCGTATCAGCGAATCCGGGCTGGCCATGAAGTCTGACATCGAGAAGGCCCGCGAACAAGTACAGAACATCGAATGACCACCGTCTTCATCATCTCGGCGCCTTCGGGATCAGGCAAATCCACGCTGGTGAATAAAATCCGGCAGACGGTGTCTAATCTGGAATTCTCCGTTTCTTACACCACGCGCAAACCGCGGGGCGCCGAACAAAATGCCTGCGAATATTCTTTTGTGACTCGCCAGCAATTCGAAGAAATGGTTCGCAAAGACGAATTCCTCGAACACGCCGATGTCTTCGGCAACTACTACGGCACCGCCCGGCATTTCCTCGACAGGGCGAAGAAAGAAGGGAAAGACCTGCTGCTCGATATCGACGTGCAAGGCGCGGAGCAAATCAAGCGCAAGCTGCGCGGCGCGGTCAGCATTTTTATTCTGCCGCCGAATCGCAGTGAACTGGAGCAGCGGTTGCGCAAGCGCAGCCAGGATTCCGAAGAGGTCATTCAGCGGCGCCTGGATGCGGCCACCCGTGAGATTGAGAATTACGAGAAATACGACTATATTCTGGTGAACGACCGCTTGGAGGATTCCGTGGAAACGCTGCAAGCGATTCTACTTTCCGAGCAACTCGGGCGCGCCGGAAAGGCAGATGCAGACTTGAGCGCTAAAGCGGAAACCTGCCGCCTCGAGCAGATTCGCCAGCGCCTCCAGCCCATACTGCGGTCTTTCGGGATTTCGAATTAACCGTGCGGCAATGATGCAGGGGAGAATCAGATGAAGTTGATTGAAGGTTTCGACAGCAATTATAGGTACATCCTGGTCGCAGCCCGTCGGGCCCGGCAACTGCAGGGTGGAGCGCCCCCGGTGATCGATACCCATTCGCGCAAACCCTGCCGCATCGCGCAGGATGAAATTAAAGCCGGCAAGGTCAAGTGGATTATTCCCGAAGTGCCCGCCTCGCCGGTCGAAGTCGCCGGCGATTTGCTCGACAAGGCAATCGGGCAAGAAAGCTAAGTCCAGCTATTAGCTCCTGGCCGCTAGCTTCTAGCAAACACGATCTGGCATGCTAGTAGCCAGAAGCTAGCAGCTGGAAGCTGACCCTAATGAAAATCGCACTCGGAGTTTGTGGCGGCATCGCGGCCTATAAAGCCGCCGAACTGGTCCGCCTGCTGCAAGATCACGGCATCCGCGTGCAGGTAGTCATGACGGATTCCGCGCAGGAATTCATTCGCCCCCTCACTTTTGCCGCCCTCTCCGGAGAAAAAGTTATCACCAGCATGTTTTCCGCGGACGCTGGAGCCGAACCGAACATTGATTCCGCCATCGAGCACATCGCCGTTGCGCAGTCGATTGACGTGCTCGTCGTCGCGCCTGCTACCGCCGATGTTCTGGCGAAATTTGCGCAGGGAATTGCCAACGATTTTCTCACCACACTGTATCTCGCAACTACCGCTGCGGTTGTAGTCGCTCCGGCAATGAACGTGAACATGTGGGACCATCCAGCCACGCAGCAGAATCTTGAAGTCCTGCGCGCGCGCGGAGTGAAAATTGTCGAACCCGGCAATGGATACCTCGCTTGCGGCATGACCGGCCCCGGACGGCTCGCCGAGAACGCCGCCATCGTCGCCGCAACTCTGGAAGCACTGGGCGCGGCACAAAATCTTTCCGGCGAGACGGTGTTGATCACTGCTGGCCCCACTCGCGAGAAAATTGATCCCGTCCGCTATCTCACGAACCGCTCTAGCGGCCGCATGGGATACGCCATCGCGGAAGCCGCCTTGCGGCGCGGCGCAAGAGTAATTCTGATCAGCGGTCCCACGGCGCTAAAGCCGCCTTCTGCCGCAGAAATCACATGGGTCGAATCCGCCAGCCAGATGCAGGAAGCGGTGCTCCGCCTGATGCCGGAAGCGTCCATCGTCATCAAGACCGCCGCAGTCGCCGACTACACGGTCAGCCATCCGGCTGAAGAAAAGCTCAAACGCACCGGCCGCATGACGCTTGACCTCGAGCCGACCGCCGACATTCTTGCCGAAGTCGCTCGCCGGAGAACTTCCCAGGTTGTAATCGGTTTCGCCGCCGAAACCCAGAACGTGATCGAAAATGCGAAGAAGAAGCTCGCGGCCAAATCTCTAGACGCAATTGTGGTCAACGACGTTTCGCGCTCGGGCATCGGTTTCGACTCCGAGCGCAACGCGGTAACCATTCTTACCGCTTCCGAAACAATCGATGTTCCCGAGACTACCAAGCGGGAAGTCGCCCAACGCGTGCTCGACCAGGCGGTCAAGCTCAAGCAGGGAAGCGCCGTCGCATCCCATCCGTTATCCTGATTAAACACATGCCTCTGGATCCCGCTCTTCGCCGCGCACTCACCGACCGCGTCCGCTACTACAACGATCTCGGCATTTACGATTTTTACCGCCGCCCAGTTGCACCCGAAATCTCAGCCAGTGTGGCGCGGGCGCCCTCGCCCGCGGCTTTTGTCGAGCAGCACCCAGTTGTCGTCCGGGAGGAATCCCTGCCCAAGCCGAAGTCGCAATCCCCGATCGTCGATCACGCTACCGCCCTTCGCTTAATCCGAGAAGATCTCGGCGATTGCACCCGTTGCCGTCTGCACCAGCAAGGCCGCAAGCAGATCGTTTTCGGAGTCGGCGATCCCAACGCTGATCTGATGTTCATTGGCGAAGCGCCGGGAGCGGACGAAGACGAACAAGGCGAACCTTTCGTCGGACGCTCCGGGCAACTGCTGACCAACATGATTAAAGCCATGGGCCTACGCCGCGAGGATGTTTACATCGCCAACATCATCAAGTGCCGCCCGCCCGCCAACCGCACGCCGGAGCGCGATGAGTGCGATACCTGTTCGCCATTCCTCATGCGCCAGATCGAGGCCATCCGCCCCAAAGCCCTGGTTGCACTCGGCGCCGTGGCCGCGAAGTCTCTGCTTGCGATCAACGCGCCCATGTCGGAGCTGCGCGGCCGCTGGTATGATTTTCGCGGCACCAAACTCGCAGTGACTTATCACCCGGCTTTTCTTCTCCGCGATCCTCGCCAGAAGAAAGAGACATGGAAAGACCTGCAAATGGTGATGAAGGAAATGGGGCTGCCACTTCCGGAAAAAACTCCGGAATAGCTTAAACTTCCCGCAAGTGCGCATCGCGCGTTTAACCACCGAGATGGGAAACATGGATCAGACACCGGAACTTGCGTCGTCCCGTGGTCCGCAGCCGCTAGCGTCTGCTTCTCCGGCCCGCAAGATCTTTTTCAATCAGGTTGAACTACGAACCGGCTGGCGCTGGTTAATTTTCATGGCTATCTTGATCGCCTCTCCGGATCGTACGTTCCTCTTCAATCTGATTGGTCCGCGAGCCAGCTACAGCGCGAATTCCCCGGCACAGCGCGAGCGAGCGGCGCCGACAGAAGGAAATCAAACGGGCGAACTCGATCCCTGGACTTCTATCAGTAGCGACGGTTTTAGTTTTCTTGTGCTGCTGGGCGTCACGGCGATCATGGCCATCATTGAAACGCGCGAGCTGCGCTACTATGGCCTGCCAATCAGATCGGCTTTTCGCGGAAAGTTCTGGCTGGGGTGTCTGTGGGGCTTCGGCGCCATCTCAGTCTTACTCCTGGCCATGCACGTCGATCACAATTTCGTTTACGGCTCACCCGCACTGAACGGCTGGAGCATCGCCCGCTCTGCCTTCTTGTGGGCAATCGCATTTCTCCTGGTCGGCCTTTTCGAAGAATTCCTGCTGCGAGGATACGCACAATTTACGCTGACCATGGGCGTAGGATTCTGGCCCGCCGCGTTTCTCCTGTCCCTCATCTTTGCCTCGATGCACCGGAACAATCCCGGGGAATCGGTTTTCGGCCTCTGCCAGATTGTGTTCATCGCTTTGTTCTTATGTTTCACGCTTTGGCGTACTGGCACGCTGTGGTTTGCAGTTGGTTTCCACGCCGCCTGGGACTGGGGGCAGAGTTTTTTCTACGGTACCGCTGATAGCGGGGTGCAGGCCAAGGGGCACTTCTTGCAATCAGCGTTCGCTGGGTCTCCATGGTTGACCGGCGGTTCGGTTGGTCCCGAAGGCAGCGTACTTTTGACGCCACTGTTGTTGCTGTTGTTTGTGCTCTGCTATTTCGCATTCCCCAAGCGCATGCCCTATCCCGACCCTGAAGCTATCAAGTCCGTACACCCGCCGCTGGCGCCACAGAAGACGCTGGGGATATAGAGAGAACAGGCTGTTGCTGTGCCGCAAATGCTTGCACACTGAGCTCTAGCCCGTGCCGTTTCTTGCGCTGGCTAAGTCCTTCATTAACATTCGCGTAACAAGGAAGCGATTGTGATCGCCGTCCTGAATGGCAGCGGGAAGCTGATCATGGAAACCATCCTGGAAACCAAAGCCAACTGCCAACGGCCGTGACCAACTGGCCTGTGCTGTCATGCAGCTCGCTAAACGCCTCGCCTGCGCGTCGTTGACCCTGCGACCACGATTCAGTTTCTCGATGAACCGTCGGCCCCGAAAAACGTGCACTTCGGAGGCATTCGTTAGGAGTGGCGTATCGCAGTGGAGCGTTAGCCCGGGTACCACACCTGCCGCGGATCGCTTTCGCTCCGCTGATACGACCAGGCTTCGTCGATCAGGCGCTTGAGGTCGACGTGCGGTTTCCA
>CAAGKR010312611.1_pt1 | contig 11420 bp, 8 predicted proteins | sample 2556971 | NCBI WGS metagenome assembly CAAGKR01 (sample SAMEA5207829, study PRJEB30636) | soil metagenome | biome: forest; feature: boreal; material: soil | place: USA | collected 2011-09 | depth 1 m
CGGCTTGCACCAGTTCGAATGCCGCAGCGGTGATGAAGTGGGCGTTCGCGCGCGGAGAAAAAGTTTTGTTTTTGCCAGACGAGCATCTGGGACGGAACACAGGTTTCCGCATGGGAATTCCGCTGGATGAGATGATCGTGTGGAATCCCTTCGAGGAATTGGGCGGGAACACCGCCGAAGCGTTGCAAAAAGCGAAAGCGATTTTGTGGAAGGGTTATTGTTCAGTGCATCAGAGGTTTTCACCGACGCATGTGGTTCGCGTGCGTAGGGAGCATCCGGGGATTCGCGTGATTGTGCATCCGGAGTGCCGGTTCGAGGTAGCGCAGGCGGCGGACGAGATTGGCTCGACGGAAGGAATTATTCGCTCGATCCTAGCGTCGACGCCGGGGAGTGCCTGGGCCGTGGGGACGGAGCTGCATCTGGTAAACCGGTTGGCAAAGGAATTGCCGGATCGCACAGTGATGTCGCTCGATTCCAGCATGTGCGTTTGCACTACGATGTTCCGGATTACACCGGCGCATTTGTTGTGGGCGCTGGAAAATCTTGCGGCGGGTAGAGTGGTGAATCAGATTTCCGTGGATGAACGTACGCGGCATTTTGCGAAGATTGCGCTGGACCGGATGTTGTCGTTGCATTGAAGGCTGCGCTCCTTGCGGAGCGCGTGGATGGAGAAGGCATGGCGGACGAAGACGACGAGCAGGAAGAATCTTCCGAGCAGCCGCAGAGACTATTTTCGCTGACGGAAGCGGAGCGGACTCGTCGCGAGCTAGAACCATTCTTGATTGAAGCGATCAGCGCGCGCAAAAAATTGTCGGATTTGGATCAGGATCTGATGGCGGTATCCACGCGAATATTAATGATGGGCGGCGTGCTGGTGCCTTATGCCAAGCTGGCTGCAAAGCGGATGGAGCATCACGGTTTGACCGACGTGATGAAGACTAATTTGGAAAAGATATTGTCGACTGGGTGCCTGATTAAAGATCTGGATGTCGGTTTGCTGGATTTTCCGTCGATCATCGACAACGAAGAAGTTTACTTGTGCTGGAAGCTGGGTGAGGACCGCATTCGCTATTATCACCGGCCGGATGAGGGTTACGGCGGGAGAAAGCCGCTCGATCCGCGGGATCTGGGCCCGGGGGATCAGGTACAGTAGCGGCGGGGAGGACCGGGGCCGCGCTTCTGCGTTTTAAGCATTTAGTGCTTCTGCAATCGTAAAAACGGCAGCAGAGCTGCCGCACTCCAAGGTAAGCGGCACTCCGGGCGGTTCGATCAATTTTGCCAATCGACTTTTAGTTAACGGAGAATCGAGTTGCGCGACGATGAGTGAAAATAGATTGAAGGATTCGGCCAGTCCGTATCTGCGTTCGGCCGCGCATCAGCCGATTGACTGGCATGAATGGGGCGACGAGGCGTTTGCCCGGGCGAAAGCTTTGGATAAGCCGATGCTCCTGGATATTGGCGCGGTGTGGTGCCACTGGTGCCATGTGATTGACCGCGAGAGTTACGAGAACCCAGTCATCGCGAAAATTATCAACGAACATTTTATTGCAGTGAAGGTGGATCGCGACGAACGGCCGGATGTCGATTCGCGCTACCAATCGGCGATCAGCGCGATCAGCGGACAGGGCGGATGGCCGCTGACCGGATTTCTGATGCCAGATGGCAAACCGTTTTTCGGTGGCACGTATTTTCCGCCGTTAGATGCCATGAACCGGCCCGGATTCCGCCGCATCCTGCTGGCGGTGGCGGACGCGTACAAGAATAAGAAGGATGAGTTAATGCGCACGGCGGATTCGTTGGCGGAAGCGGTATCTAAGAACGAAGCTTTCAACGGAGCACGTGGGGAGTTCAATCCTGCGGTGGTTGACGAGCAGATCAATGCGATCACGCAACTGTTCGATATTCGCAACGGCGGTTTCGGGCAGGCGCCGAAATTCCCGCACGCCTCGGCGGTAGATCTGCTGCTGGAGCGTTACCGACAGACCGGCGAAAAGCATTTGTTGGCGATGGCGGAAACCACGCTCGAGAAAATGGCGAAGGGCGGCGTATACGATCAGCTTGCGGGAGGATTTCACCGCTATTCGGTGGACGAACGGTGGCTGGTGCCGCACTTCGAGAAGATGAGCTATGACAATTCGGAGTTGCTGAAGAACTACTTGCATGGATGGCAGGTTACCCAGAATCCGTTTTTTAAGGCCACCGCGGAAGGCATCATCGGTTGGGTGAACAAGTGGTTGTCCGATCAGAAGTTCGGCGGATTTTATGGCAGCCAGGATGCCGATTATTCGATGGATGATGATGGCGATTACTTCACCTGGAGTTTGCAAGAGTTGCGAGCCGCGCTGCCTGAGGGTGCGACACGAGTAATGGAGTTGTACTACGACGTCGAAGCGCACGGAGAGATGCACCACAATCCAGAGAAAAATGTTTTGTGGATGGCGCGCACGGCCGCGGAAATCGCAAGAACGCTCGGGCTCGAGGAACGCGCGGTACGGCAGACCATTGCGGATGGCAAAGAACAGATGTTAGCTGCCAGGCTACCACGACTGACGCCGTTCATCGACCAAACCATGTATGTGAGTTGGAATGCCATGTTCGTTTCCGCCTATTTCGACGCTGCGCGAGTTTTGGTGGGAAGCGTTGGGGAAGATTGCCGTTCTTTCGCGCTGAAAACGATGGAGCGGATGCTGAGTGAGGCGTGGAGCGAAGAACCGGGATTTGCGCACCGCATCGGCGGCCCGGCTCTGCGCGGCTCGCTGGATGATCAGATCTTTGGTGTCGTAGCGCTGCTGGACGCGTACGAGGCCACGCTCGACGGCAAGTATTTTGCGGCTGCGCAGCGCACTATGGACATTGTGATTGAAAAATATGGCGACGCGGATGGCGGTGGATTTTTTGATCGCGCTGCGGACGCTCCGCCGATGGGCGGGCTGGAAGTGCGGCGCAAACCGTTTCAGGATTCGCCAACGCCGGGAGCAAATCCCGCGGCCATTGTGGTTTTAACCCGGATGCATGCGTATACCGACGACCGGAAGTATTACGACTGGGCCAAGAAGACGTTGGAGGCGTTTTCCGGTGCGGCGGCGCAGTTCGGACTTTTTGCCGCGACGTATGGATTAGCGGCGACCCTGTTTGCGGAGCATCCGGTGCAGGTGGTAATCACCGGCGGCGCCGGCGATGCTGCGGCGTTGAAGCTGGAGGAAGCAGCCCACGGCGTGTTCCGGTTGGGGAAGGCGGTGCTGCGAGTTACACCGAAGTCATCACTGGCGAATTTGCCAGCGGCGCTGCGAGTGATTTTGCCACATTTGGATCGTGAGAAGGCGGTGGTCTTGGTCTGTGAGGGAATGAGTTGCTTGCCACCGGTTGAGGATGCCGAGGAGTTGCGGCGGATCTTGGTTCGGGGGATTGCGGGAACGGCGGCGGGATGAAGGCGGGAAAAGATTTAACGCAGAGGAAAGAATGGGGGCCGTAGAGTTCGCAGAGAAGAGAAGAAGACGGCGTAAAACCGCCGTCACGACGGAATTGATATTGAGCGGACATGGGGTGCAGCGATGCCGCACCCCACTCGGAAAGGAAAAGCCAAATGCTGAGGCTGACGGCTATGGCACTTACTTTTTGGGCCGCGATTCTGGCGGAACCAGGCCATTCAGACGATAGTAGACCACAATCTGGCCGTAGTGGTTGTTGCTGTGAGCGATGAGGTCGTAGGCCAGGGCGTCGATACGCATTAGTTGGCCGCCGGAGTTCACTGTTTTGGCCATGCCTGCGTCACCTTGGGCTTTGATCACGTCAGCCCCGTCGGCGAAAGACTTCTTCACGAAAGCAACAATCTGAGCTTTCGTTTTCAGTTGCGACATGTCTGGGTCATCCTGCGGATCGGGCTTGCCAAGAACTGGATTGACGAAAAAATAGTTGGCTTGCGCGGCGTGCGCGACCTGGCTGAGCCAGGAACGCATTTCTGGCTTAGGTTTATAGTCGTACTTGTCCTCGGGCATATCCTCTGCAATCGCGATCAGCCGCCGCCCAATGTCGTTCCATTCATGAAGCAGCGCAGCGGATGAGCCCAGAGCAGGTTTGGGCGCCTCCACTTTCTTCATTTCTTGAGCTCTCGCTGGAAGGGCCATACAACAGGCCGCCAGCAGAATTGCGGATAGCTTGGTGAATCTTTTCATCGCTTCTCTCCTTGTCGATTCCAACTATTAGATCTGACGTAACACCCCAGAAGACGTCTCCGCGAGCGAAAATCCGGTTAACGGGCTCGCGGAAGTGCCACATCATACGACGGATTCGATGGCGAAGGTGCAGCGGCTTTCGGTCGGGACTGGTGTTACTGGCTGAAAGCGTGGGCTTCCGCAAAGCAAGCCGGCTGGCGTGGGCGTGCTATCCTTAAGGCATACGGTCGAGGGGGCCGAGGCATTGAATTGGACCTGGCTATTGGTGCGGGCTGGCATTCTTCTTCTGGTCCTGGGACTGCTCGTTCTATCGCAACGATTCTGGTATCGCGCGATCTGGAGGGTGACCGCCAATTGGGGGCGCGTTTGGTTGCGGGTTGGGGTCCGCGCCCTCTATCTGACCACCTGGGTGGTTATCTTTTTGGCCCTGGCGGACGCCTTCCGGCAGGATCACGGCCGCATACTTCCGAATCACTCGCCGGCCGCCGCGTTTACCGGACTGTGGTTTGCCAGTGCTCTAGCAGGATTCCTGGCGGTTAAAGCAGTACACGGAATTGAGTGGCTTTGGCATCGCGTAAGACGGCCTGCAAAAGCGCCGGTAAGTCCTGACCTTGCCCGTAGCGCGACGAAGCAAGATTTTGTGCCTGATCCTTCTCGCCGGACATTCTTCCGAACCGCCAGCGTGGTGGCGGGCGCTGCTCCTTTTCTGGGCGTGATGTACGGTTACGCCGCGGAACGGTTGCGCTATGAAGTGCGCCGCGTGGAAATTCCTATCTACAACTTGCCCTCGGAACTGGACGGAATGGAGATCGCGCAGCTCAGCGATATTCATTTGAGCGGATACATGACGCGCGAATCGGTGCGCCGGGCCGTCGATATGGCCAATGATATCGGCGCGGATATGGCGGTGGTTACCGGCGACCTGATTACCGGCATGCACGACCCTATCGCGGATTGCGTGGATGAAGTTCGGCATCTGTATGCGCCATTGGGGGTCTACGGATGCAATGGGAATCACGAGATTTATGCGCGGGCCGAAGACGCCGCCGAACGGCTTTTTCAGCAAGCTGGAATGAAAATGTTGCGGCACGAGAGCTCTGTGATCACCTACAAGGGCGCAAAACTGAACCTGATCGGCGTGGATTATCAGCGCGAGCGCACGCCTAACGGGCGGAAGATGCAGATGCTCTCCGACCTGCAGCCGCTGGTGCGGCGGGACATGCCGAATATTTTGTTATCGCACAATCCGAATTCGTTTAACCGCGCGGCGGAGTTGGGTGTGGAATTGTCGCTGGCGGGTCATACCCACGGCGGGCAGGTGAAGGTGGAGATTCTAGATGTGAGCATCAGTCCGGCGCGCTTTATTTCGGATTATATTGCGGGCTTGTATCAGCGACCGCTGCCGATGCCGGACGTGCCGAAGCGCATGGGAGAGACTATCAAGCTGATGCCGAATGCGCCGAATGGCTTGGCGGCTCTGTACGTAAATCGTGGGCTGGGCACCGTGGGCGCTCCGGTGCGGCTGGGCGTCCCGCCGGAGATAACGCATATCGTTTTGCGGCGCGCCTAGTTTCGCGGGTTTAAATTCCAATTTAAAATTTAGATGGGCTTCGTGCTTTCTGGCGGGAGAACCCAAGATCACAGTCAGGAGCGACTGTGCCACGAACGACTGCGGCCACAATATTGTCAGGCTGAAGTGCGGCGGCTTTCCGCGCTTCAGCATCTCAACGTTGGCATTGTGCGCGTTGTATGCGTTGATGACAATGGCGCGAGGGCGAGAATGTTCGCGAGACTGGGACTATTGCTTGCGTTACGCAGTTTAGGGTCGTGCGCGGCGATGAAAGTCAAATTGCTCGCGGTAGACGCGCGAGGTAGAATCCTGCGCAGAATTCCATGAACATTCGAGAAAAGAATTATTGGCTGGAAACGGTTCGCGCGCCTGCGAGGGGTTCGGACGAACCGCTGCCCGAGCGTGTGGACGTGGCAGTGGTGGGCGCCGGCTACTGTGGACTGTCCGCAGCGCGGGCGCTAGCGAAACGCGGAGTTCGCACCGTGGTGCTGGAAGCAGAGACGCTGGGTTGGGGCGCGAGTTGCCGAAACGGCGGCATGGTGCTGACCGGACTGAAACTCCCGGTGCCGACGCTGGTGAGCCGCTATGGACGCGATGCCGTACAGAAAATGTATGCGGCTTCTCTCGAATCGATTGATCTGGTCGAACGCATTGTGAAGGAGGAAGGAATTGGTTGCAGCTTTGTGCGTGGTGGACATCTGGAAGTAGCTTGCAAGAAGGCACATTTCGAGGGTTACGTCACAACGGCCGCGGAAACAAAGCGCGAGTTTAACCACGAATTGCGAGCGATTCCGAAGAGCGAATTGCGCGAGGAGATCGGCTCGGAAATTTATTATGGCGGAATGGTCGATGAAAGCAGTGCCGGCTTGAATCCGGCGGATTATGTGACGGGTCTGGCAGCGGCAGCACAGCGCGCGGGTGCTTGCCTATACGAACGCGCGCGAGTGATCCGCGTGAAGCCGCAGCGAGACTTGGGGAATTCCAGCTTTTTATTGGAAACGGCGAAAGGGAAGCTCACGGCGCGGGAAGTGATTCTGGCTACTGGCGCGTATACCGCGGAAGCGACTCCGGAACTCCGCAAGAAATTGATTCCGATTGGATCGTACATCATTGCGACGGAGGTGCTGCCATCGGAACTAGCCAGGGAACTCAGCCCGCGCAACCGCATGATTTACGACTCGAAGCATTTTCTGTACTACTACCGGTTGACCCCTGACAATCGGATGCTTTTTGGCGGGCGCGCGGCATTTTTTCCGGAATCAGAGAGCACCGTGCGCAAGAGTGCGAAGATTCTGCGGAGCGGAATGATCAAAGTGTTCCCGCAGTTGACAGAAACGAACGTGGAATTTGTGTGGGGCGGCACGCTGGATTTTACGGTGGATGTGATGCCGCACTCCGGAAAGATCGACGGAACGCACTTCGCGATGGGATTTGCCGGACACGGCGTTGCCGCGGCGACATGGATGGGCACGAAAATCGCTGGCGTTATTTGCGGCGAAGCGGACGACAATCCCTTTTCAAGAATTTCTTTTCCCGGGGCGCCGGTCGGATTGCGCAGCGGGAATACCTGGGCGCTGCCATTGGCGGGAGCGTATTACAAAGTGCTGGACTGGGTTGGTTAGGTGAGTTCTTTTAGGCAGTTTAGGAGCTGGCTGGAAGCCAGGGCTACATTTAAGAAGTGTTCGCCGCATAAGAATGTTGACAGCCTAAGAAATGTTTGCTGCGTGGGCTATTTAATTTGGGCGGGTTTGCTGGACTTGTCTGAGGATTTGGAGGACACTCGCGGCGCTGCGGAGCAGATCAAGAATCATGATTTACATTGTGATGGGGGTTACTGGGTCGGGGAAGACGACCATCGCGGAGTCGTTGGCCGCGAAGCTAGGCTGGGTGTTTCTGGAGGCCGATCAATTTCACTCTGCCGCCAATAAAGCAAAGATGCACGCTGGGATTGTGCTTACCGATGTCGACCGGCTGCCGTGGCTGGCGGCGATGCACGCGGAATTGCAACGGAAGGACGCGGCTGGAGAGAACGTAATTCTGGCGTGCTCGGCCTTGAAACAAGAGTATCGCGAAATTCTTTCCGCCGGCCTGAACGTTAAATACATCTACTTGAAAGGATCCTTCGAATTAATCCAGGCGCGTCTGCACGCGCGACATGGACATTTTGCCGGTCAGTCCATTCTGGCGGATCAATTTGCGGTGCTGCAGGAGCCCGACTACGCAGTGGCTGTTGACGTGAGCGGCACGCCGAAGCAAATCGTTGACACAATTCTGGAAAAAATCGGCGATGCGGCGCGTGAAACGCAGTTGATGAAGGATTTGCTGACAAAACTTCGCTGGAAGCTTCTGCCCTTTCTTTTCCTGCTATACGTGGTCGCGTATCTGGATCGCATCAATGTGGGCTTCGCGGCGCTGCAGATGAAAGACCAGTTGGGATTCAGCGATGCGGTGTATGGGCTGGGAGCCAGCATATTTTTTCTCGGCTATTTTACGTTTCAGGTGCCCAGCAACCTGATGCTCCAACGCGTTGGGGCGCGGCGGTGGATTTCTTCGTTGATGGTGATCTGGGGAATTGTCTCGTCTTCGATGCTGTTCATTGACACGCCAAGAACTTTTTATTCGCTGCGATTTTTGCTGGGGGTGGCGGAGGCCGGATTTTTCCCAGGCGTCGTCTTTTATCTCCGAAGTTGGTTTCCTTCATATGCGCGCGCGGGAGTAATCGCCCTTTTTTTGACGGCCGGGCCGATCTCCGGATTGATCGGCGGACCAATTTCTGGAGCTTTGCTTGACTGGAATCAGCGCGGAGGGCTCGCTGGATGGCAGTGGATGTTCCTGATGGAAGGTATCCCCGCGATATTGCTGGGAATCGTGGCATTTATTTTTCTAAGCGACAGCCCGCAAACGGCTCGATGGCTGAGCGCAGACGAGAAAGCTCGCCTGTTGCGGGATCTGCAGGCCGAAGATCGCGCGATCAAACCGCCCGTGGCGAGAACGGGCCACGCCTGGCTGTCTAACCCCAATTTGTGGGGATTTGCCTTGGTATTTTTTGGGCTCAATACCTGCACCTACAGCGTGAGCCTGTGGTTACCCAGCGCGCTGAAGTCGGTCAGCGGATTTTCGAATATCGTGCTGGGATTTTTATCGGCGATTCCGTATTTGGTGGCTTCGGTGTTGATGGTGCTCATCGGCGCACATTCGGATCGCACTCTGGAACGCCGCTGGCATGTGGCGTTATCCGCGATGGTTGGCGCGGCGGCGCTGCTCACCGCGGGATATTCCACCGGCGCGATCGTCAGCATTATCGCTTTCGCGATGGCGCTTTCGGCGTCTTCTTCGATGGCTGGGCCGCTTTGGGCGATGGCCGCGACCACCATGGCGGCGGCAACCGCGGCTCCCGCGATCGCGTTGATAAATGCGATTGGAAATTTAGGCGGGGGATTCGGGCCGTACTGGATTGGGTATTTGAAGCATGCCACTGGGAGCTTTCGTGCTGGGCTGGTTAGTGTGGCCATTTTGCTGTTTCTTGCGGGATTAACGGTATTGGGATTGAATCGCTCGAAAGTAGAGTTGCGGAATCCCGGCATTCAGTAAATAATTCCCGTCTAACTTTTCTAAGGAGTTCGCGTGAAAAACTCGTACCGCAGTCTCGTATCCGCTGGACTCATCTGTGCCGCCGTCACCTTTGCTCCGTTCAAATCGCATGTCGCGGCGGACGATACGCCGCTATACGGCTACGCCGCGGAATCTTCGCGGGCGGAGCGCCAGTGGGAAGAGAAGCTACGCGCGATTCCGAGTCCCGATAATATGCGCGCGTACATGCAGCGGCTCTCGGCTAAGCCGCATAACGTTGGCTCTCCTTACGACAAGGAGAATGCGGAGTGGATTGCGTCGAAGTTTAGGGAATTTGGCCTGGACACCCACATCGAGACGTTCACAGTCTTGTTTCCCACGCCAAAAGAGCGGCTGGTTGAACTGGTCGATGGCGGTCCGCATTTCACTGCGAAACTGCAAGAGCCTCCTGTCCCGGAAGATCCGACGTCCAATCAAACCGCGGAGCAGTTGCCGACCTACAACGCGTACTCGATTGACGGCGACGTTACCGCGCCGCTGGTTTACGTCAACTATGGATTGCCGGAGGATTACGAAATTCTGGACCGCCGCGGTATCTCCGTGAAAGGCGCCATCATCATCGCGAGGTATGGCCACTCCTGGCGCGGAATCAAGCCGCAGGTCGGGGCCGAGCACGGCGCGATCGGTTGCATCATATATTCCGATCCGCGCGACGACGGCTATGCGGGTGGCGAGGTTTTCCCCAAGGGCGCATATCGCCCGAAGGACGGGGTGCAGCGGGGCAGCGTGCAGGATAGTTCGGTGTTCATGGGCGATCCGCTGACGCCGGGTGTTGGAGCAACGGCCGAGGCCAAGCGCGTGGCGCTTAAAGACGCGCAATCGTTGACGAAAATTCCGGTGTTGCCCATTTCCTACGCCGATGCGCAACCATTGCTGTCGGCCATCAGCGGGCCGGTAGCGCCACGCGCCTGGCAGGGCGGACTGCCCATCACCTACCGCGTGGGCCCGGGCCCGGCGAAAGTACACCTGAGAGTTTTCTCCAATTGGAATATGGAGCCGCTTTATGACGTTATCGGAACAATTCCTGGGTCGACAAATCCGGACGAATGGGTGATCCGCGGAAATCATCACGACGCCTGGGTGAATGGCGCGGAGGATCCGATTTCCGGAATGGTTGCGGTGTTGGAAGAAGCGCGCTCGCTGGGCGAAATGGTGAAGCAGGGCTGGAAGCCGAAGCGATCAATTATTTACTGTGCCTGGGATGGAGAAGAACCGGGGCTACTGGGCTCCACGGAGTGGGTGGAAACCCACGTCGAGGAACTGCGTAAACACGCGGTGCTCTACATTAACTCGGACAGTAACGCGCGGGGCTTCTTCGAACTGGAAGGCTCGCACACGCTGGAGCACTTCATTAACGATGTCGCCCGCGATGTGCAGGATCCGGAGACCAAGCTGTCCATCTGGAAGCGCGCGCAATTGCGGGAAATGGAAAACGCAAAAACGCCGGAAGCGCAGCGTGAAGTGCGGGACCGGCACGATTTGCGGCTGGATATGTTAGGCGGCGGATCGGATCACGCGCCGTTTATTAATTTCGCGGGCGTCGCTTCGCTGGGTATCGGGTTCGGCGGCGAAGATGGCGGCGGAATTTATCATTCCATTTACGACGATTTCTACTGGTATACGCATTTCAGCGATACAAATTTTGTCTATGGCCGCGCGCTGGCGCAGGCCGGGGCAACTTCCATCATGCGGATGGCGGATGCGGACCTGCTGCCGCTGCAATTCACGGATTTCTCCGATGACGTGAAGATGTACGTGACCGAGGTGAAAAAATTCTCGGTGGAGCAACGCGACGAAATTCGCCAGCGGAATCAGGAAATCACCGATGGGATGTTTGAAGCGACCGCCGATCCGAAGATGACGTGGGTAACTCCAAAGAAAGAAGAAATGCCTCCCTACATTAATTTCGCCCCGCTGGACAATGCGGTGGAGTCGCTGCAGCGCAGTTCGGCGGAATATCAGAAAGTACTGGAGCGGGTGAGCGCCAGTGGTGGCGCGGGACTGGCATCCGGGTCCGTGCAGGAAGTGAATTCGCTGCTTATCCAGAG
>CAAGKR010096322.1_pt1 | contig 11419 bp, 10 predicted proteins | sample 2556971 | NCBI WGS metagenome assembly CAAGKR01 (sample SAMEA5207829, study PRJEB30636) | soil metagenome | biome: forest; feature: boreal; material: soil | place: USA | collected 2011-09 | depth 1 m
CATGTTCGGGCAATGATGTCCGCTCGCCCCGGCCGAGCCGGTTGCACCGCTCGAGCCGGTCGAGCCCGTATAGGAGTCCGTGCTGCTCTGCGGCGTCGAGCTGGAGATCGAGCTGGTACTGGGGGTCGTGGATGTCGTGCTGCTCGAGGCCGCATGGGCGACCGTCGCTCCCGCGATCGCTCCCGCGGCGCCAAGCACGGCGAGCGCACTCACTATTCGTGGTCGCATCTGGTGTGCCTCCTTTGCGTTGTGGATGCGTCCAGTCAACGGCTCCGAGGTAAAGGAGCACTCACTTTGGACTGAGATTCGGCTGGGATGATCGGCGGCGGTACGGTGATTCTCGCCTGGCCAGACGCTCGAGCGGGCGAGCGATCAGGCGCGCACGGAGTCGCAGGGCCGGCGGCTGGGACGTCGTGCACTCGGCCGCTGGGCCGTGCGCTACGTGCTGTCAGCCGGGTCGGCGCACGACTAGGACCGGCCGGGTCGCGTGGTGCACGACCGCGTTGGACACGGCGCCCAGCACCAGCGACTCGACCGCGCCGAGGCCGCGAGCTCCCACCACGATCAGCTCGGCATCGAGGTCGTCGGCCGCATCGAGGATCGCGCGCCACGGCGCCTCGGTCGTGCGCTCAAGCCGTCCCTCGACCGCGAAACCTGCCTTGCGCGCCAGCTCGACTCCCTCCGCCAGCACGCTGTTCGCGCGCTCGAGGATCAGCGAATCCAACTCGGCGACCTGCGCCGGGCTCCAGCTCTGAAGGCCGCCAAAGGGGTCGAGCGGGAGGAAGCCTGCCGGCGGATCCGAGACGTGCACGATCGTCGCCGGACCGTCGCCGAGCAGGTTGTGGGCGCTCGCGACGGCGTGGGTTGCGCTCTGCGAACCGTCGTAGGCGAGCACGATCATCGCGGCGCTCCGCCCAATACCGCGCCCTGCAGAACAGATCGCACGCCATGGAGTCTATGCACACGCACAATTGTGGTAACAGCCGGCCGGGCGTCACAGGCCGCCTTGTGAGCGTCAACGGGGTGTGACAAAGGGCAACTCCACTCTCGTATGCTCCAGCCACATGGCACGCGTTGGCATCCTGACCGGCGGCGGGGACTGTCCCGGCCTCAACGCCGTGATCAGGGCGATCGTGCGCAGGGGACTGGATGCTCCGGATACAAGCTGCGTCGGCTTCCGTCATGGCTGGGCCGGGGTGATGAAGGGCAGCTCGTTCGAGTTGACGCGCGCCGTCACGGCCGGCATCCTCGCTCGCGGCGGAACCATTCTCGGCACCTCGCGCACCAACCCCTTTGCGGACGGCGCCGACGGCACCGATCGGATTCGCGCCACGCTGGCGGCTCAGGGAGTCGACGCGTTGATCGCCATCGGCGGTGACGACACGCTCGGGGTGGCTGCCCGATTGGCGCAGGAAGGCGTCCGGGTCGTCGGTGTGCCGAAGACGATCGACAACGACCTTGGCGGCACGGAGCTGACGTTCGGCTTCCACACCGCAGTGCAGATCGCGACAGACGCGATCGACCGCCTGCGCACGACCGCCGAGTCACACGACCGCGTGATCGTGGTCGAGGTGATGGGGCGCGAGGCCGGCTGGATCGCGACCTACGCCGGCATCGCCGCCGGCGCTGACGCGATCCTGGTGCCGGAGTGGCCGTATGACGTCGACGAGGTCTGCAAGCTGCTCTGGGCGCGCCACGCCAACGGCACGACGTATTCGATCGTCGTGGTAGCCGAGGGCGCGAAGGCGAAGGACGGCGCCGAGAGCGTGACCGCTGAGCACGTCGATGCGTTTGGTCACGCACGTCTGGGCGGGGTCGCGGTCTCGCTGAGCGCGGAGATCGAGCAGCGCACCGGCTATGAGACGCGCTACACGATCCTTGGGCACATTCAGCGCGGCGGCACGCCGACCGCGTTTGATCGCGTGCTCGCGACCCGCTTCGGCGTGGCCGCGATGGACGCCGTGCTGCAGGGAAGCTTCGGTGAGATGGTCGCCCTGCGCGCCGACGAGATCGTGCTGATGCCGCTGAGCGAGGCGACAAAGGCGCACAAGCTGCTCGACCCGCAGCTGTTCGAGATCGCATCGGTCTTCTTCGGTTAGGCGACCACGTGGGGGAGGCGCCGAGCCGCGCCCGGACATGCAGCCGCTGATCGCGGCGCTGGCCGATCTGCTCGACGACGAAAGCGTCAGAGCGCCGACGGCCGCGCAGCTGCAGGACAGCACCGAGGTCCGCGGGATACCGGCGCGCGCCGATGCGTGGGTCGCGCCCCGGAGCACGGGGGAGGTCGCCCGCGTGCTGGCTTGGTGTAACGACCACGACATCGCCGTGACGGCGCGCGGAGGCGGGACCGGATTCGCCGGCGGCGCCGTGCCGCTGCAGGGTGGGGTCCTGCTCAGCCTCGAGCGGCTGACCCGGGTGCGCGCGCTTGAACCGCTGCGCTGGCGGATGTGCGTCGAGGCGGGTCTCACGACGGCGCACGTGCGCCGGCTCGCGCGCGAGAACGGACTGCTCTTCCCCCCCGATCCGGGCGCCTCCGAGTTCTCGCAGATCGGCGGCAACATCGCCACCAACGCGGGCGGTCCGCACGCCTTCAAATACGGCGTCACCGGGGCCTGGGTGAGCGGGCTCGAAGCCGTGCTCGCCGACGGCCAGGTGATCACGCTCGGCGGCGCGATCCGCAAAGACGTCGCCGGATACGACCTGCGGAGTCTCCTGATCGGCTCGGAGGGAACGCTCGCGATCGTCACCGCCGCCTGGCTTCGGCTGATCCCCGCGCCGGAGGCGGCGCTGCCCGTGGTGGCCGTGTTCGCCGACACGGCAGCCGGCGTTGGGGCGATCGAGCGGGTGATCGGCAGCGGACTCGCCGTCGCGGCGCTCGAATACCTGGACGCGGCGACGGTCGCGCTGGCAGCGCACGGTTTCCCGTGGACACTGCCCAAAGGCGGTGGTTTCATGGTGATCGCCGATGCCGACGGGTCGGCGCCGGAGGCTGCGCGGCTCGCCGCCGAGGTGGCCGGAGTGCTTGGCGAAGGCGCCCGCGTGCTGTTGGCGCCGCGTGAACGTGCGGCTGTTGCCGCGCTCTGGCGATGGCGTGACGGGGTGTCGCTCGCGGTCAGCGCTGGGCTGGGAGGAAAGGTGAGCGAGGACCTCGTCGTCCCATTCGAGCGGCTCGGCGAAGCAGTCGAGGGGACGCTTGAGATCGGCGCGCGCCACGAGCTGCAGGCGTGCAGCTGGGGCCACGCCGGGGACGGCAACCTCCACGCCACGTTTCTGCTCGCCCCCGGTGACGGGGCGGCGCTGGCCCGGGCGCAGGCCGCGGGCGAAGAGCTGTTCGCACTTGCGATTGCGCTCGGCGGATCGATCAGCGGCGAGCACGGCCTCGGCTGGGTCAAGCGCGGCCAGCTCGCTCGCCAGTGGCAGCCGGCGGCGCTCGACCTGCACGACGCGGTGAAACGGATCTTCGACCCGCGCGGGATTCTCAACCCGGGCAAGAAGCTCAGCCGCAGCTGAAGCCGGTGCAACCGATTGCCGCGCGCGCTAGCGTGCGGTCGATGGCGACGCTCACGATCGACGGCGCGGAGTTGGTGGCGCACCTGTCGCCTGCCGAGAAGCTGGCGGCCTGTCGCGGCGATGCGCGCTTCCCGTTGTCGAGTGTGAGCGCGGTCGTCGTCGAGCCGAACGCGTGGAGCGCGCTGCGCGGCATTCGGGCGCCGGGGACCGGCATTCCGTATGTGATCGCCTATGGGACGCGCCGCTACCCCGGAGGCAGGGATCTCGCGCTCGTCCACGGGGGCAGGCGCCCGGGGCTGCGCGTCGACTTCGGCCCGGATGCCCCCTACGCGCGGTTGGTCGTGACGGTCGCTGACCCGCAGGCGAACGCGGACGCGATCCGCCGCGCCGTCGGCCAGCCGCTTGACACATAGCAACGCGATGTATAGATTTGCTGTGTATGAGAGCTGAGGCCCTGAAGGGTCACCTCGATGGCCTGATCCTGGCAACGCTCGCCGGCGGTCCGGCGCACGGCTACGCGATCGCCCAGACGCTGCGCACGCGCAGCGACGGGGCGTTCGACCTTCCCGAGGGCACGCTGTACCCGGCGTTGCATCGGCTCGAGCGCGCCGGCCTGATCTCTAGCGAATGGTCAACCGAAGCGGGGCGGCGGCGGCGCACCTACAGTCTGACGCGGTCCGGCGCCACAGCGCTGCGTGATCGGCGCAGCGAGTGGCAGCTGTTCGCAACCGCGGTCGAGGCGGTCCTGGCGTGAGCTGGCTGAGCGAGTTCGACGACGAGCTGACGGCGCGCGGCATCCGACCGGACGCGCGCGAGCGGCTGATCGCCGAGTTCGCGGACCACATCGCCTGCGAGCAGGGCGCCGCGACGCGGACCGAGCCGACGCGACTCGGCGTGGCGCGCGAGATCGCTAGCCAGTACGCGGACGAGTTGGCCACCGACGACGCCCGCCACGGCGCCTTTGCCGTTTTCGCGGCGCTGAGCCTGGCGGCCGTTGCGCTCGTCGCCTCGCAGGTGTCGCTCGGGCAGCTGAGCAGCTATCCCGGCTTCGACCGCGGTTTCAGCGTCGCGCTCTCGCTGCCGGCGATCCTCGCGATGCTGGTCGGCCCGCAGGTCGCACTCGTCGCCGGGACGCTGGCCGCAGGGCGAGCGCTGCGCCGCCGCCGCGAGGCTGTGCTCCCGGCCGCAGAGATCGCTCTCTTGCGTCGACGCGCGCAGGTCGGATTCGTGGCCGGCCTCCTCACGGCGGCCGGGCTGCTGCTCTACACGGTGAACTTCATCGGCGTCCTGCCGGCGTGGTGGCTTGCCCTCAGCGGCGTGCTCGGGGCGGGCGCGATGGCTGCTCTGGCGGTGGCGCGAAGGGCTCTCGCGCAAAGCTCTACGACCGTCGTAGCGGCCCCCGGGCCGGCCGGCGACGTGTTCGACGACGTGCCGCTGCTCCGGGCGCTGCGGGGGCGCCCGCTGGTGCTGTGCGTCGGCGGGGCGCTGGCGAGCGGTGTCGTTGTGACGATCGGCGAGTGGCACGCCGAGCACTCGTTCTCCGAGGGCCTGCAGCGCGGCATCTTCGAGGCGCTGGCGCTCAGCATCTGTTTCGTGCTGTTCGGCCGCGCCATCGGCGCGCGGCGCTGAGCCGTGTCGCGGGCGCAGTGGCGCTCCCTCACCGGCTACCGTTCGTCGCACATCCGCGCGAACGTGAGGAGCGACGATGACGTTGCCGGTCGAGGGCTACCAGCTGAAGGGCATCTCGTCGAAGGCCTACGAGCATCCCGCCGACCGCGCGGCGACGGCCTCGCTGCAGTCCATCCCCTACCTCGATCGTGTGGTGCGCAAGCTGATCGAGCTGGGTTACGAACGGGCGCTGCGCCAAGCGTTCCTCGGCTCGTCCGTGCGGCTCGGCGAGGATCAGCTGCCGAAGGTCTGGCGCTCGCACGCACGGGCCTACAAGACGCTTGACCTCGAACCGGTCCCGGACCTCTACCTGACCCAGTTCCCGGTCGCCAACGCGTCGACGATCGGCGCCGGGCGGCCGATCGTGGTGCTGCAGTCCGGGCTCGTCAAGCTGCTCGACGAGGAACAGCTGTACGCCGTCTTCGCACACGAGGCCGGGCACGTGCTTTCAGACCACGTGCTCTACGGCACGGCGTTGACGATCCTGACGAGCCTCAGCCGGCTGCCGGGCATCCCGCTGCCGCTGATGCCGCTGCGCGCCGCGCTGATGGAGTGGTACCGCTCGGCCGAGCTGAGCTGCGACCGCGCCGCGGCCCTCGTCACGCGCGATCCCCTCACCGTCTGCCGCGTGCTGATGGTGATCGCCGCCGGCGCCGAAGCCAAGCGCCTCGACCTCGACGTGTTCATGAAGCAGGGCCAGGAGTACCGCGAGAAGGGGAGCGGTCTCGAGCGGCTCTCGCGGCTGCTGCTCGATCTGAACGTGACCCATCCGATGCCGGTGCGTCGGATCCACGAGCTGATGGAATGGGTGGGCAGCGGCGAATACGACAGGATCGTGGCGGGCTCCTATGTGACCCGCGATGAGCCGGCGCGTCCGCGCGCCGAGGCGGGCGACGCGGTTACGCATTACGCCGAGCGCTTCAAGAACGTCTTTCGTGACGCCGGCGAGTCGATCAACGACGTCGGCAAGCAGCTGAGCGACTGGCTGCGCGGCAATGGCGATGACGGGGAGGACGAGGCGCAGTGAGGTGCGTGGAGCCCGTTCATGGACGCCGCCGGCCCGCTTCGTGCGCCGACGTCGCGGCGGCGCTGTCGGGATCGCCTTCGCGTGAGCTGAGGCTCACGGTCCGAGCACGAAGGCGAGGGGCGTCTGCGGCGGTCCGTTGTCTGGCGGGGCCGGAGGCACGACCGCCGGCGAGCCGGCATGCAGGTGGATCAAGCGGAAGCCGTGGTAGTCGATCTCGCCGACCGGACGAAACCGCGAACCCCAAAGCTGGCCGAGCGGGGGATTCGCGACCGGATGCAGCGCCCGCTCACCGGCACCGCGCTGCGGCTGCACCATCACCCACAGATCCGTCGTGCGCAGGGGGGCGGCGAGCTCCTTGCGATGCATGTACAGGGCTGCGACGGCAAGCTCGAGCCCCGGCTCCACCGCCACCGGCTCGCCCCGTGCCGGCGCCTGCAGACGGACGCTCGCCCCGCGCCAGTCGGTCGATCCCTGATAGTGCCAGTCGCCTTCCACCGCGATGACGGCGACGATGCAGATCGCGCTGTAGGCGACCAGCGGCACGCTGCGCAGGCGGGTCAGGCCGTAAGCGGCGAGTGGTGCCGCGCAGATCCAGACCCCAAGCAGGTTGCGCGCCAGCAGGTGGTCGTCGATGCCCGTGACCGCTGAGAGGATCGGAAGGCCCGCTCCGGCAAATGCGACCACGGCGATCACTCGGGTTCCGGGCTGTCGGCGTCTTTGCACCGCCGCGAACAGCGCGGCGACGGCCACGATCGCGATCCCGGCTCCCTCGAGCCATGCCGTGGGAACGTTGGTGCCCATCGCGAACTGGCGGACGATCCCCTCGAGCCGGCCCGTCAGCGACTCGGCGGCGATGTACGCAGTTCGTTCCGAGTCCCCGCTCTGGGCCAGGAACACCGACCACAGCGGGGACGTCGCGACGGCGACGGCGCTCAGGCAGAGCAGCAGTCGGGTTCGGGCCGCCGGCAGTCTGACGAACAGTACGGCGACCTCGCCGATCAGCAGGAAGGCGGCGAAATAATGCGTCCACAGGCACACAGCTGCCGCGAGGCCCCAGAGCAACCAGCGCTTTGGCGAGGGATCCTCCAGCAGCGCGCCCAATGCCCACACCGACAGTGTTCCGGCCAGCAGCAGCAGTGCGTACGAGCGTGCATAGATCGAGTAGGACACCAGCAGCGGGCTGACCGCGCAAAGCCACGCGACCACCAACGCGAGGCGCGTGCTCACGAAGTGGCGCATCGCAAGGAACGACGCGGGCACAGTCAACGATCCTGCCAACAGTGAAACCGTGCGCAGCGACGTCTCGGAGTGGCTGGCACTGAGCTTGACCCAAAGCCAGCTCAACACGTAGTAGAGCGGCGGCGTCGACTCGGTCGCCTTGACTGCATGCCAAACCGCGGCGAACGTCGACTGGGTCACGATCTGCGCGCTGAAGACCTCCTCGTAGCCGAGGCTCTGGTCGCCGACGAAGACCGCTCGCAGGACCGCGGCGAGCGCCGTGATCGCGCCGAGCGCCAGCCACGTCGCGGCGGTGGGCCTGGGCAAGCGGTTGGCCTGCCGGTCGCCAGAACCTCCTGGAGCGTGCTCACCAACGCCGATCACGGCCGTCTCCCTGGGTGCGTCCTCGCGTGGTCGCTATCCGCGGCCAGCAATGAGCTGCTCGCGCCCGGGGAGCCTATCGGTCTTAATCTGCATCACGCCAGAGGGAGGCGTGGCCTGGCGCTTGCTCGCCGGCTCACCTTGGCGGTCCGGGCGTTGCATAGGCGACGGCCGGAATCGAACCGGCGTAGACGGCTTTGCAGGCCGCTGCGTAGCCACTCCGCCACGTCGCCAACGCGCTCTAGCGTATCTCGACCGCGGGTCGAGGGGCGCTCGGTAGGGCGGCGGAGGACCGCCCGCCCGTGGCGGGCACCGGGTTCGATCGTTACGCTTATCGGCCCAGGGCGATTAGCTCAGCTGGGAGAGCGCCGCCTCGACAAGGCGGAGGTCACTGGTTCGAGCCCAGTATCGCCCATCGGAGTCCGCGCGCCAGGCGTGCGGTTCCTGTGCGTGGTGGCGACAAGGAAAGTCCCCCTGATGGAACCAAATCGAATCATCCCAGCTGTCCGGTGCGGCCGATGATGTCGGACGCCCACCGTTGGATGCCTCGGCCCGCAGGGCGGGCGGGCCTCGGCCGCAGCAGCGTGTTCGCGGCGTTGCTGGTGACTGTGGCCGCCGTCGCGGTCATCGGTATCCGGGCGACCGCCACTACTGGCGCTTCAGTCCGGCTGCCGCCTCCCAGTCCGGCTCCCGCCATTTCCCTTCCGCTCGGTTTTGCGCGGGTCGCGCGCTATTCGCAGCTGGTCAAGAACTTCCGCTTCACCGGCTCGACTCTGCCGGCCGGATGGTCGGCGGGCCGCGCCTCCAATCACGGCTTCGGGGCGACGCTTTTCCAGCGTGCACGGGTGAGCCTGACGGGTTCGTCGGTTGCGCTGAGCGCGACCGATCAGCCGACTGGTGGTTACCCCTACCAGTCGGGCTGGATCTCGACTGAGGGCAGTTTTTCGATGACCTATGGGCTGGTTGATTTTCGGGCGAAGATGCCGGCCGGTCAGGGTCTGTGGTCGGCGCTGTGGCTCGACCAGCCCGACCACAGCAACCCGTGGGGGGAGATCGACGTGCAGGAGATGCTGCTCGGCGACACCCATACCGTCTACGGCAGCCTGCATAACTGGGCCCCCGGCCCAGGGTGGGCGCAGCTGCAGAGCACCGTGATGGCCGCCGACGCGACGCAGGGCTTCCATGACTACCAGGTCGTCTGGCAGCCGGGGATGCTCACCTGGGCGATCGACGGTGTGGCCTATGCCCAGTACACCGCGGCGCAGGCCGCTGCCGCGGCTCAGCCGTGGCCGTTTGACGGCGGCACCGGGTTCTACCTGATCGCCGACCTCGCGGTCGCCGCAGCGTCGGAATGGGGCGGCGCACCCAATGCCTCGACCGTCTTTCCCGCAACGATGCAGGTCCAGTCGGTCCGGGTCTGGGAATAGCCGGCAGTCGTGCTCCGGTCACGGCGGCCTGTTCTTGCCGTCGGGCCTGATCGCGGTGACTTGAGCGGACCATCCGCCCGCGATGACGCGCCAGAAGGGCGTCAAATCGCTCGAGATGGGCCAGAAAGATGGCCCAAAGCGCCTTTCAAACGCCGCTATCATTGCCGCGATCTGGTTCCGAAGGGACCTCGGCACAGATCGGCTCTCAGGATGCACCCGGCTCGCGGCACCAAGACGGCAAACGAGACGGCGAACGCCACTTGGCGCGACGCCCCCCGCGCGGTGCTCGCGCGGCCGCGTCACGCCGCCCTGCTCCTGGGGGCTGTGGCTGCCGTCTGCACACTCGTCGTCTCCTCGGCGGTTTCGGCGCCCGCGCCGTCGCCGAGGACCGGCGGCGTGACGGCGCCGGAGCGCGAGATCCACGGCCTGCAGCTGAGCACGCTGATCGTCGGACAGCACCGAAGGCCCTCGCGGGATGCTGGTAAGGCGAGGATCGGCCTGTTCACCGCCAGCCCGTCGACGCTCCCGCCTTCCGGAGGGACCGTGCACCTTCTGGCCATCGTGACCAGCGCCACCACGTGCCGCTTCACATCCGCAGCGAGTCTGAAGCCGCTGCCGTCCACCGAGGACTGCGGATCGGGAAAGGCGACCGTGACGGTCAGGCTGCCAAAGAACACCGAGTCCTCGAAACGGACCTACCGGTTCGCCGTCGCCGCCAACGGCGTGGCGGGCCACACGAAGGCGGCCTCCGTGACGGTCGTCGAGGCAGCGTCGCGCACCTCTGGCGGGGGCCTGCTGATCACAACAGAGCCGGTCAGCGCCAGTGCCATCTCCGGATCGACCGTGAGGTTCACCGCCGCAGCCGCTAGCGGCAACTCCGCCGCCGTCCAGTGGCAGCTGTCGAGCAACGGCGGGCGCACCTGGCTGGACATCGTCGGCGCGACATCGTCGCTCCTTTCGCTCACGGTGAGCACGGCGGAGACTGGCGACGAGCTACGCGCGGTCTTCACCTACCGGGGACGGATCGCAACGACGCGGGCAGCGACCCTGACCGTTACCGCCAGCCCGGGTCCGTCGGACACGCAGGCACAGCCGCCGCCAGCCACGTCGGCGCCTGTGATCACGCAGCAACCGCAGAGTCACGCCGTGACGGCCGGCTCGTCGCTGACGTTCACGGCTGCGGCGTCGGGTACTCCGGCGCCGAACGTGCAGTGGGAGGTATCGAAAGACGGCGGCGCGAGCTGGTCAGCCGTCCCCGAGGCCTCCTCGACGAGCTACGAGCTCACGGCGAGCGAGGGCCAGAACGGCTGGGAGTACGAGGCCGTGTTCACCAACTCGGTCAGCTCGGCGACGACGGAAGCTGCCACTCTGGTCGTTTCGGCGACCACGGTCGTGGCACCGACGATCACACTCGCACCTGCAAACGCGACAGTGCAGGCAGGCTCCGGCGTGTCGTTTACCGCCATCGCCTCGGGCAACCCGGCGCCGAGTGTGCAGTGGCAGGTCTCGGTTGACGGTGGCAGCAGCTGGGCCGATATCGCCGGGGCGACCAGCCAGAGTTACACCTTTACCGTGACGGGCGGCGAGAACGGCCAGCAGTACCGTGCCGTCTTCTCGAACTGGGTCGGCACCCCGGTTGCGACCGCTGCGGCGACCCTGACCGTCACGGCGGTGGACGCGGCGCCGTCCATCACCTCGCAGCCGTCGGCTCAGGCGGTGGTGTCAGGATCGAGTGTGACGTTCTCGGCGAGCGCGTCGGGTACCCCGACGCCGACCGTACAGTGGCAGGTCTCGACCGACGGCGGCGCCAGTTGGGGCAACGTCAGCGGCGGAACCGCGACGGCCCTCACCTTCGTCGCGACGGCGGACGAGACTGGCTACCGCTACCAGGCGGTGTTCACGAACCCGTCGGGCTCCGCGACGACCAGTCCGGCGACGCTGACGGTGGGAGCCGACCAACCGAGCCCGAACTGGTCGGGGTACGTCGCGACCGCAAACGCCCCCTTCAGCGAGGTGACGGGCAGCTGGACCGTTCCCGTCGCGAGCTGCGCCTCGCAGGCCACGACCTACTCGTCTCAATGGGTCGGCATCGATGGTGACGGTGACAGCAGCGTCGAGCAGGACGGCACAGACTCGGACTGCTCCGACGGGGCCCCCGCGTACTACGCGTGGTGGGAGATGTACCCGG
>CAAGKR010292320.1_pt1 | contig 11417 bp, 11 predicted proteins | sample 2556971 | NCBI WGS metagenome assembly CAAGKR01 (sample SAMEA5207829, study PRJEB30636) | soil metagenome | biome: forest; feature: boreal; material: soil | place: USA | collected 2011-09 | depth 1 m
GCCCCTTCCGCGCCACGGATCCGCGGGAGGGGCGCAGCCCTTTCCGCGAAGGCGTTAGCCGCATGGCAACCAATCCAAGCTCCAATCGACCTCGTTCCTCGGCGCTCTTCGAGCGCGCGAGCGCACTGTTTCCTGGCGGCGTCAATTCGCCGGTTCGCGCGTTCAAGTCGGTGGGCGGAACGCCCGTGTTCATCGACCACGGCGTCGGACCGTTCATCTTCGATGTGGACGGCAACCGCTACGTAGACTTCGTCGGATCGTGGGGTCCGCTCATCCTCGGCCACGCCGATCCGGACGTGGTGGCCGCCATCATTCGCGCCGCATCCTTGGGCACCACCTTCGGCGCGCCGACCGCCCGCGAGGTCGAGCTCGGCGAGCTGGTGCGGTTCATGATGCCGGCGCTGGAAAAAATGCGATTCGTCTCCTCGGGGACGGAGGCGACCATGTCCGCGCTGCGCGCCGCGCGCGGCTTCACGGGCCGCCACCGGATCATCAAGGTCGACGGGGGCTACCACGGCCACTCCGACGCGCTCTTGGCGAAGGCCGGTTCCGGCGTCGTGACGCTGGGCCTCCCGGGATCGAGCGGCGTCACGCCCGCGGCCGTCGCCGACACGCTGGTCGTGCCCTACAACGATCTCGACGCCATGCGGGTCGCGTTCGAGGAGCACCGCGATGAGATCGCCGCGCTGATCGTCGAACCGATTCCGGCGAACATGGGGGTTGTGCTCCCGCGCCCAGCCTACCTGCCGCTCCTGCGCAATCTCTGCGACGAGCACGGCACGCTGCTGATCTTCGACGAGGTGATCACCGGCTTCCGCGTCGCGCGCGGCGGCGCCCAGCAGATCTTCGGCGTGCGCCCGGATCTGACCTGCCTCGGCAAGGTGGTCGGCGGCGGCATGCCGCTCGCCATCTACGGCGGCCGCGCCGACGTGATGGACGTGGTCGCGCCCGCGGGCCCAGTCTATCAAGCCGGGACGCTGTCCGGCAATCCAGTGGCTGTGGCGGCCGGCCTAGCGACGCTCAAGCGGCTGGACGAGCACGCGTTCGTGGCGCTGGAAGGGATCAGTCGGGTGCTGGAGGACGATCTCGGCCGCGCCATCCGGCGCTCCAACGTCACGGCGCGCGTGCAGCGGGTCGGCTCGGCGTTCACGCTCTTCTTCGCGCCCGAGGAGGTCGTCGATCTGGCGAGCGCGAAGAAATCGAACACCGATCTCTACGCCAAGTTCTTTCACGGCATGCTGGAGCGCGGCTTCATGCTTCCACCGGCGCAATTCGAAGCCGCCTTCGTCTCCCTCGCGCACACGCTGGAAGAGGTGAACGCTTTCACCGACGCCGCCCGCGAGGTGCTGGGGAGCCTGAGGACGAGTTCGGCACCCTGAGACCGATCGGGCTTGATCTCGGGGGCGCCCACGTGCTAACCGCAACCCCGCCCCATCGACCCGGAAGCGAAAAAAATGTGGCGGATTGCCGGCACCACCGGCGCCGTCGGAATCGAGATCGCCGCCGCGATCTGCATCGGTTATCTCGGCGGACGTTACCTGGACCACAAATTCGGAATTCAGCCTTGGCTCACGACCATCGGACTCTTCGCGGGAATCGGCGCTGCCGTCAAAGCGCTCGTCCGTGTGAGCCAAGACTACAAGCGGGACCAAGGGCAAGCGGACGCTCGGGAGCACGGCGATGATTCCGACCCTGGCGCGCATTGAGCGCGTGAACCTGATCCTGGCCGTCGCGCTCACCTGCGTCGCCGGCCTTCACTGGGGATCGGCCGGCACTCTGGGCGCCGGCGCCGGCGCCCTCATCGCCTGCGCCGACTTCTTCGTCCTCGGCCGGGTGGGCGCGCGTGCCGTCGCGCAGGTGCGTGAGGGCGGATCTCCCTGGGGCCTCGGCTTCGCGCTGATCGCTAAAATGACCGCGCTTTTCGTGGTGGTATTCGTCGCCATCCGGGTGATCCGGCTCTCTGTTATCCCGTTCGCCCTCGGCTTCTCCGTGTTCGTGGTATCGATCTTGCTGGTGGGCCTTTCGATCGGGATCGGGCGGGGCGAGGCTGGCGCCTGATGGAATCGCACGCGACCTGGTTCAATTTCTTGCCGGGGTACGGCGCCCTGCACGAGACAATGCACGCGCTGCTGGGCCGCGTCTGGACCTGGCAGATGTTCCAGACCACGCATTTCCAGCTCGACCATGTGATGGGCGCGCTGCTGGTTCTTGCCTTTTTACTGTTCGGCGCGTCCCGCTACGCAGCCGCCGTCGGCGGCGCGAGCGACGCCGGGCTGGTCCCGCCGCCAAAATTCGGTCTGCGCAACCTCTTCGAGATGCTGGCGGACACGATCTTCAATCTCATGGCCAGCGTCATGGGTGAAAAGGAAGCGCGCCGTTACGTGCCGCTCATCGGCACCCTGTTCTTCTTCATCCTGTTTTCGAACCTGCTGGCGCTCATTCCCGGCTTCCTGCCACCAACCGACACGCTCAAGACCAACCTCGCGCTCTCAGCGCTGGTATTTCTCCTCACCCACGTCTTCGGCGTCCGGGAGCACGGGATCAAGTACTTCAAGCACTTCCTCGGCCCCTGGCTGCCACTGGCGCCGCTCATGCTCCCCATCGAGCTTATCAGCCACATCGCGCGTCCGGTGTCGCTGGCGATGCGTCTGCTCGGCAACATCGCCGCCGACCACGCCGTCGTGCTGGCCTTCTTCGCCATCATCCCCTTCCTGGTTCCGGTGCCGTTCCTGCTGATGGGGGTGTTCGTGTCCGTCGTCCAGGCGGTCGTGTTCGCCCTTCTCTCCACCGTTTACATCGGGCAAGCGGTTGCCCACGAAGAGCATTAGAGAAGAGCATTAGAACAGCACTGGTCCTCGGATCGATTTGCCGCTAAGGTCCCCAAAAAAAACACAATCAGCAGGAGTCCGATCACATGCGCCGCATCTCCAAGTCGTTCGCTTCCCTCGTCGCTTTCTGCGCCGCCGCCGTCGTCGTTCTCGTCGCAAGCCCGGCCTTCGCCCAGGGCATCGACGCCGCCCGCGCGGATCGCGACAAGTGGCTGGGCCTTGCCGCGGCGTTGGCCATCGGCCTGTCCGCCCTCGGCGGCGCGCTCGGTCAGGGTCGCGCCGCGGGATCCGCGCTCGAAGGGATCGCGCGCAACCCGCAGGCCTCGGGCAAGATCTTCGTCCCGATGATCGTCGGTCTGGCGCTCATCGAGTCGCTGGTGATTTACGGCCTGCTCATCGCCTTCCAGCTGTTCGGCAAAATTGGCTGACGCCTGCGCGGAAGGGGCTCCGCATCTCCCGCGGGCGTCTACGCGTCCAGTGATGCAGTAAGCTCCGCGGTCCCATGGCTATTTCTTGCGGTATCGTCGGGCTTCCGAACGTTGGCAAGTCGACGCTCTTCAACGCCCTGTCGGCGGCGGGCGCGGCGGTCGCCAACTATCCGTTCTGCACGATCGAGCCCAACGTCGGCGTGGTGCCCGTCCCCGATCCGCGGCTGGACGCGCTGGTGGAGCTCTACCACCCGAAGTCGGTGGTGGCGGCGACGGTGAACTTCGTCGACATCGCGGGGCTGGTCCGCGGCGCATCCAAGGGCGAAGGGCTCGGAAATCAGTTTCTGGCCAACATCCGCGAGACCGACGCGATCGCGCACGTGGTGCGCTGCTTCGAGGACGACAACGTCATTCACGTCGAGGGGCGGGTCGATCCAGTCGCCGACGTCGGCACCATCGACACCGAGCTCTGCCTCAAGGATCTGGAGACGGTCGACAAGCGGATCGATCGCGCCAAGAAAGCGCTCAAGGGACCGGTCACCCCGGCGAACAAGGACGAGAAACAGGTCTTGGAGCTGTGCGAGCGCCTGCGCGCCGGCCTCGACGTCGGCAAGCCAGCGCGCGCGCAAGGCTTCTCGGTCGAGGAGCAGTCGCTGCTGCGGGACATGGGCCTGCTGACGCTGAAGAAAGTCTTCTACGTCGCCAACATCGCCGAGAAACAGCTGGGCGCGGCCGCTGCGACCGACCCGCACGTCGGCGCCCTGCACGCGCACGCCGAGGCGGAGGGCGCGCCCGTGGTCGTGATCTGCGCGGCCGCGGAAGCCGAGATCGCGGCGCTCGACGCCGCCGACCGGCCCGCGTTCCTCGAGAGCCTCGGACTGAAAGAGCCGGGCCTCCACGCCGTCGCGCACACCGCCTACAAGATCCTCGACCTCATCACGTTCCTGACCGCCGGCCCCGACGAGTGCCGTGCCTGGACCGTCAAGCGCGGCGCCAAGGCGCCGCAAGCCGCCGGCGTCATCCACACCGACTTCGAACGCGGCTTCATCAAGGCCGAGGTGATTTGGTGGGAGGATCTCATCAAGTACGGCTCCGAGGGCGCCTGCCGCACCAACGCCAAGCTACAGCTCGAAGGCAAAGAGTACGTCGTCAAGGACGGCGACGTGATTCACTTCAAGTTCAACGTCTAGCTGGCATCGGCGAACCTCTAGCGCCCCAGCATGAGGTCGATGCCCGCGAGCACCAGCGCGACCTGTCCCCGCGGGAGACGTCCTGCCTTCTCGGTCAGAACGTCCCGATCGATGGCGACAAGCTGAGAGACGTTGGCCACCGAGTCCTTGGGAAGTCCGGTCGTCGTTGCGTGCAGGAGGACGTTGCCGGGCGCCTCGGCCCACTTGAGATTGCTCGTGAGCGGCACGCAAACGGCCGTCGCCAGCCGACTGCGATTGAAGGCGTCGCCCTGGACCACAACCACTGGACGACGAAACCCGGGCCCGGATCCGGTCGGAGCGGGAAGGTCCGCCCAACAGACGTCGCCTTGACCGACTACCACTCGACTCCAGCCAATGTCTTGCTCGAGACGGCAGATAGAAACCGATCAGGTTTGGTGTCGAGCTCTTCGGAGAGGCGATTCATCGCTTCCGTAATCAAATCGGCGTCTTGAGATCCGCGCGAGCTCCTCGGCAGTCCCGAGCGACCCAGGAACTCCTTCGCCGCCGCATACAGAACCGTCTCGGTCGACGTTTCTGCGAGACCGTGACGCCTGAGTAGATCCCCCACCCCATCATGGGCAGACTCCACCGGAATCGAACCAAAGTCCTTCACCACGACGCCGAGCTTTTCGAAGTCTAGAAGATAGCCTTCGGCCCTTTGGGTGGATCTGACCCTGATCCCCCTATCGGTGAACTCGACGATGGTAAAGAATCCCTTTCTGCGCGCGAAAGGGATCACGTCGCCGAGCCTGAACGCGCTCCGAAACGCCTCGCGGGCCAAGAGAGCCAAGGCACGAGTGTCTTGCATGAATGGAAGTCTAGCCTGCCGGCGCAGCCACTACAAGGGTAGCTCAGTAAAATGCAGTATAGAAAAGGACCCAAGGCCCGCTTGCAATGAACGCCTCGTTTTGACGAATCGGCTGCTCTAAAACTTCGAAGTCACGGCCATGAAGGTCATCTTGTCGTTGGTCTCGCGCAGGCGCGACGAGAGCGTGCGGATGAACGACCACAGGAGATCGTAGGCGAGGTCGCGGTCGACGAACAGGAGGTCTTCCATGTCCTCCTTGCGGATCACGAACAGCTTGCAGGCCTCGTGGGCGCGCGCGTCGGCGCTGCGCGGGAAGTCGTCGATGAGCGCCATCTCGCCGAAGTGCGTGCCGGCGCGCAGCACCGCCAGCGCCTCTTCGCCCATCCCGGGGACCTGGCGACCGATGCGAACCGCGCCCGACAGGATGAGGTACATCTTGTCCCCCTGGTCCCCTTCCTTGAAGATCACGCCGCCCGATTGGTAATCCTCTTCCATCCCGAGGTTGGCGATGCGGCGGAGGTAGCTCGGCTGCAGCGCCGAGAAGAGGCTGATCTTCGAGAGCAGCTCGACGGCCTTCTCGGGCGGGATGCTCGAACGCGACGGCGTGGCGTTCGGTTCCCGGCTCGATTCGATGGCGGAGACGCTGACTCCCGAGGCCTCGGTCAGCTCGAATTCCGGCTCGGCCTCGGTCTCGGACGCCGCGCTCGGCGCAGCCGGCTCGTTGCTCATCCCGCGGATTATGCCAGGAACCCGCCTATCCGAGGAACCGTTCCGCGTCGATCGCGGCCATGCAGCCGGTGCCGGCGGCGGTGATCGCCTGGCGGTAGACGTGATCGGCGACGTCGCCGCACGCGAACACCCCCCGGATCCGCGTCGCGGCCGACCCGGGCTTGACCTTGAGGTAGCCCGCGTCGTCCATGTCGAGCAGGCCCTTGAAGAGCTTCGAGTTCGGCTCGTGGCCAATGGCGACGAAGACGCCGCCCGCGGCGAGCTCGCGGACTGAGCTGTCGCGCGTGTCGCGCAGGCGCACGCCCGTGACGCCGGGCTTCGGCAGCTCGCCCAGGATCTCCTCAATGACGGCGCTCGTGATGAGCTCGATCCGCGGGTTGCGCGTGGCCCGATCGAGCATGATCTTCGAGGCGCGGAAGATCTCGCGGCGGTGGACGATGGTGACCTTGGGCGAAAACCGCGTCAGAAAGTTCGCCTCTTCCATCGCGGTGTCGCCGCCGCCGACGACCACCAGCTCGCGCCCTTTGAAGAGGGCGCCGTCGCAGGTGGCGCAAGCGGAGACGCCATAGTTCACGAATTTCTGCTCCGACGGAATTCCCAGCCACTTGGCCGAGGCGCCCGTGGCGATGATCAGCGTCTCGGCGCGGAGCTCGCCTTCGGTCGAGGTGATTCGAAACGGGCGGTCCGACAGATCGACCGCGGTCACGTCGCCGGTCACGACGCGCGTGCCGAAGCGCTCGGCCTGCGCCTTGAACAGCTCCATCAGCTCCGGCCCCTGAACCCCTTTGGGGAAGCCGGGATAGTTCTCGACCTCGGTGGTGATCATGAGCTGGCCGCCGGGAAGCGTGACCGGCTCGATGGCGGCGCCGCCGCCCTCAAACAGAACCGGCTCCAGATTCGCGCGCGCCGCGTAGATCGCCGCCGTGTAGCCGGCGGGGCCTGAGCCGACGATCGCGACCTTGGTTCTTTCGGGAAGGGGTGTGGGCATGAAGAGATGGATTCTTTATTGAGATGCCGGGTCCCTGGCAATCGGTTTCACTCCGGTGGCGGCCGCGCAGGGGTGGGTAAGGCGCTTCACTCTACCGTGACGCTCTTGGCGAGGTTGCGCGGCTGGTCGACGTCGTTTCCCTTGGCCACCGCGATGGCGTAGCTCATGAGCTGCAGGGGTAACACGGTCAAGAACGGCTGCAGAGCCGCCGGGGCGTCGGGAATGCTGAGCACCCGATCGCAGAGCCCCCCCAGCTGTTCGTCGCCTATTGTGCCGATGCCGATGATGTGGCCGTTGCGCGCGCGGACCTCCGCCAGGTTGGAGAGCACCTTGTCGTAGCCAGGTCCTTGCGGCGCGAGCACCACCACCGGCACGCCGTCGTCGATGAGTGCGATGGGCCCATGTTTCATCTCGCCCGCGGCGTAGCCCTCGGCGTGGATGTACGAGATCTCCTTGAGCTTGAGTGCCCCTTCGAGCGCGATCGGGTAGTTGGTCCCGCGTCCGATGAAGAGAAAGTCGCGCGCATACCGGTACTCACGCGCGAGCTGCTTGAGATCGCCCAGCCCCCCCAGCGCTTCGGTCATCTTGGCCGGCGTGAGCGCCAGCTCGCCCACCAGCTTGGCGGCCGCGTCGGGAGCAAGCTTGCCCGTCCGCCGGCCGAGATGGATGGCGATCAGCGCCAGCGCCGCGAGCTGCGCCGTGAAGCACTTGGTCGAAGCGACGCCGATCTCCGGCCCGGCGTGCGTGTAGAGCACGCTGTTCGAAGCGCGCGGGATCGCCGAATCGACGACGTTCGAAATCGCCAGCACGCGGGCGCCGCGGGCGCGCGCCTCTTTCACCGCCGCGAGCGTGTCGGCCGTCTCGCCGCTCTGCGAAATGGCGACCACCAGATCCTCTGGCCCGACCACCGGATCCCGATAACGAAACTCGCTGGCCAGATCGACCTCGCACGGGATGCGGGCCGCGCCTTCGATCAGGAACTTGCCGACCAGACCCGCGTGGTAGGAGGTGCCGCAGGCGAGCAGCAACACGCGCCGCAAGTCGCGCGGATCGATCTCGAACCCTTCCAGATCGGCATCGTGCGCTTCGAGGAGCAGCCGGCCCCGCAGCGTGTCGGTTATCGCGCGCGGCTGCTCGAAGATCTCCTTGAGCATGAAGTGGGGGTAACCGCCCTTCTCCGCCTGCGCCGCGTCCCAGGTGATGGTGCGCGCGGGCCGGTCAATCGCGTTCCCCGCGAGGTCGCTGAACGCCGCGCCGTCCGCGGTCACCACGACGACGTCCCCTTCTTCGAGAAAGATGACCTCCCGTGTGTGCTCGAGGATGGCCGGCACATCTGAAGCGAGGAAGGTCTCCCCCTTGCCCAGCCCCACGACCAGGGGCGACGCATTCTTCGCGGCCACGATCTGGCCCGGGTGCTTTTCGGAGATCGCCACCAGCGCGTAGGCGCCGTGCACCTGGCGGAGCGCCACCCGCAGCGCTTCAACGAGCGACGGCGCGCCGCCGAGCAGGGCCTCGTCGATCAGGTGGGCGACGATCTCGGTGTCGGTCTCGGAGGCAAACTTCCTGCCGGACTCCTCGAGCCGCGCGCGCAACGGGAGGTAGTTCTCGATGATGCCGTTGTGAATCACCGAAACGCTGCCGGCCTTGTGCGGGTGCGCGTTCGCCTCGCTCGGCCGGCCGTGCGTCGCCCAGCGCGTGTGCCCGATGCCGAGCGTCCCCTCCGGTGGCTCGCGCGCGATCAGCGCTTCGAGACCGCCGAGCTTGCCCTGGCAGCGCAAAACCTGGGTGCCGCGCGCGCCGACGACCGCCACGCCCGCCGAATCGTAGCCGCGGTATTCGAGGCGCCTCAGTCCCCCGATGAGGATCGGCGTCGCCTGCCGACGGCCCACGTACCCAACGATGCCGCACATCAGACCAGAGCATAGCTATAAGGATAGGCCGCCGTCGATACACGTTCGTGAACGGTTCGTGAACCGCTTCGGGGGACCTTGCATCGCAATTGCGCGCGGAGACGCACACGCATAGCATCGCCGCCTTCATGCGCCTCCCTTCCTTGGACGCCTGGAGCGAGCGGCAGGTCCGCATCGCGGTCGTCCTCTTCGGCCTCGTCCTTTACATTCCGTTCGCCGGCTCGTACGGCCTTTACGACCCCTGGGAGACGCACTACGCGGAGGTCGCGCGGCAGATGACCGAGCGAGGCGACTACATCAGCCTCTGGTGGCCGGGCGCGCCGATCGACGCCGACCACTTCTGGTCGAAGCCGGTGCTTTCGTTCTGGATCATGAGCCTTTCGATGCGCCTCTTCGGCCTGGCGCACGCCGCGCCAGGAACGATGGCGCTCTCCCAACGCCCGGAATGGGCGGTGCGGCTCCCGTTCTGTTTGCTCGGCGTGCTCGGGATGTACGGAATCTACCTGTGCGTGTCGCGTTTCGTGAGCCGACGCGCCGGCGTTCTGGCCGCGGTGGTAACCGCCACCTCGCCGCTTTACAGCCTGGTAGCGCGACAGGCGATGACCGACATGGCGTTCGTCGGGCCGATGACGATGGCCCTGGCGCTCGGAGCACTGGCGCTGTTCGACGACGAAGATGTGCCGTTGCGGCGCCGCGAAGCTCGCGTCGGCCGGCTGAAGATGGACTGGCCGGACCACCCGCTCTTTTACGGGGCGATCGGCCTCTTTGCCGTGGTCTCCCTACCGCAACTGGTGATCAACGTCGTTCAGCTTCGCTGGACGTTCAACCTCGGGCACCACCTTTTCTCGCTTCCGGGCGTGGTGGTGATGCTGCCGTACATCGCCGGTTTCCTCGCGTTCTTCCCGCTCATGGCGCGCCTGCGCACCAAGGCGCCGCTCTACCTAAACATCGCCGCCACGCTGTGCGGGCTCGCCACGCTGGCAAAGGGAATCGCGGGGCTCGGGTTGCCGGTCATCGTCTTCCTCGCGTACCTCGGATTCACGTGGAGCTGGAAACGGCTGGCCCGCGCGCAGCTCGGGTTCGGCATCCTGCTCGCGCTGCTCGCCTGCGCGGTCGTCGCGGTCCCCTGGCACCACGCGATGCTGGTCCGCCACGGCAAGCCGTTCTGGGACGAGCTCTACGGAGAGAACCACTGGCGGCGTCTGGTCGTCGGCCGCCACGGCGATCGGGGCACGTTCGAATACTTTCTCCGCGAGCTCGGCTACGCGGTCCTGCCCTGGATTGCGCTGGCGCCCGCGGCGCTCACGGCCATCGTCATGCGCCGGACCGACGAGAACCCCCGTCGGCAGGGAATGCTCTGGTTCGGCGCGATCTGGTTCGTCTCGGCCTACGGCCTGGTCTCGTTGTCGGTCACCAAGTTTCACCACTACATCCTGCCGTCCCTCCCGGGCCTGGCCATTGTGGTGGGTTGTTTCCTCGACGATCTTCTCAAGCGGCGAGACGGGCGCGCCGCGGGCGCCGCGGCGGTCGTCGGCATCCCGTTGCTCGCGCTGGTCACGGTCGACCTCGCCGCCGTCCCCAAGGACGCGCAGCTCTTCATCTGGCTGTTCTCGTACGACTACATCAATACACCGCAGGGACGCCCGTGGCCGCCGGGGCTCGATTTTCGCCCCGCGCTCATCGCCTTCGCGGCCCTGTTCGCGGTGGCGACCGCCGCGCTCGCCTGGCGGCGCGTGCAGCGCCTCGCGGCCCTTGGGTTGTGCGTGGCCGCGGTGGCGTTCACGTTCTTCTTGCTCGACGGTTACCTCCTACGGGTGACGCCGTACTGGACCCAGAAGGGGCTCATCGCCAACTACTACCGAATGCGCCGTTCGCCCGACGAGCACCTGCTGGTCTGGCAAATGTACTGGCGAGGCGAGAACTTCTACACCGAGAACGAGGTCTACGAGGGACCGACCGACGATCGGACGATCTTCCTCGGCGATCGCAACGCGGAAAACCTCAAGGCTTGGATGGGGCGCCACCGCGGGCGTCGGGCCTTTTTCCTCATCGAGCGCTCGCGAATGAGCCAGCTCGAGGGGATGGTGCCGCCGGAGGCTCGCAAGAGCCTCAAAACGGTCGACGAGAGCAACATGAAGTTCTGCCTCGCGGTGATCGATTTGTAATAATCTTCGACGAAGTCTCGATGGCGTATTGACATCGCTGCAACAAGACCTAAACATGCCCAAGGTTCCGGTCTATTTTTGGGAGGATCGTCGTGGTAAAGAATCGTTTCGCGTTTGCGCTCCCCGTAGCGCTGTTTGGGGTGGCCCTTCTGGCGGGCGTGGGCTGCGGCAGCAGCACCGGCACGACTGACGCCGGCGGCGGGAGCGGAGGCAAAGGCGGAAACACGGCCGGCACCACGGGCGGTGGCACCGGCGGAAGCGCCGCGGGCACCGGCGGAAGCGCCGCAGGCGCCGGCGGTGGCACCGGCGGAAGCGTGGCCGGTACCGGCGGAAGCGCCGCGGGCACCAGC
>CAAGKR010297741.1_pt1 | contig 11417 bp, 3 predicted proteins | sample 2556971 | NCBI WGS metagenome assembly CAAGKR01 (sample SAMEA5207829, study PRJEB30636) | soil metagenome | biome: forest; feature: boreal; material: soil | place: USA | collected 2011-09 | depth 1 m
GACGTGCTGGGCGGTGCGTTTCGGAAATGTGGTGGGAAGCCGTGGCAGCGTGGTGCCGCTGTTTGAGAAGCAGATCCAACACGGCGGGCCAGTAACGATCACCCATCCCGAGATGACGCGCTACATGATGACCATCCGAGAAGCGGTGGCATTGATCGTCTCTTCGCTGATGATCGCGAAGCCGGGCCATCTGTACATGCTCGATATGGGCAAACCGATCAACATCGCCAGCCTTGCCCAGGACCTGATCAGGTCGCGAGGCCTGCGGCCGGGCGAAGACATAAAGCTTGTCTATACCGGGCTGCGGCCCGGCGAACGCTTGACAGAAGAGCTCTTGGCGGCTGACGAGGGGGTCCGGCCCACCGTCAATCCCGCGATCATGGAGGTTGTTTCGCCTGCGAGCGTCAACCAGCAGGACCTCGACTGGGCGATCGAGCGTTTGACTCAATTGGCCCGCGACGGCCGCGCCGATGACCTCGAAAAGGCGCTCAAGAACGCGGTGCGAGATACCGGGCGCCGCCGCCCGGAGGAAGAACCGTCTCCCAAGCGCACCAAACACTCTGAGGCGTCACCCAGCGACGGCGTCTGACACCCTCCACACACCGGACTCGGTCTAGTGCGGTGCACCGGAAGTTCGTGCACAAAAACGAGTGATGTTGGCGAGGATTTCGTCAGCGGTCTTGACCCACACGAATGGTGAAGGATTCTCGTTGTGGGTCGCCAGGTAGAGGCGAATGGCGTCTTCAAGATGTCGAGTGCTGCGGTGGGTTCCGCGCTTGATTTGCTTTTCGGTGAGCGCAGCGAACCAGCGCTCCACCTGGTTGATCCAGGACGAGTAGGGGGGCGTGAAGTGGACCTGGAAGCGCTACTCAAACCGACGGCGGCACGTTCCTTACATCGCCGAGCAGCGTTGGCGAGGGTTCGGCGTCGCCGAGCGAGACCGGTTCGCTGTTCGCCATCAGCTGCCCAGGCGCCGGTTTGGGGTTCTGCCAGGCCCAGCTCCAGGCCGGCGCCACGCTCGGTGTTGCGGTTTTAGCCTTCGGAAGCCGGGTCTGAGATGCCTGCCGCAGGGAGGGCGGCGTTGGGCCAGTGGACGTGGCCGGTTTGGGCGGGTTCGGAGGCGCGGCCGAGCCTTCCACGACCGGACTCTGGACGACCACCAATATCAGCAGGCACACCGCAAAAGCGCCGGCCCGCGCCCATCTCCTTCCGAGACGACCGATAGTGAGGGCGAACGGGGCCCGAAGTCAGCCCAGGAACGTGGGCGGTTTAGGTCAGGGTGTGGGCCGCTGAGCCGATCGTCTCGTAGAAGCTGGTGTCGGCGCCCTGGTTGTTGACCCAGACATGTAGTAGGTAGGTCCCCTTGGCGAGGCCGGCCGTTGGCGTCCAGGTCCACGTGTTAGTGGTCGAGAAGGGCTGCCCCTCGTGCCAGCTCATGTCCGGGTACTGAAGCCAGAACTCGTAGATCGGCGTAGTACAGCCCGTCGTCGCCGTCACCGTGAACGTGACCGGGGTACCGGTCGAGCTCGTGGTCGACGACTGGGTCACTGTCGTCGGCATCGTGCAGCCGGTCAGGGTCACGGTCGCTGAGCCGATTGCTTCGTGCGTCGCGAGCGAGGCCCCGTTCTGGTTGGTCCAGGCGTGGATGGTGTAGAGGCCCGGCTTCAAAGCCGGATTGCTTGTATCCCAGCCCCAGGCCGACGGACCCCAGGTTCGGCCCAGGTGCCAGCTCGTGTCCGGGTACTGGACGTAGTACTCGAACACCGGGTTGGGACAGCCGGCGCTGCCTGCGCCGGTCATGTTGACGATCGTCCCCGCCGGCGCCGACGCCGGCGCTGTCACCGTCGCGGTGACACAGCCGGTCAGCGTCACGGTGGCGGAACCGATCGAGTCGTGACCGCTTCCAGACGCGCTGGCCCACAGGTGGAGCACATAGTTCCCCGGGACTAGCCCGCTCGTGTTCCAGTTGATCGTCGTGGAAGTGCCAAAGGCACTGGCCAGGTGCCAGGTCAGATCCGGGTACTGGGCGTAAAGCGCGTATTCAGCGACTTGGCATCCAGTCGAGCTCGCCGTGAATAGGACCGTCGAGCCCGCGGGCTGACTGGTGCTGCTCGGCGCCAGAGCGGCGTTAAGGCACGGCGGCGGTGCCTGTAGAACGAAGGTGGGACCACCGTTGGCCTCGAAGGTGCTGAAGTCGGAGTTGGCCTGGTTGGCCCAGACGTGAATCGTGTACGTACCGATCGCCAGGCCCGCCGTATGCCACGTCCAGGTGGTCATCATGTTCCACGGCTGCACGAGTGTCCATTTCCCGCTTGGATCGAGCAGCCAGAACTCGTAGACGGGGTTCTGACAGCCGGCGGGTGGGCCGGACGACGCGGTGAACACAACTGTCGTGCCCACTGTCTGCGGCGACGCCTTGTCCGGGCTCGCGGACGCCGTCGTGCACCCGATCAGCGTTACCGGGGTCGAGGCCGTCGCCTCAGGGTTCGTTGTGGGATCGCCGATGTCGTTGGCCCAAACCTGGACGGTATAAGTCCCGGGCGCGAGCCCGCCAGTGTTCCAGCCGAACGTGGTGGACGTGCCCCATGCCAGCCCCAGGTGGCGGGTTCCGTTCGGGTACAAGACGAAGAACTCGAACTGGGGGTTCGTGCAGCCGGTCGAGCCGGCCGTCAATGTCACGACAGTTCCGACCAGCGGATTCGAGCCCGGTCCCGTCAGCGACGCTCCGATACATATGTTGATATCGGCGGTTGCCACGCCGACGGCTTCAGGGGACCCAGTGGGGTGTCCCCGCTGGTTGGCCCACACATGGATGGTGTAGTGGCCCGGCGCCAGCCCGGCCGTGGGCCAGGCGTATGTGCCATCCGTGCTGAACGCTCGTTTCAAAGTCCATGTCCCGGTCGGATCCTGGATGTAGTAGGCGAAAACCGGTATCGGGCATGTGGCAGCGATCGTCGTGAAGTTGACCGTCGCGCCCGCCGGTTGGACGGACGATGGCGGAGAAACGGTTGCGGATGTGCAAGCGGGCGCCGCCGTCAAGGTGGTTGTGGCGGAGCCCAGCGCCTCGAGGCTGGCCGTGGAGTCGCCCGCTTGATTCGCCCACACGTGGATGAGGTAGCTGCCGGGGGCGTATCCCGCGCTGTCCCAGTTCCATGTGTTGTTTGAGCTGAACCCCTGCTTGAGGGTCCACGTCCCCGTCCCGGCCGGGTACTGCACGTAGAAGGCGTAGACGGGGCTGGAGCAGCCGGCCGCGACGGCAGTGACCGGATTGATCGAGCCGTCGACGGCGCTCGCCGGCGCGGTGACAGCGACTGTCGAACAGCCGGGCGTGTAAGCGGCCACCTGCGTCGACCACGTCGGGGTCAAACCCCCTCCGGCGCTGCCGGTCAGCATGATGGTGCCCCATACCGCGTTCGAGTTCATGGGATCCGGCCGAGCCGCCGCGTAGTCGCCCCACCGGCAAGGGGTCGAGGGTTGGGCGATGTTCACGCCGCAAGAGCCGTCGTTGGTGTTGAAGGCGCCCGGCGCGAGGATGGTCTCATTCGTCATCGTGCTCGGCACCGTGCCGGAGTTGCGGCTCTGCGCCCGGAAGTCGGCGAAGCCGCTGGTCGATCCATTGCCGGTGTTGTAGAAGATGACGGCCTCATTACCGGCCAGGGTCGGCGAGACGGCGCCGTTGAACGTATAGAGGCCGGAATCGACGACATCGCCCTGTTGCGTTGGGTTGGAGTTCTGGCCGGGCTTGATTTCGTACCACCGCTCGACCGCAAGCGGATTCCCATCGGCGACCGTGTGCTGCGTCCAGATCGTCTCAACCCCAGCGTCGGGGTCGAAATGAGCAACTGCTTGCGTGAGTTTCCCGTCAAGGGTGTCGAGGCAGTTGCCCGCCGTCGAGCACGAGGTCACGCCGGTGGACGGCTGCGGGACCGCAGGTGGTATTCCGTAGCTGATCACCGTCACGTCGCCGTCCTGGATGAGGTTGGGTGCGCCGCCGGCGCCGGCGACCACGTGCCAGACCATGATCTTGGTGGAAGGCCCTAAAGAAACGTTGTGGGCGGCAACGACGTACCCGTTTCCCGAGCTGTCGGCGGTATCCGCAGGCACCGGGGTGTAGGCGGGGGTTCCGTCCCCATTGAGCAACCCGGCGATATTGGTTCCCTCAAACACCGAGAAAGGTGGAGCCGTGTTGCACGCCGTCCAGTTAGTGGGCTTGTTGATCGAAATGATCGCTGCACTCTGGAACGCGCCGCCAAAGAAGTCGTTGCCGCCGATGTTGATGAAGTGGTTGTCGTGGCCCAGCTTGTCGTAGTCGATCAGGTCGAGACCCGTGTCGATCCCGAAGCGGCACCAGCCGGTTGGCGAAAGATCGCTCGGATCGCTGCTGATCGACCAGCCGAAGTCGATGTGGTTAATCGTTGGGGCGTTGCAGCTGTCCTCCTCAAGAAACGAGTACAAGAAACGCCTCGCTTGCTGGTCCCAGGAGATCTGCGGGTCGAAGTTGCAATCCGGCGGCGTGAAGGCGCCGAACGTGCCGAGGTCCAGCGTGTTCAGGATGTTCCCGCTGCGGTCTCGCACCTGAATGGAGCTGTTGACCATCTCCACATAATCGTTCGGGCCGATCGCGCCGGTGGAGTCGGATGGAGTGCCCGCGCCGCTCGCAGTCAGGCCGGTGAAGTTGGTTCCGTTGTACACGCTGTTGGGTCGAGCCAAGGTTGCAGCCTTGCTTGTCCCATGTTGCGACGCCGCTGCCCGGTCGGCGGCAGCCTTCTTCGCCAACTTCAAGGCTGCAGGGTCGGGACTCAGCGACGGGCGGTTCGAAGGTCCAGGGCGGAGCTTAGGAGCCCGTGGATCCCGTGGCGGAATCGCCAGCGCATAGCCCGTCCGGGTCACCGGGACGTTCTTGTTGGAGCTTGGCTGCGCGAGAGCACGCTGCGTTGGCGCGAGCACAGCCGCGCCCACAAACAGGCCGATCGCGCACGCGTAAAGAGCGACCCGGATGGCCTTACTTAACGTCCCAACGCCTTTCGACCCCAAGCGGCCGCCAGCTTACTTCACGCTGGTGTGAATGTCGAGGGACAAAACGTCTCGGGGGTGGGCGTCGGCCTCAAGGTCATTACCGCGACCACCGTGAACCCGCTCTCCTGCGTGTGGAAGCGCCGAATTCGCAGCCCTGCCTGCTCGCACCACTCGCGGACCTCAGCCTCGCTCTGGCGATGGCGTAGCGGGGGCGGTACCAGTCAAAGTTCACGTGCACGTTTTCATCGAACGAAAGGGCATCGTTCCAATACAGCTTGGCGAAATTCCAATAAATGAGTCGCTGCACGTCATGCTTGCCCGCCTCGATGACGAGCAGGGGGGGATGTCCTCGGGCAGGTCCACCGTCGCGTGCAGGTCGCTGAGTCGTACGAGCCTCGCTTTCGTGGACCGTCCATCGAGCTCTACTTCTATGTGTACCGGCGAAAAGGAGCGACGTCACCCAGCTGGCCGTAGGTGTAGCCAGACTGTGACCTAGGGCAAGATCGAGGCGTCCCCGGTCGTTGTACTTGGGGTGCGAGCCGTCCACAAGCACGTTTTAGGCGCGCCAAAACGGGCTGCCCTAATCGTGAGCATCCTAGGTCTAGGGATCCTGTCGAGCTTCCCGGCCGCAGCCACCTCTCCCATGCCGATCGTGGCGACGCCAGTTGCCAGCGTCCCGTGGCTTGACCGGCTGAACCAATGGCGCACAAGCAGCGGCCTACCCGTGCTGACCGAGAACTCCACGTGGAGCCAGGGCGACTACAACCATGCCCTTTACATGGTCAAGAACGATCTCGTCACGCATTACGAGACTCCGAGCGTTCCCTACTACACGACAGCGGGAGACACCGCAGCTCAAAAGGGCAACATCCAGGTCAGTTCAACCACGAGCACGACGGACGTCACGGCAATCGATTGGTGGATGAAAGCGCCCTTTCACGCCATGGCGATGATGGATCCGCGACTCACGCAAACCGGCTTCGGTGCCTACCGTCAGGTCAAATCAGGCTGGGACGCGGGCTTCACCCTGGACACGATTCGAGGCAATTCATTCCAGGGCGGCCACTACCCGGTCTATTTCCCTGGAAACGGCACTACCGAACCCCTCACAAGTTACGGAGGCGGTGAATTCCCTGATCCGCTCCAGGCTTGCAAGCCTTACGCCGCGCCGACCGGCCTGCCTGTCTTCATCGAAATTGGCGGCAATGTGAATACGACGGCCGGTCCGATCCATTCCTTCATAGGAAACGGGATCGCGTTGAACCACTGCATCATCGACTCGAGCAATTCTGCCCTGCACAGCTACCTGTACACACGAGGCGGTGTGATCCTGGTACCGCAGCACCCGCTGCAAAAAGGCGTCAAATACGTCGTGTCACTGACAGTGAATGGATTGGCTTACTCGTGGTCATTCACCGTGGGGCCGTTCTTTGGAGTCACGGGTGTCTCTCCCAGCATGGGCGCGGCGCTCGGTGGGACCTCAGTCACCATCGCCGGGACGGGGTTCACGGGCGCGACGAGAGTGATGTTCGGCACCACACCGGCGGCCAGCTTCAGCGTCCTGAACGACTCGACGATCACAGTCATCAGCCCGGCGCATGCCGCGGGGCGAGTGGACGTGACCGTGACGACTGCGATGGGTACTACGACGATTTCGAAAGCCGACCAATTCACATTCGCGTGCACTACAGCGTCGCTCGCGCCCGCCGCCGGCGCATTCCCGGCCGGTAGCGTGATCGACCTAACGGCCAGCTCGACTGGTTGCCCCAGCCCGCTCTACGAGTTCTGGGTCCAGGATCCAAGCGGGACGTGGACCCTCAAGCAAGGCTTCGGAGGGCCGGCGTTCAGCTGGACAACGACCGGGCTAGCACCCGGCACTTACGTCATCCATGCGTGGGTCAGCGGGCAGGGAACGGGCCATGATGCCATTGGGGAGGCGATTGTCAGTCTCACCGGCTGCATGTCGGCGTCGGTCAGCCCGCCCAACCCCAGCCAGCCGGCGGGCTCTACTTTCGCCCTTTTGGCAACCTCGAGCGGGTGCGCGAACCCCCAGTACGAGTTCTGGGTTCAGTACCCGGACATGACCTGGCACCTGAAGCAGCCCTGGGGTCTGGCGGCATTCAGTTGGGACACCACCGGGCTGGCGCCGGGCGTCTATACGGTGCACAGCTGGACGAACCAGATCGGTGCTTCGACGGCGACCTACGAGACAATCGGCTCTTCGACCGTGATGCTAACCGGCTGCAGCTCGGCGGCGGTCTCGCCGTCCGGTCAGTCGCAGGGTGCGGGGACGACGATCAACATGACCGGAAGCGGCAGCACGGGCTGCCCAAACCCGCAATTCGAGGAGTGGGTCCAGTACCCGGATGGCACCTGGCATCTGGGGCGAACCTGGGGGCCTGCCGCCTGGTCCTGGGATAGCAGCGGGCTACGGCCGGGGCCGTACACCATCCACGCCTGGACCAACCAGATCGGTGCCTCGACGGCGACCTACGAGACCATCGGCTCGGCGACGGTTATGCTCACCGGCTGCACGTCGGCGTCGGTGACGCCAAGCACCGGCTCCGACAGTGTCGGCACCTCGGTGCCCTTCACCGCGAGCTCCACTGGCTGCACGACCGCGGTCTACGAGTTCTGGGTGCAGTACCCGGATCTGAGCTGGCACCTCGGGCGCACGTTCGGTGCCAACACCTGGACGTGGACCACGGCGGGATTGCCGAAGGGCATGTACACCGTCCACGTCTGGGCCAACAATCAGGGCGCCGCCACAAGCCCCTACGAGACGATCGTGGCAGCGACCCATATGCTCACGTAAGGGCAAAGTAATCCCGCCCGACTTTCAACCTCGGCACCGGTAAAGCGCCCTGCTGCGGCGGTCAGAGGGCGCCATGTCGCGGAAGTCTATCAGTGGCCGATTGGCTTTCGAAACAGCTCTTATGGTGGGTCGACGAACGGTGAGGTACGACCCCCACCGGTCACAACGTGCCGCTTGTGATTTGGTAGACGGTGCCGTCGGATGAGACTGCTTGGAGCCACAGGTTTTGGTTGATAAACAACATCGAGGAGACATTGATCCCGCCGGCTGGAATCCCCGGCCGCCATGGCTGTCCGACTTCCGTCCACCCTGCTGCAGTGATGTTCCTATATCGGCTCGCTGTCGGCTTGTTGCTGTTGAAGGCCGCATTCGGGACCGCGACAGAATCCCAGCGATAGATCCGAGTTCCTACGAGCATGTTCACACTAATGCCCCGCAATGGACTGACTCCCCACGTCGAAACGTTCTTCGCCAGGATCTGCTGGGCGCCAGAGCTGAACCGCGCGATGATTTCCCGTCCGTAGGTTGCGGTGGTGTGGGCGTAGTACTCCCCGTTGCAAGGCGAGGCTTTCGTACAAACCGGGTTGGAACCCAGGTCAAGGCGGGACGGATAGCCGAGGCTGATCCCGTCGTATCCACTGCCGACCATCGTCCACTGCTGCCCGTGCCTGGTTTGGTATAGGGTGCCTCCCTTCAACATGAACGTTGCGTCGCCAGTGCCTACCACCGTTTGCGTGCCCCTGTTATTGATGGCGCGCCAACGGTTCGTGTCGTACAGGGACAAAGCGCCCGAGGTGAACAAGACATAGATCGCCTTGTCGTTCGGTCCTGGTGCTGATTGGCTCTGGTCACTTGGCCCAGGCGCAATCTGGGCAACATTCGCGTGAATTACGGGGGCACCATTTGCGGTGTACTCCCACAGAACTCCGTTCTGGGCCAGCGCGAACACGCCTCCATCGATGGCCGCTATCGCGGCTATCCCGGCGTTCGATACCTGGGCAAGTCCGCGAGCTGCTGCCTGCCAGACAACCCCGTGTTTGGAATCGCCAGGCGCAGTCAGGAAAAAGAACCCTTGCCGATTCGGGATGTTCTCCCAGGTAACAACATTGATAAAGTCCGCGCGTCGATACCTGTATTTGACCGCGCTCGCCGGAAATGCATACATCAACGACCGATAGTCGAAGGTCCCGGTGTGCGCCATCGTTTGCAACTGCGATCGAAAACCACCCGGGATGTTGATTGCATCGTCACGGACTGGAAACTGGATGTAGTTCATGGATTTTCGTCCGAGCAAGCCGAGAGCGCCACCCGCCGCCACGACTGAAGTGGTCGGATCGATGAAGAGCGGTACCCCGGTTCCGGTCGTCGCCATAGTGACGTGGTTGTCAACAGGGGAGTCGCGCCCAACTCCCAGGATCTGTATCTGGAAACTGGGACTTGGATTCGGCTTGATCAGGTAGAAAAGTTGATCGGCAAGAGCGACGTAGCCCTGACAGAGAAGACCGTAAGCGCTGTGGCTCGGCGACATGATGGTGTTGAGGTCGTACGACGGATCTGGGTTCTTCGGCTGTTTGAGCTCATAAGAGGCAGTCACGGCGAAAACCGCCGCCAGACCTTCGTCCGTAATGCCAGAGAACGCATCTTCGAACAGCAGGGCCCGCAACCGCACCTTGTAATCGGAAAACATCTGCTGCATCAAGGCTTTTTGCTTCACCCGATTGGCGGTGCCCAACTGACCGGTCATGTTTGTCAGGTCTTGGCGGGCTATGAAGCTACCCTGAGAAGTTGAGCCTGACAGGAAACAGCCGAATATTCCCTCGTCCAAACAGGGTTGGGCGGCGGCCGGTATACGACCAATGCCGCTGACAGGGCGCGCGATCGGAGCGGTAGTAGGCGGCGAGCTCGACATCGCGTGCCAGAGCAGAGTGGCCGACCCAGCGAGAATGACGGCCAGGACAGACGTCAACGCCTTAGCCCGCAACCGTCACCTCGTCCGGATCCGCGAGCCCACCGCCAGGTCCAACGCGAGGATCGGGTGCCTCTTGCCTGCCTGATCTGGTCCCATTCGAAGGCAGATGATACGCGGCAGACCTCACGGCTTCGAGGGTGCGGCAACGCCCGATTCGCACACACACCATGCCTTGTTCGGCCCAGGAGCTTGACAGCCTGGGGGGGTTGGGCGGTACCCTGAGCCGTTGTTCCGCTGGGCTTGGGCCCGGGCCGCGCGCCTGCTGCCCATCTTCCTGATCCTCGTTTCCATCCAATCGGTGGAAGCAGCCACCCCATTGGCCGCCAGTGTGGCGGGCAAGACTGCCCCGCAGGCGATCGAGCAGATCGCAGGCTCAACCAGCGCTGGCGACGCTCGCGGCTTGGCCGATCTCCAACGGCCGTCGGCGCAGCTGAGGACGATCAGCACGGTCAGGCCGAGCAAGGAAATCTTCGGCTTCGCGACGACAGGCAACCTGGGCAGCCCGAGCTTCGGCTATCCGAGCTGGAACTTCAACCTGCTGTCGACCGTGGCATTTTTTTCCATTCACGTCACCTGGGATGGCAAGCTGGTCGCCGACTCGAACTGGACAGTGTGGAACTCCACCACTCTGGCGGACATGGTCGCCACCGCGCACGCGCACGGCGTCAAGGTCGTGGTTACGATCGTCGGACCTCACACAGTTCGCGACCAATGCGCCGCGCTCTACCACGGCGGGACCACAGTTGCTCAGATCGTCGGCCAGGTCCAGGCCAAGGGCATCGACGGGGTGAACATCGACTACGAGGGGCAGTTGGCGAACTGCACCAACACCACCCCTGTTCAAAGCAACCAGGCGTGGCTGACCAACTTCGCAAGCCAGATGCGCGCCGGGCTTGATGCTGCCCGCCCCGGTTACTACCTGTCGATCGACACGTACTCCGGCTCGGCGGCGGGTAACGACGGCTACTTCAACATTCCGGACCTCAACCAGTACGTCGACTCGTTTTTCGTCATGGCCTATGACATGGATTATTCGAACGCGACCCATGCGCCGTTGAACTGCTCAGGACCGCTCGGCCTGAAGTGTCTGAACCCCGTCTCGCCTCTTACGACCTACTACTACAACGACGCCTTGACGATGGCGCAGTACGCGCGGGTGGTCGGTGCAGGCAAGACGATCCTCGGCCAGCCCTATTACGGGCGCGTTGCATGCGTTGCAAGCCCAGTGGCGCATGCAGCGCCGATCTCAAATCTCACCGCGGCGACCTACCTTGACGCCGTCGCGGTCTCGAGCTCTCCCGACGTTAAGCCGGGCACCTTCAAGTCGCATCGCGACGCCAACGACGCGGCAGGAATGGATCGATGGGATACGTGGTACGACAACCGCCTGCACTGCTGGCGGGAGATGTACTGGAGCGACGTCAACCAGCTCAGCGCCAGGTACAACCTGGTCAACCAGACCAACCTTCGCGGTGTTGGTTTTTGGACACTCAACTACGGAGGTGGCGCAGACGCGCTCTGGAACGCGCTCAATACCTGGTTCGTAAAATGTGCGACGGCGACGATTTCACCAGGCAGCCCCACCCAACCGGCGGGGTCAACCATCGCTTTCACCAC
>CAAGKR010306325.1_pt1 | contig 11416 bp, 8 predicted proteins | sample 2556971 | NCBI WGS metagenome assembly CAAGKR01 (sample SAMEA5207829, study PRJEB30636) | soil metagenome | biome: forest; feature: boreal; material: soil | place: USA | collected 2011-09 | depth 1 m
ACCTACTCGTTGCGCCGGGTCTGGCGTCCCATCTCGACCTGGCTTGGGCGGATCCCGACCTTGCCCGACTCTTCCGGCGGCTGGCGACGTTCGCCCGTGTGATCGTCTACGACAAGCCGGGCACGGGACTGTCTGACCCGATCCTGCACGTTCCGACGCTTGAGGAGCGACGCGACGACATCCTGCTCCTGCTTGACGCAGCGTCATCGCAGCGCACGTCGCTGCTCGGCTTCTCAGAGGGTGGCTCGGCCTGCCTCGTGCTAGCCGCCACGCACCCCGATCGCGTCCAATCACTGGTGCTCTACGGAGCGTTCATCTCGGGTGGCATCGCCGAGAAGGAGCTCAGTGACCCAGCCGACGTGGCCGCGCAGAGGCGCGTCCAGGCCGCCCACGCGGACCTCTTGAAGAGTTGGGGACAGGGAAAGCTGATCGACTACTACGCCCCCAGCGTCGCGAGCCGGCTCCAGCGCTCGACGTTCGCGACCTTCGAACGAGCAGCCGCCAGCCCCGCGCTGATCCGGGGCGTGATCGAAGCGACGCGGCAGATGGACGTTCGCGGCGTGCTCGAAGCCATCAGCGTGCCCACGCTGGTCCTCCACCACGCGGACGACATCATTCCCGTGTTCAACGCCCGCATTCTCGCCGACGGAATCCCGGGCGCGGAGTTGAGGATCCTGCCGGGCCGCGATCACATGTTCTGGGTTAGCGACTTTGAGGAGTCGGTACGAGAGATCGAGCGCTTCGTGACCGGCTCCCGCGGCTCAGCAAGCCGGGAGCGGGCGCTGGCGACGATCCTTTTCACGGACATCGTCGGGTCGACCAACCGCGCCTCGGAGATGGGCGACAGCGCGTGGCGCCAACTACTCGAGCGTCACGACCGGGCGGTGCGCGAGCAAGTGGCCGATCACGGAGGCCGGATCGTGAAATCCCTCGGCGACGGCATGCTGGCGGTGTTCGACGGGCCGGCCCGCGCGATTCACTGTGCGGAGGCTATCCGTACCGATTTGAATGACTTGGACATCAGCGTCCGGTCGGGCGTCCACACCGGCGAGTGCGAACTGATCGGAGACGACGTCGGGGGCATGGCGGTCCATATCGGCGCTCGCGTCGGCGCGTTGGCCGAAGCGGACGAGATCCTCGTCTCAAGGACAGTCGCGGACCTGGTCGTCGGCTCCGGGCTTCGCTTCACGGACCGCGGCGAGCACGAGCTCAAGGGCATTGCCGGTCGCTGGCGGCTGTTCGCAGTCGGTGATCCCGCAGACCGACCCGTCCAGCCCCCAGGAAGCGGATCCACGGAGCGGGAGATGCGGCTCTCGGATCGGATAGCGCTCCAGATCGCGCGGCGCACCCCACGCGCCATGCGAGCCGCCTCGGAGCTCGGACGCCGCTCAGTCCGACGCCGCAGCTAACCGACGGCCTCTGACTGAAGCAGACTGCTCGGCGACCAACCAAGCAGCACGACGTCGACGACAACCTCGCTGCTGTGCGCGGAAACCGGGCACCCGGTCCGACGTGCCCGCACCGGCTCACCAAAAGCCAAGCGAACGACGCTGCGCTGCTCGCGAGCGCGTTTGGCAAGCACCGTGGAGCTTGCCGCAGGCGACCGGGTCTCAGCGTGAAGCCCCAGGAGGTCGTGTCCGACCTGTGAGCCGATCCTATGCGTGGATCGACTCGCTGGTTGCGCAGCGATCAGCGAGAAACGGCTCCTCTGTCAAGCTCGTAGGCGCCGGGAGCGAGCTGGGCGGTCCTGCGCCGGTAGGTGCTCCACGTCCACGGCCACTGGTTCGGGTCGTTGCCGTTTTCGTCCACGTACCAGTTGGTGCATCCGGTGTGCCACACGCTGGTGCTGAGCGCGTGACGCAGCTCCCGGTCAAAGCTCGCAGCCGCGTCGCGGCGGACCTCAATCGTCTTCGCGCGGGAGCGCTCGAGCGCGTGGACCGCCTCGATGACGTGCTGGACCCCCGCCTCGATCGTGTAGATCACCGAACCTGTGCCGCCGTTCGTGTTCGGGCCGTAGAGGAGGAAGAGGTTCGGGAATCCTGGGACGCTCATGCCGAGGTACGCGCGCGCGAGCTCAGACCACTCCTGCGCCAAGCTGCGCCCGCCGGTGCCGAGCACCTCCATCGGAGCGACGAACCCGTGCGTCTTGAAACCGGTCGCGAGTACGAGCACGTCGGCCGGACGCTCGGTGCCGTCATCGGTCCGGATCCCCGACGGTGTCACCTCGCGGATCGGGTCGTTGACCAGTGACACATTCGCACGCGTCAGCGTCGGGTACCACTCGTCGGTGAGCATCATCCGCTTGCAGCCGATCTCATCCGCAGGCATGACCTTCTGTCTCAGCTCTGGGTCCTTGATCGCCTTGGTTATCTGCCACCGACCGACGGCCCGCAACGGCGCCCGTAGCCTTGGCCGGCTCGTCAACGCCAGCGCGCCTAACTCCATGAACCCGAAGGTCGCCTGCCGGTCGAGCCGCTGGACGAGAGGGAAGCGCTCAAACAGCCGCTGAGCCCGTTCGCTGTAGGGCCCGTCCAGCCTCGGCACCGTCCAGCCGGGGGAGCGCTGGTAGACGTCGACGTGTGCAGCGATCGGTTGGATCGCCGGCACGATTTGGATCGCGCTGCAGCCGCTCCCGACGACCGCCACGCGCTTGCCCGCGATCGGCACGTCGTGGCGCCAGCGTGCGGAGTGGAAGGCCGGTCCCTCGAAGCCGTCGAGACCGGGCAGCGACGGGACGCTCGGTACCGACAGCTGTCCGCACGCGGTCACTAGCAGGTCGGCTTCGTGCGCGCCGGCGCTCGTCTCGAGCACCCACTTGGCGCGCGCCTCGTCAAAGCTTGCCCGCTGCACCTCGGTGCTGGTTCGAATCCTGTGCAGCACACCTTCGCGTCGTGCCACGTCCTCGAGATAGGCCTGGATCTCAGCCTGCGGCGCGTACCGGCGCGACCAGCGCGGGTTCGGCGCGAACGAGAACTCATACAGATGCGACGGGACATCGCACGCGGCACCCGGATATGTGTTGTCATGCCAGACACCCCCGACCCGCTCGCCCCGCTCGAACACCGTAACGTCTTCATAACCGGCTCGGCGCAGCATCACGGCCGCACCGACACCACCGAAGCCTGCACCAACGACCGCAAAGGAGGGCACTCGATGAACCTACCATGCACGGAAAGCGCCGTCGCGCGCCGTAACGCTCAGCGGACACCGAGCGGGGCCAGCAGAAAGTGTTGTTTGCCGGGAGAGCGGGCGTGATCGTCGTGACGCCTGCTTGACGCGGAGGCTGTCGCACAAACCAAACCGGTTGTCCGAATCTGACAACGGCCGATTTCGCTGACCTCGTGAGAGCGGCTCAGGCGGGCAAAGCGGGTCTTCCGCGACGGAAATGGTTCACCCCAGAATCGTCACCTTGTCGCTGACGTACAAAAAGTCGAGACATGCGATGGTTTGTGCGACAGCCTCCGACCATCCCAGGCGTCGAAGCGGCCACGCTCGCGAGATCGACCTCCGAGGCGAGCGGGACCGACCGCGTGTGGACGCGCAGGATTTGCTCGCGCCCACGCTGGTCGGGCGGGTTGACCGAGATCCGTCGGTCGAACCGACCGGGCCGCAGCAGCGCCGCGTCGAGGATCTCTGGCCGGTTGGTCGCAGCGAGCACGATCACGCCCTCGTTGCCGGTGAATCCGTCCATCTCGGTCAGGATCTGGTTGAGCGTCTGCTCGCGCTCGTCGTGCCCGCCGCCAGGGATCGCGCCCGAGGCGCGGGAGCGGCCGATCGCGTCGAGCTCGTCGATGAAGATGATCGCGGGCGCCTCCTTCTTGGCCTGCTCGAACAGGTCTCGCACACGGCTCGCGCCCACCCCGACGATCATCTCGATGAACTCCGACGCCGACATCGAGAAGAACGGGACGTCCGCCTCGCCCGCGACCGCTTTGGCGAGCAGCGTCTTCCCCGTGCCGGGCGAGCCCGTGAGGAGCACGCCACGCGGCGCGACACCGCCCAGCGCGCGATAGCGATCCGGATGTTTGAGGAAGTCGACGACCTCGGCGAGCTCCTCGGTCGCCTCGTCGATTCCCGCGACGTCGGCGAATGTCGTTCGCTGCTCGGAGTCCTCGTAGCGCCGCGCTTTAGCGCGCCCGAAGCTCGACCAGCCGCCGGCACCACCGCCGGCCATGTTCTTGGCTGCGCCGCGCATCAGCAGCACGAACAACCCAACCAGCAGCAGCGTGGGACCGAACCCGAGCAGCAGCGTCTCCCACCACGGCGACGACGACGTCGTCGGCTTCGCACCGACCGTCGCACCGTCGGCGAGCAGCTGCTGGAAGACCTGATCGTTCGCGAACACCGGCCGCTCGGTCTTGAAGTCCTTTGACGCCTTCGCGTTCTTGCCGGGTGGGTAGCTGACCGACTGGCGGAAGGTCCCCACGATCGTCTCGCCGGTCGCGGTCACCGATGCCACGTTGCGGTGGTCGACCTGCGTCCGAAAGATGCTGTACGCGATGTTCAGGGTGGTTGCGGTGGTGGTCGAGAGGTTCGAGGCGACCACCCAGTTCAGGAGCAGCATCAGCGCGAACACCCACCACAGCCCACGCAATCCCTGTCGGGGTGGCGGCTCACCCGGCCGTCCAGTTTCACGTGAACCCTCGACCCGCCACGGTTTGCGACGCTCGTCCTTCGGCGAAGCGGGCTGCCGCGCTCGGTCGGACGCGTTCGTGTTGGATTGTTCGCGGTGTTCCTCGCCGCTCGCGTGGCGGGCGTCGACCTGCCGGCGGACTGCCATACAAGGACCGTACGATCCGCCTGCCGCCCGGTCATCTGTAGCTCACCGCGACCGCGACCGCGATCCGGGCCGAATACTGACGCGTGACGCTGAGTAGTTTGCACGGAGCGAAACACCGCCCGCGACCACGATGGCGAAGAACCCCATCGCACCTAGCCTGATCGTGTACCGACCAATCCAGACGAAGGGCTGAAGGCACTTCGACCCAGAAGCGTGGCCGCACACGAAATGATCCTGCTCTGCTACGACGGCTCAGACGACGCAAAGCGCGCGATCGCGGTCGCGCACGCGACACTTGGCCACAAACCGGCGACAGTTCTATATGTTTGGCGGCCCCCGGGCGAGTTTCTCGCCCCCGACCCGTACGGCGCCGTCAGCACACCACCGGGACCTCCGATCGTCGAGCTCGAGCGCCTCGCGCTGGAGCGCGCCGAAACCCTGGCGCATGAGGGCTTCGAGCTCGCGCGCGGCCACGGCTTTGCGGTCGAGGCTCGTACGGAGCGCAGCGACGCCAGCGTGTGGCGGACGATCCTCGACGTTGCCGACGAGGTGGACGCGGAGACGGTCGTCGTCGGCGCGCGCGGACTCTCGACGGTCGCCTCGGCGCTTCTCGGAAGCGTCTCGAACGCGGTCGTCCACCACTCCGGGCGCCCGGTGCTGGTGATCCCCCGGGGTTCTCGCTAGCCATGGGCGGCGCCGAGCTGGCGTTGACGACCACGTGATGGCCGCTCGCAACTCGATCGAAGCCGAACGCCAGCCCACCAGGCTTGGGGATATCGCGCTGCAGTCTGTTGCCCTGGACCCCGAGGAGCAGATGGCCCTGCTGTTGCGCGATCTGCGGTCCTCGGCCGATGGGCTGTCGAGCCGCGAGGCGGCGCGGCGGCTGATTCAGTACGGACGCAACGAGTTGAGCCGGCGTGGTGGGCGGCGGTGGCCGGGTGAGCTCGTGCGCCAGCTCACCCACCCGCTGGCATTGCTGCTGTGGGCGGCGGCGGCGCTGTCACTCGCCGTCGGCAACACCGCCGTTGCGATCGCTCTGCTGCTCGTGATCGGGTTCAATGCCGCGTTCGCGTTCGTGCAGGAGCAGCAGGCCGAACGCGCCGTCGAAGCGCTCGCTGGCTACCTGCCTCAGAGGGTCACGGCGCTGCGGGACGGCTGGCCATGTGACCTGGTGGCTGCAGAGGTCGTCCCGGGGGACGTGCTGGTCGTGGCGGAGGGTGACCGGATCGCCGCCGATATGCGTCTGCTCTCGGGGGCGCTCGAGGTCGACGTGTCGACGCTCACCGGTGAGTCCGTGCCGTCGCTTCGCTCGGCGACGTTCATGGACGCGCACGTGCCGCTGCTGGCCGCGCGGGAGCTGGTGCTGAGCGGTACGAGTTGCACCGGCGGTGAGGCTCGCGGGGTGGTGTTCGCCACGGGGATACACACGGAGCTCGGTCGGATCGCGACCCTGACCGAGCGCGTGAAGCAGGAGCCGAGCCCGTTGGAGACGCAGGTGCGACGGGTGGCGTGGCTGATCGCGGCGATCGCGGTAGCGATGGCGCACGACCCTCGAGCTCCGGCGTCCGTCGCGGAACGCCGGCCGACCTGAGCTTGGCCGGAAAGCCCGCTGTGCACGATCTCCCGGTCGCTCGTCGTAAACGGACAACCTGTGCTCGGGATCGTCGACGCGCTACTGCTCAGCGAGCGGTTCGGCGCACGGCAAGGGGGGCGGCGCGTACCTGAACGGCAGGCGAATCGTGGTCTCCAAGCAGCTTGTGGCTGGCACGCCATCGGCCGTAATCCCCGACCGCCGCTCTCAGACCCAAGCGGCGACGATCAACAACGACGGTCATGCGAGGTCCGCGCGGATCCGGAGTCTTCGTATCTGGGGTGGGGCGATGTACCCGGACACTCGGTCCGGTTTGAAGGTTCAGACCGACCCAGCCTGAGTCCGAGAGGAGCAAGAGCGCCACGAAGCCGGTCGACGTCGGGGCCGGGACCACAGGCGGCACAGCCGCAGCGACCGGCGGCGCGGAGGCACCGAAGGCTCCGGCCGTTACGTCGGATCTCTCCTCAGAGTGGGAGCAGGCCGTACCGCCGATGGACAGTTGACCGCTGCGGGCGATCAGCGGGGCACAAGCCTGGCAGGGGCGCTTGCGCCGTTGCGTAAGCGGGCCGCGCGGATCGCTCGCTGGATGTCGGTGAGCGGTGACGCAAGGAGGGCAACCCGTGCGTGACGCTCATTGACGGACCGTGACGGGCCAGTTGAGTGTGATCGATCCCAGGCGCGCGTGGACCACCGCTTGGAACGTCAGCGGCATCCCGACGGCCGCGGCCGGGAACTTGAGCTTGTCGTGCCAGCGCCCGTTAATGACGGGATGCGTGGGCGGCGTGTCGCGTCCCACCACCTGTCCACCGAACACGAACTCGATGTCCACCTTGCCCGACAGCGGATGGCCGCTGGCGTCCGTGACCCTGAGTGAGTACGACCAGTCTTTGTTGATCCTGGGAGCATGGTTCTCGCCGCGGAGCGTTCCGTGCACCGGGCCTGTCGACACCGAGGACTTTCCACCGCCTTGGCGCGGCGAAGTTGTAGCCGGGGGAGTCGTGGACGCGGACGTGGTCTGCGACTTCGTGGAACTCGATTTGGATCCACTACCGCCACATGCGATGGCTCCGAGCGAGAGCAGCACCGTGCTGAGACCCACGGCCAGCGCCCGCCCCTTGCTTGCGAATCCAGGAGCGACGGAGGAACGACGTGTGCCTGCTCAACGTGAGCATCGTTACGGTGAACCGTAGGCGCACCGTCAGCTGGTGGCGTCCGCGCAATGCCCGCCCATTTCAGGCGAAGAACTACTGACGTTTCGCTCGCGCGAGCTCCCGCGGCACGGCTGGTTGCGATGCCACCGAGGGTAATCCGCGACTAGCGGCCGGAGAACCACCCAACGGTGCGGCTCGCGCTTTAGGCTTGCATCAGTGTCCACCCGTGCAAGCCCCACCGACTCGGGTTCGACCGACGCGGATTCCCGTGCTCTCGCGCGGATCGCGGTCGGCGTCGACGGCTATCCGGAGGGTCGCGACGCCGCCGTCCTTGGTGCGACGATCGCACGCGCCACCGGCGCGGAGCTGATGCTGGTGGCTATCCATCCAGATCCGCTTGTCGTGGTGCCGCGCGAGCTTGGTTGGACAGAAATGCAGAAGCAGGCCGAGGCGATGCTGCGCGAGACGCGCGATGCGGTGGCCCCGGACGCTCGGATCGATGTCGAGACGGACTGGTCGGTGCCTCGTGCGCTGGAGCGCGTCGTCAGGCGCGAGCATCGCGACCTGCTCGTGGTCGGCTCGAGCCGACGGGGGTCAGCGGGCCGTGTGCGGATCGGCAAGCGTACGCGCCAGCTGCTCGGCCACGGCAAATGCGCGCTGGCAGTCGCGCCTCGCGGGCTGCGCAATATCACCGAGCGGCGACTCGGGCGGGTCGGAGTGGGATACGAGGATGGTCCTGAGTCGCGGGCGGCGCTCTCGCTGGCAGGATCGATCGCAGTCGCAGCGGGCGCGAAGCTCCTGGTGCGAGGAGTGGTGGACGACCGGCTTCCCGCAGTGGGATGGTCGGCGTCCAGCCGCGAGCGCCGGCTCGCGATGTGGGACGAGCTCCTCCAACCGGCGGTCAAGTCGCTCCGCGAGAATGCGGAGGGGGCGGCCAAGGCGACGGGCTCTGACGCCGAGGTCGAGGTTCTGCGCGGGAGTCCGGCCGATGCATTGGGGGAGCTCTGCGAGCACGTTGATCTGCTAGTGATCGGCTCACGCCGCTGGGGGGCTGCTGCACGCGCATTACTCGGCAGCACCGGCGAGACACTGATGCACGATGCGAGCTGCCCAATCCTGGTCGTGCCGCACTCTGCCGCGTGAGAACCACGTCGGGGCCAGGCCTCGCCGCCGAAGCGGGTACGGTCGGCTCCGAGCAGCCGAAAGCGTGTCAGGACGTGGTCGGTGTGACCGTGACCGTCGCCTTCTGCGCCTCCCTGGGAGCGGGATCCCCACTTCAACGACGCCGTCGCCAGATGCCGGTCGTGCCACGCTCACGGGCCCGGGAGCCGGCACAAGCGTCAACGGACTGGCCCCAGCTTGCTCGCGCGTGACTGCTCGGTGCAGTTGATCGCGTCCTGGCCGGACCGGTTGGCTGGCGACTCGGTCGAGTGGACGGCGTTTCCACTCGACGAGGGGTCAGCCGCTCAGGGCGAGTGAGGCGCCATCGACGGGGGTGGGGCTGTTGGGCTTGGCCAGTACGCCGCTCCAGACGATCAGGTCGGTGCCGGTCCACACGATCTCGCTCGAGTCCCTGGAGTTGAGCGGTGACGGCCCTGGCGTGAGCGTGCTCCAGCTGTCGGTGCGCGGACTGTAGATCTGCAGCTGCTCGGTTCCGCAGGCCGCGACGAGACGGTCGCCGGTCCAGGCGATCTGCCCGTAGGGATTGCACCGGGCGGGTTTGGCCTTTCTCCAGTGACGGGTGGTGGGGTTGTAGCGGATGACCGGGGTCGACGAGGACGAGGTGCCGGTCCAGAACACGATGTCGGATCCGCTCCGTCCGACCGGGTCCAGCTGCCGGCGCTGCTGCCGGTTTACGGGGGCCTTTGACAGGTCGATCTGTCGCAGCTTGTTGGTCTTGGGGTTGAAGGCCAAGAGGATCGGACGATCGACCACGTGTGGGCGGTGGAGGATGCCGCTCACGAACGCTTCGCGCCCATTCCACAGGGCGCCGTTCACGGTCGCCAGACCGATCACCGCGTCCAGCGCCTTCAGCCGCCGCCACGATCCCGTGGCGGGGTTGAGAGCCGCGGCGGTCGGAAGGGCATAGGTGTCGCCGCTGTGGCCGCCGAAGACGAGCAGCTCCCGCCCCGTCCACACCGATGCGTACTGCTCGCGAGCGCCGAGCGGGCCCTTCGGCAGACGCCGCCAGGTGTTGGTCCGCGGGTCATACACCGCGCTCCCGGCGGGACCGTCTGGCGAGTTGCCTACATAGACCACCATTCGGCGGCCGGTCCACGCAGCCGCGGGGCCGCCGCCGCCGAGAATTTCGGATGGCGCTCTGGCGATCTTGCGCCACTTGCGAGTCGCGGGGTTGTATGCGGCGCCGTCTGACCGCGGTGCTGGCGCCCCGCGCGTGGGCCGGTTCACGCCACCCCAGACGATCATCTCCCGTCCCGTCCACACGGCGCTCGCGTCCAGACGCCCTGGGATCGGCGCTCTCGGAAGTGCCCGCCACGAGGGTGACCGGTTCGCTGCGTGGCCGTCGGGCGCCGTCACGGCCCAGCTCGCGATCAGCGCGACCGCCGACCCCAGGAACACGCCCGCCGTCGACCTAAGCATGTGCCAGATTCGCATCCTCGCCACCCCCCTGGACTCGGCTGCCGTCCCAGCTCACCGAAGCGGACGACAAGATTGTCGACCAGCAGCCACCTGATCGCGGCAGTCGAAGACACCACCAGCCACGGTAGTCACGGCATCCCGCCGAGTCATCGCGGTAAACCGCGATACATCGTCCGTAGTGAATCGCGACGGCTCCGGACGCCGCTGACGATCGACTTCGGCCACCAGACGCCCGATTACCCCGTGCTCGCAAATCGGGCGCGCGGTCGGGTTCGACCGAGCAGCCTTGGAGTGGGGTGGATCACCAGCGGATGGCTGCCTTGTCGCTCGGCGTATCAGTGGTTTCCACGTAGCCGATGAGAGCAAGCTGCGGATGCTCGCTAGACGCTCACGCGACACATTGACGGTATGAGCGCGGCTTCGATCATGCGAGTCCAGCGCATCTCTCGCCGATCCCCGCGCCCAGCCAGAGTGGTGTGCACTGCCAAGGCTATGAGCGACCTCATTGAAATCATTCGCGACCGGCACTCGGAGCGTGTCCCGTTCGATCCCGAACGCCGCCCGCCCGACGCTGACGTGAACGCGATTCTCGAGGCAGCACGGTGGGCGCCGACTGCGCACAACATGCAGAACTTCGAGATCGTGATCGTCGACGACAAAGCGACGCTGGCAAAGATTGCTCGCGTGCACAGCGGCACATCCAGAGAGTTCGTTCGCGAGAACTACGACCAGCTCTCGTTCGGCGAGGATGAGCTGCTCCGCAAGCGCACCGGGTTGCTCGCGACGATGTTCCCGCCGTCATGGCGCATCCGGGACGCGGAGCCCGAGGAGGCAGCGGATCTCGAGCACGGCTTTCTGGACGACACGATGCGCTCATGCCCGCTGGTCTTGATCGTCGTCTACGACACGCGTAAGCGCGCGCCTGCCTCGGAAGGGGACGTGCTCGGCATCATGAGCCTGGGCTGCGTGATGCAGAACATGTGGCTGATGGCCGAGTCGCTGGGCATCGGCATGCAGATCATGAGCGTCTTCAGTGCCGACCACGTCGAGGAGGAGCTCCGGCGGACTCTCTCGATCCCGGATCACATGAAGATCGCTTTCGCGTGTCGTCTAGGCTACCCGGCCCTGCAGCCTGGCCGCTACCTGCGGGTCCGCCGCGACGTGCAGCGCTTCACCCATCACGGTTCGTTCGCCGCGCACAACGACTGATCGCAAAGCGCTGCTTGCAGCGGCCAGCAGCGTCTCCTGGGCCACGAGCCACCGTGCAGGACCGCCCCCGAAGTTTCTACGGCC
>CAAGKR010360342.1_pt1 | contig 11416 bp, 8 predicted proteins | sample 2556971 | NCBI WGS metagenome assembly CAAGKR01 (sample SAMEA5207829, study PRJEB30636) | soil metagenome | biome: forest; feature: boreal; material: soil | place: USA | collected 2011-09 | depth 1 m
AACCGGCGGCGCGACGGTCTGGGTGCTGCCGTCGACGTCGGGTGCAGCTCGGAGGTATTGGGACGTGGGGCCTTGGCGGGAGCTGGCGCGAGCGTGCCTGGCCAACCGCCGCTGAGGCGGGCGGCAGTTGGCCGGCGAACTGGCAATGCATCGCACTACTAGCCTGTTTTTATACTGCTGGCGGCTTGACAACCACGATCGATGATCCCGTTTCCCTCGAGCCGGCATCGATCGGGGCGGTCGTTCGCCGCGCGGGGCCCCGGCTGGTGCGTGACGCCTTCGGGCCGCTCGCGGTCTTCTTTGCCGGCTGGAAGCTGATCGGTCTGAGCGCCGGGATCGGGATGGCTGCGCTGTTCGGCGCGCTGGTGTTCGTGCACGAGCGGCGGCAGGGCAGGCCGGCCATGGTGGTGCGCCTGGCGCTTGTGCTGGTCGCCATCCGCGCGAGCGTCGGAGTCAGCTCGGGCAGCGCCACCGTTTACCTGGCCCAGGAGATCGGGATCGACACGCTGCTTGGCTGTGCGGTGCTTGCATCGCTGGCGAGGGGGCGTCCGTTCGCCTCATGGTTCGCCAGCGAGATCTTCCCCCTCCCCCGGGAGATGAGCGAGTCCGACACATTCCGAGGCGCGATGCGGACGATCACCGCCGTATGGGGGATCTACTTCCTGGCGCGAGCGCTGGTTCGCCTGGCCGCACTGCTGACTCTTAGCACCGACCGCTATGCCCTGGTCATCGCGGTCACCGACGCGCCCTTCCTGATCGCGATCCTGGCATGGTCGGTCTACCACGCGGCGGGCGCCTTTCGAAGCAGCGCTCGCTGGGCCCCCGTGATCGCCGCGGCTGAAGCCTCGCGGGCGGAAGCGGGCTGATGAAATCGTGAAGGCTCAGTCGCCGACTACCTAGCCCGAGTGCCTTGCTCGGTACGGCTTGCTCTGGTGCAGGCCGCGCCTGTGTCGCCGGTGATGCCTGCGGTGATGCGGTGCCGAAGTTGCCGGCGACTGGATCGCCGGCAGTTGGCCATCCGTGCCGCTGGTCTGCGCATTGAGGGGCGGCGGTTCCGCTGGCGTCGTGAACGTCTGATCGGCGCCGTAGACCACCGGAGGTTCCCACGCGATCGTATCCTCAGTTTGGACGATCCTGGCCGCGATGACCCGGTAGTGGTAGGTCGTCCCCGGTTGCAGCGTCATACCCGCGCTACCGAGGCCAAGGCTCACGGACTGATCCTGCATCCCCGCGGCAGTCCCGCTGATCGGTAGAGCACCAGCCTGGCTGGCAAGACCGAGGCACAGGGACGTGCCGGCAGGGAAGCCTTCGGTGGGACAGGCGAATTCCGGCAGGTATTCAGCCGTGTTCGTGACAACCTGGAACTGATAGTGAACACCTCGAATCAAACTCTCCGGGTTGATCTGCGCTTCCAGCGTGGGGTCATTCCCGGTGACGCCGGAAACGGACTCAGCGTCGATCGCGGGGGCAGGTAGCGTGCGGAAGCTCTGATGGGGGCCTTCGGTTTCGTCTGCGGAGTTGGTCGCCACCACCCAGTAGGTGTAGGAGTAGTTGGGCTGTAGGTGAGTGAGGGTGGTGTTCACGGCCTGAGCGGTAGAGCCCGCGGCGATCTGTCCTTCTCCCCGTGGTTCGATGGCTATCGCGCCGCACCCCGCGCTGCCCGGCGGCAGGTTCTGGCAGACCGCATATTCCAGCCAAAATTCGTATTTGGTTGCAAGGCCGTCCGGGTTGATCTGGGCTTCGAGCGTCGCGTCGGTCTGCGTGATGTTCGAGACCGACTCGCTTTCGATCGAAGGGGGCGAGGCAGGAGCCGTGCTAAACACCTTATCTTCGCCGTACGCCGAGCCCTCGTACGCCCAGCCCGAGCTAGTCGAACGTACGTTGTAAATGTAAGACGAGTTTGGCGAGAGTTCGTGCCACGCCGTGGCGATGTCCACGCTGATCGTGTGAGGCGAGGAGCTGGCGGGAATCGTCGCGACGATCGCGCCCGTGCCGGCCGGGCCTTCACCAGTCGATTCGCAAGGTTTCAAGCGCTCCTCAATGCATTCCGGATAGGCCCCGACCCAGACTTCGTAGGTCGTTTCAAGACCGCCCGGGTCGATCTGGGCTTCGATGGTCGCGTCGGTCGGGGTGATGTGCGAGACCGACTCGGCTTCTATCGTCGGCGCAGACGCCGCGGAGGCGCTCGCTGCGATGACGAGCGAGGCAAGAGCAGCGGCAGCCAGGACGGCTAGCGTCAGGCGAGTCCGACTCATTCTGCTCACCGCTCCCTCCATCCCGCTTAGGAGGCTCGAAGACTCATTGAGGCTAGCGCGGCCCGGGGCGGGCGTCAATCGGCGGCGAGGAGTCACCGGTTGATGGTTACCGCCTTGCTTTCGATCCTTCGGTGCCTAGTTCGTCCACTTCTCCACCCGCCCGTTGCCGGTATTGCGCCAGAATTCGCCGCTGTCGAGGGCGATGACTTCGCCACCGAAGATGCCGATGCCCCGGGCGTGGAAGAACTGCCCTTCGCCGGAGCCGTTGGAGCCGAACCCGTAGACGTATTGGCCGGCCGGCGTGAAGACCTGGACGCGGTTGTTGCCCCATTCGGCGAGCCAGATGTTGCCTTCCGGGCCGACGGTGAGGCGGTAGGCCTGTTCGAGCTGGCCGGGACCTGTGCCTTTGGTCCCCCAGGAGCGGATGAAGGCGCCTTCGGGGCTGAACTCGACGATGCGGGAGTTTTCGTAGTCGCTGACCCAGAGGTTGCCGGCGGAGTCGAGCACCACGGCGCTCGGCGATTTAAGCTGCCCTTCGCCGGAGGTGCCGATGCTGCGGATGTATTCGCCTTTTTCGTTTAGCTCCTCGATCCGTTTGTTGCCGCGATCGGCGACGTAGACGTCGCCCTTGGGGTCGACCGCGAGGCCTTCGGGCACGAAGAACTGGACGTTGCCGGAGCCTTCGGTTCCGAACTTCTGGATGTAGGTACCGGTGGAGCTGAGCTCCTCGATGCGGTCGTTGCCGGTGTCGGAGACCCAGAGGTTGCCGTGGGAGTCGATCGCGACGCCGTAGGGGTAGCGGACCTGGCCGTTGCCGGAGCCTTCGCCGACCGTGCGGATGTATTCGCCTTTGGGGTTGAACTCCTCGAGGCGGCTGTTCTCGGTGTCGGCGACCCAAACGTTGCCGGAGGGGTCGATCGCCAGGTCTGAGGGTTCGGAGAGCTGGCCCGAGCCCGAGCCGTAGGAGGCGTAGGTGGAGGAGTAGGTGGGCAGGGGCGAGAAGACGAGATCGCGGCCGTAGCGCGTCCCCGCCGAGTTGGAGGCGACGAGGCGGAAGTGGTAGGCCGCGCCGGAGAGGCCCGTGACTGTCTGGCTGACCGCGACGGCTTTGGTGCCCGAGCCGGCACTCACTTCGGCGGTTTTCGATCCATAACCGGTGCCGGTGCCATATTCGAAGAAGTATTTCGTTTCGCGGCCGTTTGGGTTGACGCTGGCGCGCAGAGTGGCTTCGCTTGCGGTCACGCTCGACGCCTGTTCAGTGGTCACGGTCGGGCGCCAGGCGGGCGTTTTGAATTCGCCTTTCGCTTCGCCCGAGCCTTCTTTGCTTTCGGCGACGATGCGGAAGTAATAGGTCGTTTCGTCTTCGAGCCCTTCGATTTGGTGGGAGACAGCGACTTCACTCGTCCCGGTCAGTTCGGTCGGCGATTCGTATTTGCTGCCGTAGGCCGTCGAAGGGCCCCATTCGTAGCGGTAGTGCGTGCCGAAGCCCTCGGGGTTGATCTTGCCGTGCAGGGTGTAGATGTGGGGGGAGACTTCGGTGGCGGTTTCGGATTTGACGACCGGGCTCCAGTCAGGCGTCGTGAAGCTGCCTTTGGCTTCATTGTGCCCTTCACCGTTTTCGGCGAAGAGACGGAAGTAGTAGGTCGTTTTGCCTTTGAGGCCGGTGATCGTATGTTCGACGGCTTTCGGACTGGTGCCTTCCCCCGCGCTTGCGTCTTCGACCGCTGGCCACCTACTGCCATAGGCTTCCGAAGTTCCCCATTCGAAACGATAGTGGGTGTATTCCCCCTCGGGGTTTACGGTGCCATGCAGGGTCGCAGCTCCTGCCGCTACTCCAGTAGCTTCTTCAGCGGTTACCGCCGGCCGCCAATCGGGTGTAGTAAATGAGCTGTCTTCACTCCAGACTTCGTTGTTTTCAACGTTCTTCGCGAAGACGCGAAAATGGTAGGTCGTGTTGCCTTTCAGTCCGCTGATCGTTCGGCTCACATTGACATTTCCTGTCCCCGAACCAAGGTTTTCGCTTGGTGTGTTGTTTCCATACGAAGTACTCGTTCCCCACTGGAAGTGGTATTCCGTGCTCTTCCCCGCTGGATTGACGTAGCCGTGCAGCGTCGCATTGTGGTAGGCAACGTTACTGGCTGCTTCAACCACAGCGCGATATTGAGGTGGGGAGGCATCGGAGAGCGAACACGCATTTTGGTAGTTGTCCCACTGACCCTCTACCCAGGATCCGTTAGGTAGCTGGTCATCGCTTGAGGAGCAGATATCCGTGATCTCATAGTATTCCGCGTCGTTCCAGCCTTCGGACGGAATTGGATCGGTGGCGCTCTCTCCATACTCGTGAGAGGTTGCCGCCGAAGCTGAGGCCCAGTCTCGGTATCCGTTGTGGCGATCGATCCAAGTGCAGGCCGTGAAGGGTTCGTCGCCTGCCCATGGGATCAAGGCATATGGCGCCCCAATGCCGGTGAAGTAACCGTGGTACGCACAAAAGTTACCGCCGAATCCTGATTCGTAGTGCGATCCAGGAGCCGGTAGGACAATATATTGGTTACCTATGCCAGCTCCCGGCCATCCCTGCTGAACGAGTGAGTATTCGATCTCGTTTCGCACATGTTCATCGTTGACGGTGCCCGGTGCATTGATGCTCTGGTCGGTCCAGGAATTAAGTCCGACATTACCTGAGATAAGGCCGGCATGGTCGAAGTACTGGGTGAAAATTCCCTGGTAAGCAGTCCCCGAGAGCCTGGCAAGCATTTCCCGAATTTCGGTTCGCGCCCCAGGGTGTTCGTTCCAGTTTTTCCCCCAAAAGGTCAGGTAAATATGGGGATTGTGCTCAACGCCGCCGCCACGGTAATACAGGGGCGGCTGCGGGCAGTAGCCTGGTTCACAGCGCAGACCAAGGTCGGTATGCGCTTCAGGTGAAGCGAGCTGTTCCAGCGGACATTTACCTGGTTCGCAGTCCTGGGCATGAGCCAGCGCTTCTTGAATGCCCCGTTGTTCCTTGGGTAGTGGCATGAAATGGATCGGCCTGTTTTTCGCCCAGGCGGGGACGTGGGTTTCGGGCCCGAGTCCCTGGTTGTAGCCTTCGATAGACACGGGCAGCGTGGAACCAGCCCCGGTCCCCGAACCTTCATTGGCAGCGGCGAAAGTGGGACCGAACGCGCCCCCCACAATGAAGGCGAGGAGCGCGATAGCCGCGACGATCGGGGTTCTGATTGTGCTTACTCCTCCTCTTCCTGAGGGGCGGCCTCGCTGCGCCTCAGCCGGGTTTGGACTCTTCTTGCACATCCCACCCTGACAGCGTTTCCAACGGCTACCCTCAATCATGCCTCTCCGTTCTTTCTCCGCGCTTGCGCCGGTTGAGTTTCTGCGCGGAATCTCATGGATTTCCGACTGTCTATCATCAGCGAAGCACCGCCGAGCGCGTCACGCCCGAGTCCTTCCAACTCAGCCTCAAGCCATGGAGCTTGAGCGAGTGTGGGTCAATCCCGTCTCCCTGATCGACAACCGAGAAGCCGGCGGAGTCGGCGATATCGACCTGGCGAAGACGCAGAGATCCAGGGCCCGGAGGAATGGAGGTCTCTTCGCCGATCCAGGCGACGCTGCCGTTGCCCTTCAGCGCAATGTGCGCAACCCGCGTTGCACTCTCGACACCCGACCGTTGTGTGACCGCAGGATAGGTGTGGCTGACATGTCCCGTGCGCAGGCTCTTAACGAGGATGGTGGACGCACTGCTGTCTTCTCCCGAGATGGTTTCCGAATAGGCCACCCAGGGAGAGCGCAGGACCAGCGTTTCAGAGTCCAGGCTCGCAAAACCGTGTGCCCGACCCAGCCGCCATGAATGTCCTGTGGTAAATAGGCAACCGTAGGTGCTCTGTGTTTTTGGGCCGCTAGTGTGGTTAGACAACGTGTAGACCCGACCACGTCGATCGGCGACCAGGGTCTTGCCCTTTGCCGGCCCGCACCTGGATGGCTTCACCGCAGCAGGAGCGGATGCAGTGACGGGGGCGGTGCTGAATGACGCGACGATCGCTAGGAGAATCACGGTCCTAATGAACAAAGCCGTCATATAGCTCCTCTTTCTGCGCCTGATTTAAAGGGTCTAATGTTCTGAACCAATTAGGTTACTAACGAAGAATGGTAAATGGGAGTACGACAGGTCGTGATCGTTCGTTGTGGTTGTGTGCGAGCAGCACCGCTTTGTAGTTCCCCGGCCTCAGCGCACGGTGCGCGATGCGTCCGTCGAAGGACAAGCTGTTCACGCCAGGAGGCTCAGGGACGTTCTCGAACGTCCCGAGACTGATGCTGTGGGTACAGCCCGTATCTATTCGTGCAGCTCCACTTCTACTCTGAGTTGGGGAACAGCGGCGTCGGAGGCGAGCCTCTGCTGCGTGGTGCACGATCCTGACCCGAAGGTGGGCAGCCGCGGAGAGCTTGAACCGAAGACGTGTGGCAACCCTCAGATGACGCTTCACCCGACGCCAGGTCCCAGCTCTGCGCCCCGGGACACGGAAGCGAATCCTGGATAAGCTTGCGTTGGCGATCGTGAGCCGGTTGGAGAGCGTGTCGGACTGCACGGTTGAATTGGTTGCGCTAACCGTGACCCACGTTGCGACGGCGTCACCGTAAGCGTCCAGCGCTACCCTGGGACCATTCGCGGTCGCCCCTGAGAGGCTGGCGGGTTTCTGCCATGCATTAGCACCGGACGGCCTAAGCGCAGCTTCGACAATCCCTTGGGTCGAACCGCTCGAGTTCAGCCACACCGCGATCGCATCGCCAGGCCCGTCCACTGCCACCTGGGGCTCCGCCGTCGGGCGAGGCGCTGGGCAGTCCGCATACGGGGCAGATGGACATTCACGGGCTCGTTCGCGGCTCGTTGTCGCGAGCTTTACCGCTGCTTGCCAAGCGCCTAGGGTGACCGAGCCTACGGCAGCCTGGACGTTGACTTCTTCGGCTGTCTGAGCTTCCCAAACGGCGACGGCCTGGCCATTTGCGTCGACCGCAACCGAGGGGTGTCCCGCCGGCCCGTCACCAGATGACAGTTGGACGGGCGCCCGCCAACTCCCATTGTCTCCGGGCCGGGTTGTACCCACGACCGCCACCCCGCTGCCACCCCCACGACGCTGCCAAACAGCGACCGCGTCCCCCTGTGCGTCAAGGGCGACTTCAGGTTCCCCTTCTACTGCTTCCCCAGTGCCCGAGATAACGACGGGTGCCTGCCAGCCAGCATTGGCGACAGGGCCAGAGCTGGATACGGTTTGCACAACGGGTTCACCGATGTGGTCGTACTGACGCCAGACGACAGTCGCATCCCCTTGTTGGTCCAGCGCGACCGACGGGTGCGATACTGAACTACCCGCCGGAGAAAGTTGCACTGCGGGCCCCCACACGCCGCTTGAGGCTTGCGTGACCGCTGCCTCGATCACAAAGTCAGAGCCCTTGTATTCCGCCCATACCGCAACCGCGTCGCCCTGTTCGTCGATCACGATGTGCGGTTCCTTGGCTTCTGTACCGGCATTCGACAGATCCACGGGCGCCTGCCAGGCACTTGTCCCCGCCCGCTTCGTCGCATCCCGTACAGCGAAATCCTGGCCATTGGAGTAGAGCCACACCGCGACCGCGTCGCCGCTCCCGTCAAGTGCAACTTGCGGATTGGCCCTTGCGGACGCCGACCCTGAGGACGCCAAGCTTGTTGGCTTTTCCCACAGGCCATCTATCGCCGGCCTAAATGATGTTTCGACGTTGTCGGCAGCCCATGCCACGACAGCGCTGCCGCCTGCATCCACCGCAATGCCAGATGGGCCGGCTGAACCTCCAGAAGGGCCAAGGTCTTCAGGGCCAAGCCACGTCGGTGTGACAGATTCGCTTTCGGTCGAGGGCGCCGATGCTCCGAAAGCCTGCGTGGCAATGAGCAGGAGCGTGCCTATAGAAGCCACAATCGTGCTTAGGGCAGCCGTCTTGATGAACCTCATCTACTCAGCCTCCTCCCGCGTGGCTCTGAACTCGTTCTGATAGGCCTTGATTTCAAAAGACAGAGGTTCGCCGGGCGATTCCGTTTCAATTGCGGTAGGTGATTCGGTTGCAGCGGCGACGGAGGAGTGAGTTGCAGCCGTGGCAAGCAGCGGCGTCAGCAAGACGATGGCGAGAGTGAGCAACGAAGCCGGTAGCCAGCTGCGGCTCTTCCGCATTCGGGCGCCGACTGCCTGAAAGTCTGGAGCTGGCCGCCGATTACCGTTGGAAAGACTCATGCCATTCCCTTCGCTCTGCTTTGACTGTGAGATGGGGGTTCAGCCCAGGTCTGCCGCCGACTGTGGGCCTGGTGCGACCCTAAGGGCGCACACGCTTCAGCGCAATCGTCAATTTTAAGTAGGAATCTCCTATTACTCGTTCATCTCTCGTGCATAAAACTGTCTCAACACTAGGCCGTGCAACGACCGGCGAACGCCGGACCAGGTTGTGTCCGGACACACGAAATCGGCCAATGCTGGATGATTGCCGGTGGCCAAGGAACTTCGAGAGGACTTCACGCCAAACCGGCTTCGGGCTCAACAAGGCACGAGGCAAAATACGGGTCGGTCGGCACTGTGGGCGACACTGCAAGGATCGCTAACGCGGACAGACTCGACAAACTACCCGAGAAGCACAGTTCGGCGTGTGGCTCGCCTGCCGTCGACCATAACGATCATGCGTGCCCGTCCACTCCCCAAACGCATCAGGGACTGGGGTGAGAGGCTCAATTTCGGGATTGGGTAGTTCCGTGGCGCCATGAAAGGAAAGGGCCGCAGATTGCGTGCTAGACGTGCACTGTGCCGTCCACGCTTTGCGATCAGCACGACGCGGCAACCGAGCCCGCACCTCACTGTTGCGACGCCCTTCTTGGAGATTGACGCCTTCACCAGGGCCGGGGGTCCGCACTTTGCCGTGCGCGGGCCGACCGCTGGCGCGATCCGACCAACGATCGCGACCGCGGTCAGCGGGTTGGCCGCCCAGACTTCATGCCTGTACGGCGAACTCGTCCCGACTCCGGCGCTGACCGGGCGCGGGCCGACTTGGAGGTCAGCGACCCGCAGATACTCGCCGGTGAACGCGGGGTCAAGCACCGCCGAGCCGTTAGGGCACGCTTCGGGATGTTCTTCGGAATATGTACGGTCCGTGAGCGTCGTGCAGTCAATGCCTTCCGGACTCGCGCAGGCGGATAGTTGCGTAAAGCTCAAGTCGCCCTCCCAGCCGCCGCCCCATTGACCGGGGATCGGGGTAACGAGTTCGTTCGCCCGCACCACGCCGCTGACCGACGGCGGGGTCAGGGACGTAACGTTGCCGTGCCATACGGGACTGAGGGCGGTAGTGCCGCCTGCTGAGGCCCGAAAGACGGTATTGGCTTCGGCGCCGACAGTGGTGATGATCTGGCCGGTGGCGAACTGGGTGCATTTTGAGAGGTCGGGTACACAGGCTTCCCAAGACCACCCCTGGCTGGTCGGGTTGACGATCAAAGACCCGCTTCCGTCTGCGTTCAAGTGCGCCGAGATCGTTGCGCTTTCCGCCGCGGCGGAAGGTGGGCTGCCGAGCGTCCCAACTCCCAACGCGAGCGCAACTGCCAGTAGTACCGGGATTTGCATGACCATCCGCCTCTGCATCATCCGCGCCATCCAACATCCTCCCGCCAGCTCGACGCGCCAGTCGAAGCTGTCCGATTATTAGGTCAAGTAAGCTGAGTGTAGTCGCCGTTCCACCGCGGGTCAACCTCGGCACCGTCACCCTCGCCCCGACGATCGAGCCGACTCCGGAATAACGCGTTCGGCATTGCTACGTTGGCGCGCCTCGGGCCGGGGCGGGCACGCATGATCGTCATCGTCGACGGCAGGCGAGTTTCGCGACGAAACCGCGCTTCTCGGCTGAGCCTGTTCGCACGAGCTCTTTGAGGTGAGGGCTGAACAGCAACTCATCGCATTGCAGTGCCCGGACGACGCCGTTTGGGGTCGGTCCGGCGGAGTCGCCTGGAGGGATGGGTATGGATGAATCTGCGAGAGGATGCCAGCGACGTCTGCGTCGACGTGGAGTTGGATTAGACCCCTTAGGAAGCAGAGAGTTAGCGGGCTCGGGCTATTCGAGCGCCGATGCTTGTCAGGCCAAGGCCTTGACCAGGGAGTATTTTTGGTCATCCAATGCACCGGAGATGAATGAATGCGAAGAAACCTGGCTCTGACCCTAGCCTTAGGCGCGGCGCTGGCTGTCGGCGTCGCGTCGATTTCAACCGCGACGGATTACGCCACGATCTGCGTGCGGTCGACGACCACGGCGGCAAGCGATTGCCCGCCACGCCTGATCGTCAAGTTCGGCGGCGGGGTCGTGCCGAAGAAGCTGCCGAAGCACGAGATGGCGCCCGTTGCCGTCAAGCTCTGGGGCAAGGTGTCCACTGACATGGCGCCCAGCCGCCGGCCCTCAGGCAACTGACGATCGACTTTGACCGGAACGCCGCGGTCAACGCCAAAGGACTCCCGGTTTGTCATCCGTTCCCCCGGTACCAGGGCACTGGCGACTTGAGGAAAATTTGCCGAAGCGCGATCGTCGGCAGCGGTACGGCCAACTTCGAGATCACGTTCCCCGAAGAACTGTCGAAGCCGGACCCGGGCAAGCTGGTCATCTTCAACGGCGGCGTCAAGGCCGGCGTGACTACGCTCTACGCGGTTGCTTTCGTCACCGTGCCAACCCCGAACTCAATCGTGACCAAGGTCAAGATCAAGAGGATCGACAAAGGCCCCTACGGATTTCGGGCTGTCGCAGAAATCCCGTCGATCGCTGGCGGCTACGGCTCCCTGCTCGACTTCAGCTTCAAGATCAAGCGGCTCTTCACCTATAAGGGCACGAAGAAGCAGAGCTTCGCATTAGCGAGGTGCTCCAACGGCCATCTGAGCGCCAGGGTAAGCGCCCTCTTCAGTAGCGGCGAGACAATCGCCGGCACCGTGACCCGGGCCTGCGTACCAAAGGGCTGAGCGAAGAAGCGCTTCAGCCATCGTCTCAGGGAAAGGTGACGGCAGCCTCGCATGGATCGGCGAAGGCGGAGGGAGACAGCATGAGCGCTCACCCCCCCGGCCGGCCACGCTGGGTCGCCCTGGGACGAAATGCCTAGCGCCCCCCGCGGGTGCCGTCAACCCGCTGCGGGG
>CAAGKR010508838.1_pt1 | contig 11413 bp, 11 predicted proteins | sample 2556971 | NCBI WGS metagenome assembly CAAGKR01 (sample SAMEA5207829, study PRJEB30636) | soil metagenome | biome: forest; feature: boreal; material: soil | place: USA | collected 2011-09 | depth 1 m
CAGGCCGAGCTCTTTTGTGACGAACTCCCATGCCCAGGAGATGGCTTCCTTCTTGAAGTAATCGCCTACTGAAAAGTTGCCGAGCATTTCGAAGAACGTATGGTGGCTGGCGTCCCCCACGACCTCGACATCACTGGTGCGAAAACAGCGCTGAATCGAGGTCATACGTGGCGCAGGCGCCTGCTTCTTGCCCATGAAGTACGGCTTGAACTGTACCATCCCCGCGCTCGTAAAGAGCAGCGTCGGATCGTCGGGCACCAGCGTGTCGGACTGAATCTGTTTGTGGCCGCGTTCGATGAAGAAGCTGAGGAAGCGCTCCCTCAGCTGGTCGCTGTTCACGAATGTCCTCGCAGGCGGGATGGCAGACGGGCTTGGATGCGAGTACGCGACGGCGTCTCCGCAGCCGCCGCGATCGCGAGCGATTATATCATGCGCCCACTTTCTGTCGCCGCACGAGATTGTCTAACCAGAGATGCGCGTAGCCGTCGTTGCAATATGCTCTACAGCTTGTCGATCCGCGTCAGTCGCTTCTATCATAAGGGCCGTACATGCGTTGAATGTATCGTCGCTTCGTGCGTGTAGCGCACATGGGCAGCGGCGCCGGAAGGAATTGGTCGTCCGCTTGGACGTCGATAGTTGGTTGGGCGTGTTGGTTGTCGCCAGCGCCGCCCTCGTCCTCATGCTCACCGCTGCCGCTTCGGCAGCCGGGCTCTTCGCCGGCCGCAGGCCCGGACGGCTGGTGAACGGGCGGGCCTCCGGGCGGCCGGGGCAGATGCAGAGTTTCATGCGAGAACGCGAACGACTGTTGTCGTCGCTCGTGTTCTGCCGAACGGCCTGTATCGTCACAGGCTCAGTCACCGCGGAAGTCCTGGTGATGCGCCACTCCGGCGCCTCGGCGCGGCCGGCGATCGTCGTTGCGGTGATCGCAATTCTCGTAGCGAGCATACTCGAGGCGATTCCCCGCACGATCATCTCGCACAATCCGGAGCGCTGGGGCACGGTCACGACGCCGATTGCCGAGGTCATTCGTGGTCTTTTCTTCTTGCCAGCTTCTCTCGTGGATCTGCCGGGCAGAGCGCTGTTGCGATTGCGGCCGTTCCGGCCGGGACCGCTCGAAGAGGACGACGACGAGGAGATCGTACGCCTGGTCGAACTTGAAGAGAGCGAGGGCGGGATCGAGGACGACGAGCGCGAGATGATCCGAGCGGTGATTGAGCTGGAAGACACGACTGCACGCGAGATCATGGTCCCCCGGATGGATATTACGGCGGTCGATTGCTCGGCCAGTCTCCAGGACGTCGCACATGTTATCGCCGAGCGCGGATACAGCCGGATCCCGCTCTACGATGGGAACATCGATAACGTGGTGGGCGTCGTGTATGCAAAAGACGTCCTGGCCGAATTTGCGCAGGGGTCAGGGCAGGTCCAGTTGACCAGCATCGCTCGGCCGGCAGAGTTCGTCCCCGAAACAAAGCGCGTCGATGAGCTGCTCAGCGAGTTGCGCGGTAAGCGTGTACATATCGCCATCGTCGTTGATGAGTACGGCGGCACAGCGGGCCTCGTCACGATCGAAGATCTGGTTGAAGAGATCGTCGGCGAAATCGAGGATGAGTACGACCATATCGAGCCGGGCATCGAGCGCACCCTGGACGGGGATGCCGTGGTCGATGCACGGCAGAGCGTCGACATCCTCAAGGAACTATTCGATATCGAAGTTGAGGACGATGACTTTGATACAGTCGGCGGGCTGATCATCCACCGCCTCGGCAAAATCCCGGCGCCGAACGATACGGTCGAGATCGAAGGCGTCCGGTTGCGTGTTCTCTCAGTCACAGGCCGGCGGGTTCGCAAAGTACAGATCTCGCGCCTGAAACCTCAACCAGCATCGCCGGCAAGCCCGTAAGCGCAGCTTGCCATCCGAACGCCGCCCCGGCCCGAGGCGCTGCCTATGCTATACTTGCGGCGCCCATGAACGGCGGAGTGTGGCGATGCGCGGCAGGCACCTGCTCACGATTGGTGACCTGGACGCGCGGGATCTGGCACTCATCCTGGACACCGCGGCCGCCTTCAAGCTAGCGCCGCCTCCTCCCGTGCTGGCCGGTAAGAACATCGCCCTTCTTTTCGAAAAGCCATCCCTGCGAACCCGCGTTAGCTTTGAAGTGGGCACGCGCCGCATGGGTGGAAACATCACCTACCTGTCGCCGCCCGAAGTGGGCCTCGGCGTCCGCGAGGCCGTCAAGGATGTGGCCCGCGTACTGAGCAGGTATGTCGATCTGATCGCGGCGCGAACGATGACGCAGACGACGGTGGAGGAACTGGCGGAATACGCGAGCGTGCCCGTGATCAATGCGTTATCAGACACGGAGCATCCGTGCCAGGCGCTGGCCGACCTGCTGACGATCCGCGAGAACTGCGGTGGGCTCGCGGGTGTGCGCGTTACCTACGTCGGCGACGGCAATAACGTCGCATCATCGCTCGTGCAGGCCGGTGCAATGATGGGGATGCACATCACCCTTGCGACTCCGGAAGGCTACGACGTGCCGGAAGAACCGCTGCACCGTGCCCGCGCCATGGCCGCAGTTTCAGGCGGGACGATCACGGTCGTGCGCGACCCTTCAGAGGCGGTAGCCGACGCCCAGGTGGTATATACCGACGTGTGGGTGAGCATGGGGCAGGAACGCGAAACCGCCGCCCGGCGTGAGGATTTCGCGCCGTACCAGGTGGACATGACGCTGGTGCGTCGCGCTCCCGAAGATGCGATCGTGATGCATGATCTGCCCGCCCATCGGGGAGAAGAGATTACCGACGACGTGATGGAGTCTCGCCAATCGCGCATTTTCGACCAGGCGCACAACCGGCAGTTCACGCAAGAAGCCGCGATGGCGCTGATCCTGGGTGACTAACGGGGCTATGCACGGGGCGAAACGAGGCAGAACGATCGACCTTCATGCCGCAGCTTCCTGATTCGCTTAGCACCTTTCTCGACACGCTGCGGCGGATCGATGCCGCCAGCGTGGTCGACATCGTCCTCATTGCTGCACTGATCTATGCGGTGCTCATCTGGCTGAAGGGCTCGACGGGCATGTCGCTTGTCAAGGGCGCGGCCTTTGTTGTCATCGCCGGACTTGTGCTCGGCAGCCTGCTGAACCTCACGGCGGTGACATGGCTGCTGCGGAACTCGGTGCCGGCATTGCTCGTCGCCGTGCCGATCGTCTTCCAGCCGGAGTTACGGCGGGCGCTGGAACGGTTGGGACGTACGCGGGTGGCGACACGTCGAGGGCAGCGTGCCTCTGAAACAGTGATCGACGTGCTCGTGCAGGCGAGCCTCGGGCTCGCGGCGCGCCAGCTGGGGGCGCTGATCGTTATCGAACGCGATACGGGGATGGATGAATACATTCGCACCGGGGTCCCGGTGGATGCCATCCCATCGGTTGATCTCGTCATTAACCTGTTCTGGCGAAATTCGCCGCTCCATGACGGCGCAATGATCGTGAGAGAGAATCGTGTTGCCGCCGCCGGATGTACCCTGCCGCTATCGGAGACGCCGCTGCCTGGACACATCGGTACCCGGCACCGCGCGGCAATAGGGCTGACCGAGCGTACCGACGCGGCCGTGATCGTTGTCTCGGAGGAGACAGGTGCGATCACGGTTGCGGTGCATGGCCAATTCCTGCCAAACCTGGATGGAGAGCGCTTACAGAGCGCCCTGCGCACTCTGACTCGCGCGGCGCGCGCCCCCCTTCTTGTAGTTCGCACCCCCGACACCCTCGACACTGCCGCATACGCCGCGGGCTCCGCCGCCGGGACCGAGGGCGCAGGAGCCATTTCCGGCCGCGATATTGGTGATGAGGCGGGGCGCATCAAACCGGCAAGCGAGGCGCCCGCGTCCGGGATTCGACGCCGCTAATTACAACCAGCCAGGTGGGGGCATTCACGGTGGGGTCGGGCTTGGGCACGAGTACAGGGCGATTGCTGCACGGGGCTCGGGCAATGATGCGATCCGCCTGGTCTAATTCACCGCTAATGTTGCTCTCGTTGGGGTTGGCGGCGGTTCTCTGGGCGTTTGTCACGAACCAGGAGAACCCGTCCCTGCGCAAGGACGTCTCCTTTCAGATCTCCTCGTTCGATCCAGCAAATGTGCCGAAGTCCATGCTTGTCACGAAGGAAACGCCGAACGACGTTACGGTTACATTGATCGGTCCGCGAGGGGCCGTGAACGCGGTCCGTACCGAGGACATCCAGATCGTTGTCGATCTCGCGGGCGCCGACTCAAGTAATCCTGGCGGTAGTGGCGTCGTCTATACGGCGCCGGTGAAGGCGACGATCAAGCGACGGGGAGTACGTGCTCAGGTCGATCCCGGTTCGGTGCGCGTCACACTGGAGCCGGTAGCCCGCCGCACCGTGCCGGTGAAAGTAAATTCAAACGATGCGCCGCCGATTGGCTTTGAGCTGGACTCGCAACCGGTCGCCGACCCTGCGGAGGCCGTCGTGAGCGGTCTCAAGCAAAACGTGGATACCGTGGACGCCGCCTATGCAGATCTCAAGCTGACCGGCCTATCGGTCTCGACGGGCGTGGCGCTATCACTGAGCCCACGTACGGCGGACGGCCGCGCAATCAGCGGGGTCACCGTTCAGCCCGCGACCGTTTCGGTGAAAGTGGCGATCAAGCGAACGGTGTTCAATCGCGACGCCTTTATCGCCGTGCAGACTCACGGCAAGCCCGCGATTGGGTACCAGGTGCAGGAGGCGCACACCGATCCACCGGGCGTCACTATTGCGGGTAGCCTCGATATTTTGAACAGTGTCACGACGATCCCGACCGAGGATGTCGAGATCGAAGGCGCGACCCAGGACGTCAAGCGGGTTGTTTCCCTTCGCCCGCCGCCGGGGGTGACGATTGTGAACTCCCGCGCCGTGTCGGCCACGGTGACAATCGTGCCCGGCCGCGGTCAGGGAGCGATGCTTGTGGCTCCTCGCATCGTCGGGCTTACGCCGGGCGCAACCGCTCAGGTGAGCACCACGGCGCTCGTCGTGAGCTTCCTTGGTCCTCAGCCGCAGGTGCTCGCGATCAAACCCGCGGACGTCCTCGCCACCGTTGATGTGAGCGGCCTCGCACCGGGGAGTTACAGTATTGAGCCGCGCATCAGCCTGCCCGCCGGGATCGATAAGGACTCCGTTTCGCCGGCTAAAGTAGAGCTCGTGATCACCGCGCCGCCGCCGGCAGCAACCCCGACGCGGCCGGCACCCTGACCGTACGGATGCCGCGCGAAATCTCTCCGCCGGTTATGATTACTGTGTGACTGAAACAACAGCCCTTGATCCGTCTGCGTCCGGCGGTATCCGCGTGCCAATCGTCGCCATCGTTGGCCGCCCAAACGTGGGCAAGTCGGCCCTGTTTAACCGTCTTGTGGGTGGCCGTGTGGCGATCGTCGAGGATATGCCGGGAACGACCAGAGACCGCATTTATGGTGATGTCGAGTGGCGCAAACCGTTCCGCGTCGTGGACACCGGCGGCCTCGAGGAAGGCTCGAAGGAGACCTATCCGGCGCTGATCCGCTCGCAGATCGAGCTGGCCATTCAAGAGGCCGACGCCGTCATTTTCGCGGTGGACGCGCGTGACGGTTTGACGGCTGCCGACCACGAGGTCGCGGAGATACTGCGACGTGCCCGCAAGCCGGTCGTACTGGTGGCCAACAAGGCGGATAATCCGGCCCGGCGGCGTGACCTGGCCGAGTTTTACGAGCTTGGCTTCGGCGACCCCGTGCCGGTCAGCGCGTATCACGACTCGGGCATTGCCGACATGCTGGATGCGATCGCGCCGCATCTGCCCGACATCGGCGAGCAGATCGACGATCAGACCCTTCGTGTCGCGATCGTCGGCCGGCCAAACGTGGGTAAGTCCGCGCTGCTGAACGCAATCTTGGGGGAGGACCGCGTCATCGTCAGCGACGTTCCCGGCACGACGCGTGACGCGATAGACACTGTGTTTCAGTTCGGCGAGCGCACGCTGACGCTGATCGATACCGCGGGCATGCGCCGCCGCGGGCATATTGATCAGGGCGTGGAGCGGCACAGCGTGATGCGGGCGCAAGGAGCGGTAGAGCGCGCCGACGTTGCCCTGGCGGTCATGGATGCCACGGAGCCGCTGACGGCCCAGGACACCCACATCATCGGCTTCGTCGAAGAGGCAGTGAAGTCACTGGTCATCGTCATCAATAAGGTTGATCTGCTGGCACGCGAGGGCGACTGGAAGGCCGACCTCACGCGGCTCGTGCGCTACCGGCTCAAATTTGCGCCGTGGGCTCCCGTTGTGTTCGTCTCGGCGCTGGAGCGCTCCGGTATCGATGAGGTGCTCAAGGCCGCTGTGCAGTCCGGCGATGCGCGCCACCAGAGGATAGCCACTGGCGAACTGAACGCCGTGCTCAAACGCGCTATCGCCAAACATAGCCCGCCTTCGGTTCAGGGCAAACGGTTAAAGATCCTGTACGCGACACAGGCGGAAGTGGCTCCGCCGACTTTCGTCATCTTCGTCAACGATCCCGCCCTGGTGCATTTCTCGTACGAGCGGTACCTTGAGAACAACCTCCGTGAAAAGTACGGCTTCCGTGGGACTCCTCTGCGGATGATCTTCAAAGGTAGGAGCGACGCTGAATGATCTGGCAGTACCCCCTGGTCGCCCTGGTGGGATACCTGTTTGGCGCTATTCCATCGGGTGTATGGGTGGGCAAGATCGTGCGCGGCATCGACATCCGCGACTTCGGCAGTGGCAAGACCGGGCTGACCAACAGCATCCGCACGCTGGGCTACGGGCCGGCGATCGCCGTTCTCCTACTCGACGCCGTCAAAGGTGCAATCCCCGTGCTGATCGCGAGGATTTTTTTCGACGGTGCCGCGATCCAGGCCGTCGCGGGCATCACGGCGATCATCGGGCACGTCTGGCCGGTCTACGTCGGCTTCCGTGGCGGGCGCGGGGTGCTGGTTGCGTTTGCCGCAACCACGGCGATGATGCCGTTGCTCGGACCGCTGATGATCGCCATCGGCATGGCGATTGCCCTGCCATTTAAATACATCTCGCTCGCATCGGTCGTCGGCAGTGGCGTGATGGCCGGCATTATTGTCGCTCTTGCGCTCGCGGGGCGGGTGCCGCCTGCGTACGCCGTGTTCGGGGTCGTAGCAGCGACCATGATCGTCGTTTTGCACCGGGATAACATTCAGCGGTTGCGTGCCGGTACCGAGCCTAAGTTCGGGCAAGGCGGTCGTCGCCGGCCTGGGCCTGGACCCGCGAACAGCCAGCCGTAGCGAGTGCAGGCGCCATTGCTTGCGCCGATTCAATGCCAGGCCCGTCGATTGACAGTGGATGAACAGCCAGACTACCTTCCGGGACCTCCTCGACTCATCCCGGCCGCTGCGAGGCACAGCCCTGACGAGACTTTCGGGCCTCGACGGTGATGCGGCACCGATGCTTGCGTCCGTCCTGAAGGAGATGCCGAACGATCGGCGGCTGCAACTGGCCCAGAATCTGATCGATCTCGCGGAAGACGACGCGACCCTCAATTTCGACCGTGTCTGCACACTGTTACTGGGTGATCCTGACCCGCGTGTGCGACGCCTGGCGATCGATGGTCTGTGGGAAAACGAAGATCGCCTGCTGATCGAGCCACTCGTGCGCATGTTCAACGACGACCCTGACCCGGCCGTGCAGGGTGCCGCCGCGCTCGCGCTCGGGCGTTTCGTCTTGCTCAACGAGCTTGGCAGCGTGCGGCCGCGTGATGCCGATCGCGTGATCACTGCTCTCCGTGCGGCTGCCGAAGACGAGACGGCACCGGCGGAGGTGCGAGCGAGGGCGATCGAGGCCGCGGGCGCAGCGAGCGTTCCCTGGGTGCGCGAGATGATCTGGCACGCCTACGATGCGGGCGAACCCGTGCTGCAACTGAGCGCGATTCATGCGATGGGGCGCAACGGCGATTCCGCCTGGCTCGAGACGCTGCATGAAGAGATGCAGAGCGAAGACCCGCAGCGACGCTTCGAGGCAGCGCATGCTACCGGCGAGATAGGCGACGAAGGCGCCGTGCCTGCCCTGGCCTCGCTCATTTTCGACACGGATGCAGAGGTGCAGGAAAGCGCGATCGCGGCGCTCGGCGAGATCGGCGGCGACTTGGCGATCACCGCGTTGCGTGACCATCTGCATGGCAGCGAGCCTCGCGTTGCCGAGGCGATTCGGGCGGCGATTGCCGAAGCGCAGGCGGCGGAGGGACTGGCGGACGCTGCCGAGTTCACCGCATTTACCGCGTTAGACGGTGAAGACGATGAGTAACCGTCGCGCCGGTGTACGAGCATGGTGAGACGCACAGGTCACCGGCTCCGGGTCGAAGACATCGTTTCCTCCGGCGGGATCGTCTACCGTATCAGTGAGGCAGGCCCGGAGATTGTGCTGGTTGGCCGCCTGGCGGAGCACCTGTGGGGGCTGCCCAAGGGCACGCCGAAGGCCGGCGAGACGCTTGAGCAGACCGCGCTCCGCGAGGTTACAGAGGAGACGGGGCTTGAGGTCTTGATCGAACGCAAGGTTGGTGAGATCGAATACTGGTTTTCCCGCGTCGAGCAAGGAATTCGCTTTCACAAGCGGGTGCATCTTTATCTGATGGTGCCTACCGGCGGTGACATCGCCAATCATGACCAGGAGTACGACGTGGTGCGGTGGTTCCCCCTTGCTGAGGCGGAACCGGTTCTGACTTATGCCAACGAGTCCCAGATCCTTCGGCGGGCAGCCGAGCTGTCGAACTGGCATTCCGATCCCGCACCCGCGGCCGGCGCGGGCAACATGGAAGGCGACTGAGAGGCCGTCGTGACGCTCGAAATCGAAGACGAGGTTGCAAAGGGAGATCTGGTGCGTCTTCGGCGCAAACGCTTGAGCGACGGCGAGGCGGATTATCGCTGGCGCCGAGACCCTGAGCTTGCCCGCTATGATGCGGCCGCCCCACTTCGCACATCGCTCCCGGACTTCCTCCTGACCTTCCAAGAGGATCTGCGTTATCCCAGCCCGTTCCGCCGGGTTTATGCAATCGAGAGCCTTGACGGCGTGCACATCGGGAACGTCATGTATTACAACATCGACGAGCGACGCGGCGAAGCTGAGCTGGGTATCACCGTCGGAGAGCGCGACTATTGGGGCAAGGGGTACGGGCGTGATGCGGTGCGCACGTTCGTCCGCTTCATCTTCGACAATTCATCGCTGCATCGCATCTATCTCAATACGCTCGACTGGAACGCCCGTGCCCAGCGAGCTTTCCAGGCCGCCGGTTTCGCGCCCTGCGGACTATCGAAGCGTGGCCTGCACTCGTTCGTTTCGATGGAGATTATGCGGGAGGAAGCGCTCGGTTGCGAGCAGCTCCCCCCTCGCTCCGGCTAACCAAACCCTCTCAGGGAGCAAAAGGAAACGGCCGTCTGCCTGAAACAGACGGCCGTTTTGATAGCCGAATCAGCAGTTAGCCCCGGGACGGCAGCAGTACGGTCGCCGTGCCGGGCGTCGTCTTTTGGCCTGACGGGTTTTCTGTCCAGATGTCGAGATCCACCAGGTTCTCGCCGTTCTCCTGGTATTTGCGGGTGATCACGCCGCGGCACGTCATCTCCTGCGCGGGGTAATCCATCCCGCGGTAGGAGACGCCGTATTTCTTGATCTTGCCGCCGCCGGGCGTCGCCCAGTCCCAGAGCAACTGGCCGAGGAAGGCGTGCTTGAGGGCACCGTGAACGATCAGGCCCGGAAGACCGGTGGATTTGGCGAATTCCGGATCGTAGTGAATCTGGTAGAAGTCGCCCGACCCGGCAGCCCATTGCACCAGTTGCTGGGTAGACGGGTTCTTGACGAGCTTCGGAATCTCCTGGCCTTCCTGGACATCCTCGAAGTAGACCTTGTTGCCTGAGGCGGTCGATACCATCTGCCTGCTCCCTCCGGGATTACGCATCGTGCCGTTCAATGTTACTGTATCGCGGTCCCTGAGCCCGCTTGGCGGTGCTTAGTACTGGATGCCGGTGCCGCGCATCACCGCGACGAGCTTGCCGTCCTGGTTCGTGTACGACGTCTCGTTGACGGTGATCAGCATCGTGCCGATACCGCCCGTGCGCTGGCTGATGTCGGCGATCTTCGATCGGGCCGTAAGCCGGTCGCCGGCGCAGATATCACCGAAGTATTCAACCTCGGTGCCCCCGTTGAGAACCCGTTTGAGCGACGTCCGTGCCTGCCGCCGTCCTCCGCGGGGACCGCCAAAGGTCGAGTCAGACGAGGCGGGATGGAATACGGTGGTACCGAGGTAGGCCGGCGGCGCGGGCAGCGAGCGATAGCCGCGGCGCTTCGCCTCATCTTCGTCATAGAAGACGGGGTCTGTTTGGCCTACGGAGCGCGCGAACATGCGTACCGATGTCCGATCGACCTCGACCGTCCACGGTTCGGACTCCACCCCGATACTGTCCTTCATCTCCTGGGTAATCAAGGATTCCTCAGCCACGATCGCCTCCTGGCCTGCATCTGCGCCGCTCCGATAGCGCGGCACGCCTCACGATACGGCGGGTGTCATGGGTTGTCAAACTCAAGTGACAGCGCCGTCAGTCGCCTCCCCAGCCTATCGCAGAATCGCATTGCTGCGCAGGTCAACAGGGTAAAACCGACCGGACTTCAGTTCACGGATCAGGTCACGCTCGTCGCGGATGGTTCGCTCGAAATAGGTAGCGCACTTGCCAATGTCCTGGATCGAATGCGAGTCGGTGCCGGCAGTGCCGGGCATGCCCATCAGGTCGCAGAGACGTTTCGAGAAGGCATTTTCCTTCTCGCTGCCACGCCCGTTCAGTTCCTCCAGGCCACAGACGAACTCGTAAGCGGGATTCTCGCTCGCTCTATTAAGGGACCGCTGGTATTCCTCTTCATCCTTGACGTACCACGGCATCTGGCGGCGGTACGGATGAGCGGCGACCATCGCGCCTTCGTGCTCATTAACGTGGCTGGCGAGTTCGTGGCTGCGATGCATGCCGAAGACATACCTGTCGATGCCGAAGGTGAGGATGTGTCCGTCATCGGTCCCGATCTCAACACCTGCCAGCACGAGGAAGTTGTGTCGCTCGCAGATCTCCCGAACAGACTTTTCATCCCAGAGTGTGTCGTGCTCGGTGAAGCAGATCGCATCGAGCCCGGCTCTCTTCGCCCGCACCACGAGGTCGTCGGGGCTGAGCACACTGTCGTGCGAGCGCGGCCAGGTGTGGTTATGCAGATCGATCAGCAAATAGCCGGCTCTCCCTTCGTGGCTTCGACTCTCTGTACCGTACATGCGCACCGGCATCCGGGGCCACCCCCGAGCGCCGGCGGCGCATTTGTTCGCCCCTATCCCCTGTGCTATATTGGCCGCACCGAAAGCGATAGAATTCACAA
>CAAGKR010527083.1_pt1 | contig 11413 bp, 9 predicted proteins | sample 2556971 | NCBI WGS metagenome assembly CAAGKR01 (sample SAMEA5207829, study PRJEB30636) | soil metagenome | biome: forest; feature: boreal; material: soil | place: USA | collected 2011-09 | depth 1 m
TGTCCGAGCGGCTCGAGCCGGCGACCCCCCGGCCCCCGAAACGGCTACTGCCTACACCCTCGTTGAGTGGACCGAGCCCGGGGAGGAGAACGTTCCGGCGCACGGCGAGCCGTTCCGCTACATGGACGGCATCCTCGAGGCCCTCACGATCGAGCTCGAGCGCGACCCAAGTGTCTGGATCGCCGGGATCGACGTGGGCGCCGGGGGTGGGGTCTTCGCCGCCACGCGCGGCCTCGCCGAGCGGTTCCCGGGCCGAGTGAGGGACACCCCGATAAGCGAGACTGCCGTGATGGGTCTCGCGGTCGGCGGCGCGATGGCGGGCACCAAGCCAGTCGTCGAGCTGATGTATGTCGACTTCCTCGGCGTATGTCTCGATCAGCTCCTGAACCAGGCAGCGAAGATGCACTTCATGACGGGCGGCGCCGCTTCCACCTCGCTCGTCGTCCGGACCCAGTTCGGTGCGGGCCGCTCGTCGGGTCCGCAGCATTCCCAGAGCCTCGAATCGATCTTCACGCAGATCCCCGGCCTCAAGGTCGTCATGCCGGCCGATGCCGCGGACGCGTACGGTCTGCTGCGAGCGGCGATCCACGACCCCAACCCGGTCGTCTTCATCGAGAACCGCCTCCTCTACGGTCGCAAGTCACCGCGGCCTTCCCCTGACCATGTCGTCCCGCTCGGTCGCGCGGCAGTGCGTCGACCCGGCCAGCATGTGACGGTTGTGACCTGGTCGCGAATGCTTCACGACGCGCTCGAAGGGGCAGAGCTAGCGGCGGCCGAGGGCATCGAGGCAGAAGTGATCGACCTGCGGACGGTCGCACCGTTCGACCGCGCCACGATCGCCGAATCAGTGAGGCGGACGAACCGGCTGCTGGTGGCGCATGAGGCGGTGATCACCTCCGGCATCGGCGCAGAAATCGCGGGCTGGGCGGCCGATGAGCTCTTCTGGGAGCTCGACGCTCCCGTTCGCCGTGTGGCGCCGCCCTTCAGCCCGGTGCCCTATGCGCCGTCCCTCGAGCAGGCGTGGTTACCCGGTCCGAAAGAGATTGCGGCGGCAGTCATCGCCCTCGCAAAAGTTTAGGAAGACGATATGAAGGACGCCGATGAGCGCCTGCGCGAGCTGCTCGTACTCACTTGGGACCTTCACCCCCCTGCGGTCCAGCCGCAATGTGCATTGCCGTTCCTGCCATGACCGTCGTCACACAGTCATGCCCGTAACGCTCGCTCATTATCGTGCATTCAACTCGTCTGGATGGAGCGATCTAGGATCCCGAGTTTCCCACCTTCCTGAGTCCACCCAGGTGAAAAAGTCGAGCAGGGTGCGATGGAAGAGCGCGGGTTCCTCCAAATTTACGGTATGCCCAGTTTTCGGAAACACAGCCAGAGCCGCAGGCCCGATAGTTCGCTTTAGCCACACTCCAGGCTCGACGCATGGCTCATCCTCATCGCCGAGCGCGATCAGCGTCGGCACAGCAAGTTGCCGGAGGTCTGATTCCAGTTCAAATAGCGATGGCCGAGTCTTCTGCACACCGCGCAACGTCATCGTCGCTCCCAAGCTATCGTGCTCTGAAAGCTGCTGCACATACTGTTGCCATCCGATCGGGTCCTTGTTCTGCAATTGAATGCGGTATGGGTCCTGGCTCTGCGTTGAAGCGACCCCGATGGCGCCTTCCTGCTCATAGCGCTGCGCCAGATGTTCCACCCCCTCCTCCCAGGCTGATCGGTCCGCCGTACTCGCGCCATAGCCGCAGCTGCCAACCACCAACGACCGGGCGCGCTGCGGGTACCTAAGGCCAAAGTGAAGAGTCGCGAAGCCCCCCATCGACAGCCCGATTACATGAGCATTTTCCAGTTGTAGGTGGTCAAGAACAGGCGGCGACGCCGCCCGGTCACCGCCAGCGTGGCCGCCGAGAGATCGTTCTTGACCAGCCCTTCGATGCGGCAGAACCGTAAGAATGAGCGAAGAGCGACGACGAAGCGTTGCGCCGAGCCGACCGACACCGCAGCGGACTCGGCGAGCACCGCACCGGTAATATCGCCCGCCGTCAGATCGGCGAGCGTCCCGTCAGCTGCGCAGCGCGCAAGGAACCGTCCGGCTTGCTCCACGTAGCCAGCCGTCGTTGATGCCGCCAGTCCTCTCTCTCGGAGCAGATGCTTCCGAAACGATTCGAGAAGCGTTTCAACTGGTGTGGGTGGCACGGGAGTCTCGACCGGCAAGACTTGCCGCGCCGCGAGAAAGTCCAGCAATGGTGTCAAGCCCAGCCGCGAAACCGCCCACGCGTAACCCTCCGTCCGCCGTGCGACAACGAACTCTCTGACGCGATGCTCGCTCAGGTCGGACGCCCCGAGTTCCTTGGCGTCGAGCCACCGGCTGAGATGCGCCAACACCCTCAACTGGTTTACCGACGAATGTGCGGTGTAGCCGGCCTCTCGTAGCTGGGCTCGAAAACCAGCCACGAATGGAGCCAGCGGCCCTATCACTCGGACACCGTGAACGTCGCTCTTGGGCCTGCCCATTGCACCCTCCTTCCCGGAACCCCGGCGCAAGGAGGGTGCGCCACTACGCCTGGATTATGCCGACCTACTCGCGGCGCTCACCGTTCGAGCGGGATCCGCTTTGCCAGGCTGGTCGGCATAATCCACAGGTCGGAATAATCACCGTTATGCGCACGTTGTCCAGGCTCTCGATCTGCCCCGCAAACTCCGATTCGGTGATAATCCCCACCGCACTGGAGTGATCGAGGATGGATTCCCACTCCGGAGCAGCAAGCCGGTAGTTGAGCGGCAGAAGCACGGCACCGGCTTGTTGATGGCGAAGACCGACTCCAGGAATTCCGGGCAGTTGTACATCAGGAGTGCGACTACATCTCCCTGACGCACTCCCTGGCTCTGGAGGCCCGCGGCAAGGGCGTTGGCGCGGCGGTGGAGCTCTCGATTGGTCATTCGGCGATCGCTGAAGACGATGACCTCCTTATCGGGTCGCCCATCGACGTTGCGCTCAAAGATGAGACTCAGGTTGTACCTGCGCTACCTCGCCTGCGATGCGTGGAAGGAGTGCAGCGAAGCCTGCGCTGATCCCCAGTGAATGCCGCTGATCATCCCGCCATCAACGACGAGGTCGGCGCCGGTTACAAAGTCGGACTCCGGTGAGACGAGGAAGAGAACCACGGCACCGACATCGTCCGGTTGCCCAATCCGCCCCCATGGTGTGTTGTCGACCGTGGCCTTGCGGATCAGCGGATCACCCAGGCTGTCTCGATTGAGTCCGGTCTCGATAACGCCCGGGCTGACGGAGTTGATCCTGATCCGCCTCGGCGCCAGTTCCATCGCGAGCTGACGCGTCAGGGCGAGCACGCCGCCCTTCGCGGCGGTGTAGGAGGGATAGCCATAGCCGATGTGGCCGGCGATTGATGCGATCTGGACAATCCTGCCCCCGCCGGCTCGCTCCATGGCTGGGACAGCGCTCCGCAAAAAGTAGAAGAAGGCGTTTAGGTCGGTGTCGATGACTAGGCGCCACTCCTCTGGACTGGTCTCGAGCAGTGACTTGCGAATTACGATCCCGGCTGCGTTGACCAGTATTGAGAGCCGGCCGAACTCCGAGACGGTCCGCTTAACGGCAGCCTCAACAGCTCCCTCGTCGGTGCTGTCGCCGGCGATCCCGATGGCACGACCTCCTGCAGCTGAGATCTCACGCGCCGCCTCCTCGGCTGTAGCGCCGTCGCGGTCGAAGATCGCAACCGCAGCTCCCGCATCAGCGATGTGGCGAGCACTGGATCGCCCCAACCCAGATCCCGCGCCAGTGACCAGCGCGACATCACCGTCCAACCGTACCGTCATATCGCGTCCTCCTAACCCATGAAATAGCCGCCGTTGACGTCCAACACCGACCCGGTGACGTAGTTGGAGGCTGGCGAAGCCAGGTAGACAACCGCCTGTGCAATGTCCTCCGGCTCCCCGAGCCTGCCCAACGGGCAGTAATCGGGCGAGTACCCGCGTCCCCGGATCATCTCGGTATTGACCGCCCCCGGCGCGATGCCGTTCGCGTACACACCCCGCGCCGCCCCGGCCTTGGCGACCCAGCGGACGAACGCGTGTATCGCGCCCTTGCTTGCGACATAGTGCGGCCCTGCCAGCACGCCACCGACCTTGCCCGCCACCGACCCGATGCACACGACCTTGCCACCAGTCGCCATCCGCGGGAGGGCCGCCTGCACGCACCACAGCGTGCCTTTCACGTTGACCCGGAGAACTCGATCGACCTCTTCGTCGTCCAGGTCCTCAAATGTGCTCGTGGCACCATAGATGCCGGCCGCCGTCACGAGCACGTCCAACCCGCGATCACTACACGCCTCCGCGACGGCCAGCTTCACGGCGTTGCGATCCCCGACGTCGACGCTGTAAGGAGTGGCGGTGCGGCCTTCAGCCTGCACTGCCGCCACGGTTTCCGACTGATCGATCATGTCGAACAGCGCGAGGTCTGCCCCGACGCTCGCCAGGGCGATCGCCGTTGCCTGGCCGACACCACGCGCTGCGCCTGTGACGATCGCGAAGCGCCCGTCCAGCCGAGGCTCGGAACTGATCGGGGCGGCCACTTAGACCTTGGCGGAGCTTGCCGCCAGCTCCTCCATCAGCACCGGGACCCCAAGCGTGCACGTGTGGATGCCGAGCACGCTCGTGAGCTCAAACACCTCCATGATTTCCTCCTTGGTCGCGCCGTATCCGATCGCGTTGCGGATATGCTGGCGTAGACCCGGCTCGTACAGGTGCGTCGTTGCCGCGTCGATCGCCGCGTAGATCAGCTCCTTGACCTTCGGCTCCAGCACTCCGGATGTCCAAGGAACGGACGAGAACTTAAGGTAGGCTTCGAAGAAGTCAGGATCGAGCTGCAGCAGTCCGTCCCAGAAGGCATTCCAGTAACCGCGCGTGCTCTGGAAGCGCTCCTGGAGTTCGCGCTGCCGCTTATTCAGCTTGGCAGCAACGGTCTCCTTACCCGCTGACTTGAGCTCCTCAAGGAGAACCGGGACACCGAGCGTGCAGGTGTGGATGCCGAGCACGCTCGTGAGCTCGAGCACTTCCATGATCTCCTCCTTGGTCGCGCCGTACCCGATCGCGTTGCGGATGTGCTGGCGGAGGCCTGGCTCATACAGATGCGTGGTGGAAGCGTCGATCGCCGTGTAGATCAGCTCCTTGACCTTCGGCTCGAGCGGGCCGCTCCTCCAGGGCACCGACGAGAAGCCCAGATAGCTCTCAAAGAAGCCAGGGTCGAGGGTCAGTAGCCCGTCCCAGAAGGGATTCCAGTAGCCGCGCGAATCGATGAATTCTTCGCGAAGCGCATGCTGTCTGTCGCTGAGTTCCATTGCCGACTCCTTATGTCCTCTCGATCTCGCCGATCACGTCGCCGGGCCGCATAGCGTCACCCTCTTGAGCGGTGATCGCCACAAGGCGGCCGCTCGCCGGCGCCTCGACCTCCCCCGTCCCCTTGTCCATGTCTATCACGGCAACGACCTCACCCTGTTGGACGACCTCGCCGAGAATGCCGGCCTGCTCCGGTTAGAACCACCGATCACACGCCCGCCTGGGACTCGAGCTCTAAGAGCCCGAGTCCCCAAGTCGAGTATCACATCGAGGCTCAGAGCATTAGCTGCGGCCGGACGGTCAATCGAGAGCGGACCAACCTGGTCGCGCAAATCGAACCTGACATAGCGCGGACGAGACGCTCCCTCGACTTCAGTTCCCAGTGGACCGCAGCACCTCCCGGAGCCGCCTCGTGCCTTCGGCAACGATCGTCAGTCCCTCAGGATCCCTGTCCGGGTCTCCCTGGATCGCTACGCCGTAGTCGCGCGCGGCCCCCTCGATCGTGACGTAGCCATCCCGGACGTCCCGCTTGACACGCTCCGGGTCGCGGGTGAAGGGGTCGCCCCAGCCGCCCCCGCCGTTCGTCAGGTAGCGGAAGACCGTGTTCGGCTTGGTGTGCCAGATCGGGACACGGGCGAAGTGCAGGTAGCGGCCATTCGGGTCGACGGCATTCGTCTCCTCGTTGAGGACGCCGGCGACCGGCGTCGACTTGCGGTATGTATCGACGTCGGTCCCTACCAGGTCCTTCCTCTGAGTGACGTCAAATGCTTCCGGATTGAAGACCCACACGGCGCCCACGCGACCATCGCGACCGCCATTGACCCCGAGACCGCTCGTCCTCTTCGTGTGCAGCGGCATCGAGAAGTGCTCGACATCCGTCAGCCACAGCGTGTCTTTCATGACGGCGGCCCCGCCGCGGTTGGCGCCGTGCCCGGCTGTGTCCGGCTGGTACTCCTTCCGGAGAACGACAGCGGGGAAGTCCGACTCAATGGCCTCGGTCGCGGGATCGAGGTTGTTGGCGAGGTAGATGACGGTGTAGCTGTCCCCGTCCGCCTCCTTGGTCGCGCCCCAAGGTCCATGCTCTCCGCCGCACTGCGCCATCGTGACCCACGGGGTCCCATCACCGGCGACACCATTCGCGTTGTGGATGCTGAGAGATCCATAGTCGCCGCCGACCGCGTTCTCCCCAAGCGCGTCCCGAAGGGCTCGGAAGATCGCGAGAAGAAGCGGTTGCGAGCTCTCCCAGTACAGGAAGATCGCGCCGTCCGGCGGTAGTGCGCTGACGAAGGTTCCCGGCGGCAGCACTATGTCAATGTCGCGGAAGGTCGCCGAGGTGAACGGGCTCGTCGGGTCAAGAAGGAACTTGAATGCGACACCGACGGCCGTCTTTGCATCCAGCCAGCCCGCATTGATCGAAGTCCGCGCCTGCCGCGAGGAGCCGCTGAGGTCGACCTCCGCACGGCCACCCCGCTTCGTGAGACGAACCACGACCTTGTACTCCTCGCTGTCGTCGATTCCATCGCAGTCGATGTAATCCTCGCCCTCGTAGACGCCGTTTGGGAGGGCTGCGAGCGCCTGACGCATCGTTTCCGCGGAGGAATCGCATGCGTACCGGATCGCGCCGAGGTAGGCATCGATTCCGTATCGCTCGATGGTCTCCGACAGCAGACGCTCGCCGAGAACCAGGTTCTGATAGATCGTCTGGATGTCGGGCAGGAGCAGAGCTCCGAATCGAGCATTGTCGAAGATCAGGCTGTAGCTCGAGCGTACCGGCTTGTCCTCCCTGTAGAGCAGCATGGGATTGATGACTAAGCCGTTCTCGTAGACATTGCGCTTGGTCCCGCTAAAGCCAGCGGGGACGACGCCGCCCATGTCCAGCATGTGTGCCTGGAGGTTCACAAATCCGACGAGCTCTCCCTGGTGGAAGACCGGGCGGATGAAGCAGATATCGTTGACGTGCGTCCCGACACGGTACGGGTCATTGCAAATCAACACGTCACCGGGCTTCAGCTTCTCCGGCCCGTACTCCTCGACGGCATTCCTAATTGCATCGGTCATCGTCCCGAGGAACAGGACAAGGCTGTTGCTGACCGCGGCCATGGGGTAGTTCTGAGCCGGACCGCCGGATATCGTTGCCGCAAAGTCGTACCAGTCGCGAAGGATGATCGAGAACGCTTGCGAGAGCAGTCCGCTGCACATGTGCTGGACGATGTAGCGGTACTTGCTGGCAAGGACGGCAGCGGTGAAACGGTCGCAGCTGTACGCCGACTGGAACTCGTCCTCGGTTAGATCACGGAGCAGCTTCTGTGCGGGTGCCTGGGTTGCCATCTCCTTCTCCTCTACTCCGCACGCTCGATCACGAGCTCGCCGTACTCGCCGACGGTGACGATCTGCCCGCGCCCAACGTTGGTCGTCGACATCGCCTCACGGATCACCGCCGGGCCCTCGATGCGGTCACCACGGCGCAAGCTATCGCGCTGGTACTCAGACGCCTCGATATCGCTGTCCTCCAAGTACCGTAGGCTCACCTTCCGATCGGGCACGAGCGGCCGCCCGTTGCGCTCTTCGATGCGCGGGTAGGCCACCTTGTCTGTATGAACCACCGCCTGCACCCGGTAAGTGACGCCCTGGACGGGAATCGCATCGAACCTGTTTGCCGCGCGCTGCTGATAGACTCGGTGGAAGTTTTCGATCATCGTTGCGATCGCCGCCTCGTCGATCGTCCCGTCTGGTACCTGGACGAAGGGCGTCTCCCAAGTCTGGCCTAACAGCCTTCCATCGAACGTCCTGACGTAGGTGACGCTCACGTTGCTCGGGATGCGCACTCGAAGCTCCCGCTCCATCGTGTGGAACACCTCATTGATCCCCTTCGCAGTGTCGGGCGTGAGAAGCGTGTACGCACTGCGGCTGTCGGCGTAGACGAGGTCGGAACTGAGCAGCCCGAGCGCCGAGAAGAGGCCAGGATGCGGTGGCACGATCACGCTGCGGACGTGCACGAGGTCCATAATCGCGGGCAGCAGCATCGGGCCGGCGGCGCCGTAGGCGATCAAGCTGTAGTCACGGGGATCCACGCCGTGCTTGACTGTGATGTCGACGAGCCCCTCGGCGATGTTGTTGAGGCTCATGTTGTATGCGTAACGGACGCGCTGCTCGAAGTTGAGGTTCGACTCGAGCCGCTCGAAGGCAGGACGTGCCAGCTCGGGCTGGAGTCGCATTCCGCCACCTACGAACCGATCGGGGTCGAGGATGCCGATCAGCAGGCACGCGTCGGTGACGGTCGGGTCCTGCCCGCCTTTTCCATAGCAGGCGGGACCGGGGTCGCCGCCAGCGCTCTCTGGCCCGACCTTGAGCTCGCCGGTCGGGCTGATCGAGACGATGCTGCCACCGCCCGCGCCAAGGCTAGAGATCTCATTGGAGAGAGCATTCACCACCAGGTCATGCTCGAGCTCGAATGTGGTGTTCACGAAGGGCGTGCCGTCAGTCACGATGCTGATATCGCAGGACGTGCCGCCGACGTCAGCACAGATCAGGTTCGGCGCGCCAATAAGACTGCCGAAATGGACGCTTGAAACGGTACCGGCAGCGGGCCCCGAGAAGATGATCTTGTAGGGGGCCTCCATTGCGAAGTCCGCACTCACGAGCATCGCCGCACAGTCGGCGAAGTTAAGTTCCCCCTCGAACCCGAGGTCGTGGAGCCCGCTGTCCAGGCGACCCATGTAGCCTTGGTAAATGAGCTTCATGAAGACGTCGATAGTGGTCGTCGACGCCCGCGCGTACTCCTTCGCCAGCGGTGACACCTCGCTGGAGATCGAGCAGGGAATGTCGTCCAGAACCTCGTGGACGAGTTCCCGAAGCCGCTGTTCGTGCTCGGGATTGACGTACGCGTTGATCAGACAAATTGCGACGCCCTGGACCTCGCAACGCTTGAGTACGTGCAACTCCTCACGAGCCTGCGTCTCGTCGAGAGGGATCAGGACCCCGCCATCAGCCTTGATCCGCTCGCGGATTCCACGACGGAGGTAGCGCGGGACCAGTGGCTGGGCGGCGTCACCGAAAGAGCGCCTCCAGTGGGGATCGGTCAGAGCCTCGAGGGGACGCCAGGTGCGGCCCATGTCGAGGATGTCGCGGTGGCCGAGGGTCGTGAGGAATGCGATTTTCGGCAGCCGGCGGGTGATAACAGCGTTGAGGCCAACGGTGCTCGCGTGGTTGAACACCTGGGATCGGGCAACGTCAACAGCCTTCGCGCCCTCCAGCACACCCTGTTCCGTGTCTCGAACGCGTGAGGGCACCTTCGCGATTCGGATATTTCCGTCTTGGATCGCGACCACGTCCGTAAAGGTCCCGCCAACGTCAACTCCAACCATGCGTCGTCCTTCCTATGCCTGAAGGCTGTCCGAAAGTAGAGCGATGTCGCCCAGCCGGTTCCACGGCTCGCGATTGACCGAGTGCAGGCACTCCTGACACTTCACAACCTGGAACCAACCCCCCTCCGACAGGACGGGGTACCGCTGGAGGGCGGCCGCGCCGCACTCTGGACACGACCCCTCGACTCTTTCCCTGGTCACAGAGACGGTCAGCTCCGTCGGCCGCAGGTAACTGCTCATTCTCCTCCACTCCTTGTCGGCGGGCCCCGGCTTGTCTGCCGTAACTGAGAGACCGACGCCGAGCTGTCGAATCATACGACAGACCGCAACGGAGCGCCGACGACGGCTCCGTGCGAGACAGGGGAGCGGGAATCACACCGCACCGAGTCAGCAACCCAACTGCCTCGCGATCACAAGCTGCTGCATTTCGTTGGTGCCCTCTCCGATCTCGAGCACCTTCGAATCCAAGTACAGCCGCGCGACCTTCGAATCGAGGATGTACCCGTATCCGCCGTGGATGACGACCGCCTCATTGACGCAGAACGTCGCGGCCTCGGACGCCATCCACTTTGCAAGCGCCGCCTCTTTCGTATACGGCCGGCCCAAGTCATACAACCACGCCGCCTTCAGCGTCATCAGGCGAGCCGACTCAACCTGCGCCGCCATGCGTGCGAGCTTGAACTGGATGGCTTGGAACTTCGAGATCGGCTGCCCAAATGCCACTCGCTGCTTGGCGTAATTCAAGGCTTCAACGAGGGACGCCTGAGCGAGCGACACCGCCAGCGCCGCAACCGAGATTCGGCCAGCGTCGAGCGATGACAGGAAGGCCCGGAGACCACCAGTACCGTCGCCCAGGACATGGTCCCGCGGGAGCCGCACGTCGTCGAAGATCTGCTCTCTGGTGTCCAAGGCGTGCCACCCGACCTTGAGGTAAGGCTCACCCTGCGTGTAGCCCGGAGCGTCGCGAGGAACGATCACGCTGACGAAGTTGCCGTCAGCGTCCTTCCCAAGCGTGACCACGCCGTAGCTGATGTCCGTCCCCGCGTTGGAAATGAAGGTCTTCCGACCGTTCAGGACAATATGGCCATCCTCGTACCGGACGCGGGTTTCCATGCTCTTGAGGTCGGAACCTCCGCCCGCCTCGGTCAGCGCGAACGCTCCAATGCGCTCACCTCTTGCGAGGGGGACGAGCCAACGCCGCTTTTGCTCCTCCGTGCCGAACTTGAGGATCGGCAATGTTCCGATCGTGCAGTGAGCGTTCCACGCGGCGGCCAGAGACTGATCGCCCTGGCCAAGCTCCTCCATGGCTACCACGTAGCCGGTCATGCCAAGCGCAGAGCCGCCGTATTCCTCGGGGACGAGAGGGCCGCAGAGGTCCAGTTCGGCGAGCTGGTGGAACACCTCCGACGGAAAGCGATGCTCCCGGTTCCAAGCCTCCGCGCCGGGCGCGATCACTTCCCGTGCGAACTCACGGCATAGCGACCGGAGATGCTGGTGCTCCTCAGAGTGCTCGAAATCCAATCCAACCGCCCTACGCCTACCGACCCGTCGGTCGAGTATTGCAGGAAACCATAGCGGGCAGGTCGAGCAGTGTCAAGGTGTGGGGAAGCATCTGTGGGCGTTCTGAGAAAACGTCACCCCTAACAGTTCCGTGATTCTGTCACCCCATGAAAGGAGACAGCATCACCTTGACCACA
>CAAGKR010116551.1_pt1 | contig 11409 bp, 9 predicted proteins | sample 2556971 | NCBI WGS metagenome assembly CAAGKR01 (sample SAMEA5207829, study PRJEB30636) | soil metagenome | biome: forest; feature: boreal; material: soil | place: USA | collected 2011-09 | depth 1 m
CTCGGATTGATTGCTCTCGACGACCTGCTCCAGGCCCGCTCCCTGAATCTCGACGCCGAGCGCAGGCGGGAGCGGGTGCTCCGGATGCGCTTCCCGCTGTCACTCAGCTTTTTTGGTCGAAAGAGCGGCGTTGGTACGGAGGGTGATGGCGATCCGCCAGACGCCGGGTAAGGGCTTTCGCGCCTCTCCAGCATCCACGGAACTGAAGCGGAGAGCTCCAAGCTTTGCAGCAGTGTGAGTCTTGCGGCGGAGCGAGCCGGGGAGTCGGCTCCGCCGCCACTGCGTCAGACTTTTCGCGTGGATCCGCGTATCAACCGCAGAACGAACAGCAGTACTACGGCGCCAATAAAAGCAACGAAGATCGTGCCGCCCATTCCGCCGAACGGCGTCGCGATTCCGAGCATCTGGAAGAGCCAGCCACCGATGAAGGCGCCGATGATGCCGATGATAATGTCGCCGATGATGCCGTATCCAGTGCCACCCATGACGAGCGATGCGAGAACTCCAGCGACGAGACCAATTACAATCCAGGCCAAGATGTTGCTCATGTGTTCGCCCTCAAAAGATTGTTGGGTCCTTACGCTTGGCTTCGGCGGATTGTTGCACCGGGCCCAGCAGTTTACGCTTGGCCCGAAGATAAGCTACTACAGGCGGAATACCAGTCGAATTATCGCCCGCGCTCAAGAGATCCAGGCCCCCACCTCCTGCCGCGCTGCCTTCGCGAGGGCGCGCAAGACCAGTAGAACCGGCGCGCCTCCGCTGAACGCGCCTGCAATCGCATACAGATCTCGCGGCGAAAACACCGGGCCATCCGCGATCGCATAGATCGGCTCCCAGGCTTCCGGGTTGAACTTCGCCTTGAAGGTGTCGAGACCAACGAAGTTGTAGAACCTCCCTCCGTGCAGGCGCACCCAGCGCAATACGAGGCGGAGCCACATGGGTTGCCGGATCACAGCGACGGCGGCGCGCTGCGAGAGCGGCGACAGCCCGAGAGTTGCGTAGCTCGATCCGGTCGCGGCGACGGCGAGCAGGGCGGTATCAACCAACAGCTCCGCCGTGCCATTCGGCGCGGCGTGTCCTCTCACTAACTGCTCCACCAGCCAGCCATTTCGCGCGGGCACGGGCGAGAGGATCGTGAATCCCATGACGTTGCCGATGCCACGTTCCGCGACGAACACCCGTCGGTCCCGCAATTCATTCAATGTGTCGGCCTCTACCATGAAATGAAGAGGCGGCAAGTGGCGCGCCTCGAGCCACTCGGCGAGACATCGTCGCAGCGCCGGATGATTCTCCGCCATCTGCGATGCCCACTCCGTCACCACCACTCCCTTGTTGCGCGCACGATTGAACTGCGCCCGGAGCGAGCCGCGCTTGCTGACTGCCGCCGGCCACCGATGAGGACCCCAGACGGGCTGGGCGCCGAGCGGCACCCGGGACCACTTCTCGCTCGCGCCGAGGATCGCATCGAGTCTCTCTCCGGCGCCGAAGTAGCACACTCGCTCCCCGCGCGCCCGCGTGTCATCAAGGAATTCAGCGGCTATTGCCTCCAGACGCAGGAGATCGCAAACGGGCGCTCCTCCGACGACGCGAGTCCGGCCGTGCCTGACGAAGCCGATGACCCCGTCGCCAGCCCGCGAGAACCATAGCTCGATCCCCGGATTGAGAATCTGGTACGCCGTCGCGTTCCAGCCGAATCGGAGGATCAGCTCGCGCGCTTGGTCGTGATCCGCTTCAGTCGATGGCACGTTCAGAGGAGGGCGGAATTGACACTAGAGACCTCACGCTGGACGTGTTCGCACATCACGCGCCACGATTTGTAATCGCGGACAAAACGTCTTTCGCCGCCTGCTACAAGTCGCTCGCCTCACTCGTGCGTACGCCTGCCAATTATCGGCTCGTGCGCCGTTCCGATTCACATAGCTTGGACCTTCAGCACAACACACTTCGGGGTCCCATAACGGAGGAGCATTAAATGATAGCACGACATTTACGACGCTTGGAGTTGCTCGGAGGCATTGCGGCATTGGGCGTCATGGCAGGGTGCTCGAGCGACACGACCGGAGGCAATATGCATCCGGTTCAATTCTCGTTCACCACTCACGTGGCTGCGGCGCCAGGGGCGATCGCCCTCGCATCCGATCAGGCTGTTGATCCCGCCGGCAATCTCGTCCTTTCGAACGTACAGCTCGTTTTCAGGAAGGTGGAGCTCGATCCCGACGGCACTGCCGATTGCGTTGGAGACGTCCAGAATGCGAACAACGACAACGCGGACGACGACCACGGCCGCAACGAGGGGGAGTGCGAGATGGTCTCGCGTGATCCGATCTTCCTCGACATACCGGTTGATGGCACGCTCCACCCTTCAATGAAGATCCCGGTTGCCGCCGGCACGTTTCGCGAGATCCAGGCGAAGCTGGGCCCGGCAAGGGATGTGTCCACGGCGTTCAACACGGCCCATCCAGAGCTCGTCGGGAATAGCGTCCGCGTACGTGGCACCATAATGCACAATGGTGCGCTAGTGCCTTTCGACTTCCGCGCGCCGGTGCGGGCCAAGCTGGAAATGGAGTTCGATCCGCCGCTCGTGATCGACGCGACGACGACGAACGCAACGATCAGTCTCAATGTCGCCAATTGGTTCCTCGATTCTGCTGGAAATGTGATCGACCCAACCACCGCGACACCGGGCAGCGCCAATCTGGCGCTGATCGAGAACAACATTCGACGCTCATTCCACGCATTCGAGGATGACCATGAGCGCGGTGAAGATCATCATGAGGGTCATGGAGGCAGCGACGACGGCAGCGGACATACCTAAGCCGGCGTCGGGGGTAGCAGGACCTCGTCGGCCTGCTACCCCAGCCAACCCGTCGTAGCCAAATTCAATTGATGCAGTTATTCGCCGCCCCTTCGTTCGCGCCACCACCAAGTCTTCGCCTCAGGCGCGACAGGGCGGAGCGAATACTCAACGGCTTGAGAGCCGCCGTCGTCTTTCTCCTTACGGCATCGGCGCTCATGTACGCTCCGCACCTGTCGAGAGCGCTGAATATCGCGAACGTGCTGGTGCTGGGGCCGGCGCTCGCCTGGACGGTCGCGCAATATCTGATCTGGTATCGCCGTCCTGAGCTTCCGGAGTGGCTGTCCGCGGTGAATCCGATCGTCGATGTCACAGCCGTCACCGCGATCATCGGAGGCTACGCGGTCGCGCAGTCGGGAGTGCTGGCGCTCCGCTCTCCGATCTTCCTCATGTATTTCGTCGTGCTCGCCGGCAGGCCGGTCGCTTCGTCGGTGAGGAAGGCGGCTTTCATTTCGGGACTGGCCTGGCTCGAGTACGCACTGATTCTGGTCTGGCTTTGGGCCACCAATCGGGTTCCGATCGTGATCAATCCGATCGACGCCGTGCAGCTGGCACGCATCACTCCTCTCGACGAAGCAGCGAAGCTCGTGCTGCTCGGCATCTTCGGATTGGTGTCGACATACGCTACCTACTGGGTCGAGGACGTGGTGCGCGAAGCCAGCAAGGAGTCGGCGGAGCGGCAGCGCGTCGTCACGCGTCTGGTACAAGCCGAATTGGACACGCTAAAGCTACAGCTCAACCCGCACTTCCTGTTCAACGCTCTCAATAGCGCGATGGCACTCATCGCTACCGATCCGCCGGCCGCCGAGCGCATGGTGTCGGAGCTGAGCGACTTCCTCAGGCTGGTGCTGTCTACGTCCAGCGAGCAGGAGGTGCCGCTCGAGCGCGAGCTTGGACTCCTCGATCGGTACGTGGCAATTCAGCGAGTTCGTTTTCAGGATCGTCTGACCGTGACTTGCAACATCGAGGATGGTGTGCGCGCGGCCATCGTTCCGAGCCTGCTGCTCCAGCCGCTCGTCGAGAACGCGATCAGACACGGAATTGGTCCTCGCGCGGGCGCGGGCTACATCCAGGTGACCGCGCGGAGAGCAGGCGACAAGCTTTCCATCGTCATTCTGGACGATGGTGTCGGCGTCAGAGCCCGCAGGTCCCGGGAACGCTCGCGTGGAACCGGGCTCGGCCTCATCAACACGAGAACGAGGCTCACTCACTTGTATGGCGACGACCACGAGTTCGAGAGCGGCCCACGCGAAGAGGGTGGATACGCTGTGAGGATAACGCTTCCGTTCAGGCTCGGGCGCCCGGCTCCGGCGCGCAACGATGCGCAGTCCAACCAGGATCTTGCAGCTGTGGTACAATCGTGATCGACCAGATCTTTCGCGTGTTGATCGTGGACGACGAGACATTGGCTCGGCAACGGCTCGTCACGCTGCTCACGCGAGTTCCCGATGTGGAGATCGTCGGAGAATGTCAGAACGGACTGGAGGCGGTGGCAGCGATCAGGGCGCAGCAGCCCGATCTGGTCTTCCTGGACGTCCAGATGCCGGAGCTCGACGGATTTGATGTCATCACTGAAGTCGGCACCGACAAAATGCCACCGGTCATTTTCGTCACCGCATTCGACGACTACGCGGTTTCCGCATTCGAGTTCGGCGCGTTCGACTATCTGTTGAAGCCCGTCGATCACGTGCGCTTCCACCAGACGCTCGATCGCGCCAGGAAGCGTCTCAAGGATTCGCCCGCGCCGAGTGTGTCATCACAGCTGAGCGCGCTGCTCAAGTACGTAGGTCAGCTCGACGCGCCAAAGAACAGGATCGGCGTGAAGGTGAATGGAAAGATTCTCTTCCTGGACCCGGACGAGATCTTCTGGATCCAGGCGCGCGACGACCTCGCGCGCATCCACCTTGCCGAGGTAGCGTACGACGTGCGGGAGCCGCTAAGCCGGCTCGAGGCGAGACTTCCGAGCAATCGCTTCCTGCGCGTGCATCGCTCGACCATCGTCAACACCGCGCAGGTGCGCGAGGCGCAGCCCTTCGATCAGGGCGACCAGCTATTGATTCTCCGGAACGGCAAGCGAATCACCACGGGCAGGAGCTACAGAAAGGCGGTGCAGGAATTTCTCAAGCGTGCGACCTGAGATTCATTCTCGCCGCCCACACAGCGCAAGACCGCTAGCGCTTCCCCGCGCTGAGAGCCCGGATGGTGGCGCCGAGCTGATCGATTTCCTTCCCGTACTCAGTCCAGTTTCCGGCGCGCTGCGCGGCAATCGCACGGTCGTAGTGCGACTGAGCCTCCCGCAGAAGGCCGGCGGTAGCGCCTGAAGGCCCGATGGCGGCTGCGGTCACCGAAGGCTGGTTCTCGCCGAGGGCGCTGAGAGAGTCCTGTGCGCTTGTCCGAGCCTGCGCGGCAGCACCAGACCCGAACAGGACATTCAAGCCCTCTTCGAGAGTCTCAGCCATCACCACTTTGTTCTCGTGCGCAACGACAACCCGCTTGAGCTCGGGAATTGTCCCGCCCTCCGCGCGCAGATAGATCGGCTGCACATAGATCAAAGACTCCTCGATTGGAATCACGAGCAGCTCGCCGCGGATGACCTCGGACCCGCGCTGATCCCACAACGTCAGCTGCCGCGAGATCTCGGTGTCCTGATTGATGCGATTGGCGATTTGCTTCGGCCCGTAGACGAGACTCTGCTTGGGAAAGCGATACACGGAGAGCTTGCCGTAGTTATCGCCATCCATGCGCGCCACCATCCACGCCGCGAGGTTGTCCTTTCCGCGAGGCGTGAACGGCGTCATGAAGATGAACTCGGGATTCTTTTCTCCGGGCAGCTTCATGATTATGTGCCTCTGGAACGGATTTTCGTTCGTGCCTTTGGTGAGGCCGCCTGGTATCTCCCACTGATCCTCACGATGGTAGAAAGTCTGCGGCTCCAGCATGTGATACGTGGTATGCAGCATGGTCTGAATGCGGAAGAGATCGCCCGGATAGCGCACGTGATGCCTGATGTCCGCTGGCATGGCGCTCAAAGGCTTGAAGATCTGGCCGAAGATGCGCGCGTACGTCTGCACCACGGGATCGTTTGGATCAGCGATGTAGGCGTCGACGGTTCCGTCGTATGCGTCGATCACGACCTTGATGCTGTTGCGCATGTAGTTGGTGCCATCGCTTGTCCGCTGCGAGTACGGATACATGTCGCTCGTCGTGTACGCATCCAGAATCCACTTCAGCTGTCCGGCATCGTTGATGGTCAGATACGGATCGTTGTCGAAGTCGAGAAACGGCATCGCGGTGGTGGCGCGATCCAGCACGTTTCTCCGATAGAGAATCTTCGCGTTGCCCCTGATATCGTCCGAGAGAAGGATCTTGAGCGAGCCCAGCTGGAACGCGTACAGCACCCGCCGGAATAGCGAGCCGATCGGAACGCCGCCGCGCCCGGCGTAAGTCGTGTAGATGTTCGCCTCTCCGGCGGGATAGTCGAACTCCTTCTGCTTGGTGCCGACGAAGACGTACTCGTTGGTGAGCTCGCCGTAGTAGATCTGCGGGCGCGTCAGCTTGATCGAGATCGTCGAGACCGGCGGCAGGTCCTTGATGAAGAGAACCGGAAGGCCTTCGCTCGTCACCTGATTGACGGGCGCCATCGTGACCCCCATCCCGTGCGTGAATGTCAGCCGCTCATTGATGAAGGTTCGGGTCGGAAGCGATTCTGAATTCAGCTCACGCGCTGCGACATGCACCTGCCGGTATCGCCCATCGATCGTGTAGCGATCGTCGTCGACCGAGATGAAATCGTAGTACGTGCGTATTTCCTGGAGCTGGCTGAAAGTCTGCTTGAGGAGCGCTCGTTCCCACAATCTGATGTTGTCCACGGTTGCCGCGTTGGCCTTGATGTCGGCCATCGTGAGCTGCACTTCTCCGGACAGATCGCGGGACTCCACGTGGTCGAGGCCCCATGCCTTCCGGGTCGCATCAATGTGGTTGCGCAGGTAGGGCGTCTCGCGATCCAGCTCATTGGCCGAGACGATGAGCTTCTGGTAGGCCGCCGGGACTACGCCACGGGCAAGCACCGCCACCACCACGTAAAAGACGACAGCCGAAACGGCGGACCAGATCAGTTTCTCGCGCGCGATGCCCACGACGATCCACGCGGCGGCCAGGAGCGAAGCGATCGCCGAGACATAGAGTCCCGGAAGCGCGACGTGCACGTCGGTGTAGCTCGCTCCGAGTAGGGGCCCGGTAGTCGAGTAAAGAAGGCTCGCCGTGCCGACGACCCAGAGCCGCACCGCGAGAAGCACGAACAGAAAGACCAGCAGCCCGCCGAGATGACGCGCGGCTCGAGGCTTGGCCGACGCTCGGCGCGGCGGCAGCGTGATGTCGTTCCGCATCCAGTACATCACCGCTGCGGCAACAATCGAAAGGAACGTCAGCGTGATCAGAGTGCCGAGCACACCGGAGATCAGCGGAAGCTTGAACAGATAGAAGGAAATGTCGCGCCCGAACAAGGGATCGCGCGTTCCTACCGGCACTCCATTGAAGCCCTTCAGGACATCCAGCCACGACGCACTGGCGGAGACGGCCGTGAGAAAGGCGAGCACCAGAGCGGCGGGCAGAAAGAGTCGGGTGAGCATCCGCGACACGTCTATGCTCACTCCGTCGCCACGGTTCACGTACAGCACCGGAAAGCCGGTGCCGACTCCACGAGCGATCCGCACATTGCCGTAGAAATAGGCGAAGGCAAACGCGCCTCCACCGACGAAGAGTCCGATTCGCCAAACCAGGGACCTGACGAACACCGACCGGAAACCGATCTCGCTGAACCAGAGCCAGTCCGTGACGAAGCTCGCGAGCCATGGGATCACGACGAAGGCGACGAACAGTCCGCCGACGATCCAGAACACAATCCTTCTGAGGGACGGCGGCAGTGGAGGCAGCCGGGCAGGCCCTGGGCGCTCGAAAGGTGAAGTCATCAGCGGATGAAAATGCTACCCGGATGGGCTCACTGCCACCCGTCCACCGCGATTGGCCCCCGGGAACAAACGTCAAAGGGCATCCATTGGATGCCCTTTTTGAACTGCCACTCTAGTCTGCGGCGTCTCCGCGCGCCGATCGCCCTAAGAGCGGGGCGCCGATCCCTGCTTGGTCGTGATGACGACCACTCCATAAGATGCGTCGGGTCCGTATTGCTCGAGCGCGAGGTGACCTTTGATCACTTCTACAGCCGAAACCTGATCGGCTGTGAGAGTGGGAATCTGATTCTTCGGAAGACGCACGCCATCGACGACAAACAGAGGCGGCACCTGATAGGTAGCGACAGTGCTTGCGATTGACCGCGCAGCTGGCTGCGGTGCGACGGCGCGTTCCGCCGCGCAGGCGGTTGCGACAGCGAGTAGTGAAAGAGCGGCGAACAGACGTACGATTTTCATTTTTCCCCCGAGGTGGCGACGACCTCATCAGTGAGCATTGGCCGTGCCAGCCTCTTGACCCTCGAATAATGGGGCCAAGCTCATCAGTAAGCTAGGGCCTGGGCTTCCAGCTGCCCTTCGCCACGTCCGGGATGAAGGCATCCAGTCCAGCCGGCGGGAAGTCCAGGGTCTGTCCCTTTTGGGCGCTCATGTACGCCGCCATCAGGATCTGGACGACCTCGACCCCGTCCTCGAACGTGAGCATGGGCTTCTCGCCGCGGAGAAACGCGCGCGCCATGTGACGGTTTTCGCCGGCGTACCCGTAGACGGACGCTTCGTCCGCGACCACCGGCATCAACCCCATCTCCGCTTTCTGTTTTTCCACGAGATCTTCGCCCGCGTTGCCCCGCACTTCCCTGCTGAAGAACACCTTGAGGCTGCTGTCGAGCGTGTTCCAGGTGAGCGAGTACTCGGGACCAAGCAGCTCGGCCGAGAGTCTCAACCCGGGGCCGACGAAGCTCCATGACGTGGTGGCTTCCCCGATCAGCGTATCACCGGACTCGGATTCGTACTCGATCGTCGCGCGCGCAAAATCTTCCGAAGGACGCTTCGTGTAGTCGACATCCTTACCCATAGCCTGCGAGAGCTGCTTCGCGTATTCGGGCCTGCTCCATTTGAGCGAAGCGATGTGCGCGCTGATGCGGACGGGCCTGATCGACGAGCGTGGCGCACCCGGTTTGGTGAGGAGGTGCCGGACGACTTCGACCGAGTGACACATCATGTCGTTGAGCACACCTCCGCCCTGAAGCGTCCCCTGCCAGAACCACGGCATGTGCGGGCCGCTGTGCTCCTCCGACGCGCGCGCGAGATATGGACGGCCGGTAAGAGCGGCGCCGCGCGCCCATATCAACTCGCGTCCGCGCGTGATATCCGGGGCAAAGAGCTGGTTCTCCAGATACCCGGTGTTCAATCCCACGCTTTGCGCGAGGGCCGCTACCTTCTTCGCCTCGGCGACGTTTCTGGCGAGGGGTTTTTCGCAAGCGAGACCACGCAGTGTCCCGGCTCCGCTCTTTATCGCGTCGACGATCTCTTCGATGTTGGCGATGCGCGCCTGATTCGGACCGCACAGCCACAACGCATTGATGGCGGGATCGCTAACCATGTCGCGGATGGATTTGTACGGCCTGGCCTCGCCGACGTCGTGCTCGCGCGCCAGCGCCGCCGCGGAGGCTGCGTTCTTTTCATTGGGGCTCCAGACGCCGCGCACATCCGCATCGCGCACGTATGCAAACGACTGGATGTGAAAGCGGGCATTGAAGCCGCTGCCTACGAATCCGATTCCCAGACGCTCGCCGCTCATGTCACGTCCGCGAAACTCGTTGCTCGGCACGCGTCATCGAGGGGTCAGTCGAAGCTTCTTCGGGTCGAACTTGGCGTAGGTGACGCCGAGCTTCGCCAACGCCTCAGGTGGGCAGCCGTCCCAGTTCGGATTGAAGGTGCTGCCGATGTAGCGGAGATCTTTCACTCCCATGCGGCTGGACCAGAATCCCGACGAAGTGAGGTCGCGGAACCGATTGAAGAAGCTGACACCATCGGCCATTGTCGCCGGCGCGCGGGCGGGCCACGCGATGTCGCTTAGAATCAGCTCCCGCTGGGAGTCAGTCGCATCGGCGAAGGGCTTTCCGAATCTGGTGTTCGATTGCGCGTCGATCCACGCCAGACCAGGACGCATCCAAAGTTGATCACCCGGGCGGTCCATCATCATGAAATCCATGAACTCGGGCACGGCCGCATCCGTTGCGCTGCCCGATCGCTCGTCGCGTGGAATGATCATGTCGGCGAGGATCCCAGCGGTTCGAAATTCGGCCGGCGTAAAAAACCTCGGGGCGAAGGCGATCCCTTCCGATGCCAACCGCTGCTCATTCTCCACGAACCGCCAGGCTCTCTCATGATCGGCCTTCGAGATTCCGAGCGCGGCGGCGAATGGAAGCGCGGCGAGCAGCTGGACCGCTTCGCGCCGATTCATCTCGTTGGACATTAGAGCGACCCCCGCTTCCGTTCCCGCGCGATGAACTCACTCGTGCGCATCGAGAGCGCGAGGATCGTCCACGTCGGATTCTTGTCGGCCTGCGACACGAATGGGCCGCCGTCGGTGACAAAGAGATTTTTCACGTCGTGCGAGCGACAGTTCGAGTCGAGCACCGATTTGGCGGGATCGGTCCCCATCCGCACCGTCCCCAGCTCGTGGATGATCGATCCGCCTGTGGCGATGCCATATCCCTTGGTCAGGTCCGGCATCTTGTCGAATACCTGACCACCCATATCCTCGATCAGGGCGCGGAAAGTCTCCTGCATGTGGCGAACCTGGTTGTGCTCGTAGTCGCTCCACTGCCAATGGAAGCGCAGGGCCGGAATTCCGTACTTGTCCTTTACCGTTGGGTCCAGCTCGCAGTAGGTCTTCTCGTTGGGAATCATCTCTCCGCGGCCGGCGAAGCCGACAGTGGCGCCGTAGTAGCGGCGATAATCATCCTTGAGGGACTTTCCGTATCCGCCGCCCGGGGGATACTCCTGAATGTCACCCATGAATCCGTAGCCGGGCGGGTACAGCCCGCCGCCTACCTCGATGTGATAGCCGCGCGGGAAGCCAAGTTTCTTATTGTCGCCCCACCACGGCATATAGATGTGATTGCCCCCAACACCATCCTCGTTGTGCGGCACATGGTCCACCATCTTCGGGATGAATCCCGATACGCCGCTCCCGGTGGTGTCGGTGAGATACTTGCCCACGACACCGCTCGAGTTGGCGAGTCCATTGGGGAATTTCGTCGATTTGGAATTGAGAAGGAGACGCGCGGTCTCGCACGCGCTGGCCGCGAGCACGACGACGCGCGCGTTGGCGCGCGTTTCCCCGCCCGTCTTCGTGTCGATGTAGGTGACGCCGCTCGCCAGACCCCGATCGTTGAGTGTGACTTCCCGCGCCATTGCGTTGGTCACCAATGTCAGCCTTCCCGTCTCGAGCGCCGGCGCGATCAGAACGTTGGTCGATGAAAAATTCGAGTTGGTCGCGCAGCCCCGGCCGCACTGACCGCAGTAATGACAGGCGGCACGGCCATTGTGATTCCTCGTGATCACCGACAGACGAGCGGCAACGCA
>CAAGKR010346547.1_pt1 | contig 11409 bp, 10 predicted proteins | sample 2556971 | NCBI WGS metagenome assembly CAAGKR01 (sample SAMEA5207829, study PRJEB30636) | soil metagenome | biome: forest; feature: boreal; material: soil | place: USA | collected 2011-09 | depth 1 m
GAAGCCGACCACCGCGGGCAACTGGTCGATCCAGATGACGGCGAGCACGGGTGCTGAAAGCAGCATCGGCCACAGCCCGGATGGCGCGGCCGCCAGCTTCGCGCGCGTTGGCGACCATGGGTGATACCAGAGCACGACAGTGAAGACCATCAGGACGGCGCCCAGCACGATGCTGACGACGTGGGCCATGGTCCAGGGAAGGTAGCTCAGGGGCGCGAAGGCCACCTCAAGAGGAGGGGGCCACGGGTTGCTGATGCCGGCACCGTACACCTGGGACGCCCCCTGACCGGTAATGAAAAAACGATCGTAGAACCACACCGGCCAGAAATCGTGGCCCATAGTCAGCACCGTCCGAACCTCCCCGACGCTCCGGGCGATGGTCGCCGCCGCCTGGTTCAGGACCAGCTGGCCGGCCACCGCCGGCACTACCAGCCCGCCCAGCGCCACGGCCCAGCGGAGTCGGCGGCGGCTAGGCGCTGCGGCGAAGCCTTTCATCGCCACCGCTGTCACGCGCGAGCCGCAACCGGCCGGCCTCGTCCCACCGTTTCCAGGGGGCTTTACCCGAGGCCCACTGCTCGTTGAGCAGGACGGTGTCCCGGTAGGTGTCCATGCATTGCCAGTAGCCCTCGTGCTTGAAGACCCCGAGCTGCGCATCGGCGGCCAGCCGTTCCATGGGCTCGCGCTCGAGGATCGTCTGATCCGAGTCGATGTAGTCGAACACGCGCGGGGTCATGGCGAAGTATCCGCCGTTCACCCAACCCTCACCCGCAGCGGGCTTCTCGACGAAATGGACGACCCGGTCCCCATCGACCGTCAACTCACCGAATCGGGCGACCGGCCGCACGCCCGTGAGGGCGACGGCGCAACCCGAGCGCTGGTGGAACTGGACCAGGCCGCCAAGGTCGACATCACTGACGCCGTCGCCGTAGGTGAGGAGGAACGTCGCTTCCTTCCGCAGGTACGGTTCCAGGCGCTTCAGACGGCCGCCGGTCTGGGTCCCATCCCCAGTGTCGACGAAGGTGATCCGCCAGTCCGCCTCGGCGGGCGATCCGTTCAGCCGGGTGACGGACTTGGATCCGAGGTGGAGCGTGAAGTCGCTGACCAGGGCCTCGTAGTTGAGAAAGAAGTCCTTGATCATGTCGCCCTTGTAGCCGAGGGCCAGGATGAACTCGGTCGCGCCGAAGGCGGCGTACGACTTCATGATGTGCCACAGGATCGGCCGGTTTCCGATCGGCACCAAGGGCTTGGGCCGGTACTCGGTCTCCTCCCGCAGGCGCGTCCCCAGCCCGCCGCAGAGGATGACGACTTTCATGTTCGCAAGCGGAGCCTGGGACATCATTTGACGCGGATGTAACGAGTCAGGCCGCTGCATCCTGCCGGTTGGGCCCGCCACCGATCACCAGGAGGCCCGGATACCCGTCCAGGATCCGCTGCTCCAGGGTGACCGGTCCTCGGCGCCAGCGCATCCAGCTGATCGCGCCGGCAAGAAGGCGCCTCACCAGTGGAAGGTGCTCGGCTGCCAGCGTCACGGCGCGCATCAGCACGACTCTGGCCGGGCTCCGGTAGCGCGACCGAAGGGCCGACGCGGCCTCCTTCGCCTCCTGGAAGTAGCCCCGGCTACTGGAGAAAATCCCGACCCTGAAGAGGAGCCCGGCGAGGCGCCGCTCAAGGCTCCGCTGCACCGCGGCCCGGACATCAAGCGGGACCAGGTCGTCCCGGCCGGCGTTAGCGATGATCCGGGTCCAGGACGGCCAGTACATGCTGAGCCGTGGAAAGCTGCTCGTCGAGCCGGAGTGAACGAGAAAGACGGCCCCAGGTCGCTCCGCCACCGCGATCGCATGACGCCCGGCGATCCGCAGCAACAGGTCCAGGTCGGAGCACATCCCGGCCTCGAGGTCCATGGTCCCACGCTCGATCGCCCGCCGCCGGAATACCGTGCCCGTCCAGATGAAGTGTTCTCGCTCCGCCATTCGCAGCATCGCCTTCGGTGCCGGGTGGAGGCCCGCCGGCCAGTCAGGGTTGTTGACCATCAGAACTCGCCCCCGCTCGTTGGCCACCATCACCGGACTGGCAACAAACATCGCGCTCGGATGGGCGGCGAAGGTCGCCATGGCCTGTTCGTAGAAGTAGGGAAGCAGCACGTCGTCGTCGGAAAGCAGCGAGAAATATTCAGTGTCGATACGGCCTAGGGCGAAATTGAAGTTCGCCAGGGCCCCGATGTTCTGCGGATGCACCCGATATTTGACCCTGTGATCGGCCGCCGCCACCTCGGCCACCACGGCGGCCGTCTCATCGCCAGAGGCGTTGTCGTAGACGATCACCTGGAAGTCTGTATATGTTTGCCGCAGCACACTGCGGATCGCACGCGCGAGCAGGCGCGGTCGGCAGTAGGTCGGGATCACCGTTGTGATCACTCAGGCCGCCTCCATGGATGGGAGCGCAACCGCCGAGGGCCGTAGCCCGCGCAACTCCCGCCCGATCAGCAGGGCGACGATCGCGGCGTACAGCGCGGATGACACGGCGTAACACGCGACGAGCCACCCAAGCGATCCCCGGCCTGCCGATAGGGCCAGCCAGTATGCGGCGCCGTACGTAATCACAATGACCGCCGTCACCTTGGCCACGTCCCGGTACCAGGCGAGCGGCGACATGCCAAGGCATTCTCGGCAGATCCGGGGCACCCCGTACGAGTAGGCGAACAGCTGGTAGAAGACCCAACCGAATGCGGCGCCCCGCAAGCCGAAAACCACCACCCCGAGCACCGCGACCGGCAGGACGGTGACGAGCGCCAGGAGGTTCTGTCTCGCCACGATGTCCGGTCGGCCGACGGCCAGTGAGAGCACGTAGGGAACGTTGAGGGTCGCATTGAGGAACCAGCCGCCGCACAGCAACGCCACCGGGACCACCAGCGCGCGGGCGACGGATGCGTCGAAGACGTAGGCGAAGATCGGAGAGGTCCCAAAGGTCAGCGCGGCGAAGAAGGGCGGTGTCAGGCAGGTGACCAGCAGATGGAGCCGCCGGTACTGGCGCAGCAGCATCGTCCGGTCACCCTCCTGGTGAAGGGCGGCGAATGCCGGAAAGGCGGCCTGGACGATCGAGGTGGTGACCCTGGAGATACCGGCGGCGAGGATGGACGCGAAGCCGTAGGTGCCGAGGTCGCCGATCGGCAACAGCTTGCTCACGGCGAGCTTGTCCGATTGCATGTGCACCATGCCGAGCGTCGAGATCACGGCCATCTGTCCCGAGAACCCGAGGTTGCGTCTGATCGCGTCCCTCGAATAGCCGGGTCGGAGGGCTCCCCACCGGACGAAGCGTGCGCATGCCAGCAGGTAAGCCACCATGGCGAAAAGGTAGGTGGCGCTCAGCCAGACAACGACCGGCATCGGCCCCCCGCCTTTCACAAGGATGGCGATCATCCCCAGTTGCTGGGCGGCCAGCATGCCGACATCGATGACGTTCACGAAACCCATTTCCTGCAGCCCGCGCAGCAGGCTGATATAGAGGGAACGCGGCAGCGTGAGCAGTGTCCCGAGACCAAGGATTTGCACGAGCTGCACCGCGGTGTGGGTGTCCATTGACTGGAGGTGGATCCAATGGCCAACGATCAGCGGCGCCACGAGGACCATCGCCGCAGCCAGCAGCAGGTACGCGCCCCAGTACAGGAGCGTGGCCGTGCGCAACAGGTCCCGCACGTAGCCCGGCTCGTCGATGAAGTGGGCCGCGACCTCGCGGACCGTGGTCGAGGACAGCCCCAGCTCTAAGACCGCGACCAGCACCGCGTTGATCGTCTGCGAGAACAGCACGATGCCGAAGGTGTCGGGCCCCAGCTGCCGGAACACGAAGCGCACGGCCAGCAACCCGAGTCCCATCAGCAGCACCTGGCCGGTCAGGTTGTAGAGGATGTTGCGGCGGAGCCTGGACATCGGGCTAGGCGGCGGCCTTCTCACCCAGGGTGCGGCGCAGCTCGGCGCACACGTAGGCGACTTGGGCTTGCGTCAGGCTCAGCGCACTGGGCAGGTTGATGGCGCGCCGGCTCACGTCATAGGCGTGACGGTTCCAGGAGGCGGCCTCGCGCGCCTGCGGCAGGTCCGCGTACGCCGGCAATGAGCTGAGCGGGTAGAAGAAGGGCCGAGTGTCGATGCCGCGTGCGGACAGCGCCTGCCCGACGGCTTCCTTGTCCAGTCCGAGCCGGGCATCGAAGACCGCGGTCACCATCCAGTAGGCATTGACGACCATCGGCCCCGCATAGTTGAGGGTGACGCCCTGGAGGCCGTCGAGCCCTCGGCGGTACCAGCCGAAGATGCGCTGCTTGCGCTCGATCAGTTCGTCGACGCGTTCGAGCTGCGCAAGGCCGAGGGCCGCTTGCAGGCTGGACATCCGGTACTTAAAGCCGACCTCCTGGTTCCAGAAGGGTTTCGCTGATGCTGCTCGGCCGTGATCGCGCAGCACAAGCGCACGCCGGTACAGCGTTTCATCGTCGGTGAGCAACATCCCGCCCTCCCCGGTGGTCAGGGTATTCCACTCGTTGAAGCTGAAGATGCTGGCGTGGCCGAAACTACCGGCCTTGCGGCGCCGATATTCCGCTCCGACCGACTCCGCGGCGTCTTCGATGATCGTCAAGCCATGCCGGTCGGCGATGGCGTCGATGGCGTCCATATCAGGCATGCCACCGTAGAGGTTGACAATGATCACGGCGCGCGTGCGGGGGGTGATGCAGGCTTCGAACGACGCTGGGCTGATGCACCACGATTGCGGATCGATATCGGCGAAGACCGGGGTGGCCCCGACGTAGGTGATCGGAGCCGAGGTGGCGATCCACGTCGCCTCCGGCACGATCACCTCCTGACCAGGACCGATTCCCAGCCCGGCCAGCGCGAGGTGGATCGCCGACGTCGCCGATGGCAGGGCCATCGCGTAGCGTCGCGAAACGTAGGCTTTGAAGGCCTCTTCGAATCGGAGCTGGTAAGTGTTGGCTCCGCTGTACCAGGCTGTGCGGACCGCGTCCGACACGTAGGAGACCTCCTTGTCGGTAATCCACGGACCGGCGACCGGGATGCGCTCCATCACGACGGGTCCTCGCGGCACCGGAGGTAGCCCCCGGGCGCGACGCTCATGAGCAGCTTGCCCTCGATGGCCTCGTCGACCTCGAAGCGATCGTTGTGACCGAGAAATTCCCGGACCGCGGTCTTCGGGTTGTTCCCCTTGCCCCATGGCCGATCGGGGAATGAGCCGTCCGGCATGTCCTCAACAACCGTGTCGAAGACCACGAGATAGCTCCCGCGTTTGACCAGGGGCGAGTATTGCTCCAGCTCCTTAAGCACATGATCGTGCGTGTGATTCGAGTCAAGCACGACCATCACGCGTTCCACCTGCGCGGCAAACGAGCGGACCCGCTCGACCACGGCCGGATCCACCGATGACCCCTGGATCATCGTGATGCCGGGATAGAGTGGGTGGCGCTCGATCTCCACTCGGTTGTGCTCACGGATGTCGACATCGATCCCGAGCACATGGCCCTCGTTGCCGAGCAGCTTCAGCATGGATGCCCAGAGCATCAGCGAGCCCCCGTGGGCGATCCCGGTCTCAACGATGAGGTTGGGCCGGACGCGCCAGATGATCTCCTGCATGGCCACGATGTCTTCGGGAGACTGGATGATCGGGCGCCCCAGCCAAGTGAAGTTGTAGGAGTACCGGTACCGGGACATCTTCAGGAACAGCGCGAAGGCGTCCTTCCGCAGGCCTGCGTCCTGCTGCATCCGCTCCAGCAGCTCCGCGTTGATCGACACTACTCGGCCCTCACCCGCAGCGTCCGCGCGGGATTCCCGACCACGGTCACCCCATCCGGCACGTCGACGCTGACCACCTCCCCCATCAGCTTCGACAGGTTATGGAGGTGCTCTGGGTCCAGCGGATTGACGACCAGCGAGGCTTCGTCGCCCGTCTCCGCCTGCCCGGTGTAGACCCGCGTCGACGATAGGTAGAGGAAGGACTCGAAGTTGCCGCACTCGATGGCGGCAGCCAGCTCAGAGAGGTGCGCCCGCACGGTCTCGACGGGCTTCTGCCGGAAGTCACCGGTCAGCCCAGCCGCGTATACGACATGGCCGGGGTTGGCCGGCCACTCGCCGCGCATCGTCACCTGGCAGGCATACCCGAGGCCCTTGAGATGTTGGACCAGGTGCCGGCCGATGAAGCCGCGCCCGCCGATCGCGGTGAACGCGGTCATGCGGCCGCCTTCAGCAGCGGCCAGCTGCGGTCGGCCGCCGAGAGGATCCGGTTCTCGGCGTGCGGCCAGGCGATGCCTAACACGGGGTCGTCCCAGCGCACGCCCGAGGCATGGGCGGCGGAGTACGGCGCCGAGATCTGGTAGGTGAATTCGACGTCGTCGGTCAGCGTTTGAAAGCCGTGGGCAAAGCCCTTGGGGATGTAGAGCATTCGCCAGTTGTCCGCGGACAGCACCACCGAGTGCCAGCGACCGAAGCTCGATGCCTTAAGGCGCAAGTCGACGATGACGTCGAAAACTGCGCCCTGTGTGCAGCGGACCAGCTTGGTTTCCTCGAATGGCTTCAGCTGGAAATGCAGCCCTCGCACGGTGCCGCGCCGCATCGTGAAGGACAGGCTGCATTGGGCCAGTTCTGGGTCGAGACCCCGCTCAAGGAATGCCTGGCGATCCCACGTCCGGGCGAAGAACCCGCGGTCGTCATGGACCGGCTCCGGCTCGAGGATGAACGCGCCCTCGAGCGGCGTCTCGATGAACTTCACGCAGCCACCTCGGCCTCGAAGGCCGTCCGGTACCAGTCAATCGTCCGGCGCAAGCCGGCGTCGAGGCTGAACGCGGGATGCCAGCCGAGCACGGTTCGCGCTTTCGTGGCGTCGAGGAACTGCGACTTGATCTCGTTGGGCGCCTCGTTGCGCACCTCCGGAGTGAGGCGCGAGCCCATCATCCGGAGAATGCGCGTAACCAGGTCGGTGACGGTGACCGGCGTCCCGTTGGAGAAGTTGAAGGCCTGCCCCTGGAGTGAGGGATCCTGGGCCAGCCGCTCGGCCAGCAGCAGGTAGGCGTTAGCGCCGTCCTCCACGTAAAAGTAGTCCCGCGTCGAGCGGCCGTCCGAGCGGATCACGGGTGGCTGGCCACGCAGGACCGACCGGATGGTGCCCGGAACGATGCGATTCCAGTTCAGGTCGCCACCGCCGAAGAAGTTGCCGCAGCGCGTGATCACGACCGGGGTGTCGTAGGTGGTGGCGTAGCTCTGCGCGATCAGGTCCGCGCACGCCTTGCTGACGTCGTACGGATGACGGCCGTCCAGCGGGGTGGCTTCGGTGTACGGCAGCACCTCCTTCACGCCGTAGGCCTTGTCGGACGAGGCCAGCACGATCTGTCGCACCAGGGGACTGCGGCGGCAGGCTTCGAGCAACCGCCAGGTCCCGGCGATGTTCGACTCGAAGGTCGAGATCGGGTTGCGGTTGGCGACCCCAACCACCGTCTGGGCGGCGAGGTGGATCACGGTGTCGACCTCGTATTCGCCCAGGACGCGCTCCAGGGCGGCCTGGTCCTGCACATCGCCCCTGACCAGGTTCGTCTTCCCGATCAGGTCCGCCTGGACGAGTTCACTCTCCGGGACCCAGTCCCGAAGCAGGCAGACGACGTCGGCCTCCAGCTCCAGCAGCCGGCGGACGACCCAGCTCCCGACCAGTCCGGTGGCGCCCGTGACCAGCGTTGGGCGATCTTGCCAGAACGCGGCTTGTGACATCACCGGTATGACGAATGGGTAACGGGAAACTCGCAGGGACCGCTCAGGCGACTTTGCGTGGCATTAGCCGTCCGGTCCGATCTTCGTCCTGCGGGCGCGCTTCTTCGTGGTACTCGGCGTCGTTGTTGACCTTCCAGGGGTCGTACAGGCGAGACCCGGCGGCGATGTTCCGGGCGGTCAGGAGGGCCGTCATCATCGAGTGATCCTGGTTGTTGTAGTGGTGCATCCCGTTGCGCCCCGTCAGGTGCAGGTTGGGGAGGTTCGCGTCGAGGTATTCCCGGACCACGGCGACGTTCGCCTTGTACTCGGCGTCATAGACCGGGTAGGCCTTGGTCTGCCGCACCACGACGCCGTCGAAGACCTCCTCCGGTTTGCAGATCCGCAGGGTGGCCAGCTCGCGGGTGGCCTGCGCGATCAGTTCCTCGTCGGAGGAGGACCACAGCCCGTCGCCCTCGAAGCAGAAGTACTCGAGTCCGAGCGAGGTCTTGGTCTGGTCCGGCACCATCTGCGCGCTCCAGGCCTTGTAGTTCTGGATCCGGCCGACCCGAACGCCAGGCTCGTGGATGTACAGCCAGTTGTCGGGAAAGAGGTCCTTTCGGTCGATCATCAGCACCACCGTGAGGTAGTCGCGGTAGCGGAGCGCGTTCGCGGCATCGCGAACCGCCTTTGGCAGGCTCGGTTCCAGCACGCTGACCAGGTCGCGGATCGGCAGCGTGGAGATGAAGTCCGTGCCGACGATCTCGTGCGTCTCGCCCTCGGCATCCTCGACCAGCACGCTCGTGACCAGGCCGCCGCGATGGCGCACCTTCAGCACCTCGTGGCCGAGATGGACCTGGCTGCCCCGCTCGTTGAGGATTTCCGCGACTCGCTCCCAGAGCTGGCCCGGACCTTTGGGCGGGTATCGGAATTCGTTCATGAGCGGATAGGCCTGCTCTTTGTCGCTCGCGGGCGTCCGTGGCGGGAGCACCGAGCCCTTGATCGCGGCGGCCAGCGTCATCGTCCGAATCCGCTGCGCCGCCCAGTCGGCCGTGATCTCTTTGGTCCCCATCCCCCAGACCTTTTCGGTGTAGGTCTTGAAGAAAATCTCGAACAGCCGCTGGCCGAAGCCGTTCCGCACCCAGTCTTCGTAGGTCACCGGGTTCTTGACCGGGAAGAGTTGCGCCCACCCGTAGCTGGCGATGCAGCGCATGGCCTCGAACGGGCCCAGCCCCTTTAGGGCGTTGATCGCCTTCAGCGGATAGTCGAAGTACTTGTCGTTGTAGAGAATGCGGGAGAGGCGGCTGCAGGTGATGAGCCGCTCGCCGAAGACCTCCGTCCAGAAGTCCTCGACCTCCCGGCTCTTGCTGAAGAACCGGTGACCCCCGATGTCGATGAAGTAGCCGTGATGCTCGACGGTTCGCGCGATCCCGCCGACCGTGCGCGGGTCCTTCTCCAGGACGGTCGCGCGCCCGCCGAGCCTGGTCAGCTCGTAGGCGGCGGTCAGTCCCGCGGGTCCGCCGCCCAGCACCACGATCATCCTGCCTGTGGAACTTGCCAGCGGGGCAGGCTCTTGCGGCATCTGACGTTACTTCGTCGTGACATCGGCGGTCAGAGGCCTCAGGATCCTCGGCCTCTGCGATTACTTCTCCGCGGACTCGTCCGGGGGCAGTGAGCGCGCGGCGCTGGAGGTCTATCGCCGACTGGCCGCGGAGGGTGCAACCGTCCGGGTGATTACGACCCTGCTCCGCCACGAGTGGCCCACGCCTCAGCTCGATGGCGTCGAGATTCGGGTGCTGCCGTCCGTCGACCTGTCGAGGCTTCTCCGGATCCAGGTTGGCCTGTCGCCGGTGCTGTTTGCGCGGCTTCGATCGATGATCGCGGACTTCCAACCGGACGTGATCCACGGCCATACCCTGTTCTTTCAGACCGCGCTGGCCGGGGCCATGGCGCAGCGGGCGACCGGCATCCCCCTGGTGACGACGGTGCAGATCGCCGGCCTCGATTACCTTTCGGAGCCGGTTCGCACCATCAGCCGGAGTTACGAGGCCACCGCCGGGCGGTTCATCCTCTCTCGCAGCGCCCGGCTGATCGCCGTCTCGCCCTCCGTTCGCGCCCATCTGCTGAGGTTGGGGGCGGATCCGCCGCGGATCGCGGTCATTCCGAACGGGGTCGACCTCGATCAATTTGGTGGGGAGCGGCCGTCGACCACCGCCACGACGCCGGTCATCGCGTTTGTCGGCAGGCTGATCGCGAACAAAGGCCCGGAGGTCCTCCTGGCCGCGCTCCTCGAGCTCCACCGGCAGCAGGTCCCCTTTCGCGCGCGCTTCTACGGCGACGGTCCGATGCGCGAGAGCCTGGAGGCGCACGCCCGCCCCGCGGGTCGATCGATCGAGTTCGCCGGGCACGTGCCGGACGTCGCCGCCCGGCTTGTCGAGGCCGACATCCTGGTGCGCCCGTCGCTGACCGAAGGCTTGCCGCTCGCGGTCCTCGAGGCCATGGCCAGCCGCGTCTGCGTGATCGCGTCCGATGTCCCGGGGAACTCGGACCTGATCCGCGATGGGATCAACGGCCTGCTGGTCCCGGCCCGCAATGTCACGGGCCTGGCCGGCGCCATCCGGGCCATGATCGAGGACCCGGCACGACGCCGGCATCTCGCCGCCGGCGGCCACGAGACCGCCCGGGCGTATTCGTGGGAACGCGTCGCCGCCGCGACCGGGGAGCTTCTGGCGGCGACCACGCGACGCAACCGGGCGGCCGCCTGATGCGGCCATGAAACTCGCCGTGCTCTGCGAGGCGATCTATCCCTACCACCAGGGCAGTAAGGAGGCGCTGCACTTCCAGCGCTCCGCCCGGCTGGCTCGCCGTGGGCACGCCATCCGGATCCACACCATGCACTGGTGGCCGGAGCCCGCCACCGAGATCGTTCGCGACGGGGTCGTCCTCCACGCCATCGCGCCCAGGGTGGCGATCCACCGGGGCCGTGGCCGCCGCTCAATCTGGCAGACCGTCCTCTTCGGCCTCTGCGCCATCCGGTTGCTGTGGAGTGCGCCCTTCGACGTCCTCGACGTCGACCAGTTTCCGCTGATCCATTTTTTCTTCGCCCGGCTCGCCTGCACCCTGCGGCGCCGCCCGATGACGGCGACCTGGCATGAAGTCTGGGATGCCGCCTACTGGCGGAGCTATATCGGATGGCTCGGCCCGGTCGGCGTCCTGCTGCAGCGGGCGGCGGCCCGGCAGGCCGACCTGATCTTCGCCGACTCCGCTCTGACCGCCACGCGGCTGACCTCCTGGCTCGGCGTCGATCCCCGCCGGATCTTGATCCTCCCCCCGAGCGGCGTGGAAACGATCCTTAAGCGTGACGCGCTGCCCAAGACGATCGATTGCATCTTCATCGGGCGGCTGCTGCCCCACAAGCACCTCGACATCCTGATCCGGGCCCTCGCCACCCTGCCGGGCGTCACCGCGGTGATCGTCGGGAGCGGCCCCGAACGCGGGCGCCTGGAGGCCCTCGCCGCCGAGTTGGGCATCGCGGAGCGCGTCGCCTTCGAATCGCCCGGCACCCCTGAGGCCGTCCTCGAGCGCCTTCGCGCTGCCCGCCTGCTGACCTTTCCGTCCACGCGCGAGGGCTTCGGCATCGCCGTCCTCGAGGCGAACGCCTGCGGCGTCCCCGCGCTGGTGGTCA
>CAAGKR010372527.1_pt1 | contig 11403 bp, 5 predicted proteins | sample 2556971 | NCBI WGS metagenome assembly CAAGKR01 (sample SAMEA5207829, study PRJEB30636) | soil metagenome | biome: forest; feature: boreal; material: soil | place: USA | collected 2011-09 | depth 1 m
GACGTGTGCTCTTCCGATCTAATAAGACCAATAGCAAAGTTCGAAAAGTCAGCCAATCCCATGACGCATCTGAATCGGCCTTCAACAGGATGGACAATATCCCTAATTTCTTGCATCTGGGTTACTGTATCACCTTGCCACATATCCTTAAATACAATGTCTTTTGTATTGTCTTGATTCTTTCTCAAGACAGTAAGAACAGTCCAGTCCAGATCTTTTTGACCAGGCATTAAGCTTCCAGATGCAGTATCAAGACCAAAATAGTACTTTTCTGTAAGTTCTGGACGACCTTCTTTTAAAATACTAAATAATCCAGATGCAAGCTTCTTCTGTTGATCACCTGATAGAACAAGATTAATATCTTCCATCCAGATCATTTCATATTGAGTATTCCACTCAATTTCAGAGTAGCCTTCTACTGAATCAAAATATAAAGCTGGATCATTAGGAAATAATCTTTCTTTAACCATTTTTGGCATCAATTCTACGATACGACGAGGATATTCTCTTCCCTCATACATAATAGAACCTTGTTGCCAATAGATATCACACAAATTCCAAGGCTTGCAAATTACTTTATAGCGAGTACCATTATCATTACAACTATGCCAAAAATTGTTCTTATATAAAGAAATACCAATCTTGATTGTCTTAAAAGTAGACAAAGACAACATTGGAGTAATTTTTTCTTTTACAACGAAATCAGGAATTTTATGAGCTTCATCTAATACCACGCAATGAAAGTGCTCTGATTCAATAGTCGCAGTAGCAGAAGCTGAAAGTGCTTTAATTGTAGAACCGTTTTTAAACTGAATAAATTGGTTAGATGTTCTATTTATGTCAATTTTATCGTAGAGAGGTGAGGAGGGAGTAAGAATACGACCGAGAATATCTTCCTTAACTAAGCGTTTTGATGTATCAGCTTTTGGGCCAAAGATACCGATACGAAATCCAGGATTATCCAAGCAAAGTTTAACAAGCCCTATAGCTACTGAATACGTTTTTCCGGATCCGCGTGAAGCAAGCACAGCTACATACGGTACGCTTAAATCACAAACAGCGTTAAGAATTTCAACCTGATTATCATATAGATCGATCCCAAGATTTGTTAAAGACCAATAACTTGGATTCATAGCAAGATGCACTAGATTTGCAAGTTGAGAAGGTATTTCATTCTCTATCATCGTATCGTATTGAGACATTATTACCTCGTACCTTTTCTTTATACTTCTAAAATTTACTCTTCAGTTGCTATTAATTTCAATTCTTCACAAGAACTGCATTTGTAAATGCGCCATGAACCACCAAGCGAATCTTCATTTCCCATAACAAAGGAATAGATTAGCTTATAGTCGTGATTAGCGCAATGGTTTTCGAGTTTTACGTTTGACATCTTTAATATATAAAGAAGGCCATTCCACCATTTCTTCTTGAATCATCTTAATCTTTTCACGTAAATTAAGATTAGACTTTTTTATATGGGTATGGATTTCTCTTACCTCGTGTTCAATTTTGTTAAGCTTATCGTCACTCATTTTATTTTGCTCCACCTTTACTACTTAATTTGATTAATAAATCAAGAGTATTATTAATATCTTTGGCTAGATGATTATAATCATCAACCATACCCTTCCATTCTTGTAAACGCTGCTCTTGTAGAGCATCATATTTCTGAAACAGTTTATACAAAGCAAAAGACAATGCCGCTATACAAATAGTTGGTAGCGATAATACAGACAACATTTTAGGATCAGTGAGAAGGTTAATTAGAAAATCTATGACACGTTACCTCTTATAATGGGGATGATAATTCTTTAAGAGCAGCCATGAGCTCATCATTATAATGGTTCATGTCATCAAGAATCGTAGCTTCTTTATTTAGGCTTGATTTCTTATTGGGCCAACGAATTAATGTATTTTCCATAACATTCTTGGCTTGAGAAAGCATTCCATTAAGTACATCTTGAACATATTTTTCAGCTCCGTCAAACTTAGCATAGATCTTTGCAAGCATCTCTTTAGGTGTAAGCTTGGGAACATATGAAACTTCTTCTGTCTGTAACGTATAAAGTTTATCCTTCCATTGAACAACCTTTGAATTAACAGCGCTAATTAAAACAGCTGCTTTCTCAATGGATTCTTGAAGTGCTGCTTCCATCTCAACACGATTACCTGATTGATCAACCTTAGCTAGCTCTTCCTTCATCTTAGCTTCAATCTGCTTTCTAGCAGTCTCTAGGGTTGCAAGGTTTGTCTCTAGGTTAGCCATTTTGGTCAAAACAGCATCAATCTCAGGGGTTGCAGGAACAGCCTCTTCTTTCGGTACATATTTAGGGGTAATCTTATAATCTTTAAATTGTGTTTTTGCTGGATCTACTGGATCAGCAGATGTTTTATTCTGAGAAATTCCTTTCTCGAAATCAGATGCTTTTACCCCCAGTGCTTTATAAACTTCATCCATCTCTTTAGACCCTAAAGCATTCCAATGCAGCTTATACATTTCCCAAGCTTTCTGTTGAACATCCTCATCTGAAGGTCCATTCATAGGATCAAAAGTTGGAACAACACTTGCAGATGCTTGTTTCTGCATATTTGCGCCACATCCGTCTTTCATACAAATTTTTTCATCATAAACAGAACTTGCAGAAGCTGCATTTCCACATTTAGGGCATTTCCAATTAACCATTGCTGATTCAGTATCAATAGCTGGTTCAGTCTCATGAATAACATCATGTTCCATAGGTTTAGGTGGTTGATATCCTTTAGGATAAATTGGTTGTCCACTAGCATCTAAAAGTGTCCAAACTGGTGCACTATGACGAGCTCCAAATCCTTCTGCGTAAATAGCATAAACGCCTTTAGGATGATCACCACGTTCAAGTTGAATCCAACTAAGCCCTAATTGTTGACATGTTGCTTCATCATTTTTAATCTTTTGATCGAATTTAACATCAGCAAATTTATCATCAAATCCAACAATTGTTCCAGTAAGACCACTTTGATGTTGAACACGAACGGCAGATTCTGGTGGATCTTGTAAACCAACATCATGCCATGTTACACCAGCTTCTTTCTTTAATGAAGCTTCCTGCTTCATGGGAACAAATACTTTGTCTTCTCCCATATCCTTTTGATCTTGCATCCATTCGTAAACTTCACGAATTAATTCAGCACCTTCTCTTGAACCAACTGCACTGGAAAGGTTCATCATATAAAAAGGACTTGCGTCAAATATTGTTTGTTCTACCTTATACCAGTTATCACCATGTTTTTCAATAGCTGCAACGATCTTATCAACAACCTCTGGATACTTAGCCATCATGGGGTGTTTTTCATCATACGAACGTTCATCCCAAAATGTTGTCTGTTCATCAGCTTCTGTCTCAGTAGCTACCTTTAAAAGTAATTCAGCTTCTTTCTTAATAGCTAGAGCTTCATCCTGTTCTGCATGAAAATCACTCATCTTAGGAGTTACAGGAATTTCCTGTTCTTTAGGAGCTTCAATAATTGGTTCCATAGAAGGTTCAGTTGTTTGAGCACTGTCACCTTCTGAAATCTTATTTACACGATGTGCATCAACATCAAGCAAATCGCCCTCATCTGTTTCAACAATAAATTGATCACGACCCTGTGATTTATAACTAGAAACAAAGATTCCTTCAAAACCGGCTTTTTCATCAGCCATATCTGAAGCAACGAATACACGATCACCTTTCTGAGGTGCTTCGTGATCTAGGGGTTTTTTACCCATTGGAACTATATCTTGTTGAGGTGTTGTAGGTTCTTCTGTGATTGGTTCTTGGAGGGGATTTAAATCTGTAGGTGCAGCAACCTTATGAATCTCATCATTATCGGCACGAGCGATCTCGTCCAATTCAGAAATTGCCATAATATCTTCTGGAGTAAAAGTAGAATCTTTATATCCTGGTTCACAATCACAACGTTTACAAGAAGGACATTCACCTTTAATAGGTTTCATATGTCCACAACCAAGACAATTCTCTCCTTGAGCAGATTCCTCTTTTATTGGAGGTTCTACTTCTTCTACAGGAGATTTATCTTTTTTTTTATCCTCGTGATCCTGGAGCAACTTGTCATGAGTTTCAGGAGAAACGAGGTCTTCTGGAGGGGTAAGAGGAGATTCTTCTTTCATGTCTTTAGGATCTTCCTCAACTGGCTCAACTTCAATACCCGTTGGATCAGAACCTTGACGTTGTTCATCTACAAAGATATTTACTGAATCTTTGTCAAAACCAAAATCTTTAACTAGGATTTTCTTAATTTCATCCCAGTTACGTCCATTCTTCTTAAGAATTTGGACAAGCTCTACCTGGTCAGGACCAAACACTGAAGCAGCTTTCTGCTGCAATGCTGATTCTAACTCGGTTTTAATTTTTTCATCGATATGCTTCTGCATATCATCATGTTCTTGTGCCTTTTGATCTTCTTTATCTTCATACGATAACGAAGCTGGGGCTAATTCATCAGTAGGAGAAGTAGATTTCTTATTCTTATCCCATAAAGGAATATGATCTTGATCTCCTGGTTTTGCAGCACCTTTTTGCTTCTGTTGGTAGTCAAGAAGCTCATCTGTAGTAGAGAACCAAAGATTCTGCATTGTAATCTTAGCAGTACGCCAAATTTTATCATCTAAGGATGAATCAACATCTTTGCGACATTTGCTATGATATGTTTGCCCACTATCAGTTGTATACCCACATCCAGGACACATTGTCTGATCACATTTATCACAAGGCATTGTCATATCTTCATGCTTATGTGAAGCCTGTGTATTATGAAGTTTAGGTAAATTTGTTTGTACAAGCTCTCCAGTATTCTCAGCATACTTCTGACCAAGTTTCTTCATAAGATCCTTGGCTGCATCATACTGGCCTTGTTTTGTAAGAGAAGCTACTTCTGCTAAATCGCTGGAAATTAATTCAAATTGATGAGGAGCTTCCTGTTCACTTAAGGTTTTTTCAAATAGCTTTTCTCCGCCATCCCAAGATAGTGAAATAATTGTATTTCCATCAGCGGGTGCAGCATCTAATGAAATAGAACGAATAGGATTAGCTCCTACTGCTGTATTATCAGCAACTGAGAACTTAGTATGTCCTTCAAAGGCATTTTTTAATAGATGGGATACAACATCACGGAAGAAATTCATGGTAGCTCCTAGAGGTTCAAATCTTGTACTTAGATGGGCATCTTGTTTTCAGGCTCATCATCGCTTCGTGCAGGGGATTGACATTTCTTCATGGTCCAAAGGCTTGAATCACCTTCACCTGTAGAATTCTGTTGACCGCCTTGATTTACAATTTCCCACTGATCAGTGCCATCAGAAACTTTATCATGAAGTTTTAAATTCTCATGATTTGGAAGAAGATGCTTTTGAACTGTAAGAGTATCTGTGTCGCCTTCAAACATCGTATTCTTACCTTCATTAGCTGTCTTTTCAACTGCTTTTTCATTCAAAATAGCATTAACTTCACTTACTTCGTAAGCCATACGTTCGTCAATAGCAGCTAATTTTTCAAGCAATTCTAAATCAAACTGTTCTGCAAGCTTAGCCTGAACATTAAGACCCTTTTCAATTAGAGTAGCAATTAGAGCTTTCTTTGGAAGAACAACTTTACCAGCTTTAATTGAAACTGGGATACTAACAGCTTTAATTGCACCTTGATGGTCAATAGCTGTCATAACATCTACACCCTCTTTGGAACTTGTAATCTCAACAGCTTTTGCTGATCCATAACCCATACCTTGCAACATAGACATTAATTCATTTGCTGCTTCATGTTCAACCTTAAGCTGTGCTTCAAGAGCTGACTGTTCTTCAGCCTGAGCTGACTGAACTAAATGATCTGCGGATTTCGCTTGAGGCATATTCTCTTGAATAGAAATAGCTGTAGAAGCTTTTTTATGCATAAGACTATCACAATCACACATGCCGCTATTGCAGCTATCACATTTACCATCTTGGCAATCTTCACACATTGACTTTGCTTCAACAAATAGTTCTGCTGTGAGCCATGAAGCTTTTGTATTCATAGACGCTTTTTTCTTAGATGAATCAACATCCATATCCTCATCATGCTCTTTACGTTTTGATTTAGGACAACCTGTTTCATGACAAAATACACCATTAATCATAGAAGCATCACAAGAATCACAGCCTGCAGCAATCTTCTCAAATGTTGGTTCTTTAAATTCACCTGTAAATTCAATCTTAGGAGCTATAGCTGCATCTTTCAAAATTCCTTGTAACAAAGCTGATTTATCTTTTGAATTAACATATTCATCTTTTCCGACGATACCAAGCACTGCATCATTAGCAGAGATATGGCTAACTTTCATATATTTTGAACCATCATCTGTTAATCTAAAACCATAAAGAGCAGCAACAAATACATCCTTGTTGTTCTCAGCTGCATTCAGTGCATTGGTTACATTAGATTGAACGTCTTCAGACGTTACTTCGATATCATTTTCATTGATTGTCATATTAACTCCAACCTGATTAAGTAGGCCATCAGAAGCGTAACAGGTAATTTTTCCACTAAACTTAAAAGCAGCAGTTACTTCATCCTGCACATGTGTGAGCTCAACCACTGGCTCGGTTACAAGATGAGCAGAACCATACTTAGCTAGCAAGTAATTTCCTGCAACCCTTTGAGCTGTGATAATAAGTCGTTCTTTTGCATCATTAAATTTATTTGAATTCATTGTGATTTACTTCCTTGTGGTGAAGTTTTGTATAATAGAAAATTTGGGAGCGTGGAACTCCTATCTATACGTCAAAATATTATACTTTCTTATCTACCGTAATACTTATCTACTATTCTTACTTACTTAAATCTTGACTTGTTTTCTTCTTGTGATCCTCAATCGTTAAAGGTTGAAGATTTGTATAATGAGAAGCTTCAAGCAATTGTTCTCTATCTGTTAGATCAAATGTATATAATGGAACAATATGATCTAATTCCCAGACTTTTCCCCAATTACTCCAAGTCATATTAGAATAGAACTTAGATTGTATATAATCTTTTAATTCTGGTATAGAACATCCTAGATCTCTAACTGCAGAACCTGATTTATAATTACCTTTTAAAGCTATTCTAATTCTATGTCGCAATCGTGATTTTAATTTGAAATTGGTGTCATCGTTATATTTAACATTGTAATATTCGTGAGTTCTGTCAAGAATTGCTTCTCGATTAATCATATAGTATTCGTGTTTACTTTCAGCAAGTTCTTGTTTATGAGTTTCTCTATAAAGAGCATGTTTTGCCTGAAAGTGACTTTTGTTAAGTTGATAATATTCTTGTTTTTCTTTTTTAATTTCTTCATCATGTCTAATTCTAAACTTCTTACTAGATATCCTAAGACATACTGTACATCTACCACGAATATCAGTACCAATTATAGATTTATCATGTCCATTTGAACAAAAATTATTCATATTAATCCTCGTTCATTTGTTCAATACCATCAGACATTGGCATGGCATTATAATAAGTGACATTATATTCTCCGATGCCCAGAGGATCATTTCGATAAGCAGGATTTTCTAAGGTATCAAGGCGAACTACTGCTCTTGTGTTATCTTGTGGCCATCCTATGCCTGTTCCTGTGTTCTCAGGGCTATCATGCATGCCGTAGGGATAATCTCTTTGATCATGATTAATATAAGGTTCTTCATCTGTATCATCATTAATCTGTTCAGTTTTCCACTCATCGCATAAATAATCAGGAACTGAGGCGCTTTGAGAACCAGCCAATTTTGAGAAAGCTGGGACTTTATGAGGCTCTTCTTTTATTTCATAATTACCACTGGCAAATTCATTAGGGAAACGTTCTTTACAAATTTTTATTGCTTTAATACGTGTAAGTGTTCTAATAGCAAGACGACCGCCAACATACAAAGCATACTGCCTTGTAAGTGCGACTTTATCCAATGACGCCATTACAGGTTGTCTTAAAGCTTGATTAACAGCTTGTTGAACAGATTTAATTGGCCAAGTAAAACTTGTGTAATCATCAATCTGATTTTCTATAACAATTTTTGAACCCTCTTGAGCAAATTGAGATAAAAGATTATCTACAGAAGATGGGATATGATGCAAATCTTTAACTGTAATTCCCCAATCTGAATTATATCCATCACCTACACGAATCCATCCTGCATCTATTAATTCTTGAGTATCTAAATGTGTTCCCCATTGATCTGTAATTGATCTAAGTCCATAATCATCTTTTAACATATCTCTATGTTCAGCTACCCAACCTGAGTGTGTATCTTTTGGACCAGATTCATTACCAGAAGCACCACGTACAGTATATACCTTTCCACTAGGATCTATCCAATAAGCATGATTATAATCAGCTGTAATATCAATCGTCATTGAATCAACAGCTGCTGCCCTATTTTTAAGCATTTGGATTAAAGTGTTATTAACTTCTCCCTCATTTGAGAACCATTCACCTTTAGGCTTTCCCATAAAACGACGAGGATATCCGCCAGGAGAATTTTGATCTAAATTATCTTCATTAATCTCGTGTGTATAATTTGGTGGTAGGGGTGAAAAAGGCTCTCTACGATCTGTAACTAATGTATCCCAAGTTGTATTATGAGGCATGTGAACTAAATTCAAATCTTTAAAATCCTTAGAATACTCAAGTGCTGTTTGATCTTCACCGAGCTCATTCTTCTCAGTCTCTTCTAATTCCTTGTCATAAGACTCTATCTTACGAGTATCATTCTTAGAGAATAGATTTGAAAACATAGAAATAAATTGGCGCCATACCTCTTTAGTACGTGGTTTACCAGTTGTGCAAGGTTCAGCTGATGTTTCATCATCACTAACACTATCAGGTTGAAGAGCGATCTCTTTATCATCTCCACCCTCTGCAAATTGCCAGTCATTATCTGGAGCATTAAATAAGGATGGTAGAAAATCAGCTATCTTTTCCATGATCAATGAACTTTCTTTATCAGTACCAATGCTAAAATATGTACGATTTCCTTTATTAGGACTAAAGATCACTGTATCAAGTTCAATTTCTTTTCCTTCAAATTCATCAGCTCCAATATATTCCTTAGCTGTATCACGCTTCATGTAAGCAATAGTGATATGAGGTTTATACTCATCTGATACAAGACCTTCAGCACATTCAAACTTATCACAAATCATCTCATTGGCTTTCTGAAGATCATCGCTAATGACTTCGACAGTAAGAACATCAAAAGGAAGTTCTGGAGGTTGAAAATGACGTACCTTCCCAAGCTTTGCTTTAAAGGGTTTAGAATCATTAAACGATCGGCGAACATGCTTCCCATCATCAGTTAATAGACCATATTTAATAGTTACATGTGATTCAAGCTCACGTCCAAACTTATCACCATCTAAATAAACATCCTCATCAGGAACGTTGCGAACTCCCCACGCAACAATCTCCTGGGCCAAGTCATGAGGAACTAAAGCCATAACACAGGAATAGTTACCCTGCTTAATCTTTTTAGTTTGAGCTATTTTTTGTTGTTTTATAGGAATATTTAACTCTTTTAATGCTTCTTCAGATATAGTACTTCCAAATCGTGGATGATCACCAAGAATAGTATACATGTTGACATCTGGCAATCCTTCAAAACCCTTTTGTGTATGTTCAAAAATAGCATATGGAGGACCTTGTTTTAACGAATCATCACCATAAGGATTATAAGCAGCTACAACATCTTTCTTAGAGAATAACTTAGCTACTTGAAGTTTAGGAGATTGAACTCTAGATCGAGCATTCTTAATTCGTTGAACAGTTTGCTGAATTGACTTAACAGGCCACTCAAATGTGTAATTTGTACCATATGAACCAGGAACTGCTACAGTAATAATTGCGCCTTCTGGTGCAAACTGAGCAATAACATCATCAACAAATGAAGGAATACTATCTGTATTATCTACAGTAATCCCCCAGTCTGTACCGAAAGAATCCCCAATTCTAGTCCATCCCAGGTCAACCAATGAATAAGTTGTACCAGAAAAACGACTAGGATCTATTCCATAGTCTTTCTCGAGCATATCTAAATTCTTTAATATCCAACCACCATGAGTATCATTTTTCCCTGCGTCAATGCCAACATCAGTACCATCAGCTCCACGGACCTGAAATACTTTACCATTTGGATCTATCCAATAAGCATGATCATATCCTGCGTCAATATCTAAAGAAGCATGAACTGGTTGTTGTCTTACTCTTTTAGCTTGATAAATAGCTTTTTTAAGAGAAGGGAACGGATCAGAAAGATCTTGATATTCACCAGTTAAATCATCAATTTCAACACCGCCACCAGTATAATGTTGTGCTACAAAATTATCTAAATATGAAGGAAGAGTATTTATATCTGCTACTTCCATAGCAAAGTCATAATCTGACTCAGTAGTAACACGAGTCCAACCAGCTTGAATCATATCATCAGCAATAGCATGATGTCCATAAGGACCATGAATACTTGTAGAAATACCATAGCTATTAAGTAATTCTTTATTTTTTGGTATCCATCCAAGATGCCCACCAATGTTGCTATCATCAGGAGCAAACGCAAATTCTTTACCATCAGACGCTATCCAATATTTATCAGCAAGACGAGCTGTAATACCAAGTGATGCCTTCTTCTCAGATTTCTCAACTTGCTTTAATACATTATCCCAATTATCAAATTTGATAGCATGATCATCAATATAAAATTTAGCAAAAGGTTTCTCACCCGCAAATATAGAATCATAAGGAATATCATGCTTATCTAAATATTTTTTAATTAAATCTAATCCTTCTTCAGTATCACCACGGCAAGAGTAAATGATAACATTATAACCTAGGTCCTGGAGTTTTTTTAATGCTTCTTTCGCGCCTTCAATAGGTTCACCGATATCAGGAAATTTAGCTGGTTTTGCAATGGTCTTATCAAGATCCACGCAAATATCTGTCTCAGCTTCTTTCTCAAATGCTTCTTTTAAAAAAGCATTTTTAAGAGAAAAATGTTTTGCTTCAGCACGAGCATCCTCAACCGTAAAAATAATACCTTCTACAGCAGAATCAATACCCAGCTGTTCTGTTACAAAATAATGCTCAGCTTGATTGGCATCCCACATATACATGTCTTCACCAGTATCTACACAGCGTAAGCAGTGATTTTTTGAATTAAGCCATAATTGTTCGGCTTGCTTTGGAGATGGATTTTTAAAAATGCGAACTTCTAAACCATCTGGAGAAGTTAAACGTTCAATTTGAGCAGCTTCAGTAACAATCTTTTTAATTAAGGGAAGTTCTTGCAAAGTAACCTGTCCACCAGTTTCTTGCATTAAAGTTTTTAATTTTGAAAGAATGCCAAAGAATCCAAAACGCTGA
>CAAGKR010192391.1_pt1 | contig 11402 bp, 11 predicted proteins | sample 2556971 | NCBI WGS metagenome assembly CAAGKR01 (sample SAMEA5207829, study PRJEB30636) | soil metagenome | biome: forest; feature: boreal; material: soil | place: USA | collected 2011-09 | depth 1 m
AGCTCGTCTTCCATGCGGAGGAGCTTGGCGGTCTCCTCTTCAGTGAGCTTGTACACCGGAATGCCGGTCCACAGCGCGAGCACTTCGGCGATCGACTCTTCGGTGACCTCGTTGAAGAGATCCACGCCCTCGGAGCGCCACTCGCTCTCCTTGGCCGAACGCTGCTCGAGCAGCTCCTTCTCACGGTCGCGCAGGTTCGCGGCGCGCTCGAACTGCTGCGCTTCGATCGCGGCTTCCTTGTCTTTCCGGGTGGTCGCGATCTCGTCCTCGAGCTCGCGGTAGTCCGGCGGAGCCTGCATGCGACGGATGCGCAGACGCGATCCGGCTTCGTCGATGAGGTCGATCGCCTTGTCGGGAAGGTGACGATCGGAGATGTAGCGGTCGGCGAGGTTCGCCGCCGCCACCACTGCCTGGTCGGTGATGGTGACCCGGTGATGCTGCTCGTAGCGGTCGCGCAGGCCCTTCAGGATCTCGATCGTGTGCGGAACCGTGGGCTCCTCGACCTTGATCGGCTGGAACCGGCGCTCGAGCGCGGCGTCCTTCTCGAGGTGCTTGCGGTACTCGTCGAGCGTGGTCGCGCCAATGGTCTGGAGCTCACCCCGCGCGAGCATCGGCTTCAGGATGCTCGCGGCGTCGATCGCGCCTTCGGCCGCGCCCGCACCGACGAGCGTGTGCAGCTCGTCGATGAACAGGATGATGTCGCCGCGAGTGCGGATCTCCTTCAGCACCTTCTTGAGGCGCTCCTCGAAGTCGCCGCGGTAGCGAGAACCCGCGACCAGCGCGCCGAGGTCGAGTGTGTACAGCTGCTTACCCTGGAGTGTCTCGGGCACGTCGCCGCCGACGATGTCGCTCGCGAGTCCCTCGACGATGGCGGTCTTGCCGACGCCGGGCTCACCGATCAGCACCGGGTTGTTCTTCGTGCGGCGCGACAGCACCTGCATGACGCGCTCGATTTCCTTCTCGCGCCCGATGACCGGGTCGAGCTTTTTGTCGCGCGCGAGCTGCGTGAGATTGCGACCGAACTGATCGAGCACGAGCGATCCGGAAGGCTGCGCCTCGCCCGACGCGCCACTCCCCTGCGGCGCGCCTTCCTTGGCGCCCGCGTAGCCCGAGAGCAACTGGATGACCTGCTGACGGACGCGCGAGAGATCCGCGCCGAGCTTCACGAGTACCTGGGCGGCAACGCCTTCACCCTCGCGGATGAGGCCGAGCAGGATGTGCTCGGTGCCGATGTAGTTGTGGCCGAGCTGCAGTGCCTCGCGCAGTGAGAGCTCGAGGACCTTCTTCGCGCGGGGCGTGAACGGGATGTGACCCGAGGGCGCCTGGCCGCCGTGCCCGATGATCTCCTCGACCTGGGCCCGGACCGCCTCGAGCGAGATGCCGAGCGACTCGAGCGCCTTGGCCGCGACGCCCTCTCCCTCGTGGATCAGGCCGAGCAGGATGTGTTCGGTCCCGATGTAGTTGTGATTGAGCAGGCGCGCCTCTTCCTGCGCCAGGACGACAACTCGGCGGGCTCGATCGGTGAAGCGCTCGAACACGGTATGGATCCGCCTCTCGTTCAGTCGGATGGACGCCCTTCACCCGCAGGGAAGTTGGCTTCAGGCGCCATCCGATAAGTGTAATCGGCCGTCCAGCTTCGATCTTGACGGTTGAGCGTCGAACGGAGCTGGCATCCGTTGTCCCCCTTTTCAGCAATCTTGGGTTGGAGAATGTTCCCGCCGCTGCGTAGCGTGGTTGCATGACAGGCCCGGGAGGAGTCACCACCCCGGCACCGACCGTCGCGTTGATCCCTCTCGCCGACGATCTGGCCCGGGTCGAACAAACGCTCCACGGGGCGGTTCGCACCGCTGATCCCTTCCTAGCCGATGTGGCCGCGCACCTGATCGAAGCGGGCGGGAAGCGCATCCGGCCCACGCTCGCGCTCTGCGCTACCTACGCGAGCAGTTCCGCCACTCGGGCCAACGACGACGCGATCACGGGGGCAGTCGCCGTCGAGCTGGTCCACCTTGGCTCGCTCTACCACGACGACGTCATCGACGAAGCCGAGACCCGGCGCGGCGTGCCCAGCGTCAACGCACGCTGGAGCAACATCGTGGCAATCCTCGCCGGCGACTTCCTGCTCGCCCGCGCGTCATCCCTCGCGGCGTCGCTCGGTGCCGATGTGGCCGGGCTCCTGGCGGCGACGATCGGCGAGCTCTGCCGCGGGCAGGTCCTCGAGCTCCAGCATCTCTTCGACACCACGCGCAGCGAGGACGGCTACGAATCGACGATCGCAGGCAAGACCGCTGCGTTGTTCGCGACGTCGTGCCGGATCGGCGGCATGGTGGCGCGAGTGCCCGATCCCACCCTCGATGCGCTCACCCGGTTCGGACGCCACCTGGGGATGTGCTTCCAGATCGTCGATGACGTCCTCGATCTCACCGCCAGCGAAGACACGCTCGGCAAACCGGCGGGACAGGATCTCCTCGAGGGCGTCTACACGCTGCCGGTCATCTACGCGCTGCGCGAGTCCCCCGAGCTCCGCGAGCTGCTCGGACAACCGATCGACAACGAGCAGCTCACCGAAGTGCGCAGCATCGCGACGAGCAACGGCGCGGTCGACGCCGCTCTCGGCGTCGCTCGCGACCACGCGGTCAAGGCGCGCGACGCGCTCGATGGTGCCGAGGGGCTCGATATCGAGGTGAGCGAGGAGCTCGGGCGCCTCGTCGACGGTTTGGTCACGCGCGAGCGCTGACTGTCCCGCGCCGCGATCGCGCGAGCTCACGGTACGTACACACCCAGCGCCGCCACCACCCCGTAGAGGCACATCGCGGCACCCATCGCGGTGAACACCAGCGTCTCGACGCGCCGGTTGCGGACGATCAGCGCCGCCGCGATGACGAGCGGGAACGCGTTGAACGCGTACCGCTCGAACGAGTCGAGGTTGCGCGAAGAGAGCGCTACCACCACGGTCACCGCGGCGAAGAGCCCGTACGACACCGGAAGACGTCGGAACACGACAACGACCAGCGCGATGGCGATGACGGCCCACCCAACGTGCAGCAACGGCCCGATCCGGTCGTGATCGAAGAATTCGGAGAGTGCATTCGCGATTCCCGTGAACGGATCGACGGTGCGACCGCGGTGAGTGGACTCAGCCTGGATCCGATAGGGGTCGAGAAGATCGCCCGTGCGGTCACGCGTCCAGACGAGGAACACGAGCGTGCCGAGCGGAGCCGCCACGACCGCGAAGACGCGTTCCACGCGGCTCCGGATGCCGGCGGTCCGGAAGCCGCGCCACGCTTCGACCGCCGCCGGTATCGCGATCACGACACCGAGCGGGCGGGTGAGGGCTGCGAGCGCGCCGAAGAGTCCGGCCGCGGCGAAGCGGTTGGTACGAAGCATGAGGAAGGTCGCGACCGAGAGGAGCAGGAACATCGGCTCCGCGTAGCCCCACACCATCACAAAGGCAGGCGGTGCGATGCACGCGAACCACGCGGCGCGTCGAGCGGCCTCGACGTCGCCCGTCTCGTGCATCACGAGGCGGTGGATCAGCAGCGCGAAGCCGAGCGCACACACGTTGGCCAGAAGCACGAGCGCCACCCGCGTGGACCCGGGGGTGATCACGTTCAGTGCCCGCGTCGCGAGCGGGTAGAGCGGGAAGAACCGGTACGACTCGGGATCCGCGGCGTAGCCGAACCGAGCGATGGTGTTGTAGATGCCGGCGTCCCACCCGACGAGGGTGACCTGCGCGTTGCGGGCCAGGGCGCTGCGCGGATACTCGTCGACCACGAAGCGCGCCGCCCCGAGGCTTGCGAGCACGATGACTCGGGCAAGGATCCAGGCAGGGAGCGTGTCTCGGAGCGCGAGCGGGCAGCGTTTCCAGATCTCCGCGGCTCGCACGGCCGGTCACTGTAACGGTGAGGGGTTCAGGCAGTTGTGACGTGCGTCCCTTGAACCGCGCGCCCAGCGCGCGTACGGTGCTACGGAACGAAGTACGCGAAGAGAGCGAACGGCTGCGAGCCGGGTATCCCGGCTCGCCGTGAGCGACCCATAGTCAGGAGCACACGCGATGGGACTGTTCGACAAGGTGAAGGGCGCCAAGCAGCAGGCAGCAGACGCGATGCAACAGGCAACTGCCATGCAACAGGCCGCCGGAGCCCAGACTGGTGGCCTCCCCGGAGCCGACACGCCGGGCATGGGCGGCCAGGACATGGCTGCGATGGCCGCTATGTCCCAGAAGTTGAACAAGATCGCTACTGCGGGCGTCGAGGCCCCGGGCGTGATCCATTCGATCCGTGCGACCGGAACTCCCGACATCAGCGGCGCCACGATGACCGACTTCGAGGTGACGATCCGTCCCGAGAGCGGCGAGCCGTACCAGACGACGATCGAGCAGAGCATGTTGCCGTTCCAGATGGAAGGCATCTCCGAGGGCATGGCCGTCGTCGTGAAGTACGACCCCGACAACCCGACGGCCGCGATCCTTCACAGCTGGTAACGAAAAGAACCGAGCAGGGAGCCTCGACATGGGTCTCTTCAAAGATGCGAAGGACGCGCTCAAGGGCGCGAAGGAACTCGGCGACTACCACGGCGGTATGCCGTCGGTGAAGGGCTCGTTCCAGGACATCAAGGCCGTCACCGACGACCGAGGCCAGAACGAGATCCTCGAGAACGGCACTCCCGCGAAGGCGGTTGCGCTCGGCTTCGCGGTGCCGTCGGCTACCGAGAAGTACGCGATGCAGATCGAGCTCGAGATCCACCCCACCGAGGGTGAGCCCTACAAGGTCACCTACGTGTATCCGTCGGCGCGGCAGAAGACAGCCCTGTCGGTGGGGATGGAAGTGCCGGTGAAGATCAGCCCGAACGACCCGATGCAGGTCGCGGTGCAGTGGGACGCGCTCAAGGGCTCGATCGCGGCGTCGGGCGGCGAGATGAACGCGGTGATGCAGGGGCTGCAGAACACGTACGCCGGTACCGCCGACGCGGCCGGCCGCGCGTACCTCGCGGGTCGCGAGGCAGCTCAGACAGAGAGTGGTGCCGCGCCCCCAGCCGCGCCGGCCGCCGCGCCCGCCGATGCCAACGATCCAGCCGAGCGGATGAAGAAGCTCTCGCAGATGCGCGACGCCGGGCTGATCAACGCGGTGGAGTTCGAATCGAAGAAGAAAGAGATCCTCGCCGACCTCTGAGCGACTACCCGTCAGGCTGATCCGAGGCGAGCGAGTTCGTCGCGCACGCGTGGTTGCGCCTTGCCGATCATCGTGACGCTCGTGTTCCCGTCACCGTCGGGGCGGAACGTGACGGAGAGGCGGTAGAGCGTCTTCGCGAAGCCGAACATCACGATCTTGATCGTCGTGGTGGTGACGTTCGCCTCGTACACGAGGGTGTCGTACGACTCGTCCTTCAGCTTGTAGCCGGCATCACGAAGGACTTCGGGCGCCTGCGCGCGCCACGCACGGTGATTCGCGGCGTCGTCGCCCGGCAACGTGAACGCCACGTTCACTTCGTCTGCCACCGATTCCTCCAAGTCCGGCGCACGCGGCGCCCGAAGACGAGCGATAACGCGCGAAGGGCGCTCGCCAGCGAGCGAATGGTCGCGGCGCAGGTACCCTGCGCCGCAGGGAGCGAGCGAATGTTATGAGTTGCGTTCGTACACCAGGCGGAGGCCTTGGAGGGTGAGCCACGGCTCGAAGTGCTGGATCGTGCGGGAGTGCGGCATGATCAGCTGCGCGAGACCGCCGGTGGAAATTACCGTGCACGGCCCGAGTTCCGCCTGGAAGCGGTCGACGAGCCCGTCGACCTGGCCGCTGTACCCGTAAACCGCGCCGGACTGGATCGCCTCGATCGTCGACTTGCCGATGACGTTCTTCGGCGCCACGAGCTCCACCCTGCGCAGCATCGCCGCTCGCTCGAACAGCGCGTCGAGCGAGATCTCGATTCCGGGGAAGATCGCGCCACCGAGATACTCGCCCTTGACGCTCACCGCGTCAACGGTGTTCGCGGTGCCGAAATCGACGATGATCGTCGGGCCGCCGTAGAGGTCGTACGCGCCGATCGCGTTGGCGATCCGGTCGGCACCCACGTTCCTCGGTTCGTCGTAGAGGATCGGCATGCCGGTGCGTACGCCGGCCTCGAGGACGAGCGCGGGAAACCCGAAGTACCGCTCGCTCATCTCGCGGAGCGCGGCGGTGATCCGCGGCACTCCCGATCCAATTACCATGCCGGTGACCTGCGCGTGAGCGGTGCCGTGAAACGCCAGGAACTGCTGGAACATCAGCGCGAGCTCGTCGGACGTGCGCTCCGAGATGGTGGCGATGCGCCAATGATCGATGATCTCACTGTCCGAGAAGAGGCCGATCACGGTCTGGGTGTTTCCGCAGTCGATGGCGACGAGCACGGCTAGCCACCTTCCTTGATCGCGACGTCGAACGCGATGTCGAAGGCGATGTCGAGCGCGGGAGCGGACTGCGTGATCACACTCGTGGAGATCACGTCGGCGCCGGCGTCGGCGTAGGCGCGGACGTTCTCGAGGGTCACGCCTCCCGATACCTCGACCACCATCGGGACGGCCGAGCTGCGGACGAGATCCACGCAGTCGCGTATTTCGTCCGGAGTCATGTTGTCGAGCAGCACCATGCTCGCGCCGGCGCTGATCGCTTCCTCGACCTGCGTGATGCGATCGCACTCGACCTCGACCGCACGACCGGGCCACATGTCGTGCGCGCGTCGCACCGCCTCGATGATCCCGATGCCCGCGAGGTGATTGTCTTTCAGGAGCACGAGGTCGGACAGTGATCCACGGTGGTTCACGCCCCCGCCCGCCCGAACCGCCGCCTTCTCGAGCGAACGCAGGCCGGGCAGCGTTTTGCGAGTGTCGAGCATGCGCACCTGGTCACCAGCCGCGAGTACGAAGCGGTGCGTGGCGGTGGCGACGCCGGAGAGGTGACAGAGGAAGTTGAGCGCGGTGCGCTCTCCGGTGAGCACGGAGCGCAGTGGCCCGGTGACGTACCCGACCTTGGTCCCGGCCCCGGCGAGCCCGCCGTCGTCGACCAGCCAGGCGACCTGCACGTCGGGATCGAGCTGCGCGAAGACTTCCGTGGCACAGGCGGTTCCGGCGATGACTCCGTCGGCACGCACGACGACATCGGCGACGGCCCGCGCGTCACGCGGCACGAGCGCGGCGGTGATGTCGCCGAGCGGGCCCAAATCCTCGGCGAGCGCCCTGGCGACCACATCGCGGATGTCGGCGAGCGGGCCCTCGAACGAGTTCATGCCGTCGTGCCCGCGGCGGCGAGGAGCGGGACGAATTCGGGGTTGGGGTCGCCCGCGAACACGAAGCGCCCGAGATACTCGGGCGAGGACTCGGGAAAGTCGGAACGGGTATGCGTGCCCCGCGACTCGCAACGAGCCGTGGCGGCGCGCACGAGCGCGATGCTCACCGCGAGGAGGTTCGCCTCCTCGATGTCGGTGGGCACCAGCGACGCGAGCGCGGACGACGCGCGGCGGAGGCTTTCGGCGCTCCGTACGACGCCCGCGTCGCGCGTCATGATCCGCTGGAGCTCCTCACGGATCGGTGCGGCACTCGATATCAGCGGCACCGACATGACGCCTGACCGCGGCGTGTCGAAGTCGATCCCGCGGAGCACACCGGTGGCATCCGGCGAGTCCTTGCCGCGGGTGATCGCCTCGACGACGCGCGCCGCGAACACGAGGTTCTCCAACAGCGAGTTCGACGCCAAGCGGTTCGCGCCGTGGACGCCGGTGCAGGCCGCCTCGCCGCACGCCCAGAGGCCGGGGAGCGTCGTCGCGCCGTCGAGGTCGGTACAGACGCCACCGCAGAGGTAATGAGCCGCCGGAGCAACCGGCAACCAGTCGCGGGTGGGGTCGAGACCGACGGTCTGGCAGGCTCGCCAGATCGTGGGGAAACGGGCTTCGAACCCACTGATACCCGTGGCATCGAGCCACAGGTGGTCGAGCCCGCGCTCGTTGAGTCTCCGACTGATCGCACGCGCTACGACGTCGCGCGGCGCGAGATCGGCGAGCGGGTGCTCGACCGCCATGAACGCTCCGCCGTTGTCGTCGCGCAGGATCGCGCCCTCTCCGCGCAACGCTTCGGAAAGCAGCGGGCGCGGCATCGACGGGTGATGCAGCGCAGTGGGGTGGAACTGCATGAACTCGAGATCTGCGACCGCGACGCCGGCTCGCAGAGCCATCGCGACGCCGTCGCCGGTGGACAGGGGCGGGTTCGTGGTGACCGCGAAGCACTGACCCGCGCCGCCGGTAGCAATGACGGTGTGGGTCGCGCGCAGCGCCCGCTCGGTCCCCTGGGAGTCGACGGCGATGACTCCGGCCGCGCCGCCGTTCTCGACGAGGAGGTCGGTGGCGAGCCATCCCTCGTGGACTTCCGCGCCCGATCGCTGGACCGCGACCGTCAGCGCTCGCTCGATCTCGGCGCCGGTCGCGTCGCCGCCCGCGTGAACGACGCGTGGGACGGAGTGACCGCCCTCGCGCGCGAGTGCGAGTGTTCCGTCGACGCGGTCGAAGTGAGCCCCCAGCGCGATGAGCTCGCGCACGCGAGCCGGCCCTTCTGCCGCGAGCACCCGGACCGCGTCGGCATCGTTGAGCCCACCTCCGGCGGCGAGGGTGTCCGATCCGTGCAGCTCTGGCGAGTCGTCGTCTTCGACCAGCGCGGCAGCGACGCCGCCTTGCGCGTACCGGGTGGCCGACCAGCCGAGCTCGCCCTTCGTCAGCACCATGACCGAGAGGCCGGCATCACGGGCCCGGACCGCGGCCGAGAGGCCGGCTCCGCCACTACCCAGTACGAGCACGTCAGTCATGAGTGGGATACGACTCGGATCCAGTGTCGGCGGTTACGGCGTAGCGTCGCGCACATCGGGCACGGATTGGACACTCGGCCGGTTGTCCTCGTCGACGTGCACGACGAGCGGCTCGTACGCCTCGAGCTCGGCCTCGTTGTAGTGCGCGTAGCTGATGACGATCACCTTGTCGCCGGTGTGGACGAGCCTGGCCGCGGCGCCGTTGACGATCACGTCGCCGGGCTCGCCCCGAATGACGTAGGTCTCGAACCGGGCGCCATTGTCGATATCGAGCACGTGCACCTGCTCGTGCTCCATGAGATCGGCCAGCTCCATCAGGCGCGGGTCCAGAGTGATCGAGCCGACGTAGTTGAGATCGGCGGCGGTGATCGTCGCCCGGTGGATCTTCGACTTCATCATGATCCTGTGCATCGTGTCCCTACTTTCCCGCGGTATGCAGGCCCGCGTCTACCTGGACCCGATCGCCGTCGAACGAGATCGTGATGTTGTCGATGAGACGTGCGTTGCCGACGTAGGCCGCGAGCGCGATCAATGTGTCGGGCTCGATCCGCTCAACGGGTTGCAGCCTGGCCGCATCGACGATCTCGGCGTAGTCGACGCGCACGGCTGGTTCGGTCGCGAGGACCCCGGTGAGAAGCTCGCGCACGGCCTGAGCACCGCGCTCTCCTGAGATCACCGCGTCGGCCGCAGCACGCAGCGCTCGGATGAGCACGCTGGCGCGCCGGCGGTCGTCGGACGAGAGGTACGAATTGCGGCTCGACATCGCAACGCCGTCGGGATCGCGAATCAGCGGGCAGCCGACCACGGCGACCGGCAGGTCGAGGTCTGCCGTCATACGGCGCACCACGGCAAGCTGCTGCGCGTCTTTGCGACCGAAGTACGCCGTACACGGACCGACGATCGAGAAGAGTTTCGCGACGACGGTGGTGACGCCATCGAAGTGACCGGGCCGGCTCGCGCCACACAGCCGCTCCGTGAGTTCGGCAACGTGCACGGTGGTCCGCGCACCCTCGGGATACATCTCGGGAACCTGGGGCATGAACAGCACGTCGACACCCTCGGCGATCGCGACCGCGGTGTCGGTGTCGAGATCCCGCGGGTAGGCGTCGAGATCTTCGGTGGGCCCGAACTGGGCGGGGTTGACGAACAAGCTCACCACGACGGCGTCGTGCGCGGCGCGCGCGGCACGCATGAGCGAGCGGTGCCCTTCGTGGAAGTAGCCCATCGTGGGAACAAAGCCGACGGTGCCACCGCGCGCGCGCACGTCGTCGCACGCGACGCGGACGTCGACGATGGTCTCGACGATGATCACGCGTCTCCCTCCAACGCGTGACGCAACGCAGGATCCTCGCGGCTCGAGAGTCGACGCGCTTGCTCCGCGAGCGCGCGGTATGCGGGCTGCTCGTCGTCGGGTAGCGCGTCGAGGTGGCGCCGTACGGTGTCGACGTCGCCGCGCGCCACCGGGCCGGTGAGTGCAGCTTCGGGGCCAAGTGTCTCGACGTTCTCGAGCGTCGAGCGCACGAGCGGGAAGAGCGCGGCCGGGGGCACACCCGCGGCATCGGCAAGCCGGGCAGCCTGCCCGAGCAGCGCGACGAGATGGTTGGACGCCACGGTGGCGGCCGCGTGATACGTGACCCGGTCGGCGTCGCTCACGCGGAACGGACGCATGCCCAATGAAATCGCGAGCAGCTCGACTTCGGCTGGGCCGTCCACCGCGCACCACGACCCTGGCAGCCGGGCAACACCAGTGTCGGACGAGGGCAGCGACTGCAATGGATGGAGCGATCCGAGCTCGACGTCGGGACGCGCGACCCGGAGCTTGTGCAGCTCGTCGAGCGTGCACGCGCCGGAGAGGTGGACCACGAGTGCGCCGGTGCGCAGGCTCGGTGCGACCGCGGACGCGGCATCGGCGATCGCCGCGTCGGGAGTGGCGATCAGCACGAGCTCGGCGCCGGTGGCGGCGAGGGCAATGTCACATGCGGGTGCATCAAGCAGCTCTGCAGCCCGGAGCACCGACGGCGAGTCGGGCGCGCGGCCGGCAACCGCGATCGGCGTCCACCCACGGGCGGCCATCGCGACCGCGAGCGTGGTTCCCGCACGACCGGGCCCCACGAGGGCGAACGCCCGCTGCGTGTGATCGAGCACAGTGACCTCTTCGTTCCAGCCCCGTGTTGGGGGTGCCGGACTACTCGGGCATTCGCAACTCTACCCGTGCCGGCCGCACGTCTGCCCGGTCCGGAGGAACCGACGCTGTCCACTCGGCGTCGAGGTCCGACAGCGGCACGAGCACGAATGCCCGTTCCCTCAGGCGCGGGTGTGGCACCACAAGATCGGGCTCGTCGACCACCTCGTCGCCGACGATGAGCACGTCGACGTCGAGCGTGCGCGGCCCCCAGCGTTCGCGCCGAACCCGGTGCTCAGCAGCCTCGAGCCGCCGGGCGACATCGAGGAGGGCGCGGGGCGTGAGTTCCGTGTCGAGCGCGACGACGGCGTTGAGGTAGTCGTCCTGGGGAGGGCCGCCCACCGGCGCGGTTTCGTACACCGGTGACACCGCAACCACCTCGACGCCGGGCGTGCGCGCCAGAC
>CAAGKR010282914.1_pt1 | contig 11401 bp, 12 predicted proteins | sample 2556971 | NCBI WGS metagenome assembly CAAGKR01 (sample SAMEA5207829, study PRJEB30636) | soil metagenome | biome: forest; feature: boreal; material: soil | place: USA | collected 2011-09 | depth 1 m
CCCCGCGGTCGGCGGGGGTCGCAGCCACGATCTGATTATACCATCGTGGGCGGATCATAGGCGCCCGAGCACGGACGCGCACCTGCCGCAGACGTCCGGATGAGCGGGGTCGACTCCCACATCGGTCCGGATCTTCCAGCAGCGCGGGCACTTCTCGCCAGCCGCTCGCGCGACGCCCACAAAGACGCCGTCGGTGCCTTCGCTCAACGACACTTCGCCCACGATGAACAGGTCCGCCAGGTCCGGACGGGCCTCCAGAACGGCGACGGCATCGGCGGACGCCTCGATCGCGACGGCCGCCTCCTGGCTCTTGCCGATCGTTCCCGCGTTGCGCGCGTCCTCCAGAGCCTTTGTGACGTCTTCGCGGACCTCGCGCACGACCGCGTATGCGTCCCGCAAAGGAGAGGCGATCTCGTCGTCGACGTTCACGTCGGGCCACCCAGCGAGCTGGACGGAGACGATCGAGTCGCGCAGCACTTCGGGCGTCGACTGCCAGATCTCCTCGGACGTGAAGGTGAGGATGGGAGCGACCATGCGCACCATCGCTCCGAGCATGGCCGCGAGCACCGTCTGCGCGCTCCTGCGCGCGTGCGAGTCGGCCGCGTCCGCGTAGAGGCGGTCCTTCAGAACGTCGAGGTAGAAGGAGGAGAGATCGGCTCCGCAGTATTCGTAGAGATGGCGGTAGACCATGTGGAAGCGCCAATCGTCGTAGGCGGCGGTCACGTCGCGAACGAGATCGGAGAGCGTCACCATCATGTAGCGATCGAGCTCGGGCATCTCGTCGAAGGGCACGGCGTCGGCCGGGGCGTAGTCGTAGAGGTTCGAGAGCAGGAAGCGGAAGGTGTTCCGGATGCGCCTGTACGCCTCGCTCGTCCGGTCGAGGATCTCGCCGGAGACGGAGATGTCCTGGCCGTAGTCGGCGCTCGCGGCCCACAGCCGGATGATGTCGGCGCCGGAGGAGGCCACCACGTCGATCGGGCTCACCGTGTTGCCCAGCGACTTGGACATCTTGCGGCCTTCGCCGTCGACGATGAACCCGTGCGTCAACACCGCCCGGAAGGGCGGCTCGTCGTACGCGCCCACGCTCGTGAGCAGCGACGACTGGAACCAGCCGCGGTGCTGGTCCGACCCCTCGAGGTAGAGTTCGGCGGGGCGGCGGAGCTCGGGGCGGGCCTCCAGGACGCTCGTGTGCGACACGCCCGACTCGAACCACACGTCCAGGATGTCATCCTCGGGCTTGAGCTCAGTGCCGCCGCAGCGAGGGCACGCGGTCCCGGCGGGCAAGTACTCCGACGGCGCCTTGGTGAACCACGCGTCGGCGCCCTCCGTCTCGAAGAGCTCGATCACGGCGTCGAAAGTCGCGTCCGTCGCTACCGTCTCGCCGCATGCGACGCATGTGAACACCGGGATCGGAACGCCCCACGCCCGCTGGCGCGAGATGCACCAGTCCGGCCGTTCGGCGACCATGGACGACATGCGGTTGATCGACCAGCCCGGGATCCATCTGACCTTCGCGATGGCCTCCATCGCGCCCTCGCGCAGCGGCCGCACGCCCTCGTTGGCCACGTCCATCGCCACGAACCACTGCTCCGTCGCACGGAAGATGACCGGCTGCTTGCACCTCCAGCAGTGCGGGTAGCTGTGCGAGATCGTCCCGGCGGCCACCAGCGACCCGCGATCGCGCAGCCACTGCACGATCACAGGGTTGGCGTCGCGCACGCTGAGGCCCTTGAACGGGCCCCCGCCGGCATCGAACGTGCCGTCGTCGCGCACGGGCATCGGCATGGGCAGCCCGAACTTCTGTCCCACGATGTAGTCGTCCTCGCCATGCCCCGGTGCCGTGTGCACGGCGCCCGATCCGGTGGATAGGTCGACGTGCTCGCCCGTGATGATCACGCCCTCGGCGCCTTCGTGGATCGGGTGCCGGTAGTGCAGGCCTGCGAGCTTGGCGCCTGTCACGCGCGGCGGCAGGACCTCCCACTCGGACCAGCCGGCGGCCTCGGCGACCTGGTCCACCAGCGCCTCGGCCATGACCACCACCTCGCCGCCGTGCAGCACTCCGACGTAGGGCGCCTTTGCGGCCAGCGTGACCGCAACGTTGGCCGGAAGAGTCCAAGGCGTCGTCGTCCAGATGAGTACGGATACCGGCTCCGGGCGGTCCGCCCAGGGCTCAGGTCTCGACGTGAACTCGAACTTCACATAGATGCTGTCCGAAGGCTCGTCCGAGTACTCGATCTCAGCCTCGGCCAGAGCCGTTCCGCAGCGGACGCACCAGTGGATCGGCTTGGCGCCTCTGTAGATCATGCCGCGGTCGTACATCGCCTTGAAGATCTTGACGTTGCCGGCCTCGTAGGAGTGGTTGAGGGTCAGGTAGGGGTCGTCGAAGTCGCCTCGGACGCCGAGCCGCTTGAACTCGTCGGCCTGGATCGCGACGAACTTCATCGCGTGCTCCCGGCACAGCGCGCGGATCTCGGCCTGGGAAGCCGCCTTCATCCTCTCGGGCCCTAGGTTCTTCTCGACCATGTGCTCGATCGGTTGCCCGTGGCAGTCCCAGCCGGGCACGTACGGCGAGTAGTAGCCGCGCATGGTCTTGTACTTCACGACGAGGTCCTTGAAGACCTTGTTGAAGGCGGTGCCCATGTGGATGTGGCCGTTGGCGTATGGAGGGCCGTCGTGGAGGATGAACACCGGCCCGCCCGCGTTGACCTCCAGGGCGCGCCGGTACATGCCCAGCCCGTCCCAGAAGTCGAGCCAGGCGGGCTCCCGCGCGGCTAGGTTCGCGCGCATCGGGAAGTCCGTCGACGGAAGGTTCATCGTCTGCTTGTAGTCGGGCGTCTCGGCCACTGTTGCTCCCTCGTATGTCGTCCCGGCGCCGCTCCACTCATCGGACATGAAGAAGGCGCACGTCGTCTCGTCGCCGGGACGAAGCGCGCCTCTTGAAGATGGCGGTCACTCCGCGGTACCACCCAGCTTGCGCCGCCCCCTCGAAAGGAGTCCGCGCGCCACTCGGCCGCGTTCGATAACGGGGTGCGGACCCCGCCGGAGCCTACCCGGCTCGCTCTCGCCGTATCGGTCCGGGGCTGATGAGGTGATCTTCGGAGCGGACCCGCCGCGGGACTCCCACCGTGTCTCCCGCTCGCTTTGTGGCCGAAGGTGGCCGCCCCTACTGCGTCCTCGTCGTAGCCTCTTGCTCGCTATGTGCGCTCGAGCCGGCAAGGGCCTCGGGCGATGAAGCCAAGGGTAGCGCGGCTGGCGTGGAGGGTCAACGCGCGAGCAGCCGCCCGACCTCTTCGTCCGTCAATCCCGCGACCTCCAGCGTCTTGATCCTCGCGGCATGGCCGCGGACGACGGCGACGGCGCTCTTCGGCACGCCGAGCGCCTCTGCGACGACGCGGCAGACCGCCGCGTTAGCCTTGCCGTCGTCGGGAGGTGAGGTGACCCTCACCGAAATGACACCCCCCACCCCTGCCTCGATCGAATTGCGGCTGGAGCGGGGGGTGACTCGTACGATGATGCGGGCGCTCACGGGCGCCGTCCTAGTCGATCTCCTCGATGTCGACGTCTTCGTCGCGCTCGCCCATCGGTCCCCGCGGCGGCAGCGAGAAGTCGTCAAGCTCGTCGAGGGTCGGCATCTCAGGCTCGTCCAGCGCGGGCGCCGACGCCTCGCCGAGGATCAGCGAGCTGACGAGGCCGGTGTTGGACGCTTCCGCTTCAGGCTCGGGCTCCGGCTCGGGGTCGAACTCGAACTCGGGCTCGGGTTCAGGCTTCTGCTCGGCCACGGCGGTCTCGGCGACCTGGAACGACTCGGTCGCGGGGGCGCTGGAAGCCGGCTCCTCCACCGTGGCCATGTAGCCCCGCAGCATCGACAGGAAGCGTGCGCGGAACTCCTCCTCGGCTTCCTTGAGGCGCACGAGCTCCACCTGCGAGCGTTGCTTGTCCTCGAGAGCCGCGGACACGATCTCCTGCGACTTGGTCTCGGCGTCCGCCACCAGGCGCGCAGCATCCGCATCGGCGCGCGTCCGGATGTCGTCTGCGGACGTCTGAGCCGCGACCATCGTGTTCTGCAGCGTGCGCTCCATGTCCGCGTACGCGCGCACGCGGGCGGACGCTGCCTCGAGCTTCTCGCTCAGGTCGATGTTCTCCTTGAACAAGCGCTCGAACTCGTCGGCCACATCGTCGAGGAAATCGTCGACTTCCTCGGGGCTGTAGCCGCGCAGAGCGTTGCGGAACTCCTTGTGGTGGATGTCCAAGGGAGTGAGTTTCATCTCAGGCGATTCCTTTCGAATGCGCACCCGCGGTGCGCCAAGTCCTTGCACCTTGCACGATAGCAGACGCCGGCCTCAGCCCAGTCTCCGTGCGAACCCCGCGACCACTTGCAGAACGAGCCATGCGACGAGAGGGGCCAAGTCCAGACCGCCCTGTCCGACCGCGACTGTCGGGAGCACCCGGCGGAACAGCCCGATGTAGGGCTCGCAGATGCTCCCGAGTACTCGATAGAGATCCGCGACCAGCCCCGACTGGGTAGCGGAGACGACCCAACTCATAACGACGTACGCGAGGATGAGCCACCCGTAGAGATCGAGCAGCGACGCCAAGAGTTGCACCACGTCTACCGCCCCAACTCGCGGGAGCGGGCGGCGGCGGCGCGCACGGCGGCTACGAAGGCCTCTCGTACTCCGCGCGCCTCGAGTTCGTTGACGGCGGCGATGGTGGCTCCCCCCGGACTCGACACGGCTTCGATCACGGCCTCGGGGGTCTCGCCCGTCTTCTCGATGAGATCGACCGTTCCCCGCATCGTGGTCAGCGCGAGCATCTGGGCGGTCTCGCGGGACAGGCCCTCGCGCTCGCCCGCGCGGGCGAGCGCGTCGACGATCAGCGCCATGTAGGCGGGACCGCATCCGGATATCGCGGTGCACGCGTCCAGCAGGTCCTCGTCGAGCACGATCACTTCGCCCACGCATCCGAAGAGGTCCCCGACCAGCGCGACATGCTCGGGCGTGGCCCTGGTGCCTCCGCTCACGACGCTCATTCCCGCACCGACCAGTGCGGGGGTATTGGGCATGACGCGGACGACCGGCGTGCCTGCCGGCAGCATCGACTCTAGACGCGCGCAGGTGACGCCTGCAGCGATGCTGACCACAAGAGCATCTGCCAGGCCCGGCGCCAGGGCCCTGACGACCGGCTCGATGACCTGGGGCTTGACCGCGATGATGATTGCGTCGGCGCCGGTCACCGCCTCCGAGGCATCGGAAACCGCCGACACGCCATAGGCGGAGACGAGCTGATCCCGGCGCGCCTGAGAGGGGTCCGCGACGACTACCTGCGAGGCCTGGAGCGCTCCCGAGCCGACCAGACCGGCGACGATCGCCTCTCCCATCCGGCCGCCGCCGACTACGGCGAGACGCCTGACGGCGGAGTCCACGATCGCGCCCTACTCGCCGAAGACGTTGGCGCCGTGAGATCTCACGCGGTCGCCGACCGAGACGTCGACGTTGCGCGGCGAGAGCATGTAGACCTTGTCCGAGACCTTCTGGATGCTTCCGTCCAGGCCGTAGGTCAGCCCCGCCGCGAAGTCCAGGAGCTTCTTGCACAGCTCGGCGTCGGTTCCGAGGAGGTTCACGATGACCGGCTGGCCGGCCTTGAACTTGTCGGCGATGGTCTGGGCTTCGGCGAAGCTGCGCGGCTCGATCGTGTGGATCTTGACCTGGGGGGCCGCGGGGCGATCGGCCGGGTTCGGCACGGCGCGCAGCGGTGTCGCGTCGCGGGCCCGCGCGACGTCGGGCTCGCGCCTGACGCGACGCACGGACAGGGGCTCTGAGCCATACGGCGACGTGTAGGTCGGCGCCTCGGGCTCCTCGTAGTCGGCGTCGCCTTCGTCCTCGTCGTATTCAGCCGGACCGTAGCCGTCGTCGTACTCTTCGTCGTACTCGTCGGCGAGTCCGAGCATCACCTTGACTCGGTGCATGAAACCCATCGGGCTTGTCTCCTGACTCATCCCCGTCCGCGCGCGACACGCGGGACTACCGGCCGAAGAGGGCTCTGCCCACGCGAACGATTGTAGCGCCTTCCTCTATCGCCACGGGGAAATCATTGGACATCCCCATGCTCAATTCGGTGAGTTCGACGGCGTTGCAATGCAGCGACTGCAAGCGACCCATCCAGTGGCTGCACTCGCGGAACACCTTGCGCGCCGTCTCCGGCCGCCCCAAAGGCGCCATGGTCATCAGCCCCCGCACCGTGACTCCAGGGAGCTCGCAGGCGCGCCTGACAGCCTCCTCGGCCTCGTCGAAGGTCATCCCGTGCTTGGATCGCTCGCCGGAGACGTTGACTTCGAGCAACACCGGCTGCACCAGCTCGGACTCGCGGGCCCTGCGGTCGATGGCGACCAGCAGCCCGAGGGAGTCGACGCTGTGGATCAGCGCGGCGCGACCGACCACCTGCTTGACCTTGTTGGACTGCAGGGTCCCTATGAAGTGCCATGTCTCGTGCGGGAAGAGCGCCTGCTTGCCGACGAACTCCTGGGCACGGTTCTCGCCGAACTCGTGCATGCCGGCGGCGATCGCCTGCGAGACCTCGGCGATCCCGACGCTCTTGGTGACCGCGACCAGGCACACGTCCGCGGGATCGCGTCCGGCCACGTCGGCCGCGTCGGCGATCGCGCGGAGCACCTTGCGGTATCGCTCCGCGACGGCGCTCATCTTGGATCTACCCGGCGGCCGGTGGTTCCGGCGGCGCCTCGAACGTGCCGGTCATCATGTACCGGACACGCTCGCCGATGTCGACGGCGTTGTCGGCGATGCGCTCGAGGTAGCGAGCCGCCAGCACCATCGAAGAGGCCCACTCGATGTCCTCCTCGTCGGTCAGGCGCGCCAGCTCCCGGAAGAACTGCTTGTAGAGGTGGTCGATCGGCTCGTCGAGCTCCTGGAGCTTCCTCGCCATGTCGAGGTCGTTGTTCTCGAGCGATTCGATGCATGCATCGAGCACCCGATGCACCAGGTTGCCCTGCGCCTGGATGAGATCGTAGAGCGTCTGCGGTCCCTTGCGGTCCGCCGTGCGGAGCGCCGCTTTCGCGATGTTGACCGCGAGGTCGCCCATGCGCTCCATGTGCCAGGCGACGTACGTCAACGAGTGCAGCAGACGAAGGTCCCGGGCGACAGGGAACTGCGTCGCCATGACCTCGAGGGTGGCCTCCTCGAGCGCCATCGTGCGGTGATCGATCTCGTCATCCGTGTCAATGACCCGCTGAGCGAGTTCCACGTCACCCTCGACGAGCGCTTGAACGCTCAGTGTGGTCTGCTCGACGCAACGGCCGCCGATCGCGAGGACCTCGGCTTTGAGAGCCTTGAGTTCTTGCCTGAAGCCTTCGCGCATACCTCTCACGACCTTCCTTCGCTACCGCGTGGGCGCCTCGCGCCCGGACCCTTCACGGAGTGCCGGTCACCGATTCGGGGTCCCGGCAATCTTACTCCACGACCGGTGGGATCCGTTCCATGCAGGCGACTTCCGTGTGACCTTCTTGTGACACTGCAACCTCGACCTTGACTCGATGCTTAGACCTGCGCCACACGGTCGGCGCCGACCGCCTCGCCTAGCCGAACCGGCCGGTGATGTAGTCCTCAGTCCGCCGGTCCTTCGGGGCGGTGAACAGAGTCGCCGTGCGGTCGTATTCGATGAGGTGCGCGGGCTCACCCGCACCCTCCTGCAGGAAGAACGCGGTGTAGTCCGAGACGCGCGCCGCCTGCTGCATGTTGTGCGTGACGATCACGATGGTGATGCGGTCCTTCAGCTCGGCCATGAGGTCTTCGACCTTCTGGACCGACGTCGGGTCGATGGCGGAGCAGGGCTCGTCCATCAGCAGCACCTCGGGCTCGACGGCCAGGACACGCGCGATGCAGAGCCGCTGCTGCTGCCCGCCGGAGAGTGTGAGGCCTCCCCTGCCCATGATGTCCTTGACCTCTTTCCACACGTTGGCGCGCTTGAGGGACTCCTCGACGATCCCGTCGAGTTCGCTCTTCTTGCGGACCCCGTGCAGCTTCGGGCCGTAGGCGACGTTGTCATATATCGACATCGGGAATGGGTTCGGCTGCTGGAAGATCATCCCGACCCTGCGCCGGAGGTCGACCGGATCGACTCCCGGCGCGTACACGTCCTGGTCGTCGAGCGTGATCTTGCCCTCCACACGGGTGCCCGGGATCAGGTCGTTCATGCGGTTCAGGCAGCGCAGGAACGTGGACTTGCCGCACCCCGACGGGCCGATGAAGGCGGTGACGGCGTGCCGCTTGATGCTCACTGTGATGTCCGTGAGCGCGTTGAAGTCCCCGTAGAAGAAGTCCAGCTTCTCCACCTTGAACTTGTCACCGTGGTCGAAGGCCGGGCCCTGACCCGGAGCCACGAAATGCGAGGCGAGCGCTTCGCTCATCCCTGCATCCTCCTGTTCCTGCGTCCGATGTACCGAGCGGTGAGGTTGAATCCGAGCACCATGAGGACGAGCAGCAACGCCGTGCCGTACGCCGAGGGCATGTTGATCCCCTCTTGCGCCATGAGCATCAGGTTCACCGGCATCGTGCGGCCGGGGTCGAGCGGAGAGACTGGAGCGTTGATCACGGTGCCCATCGTGTAGATGACGACCGCGGTCTCACCGGCGGCGCGTCCTGCCGCGAGGATGACGCCCGTGATGATGCGCGGCATGGCCGAAGGGAGCACGATGCGCGACACGGTCTGCCACTTGGAGGCCCCCAGACCGTAGGAGCCCCACCGGATGTACTTCGGCACCGCGCGGATCGCCTCCTCGGTGGCCCGCACGATGATCGGCAGGAGGAGGAACGCGAGAGCGAGCGCGGCCGCGAGGACGGAGAAGGGCATCCCGATCCCCTCGACGAACGCCGCCACTCCGAACAGGCCCATCACGATCGAGGGCACGCTGGCGAGCGAATCCGCGGCGAAGCGGATCGTGGAGACAAGACGGCCCTGCACGGCGTACTCCGCCAGGTACACCGCGGCGAGAACCGCGATGGGCGTCGTGATCAGCATCGCCAGCGCCGTGACGTAGACGGTCGCCTGGATCGTCGGCCAGATGCCACCCTCCATGTTCACGCCGTGGGGCCACGTGAAGATGAACGCCGGCGTGAGCTGCCCGATCCCGTTGACGATCACGTAGAGCAGGATCGTGCCGAGTGCTCCCACGGTGGCGATGGCGGTCAGCCAGATCACGCCGAGCGCCAGTCCGTTGGTGACACGTTTGTCCATGCGCTCCCGGGACTGCACGCCTAGCTCATCTCCTTGCCGAACCTCGAGATCACTCGGATAGCAGCAACGAAGACCATGGAGATGACGAAGAGCACGATGGCCACCCCGAAGAGCGCCGTGCGGTGGTCTCCGGCGGCGTAGGGCATGTCCATGACGATGACCGTCGTCAAGGTGAGGAACGGCTTGAAGATGCCCTCGGGGATGACTCGCGCATTGCCGGCGACCATCACCACGGCCATGGTCTCGCCGATCGCACGGCCCATGCCGAGGATGATGGCGTCGATGATCCCGATCTTGGCGGCCGGCAGCAGGACGCGCGAGATCGTCTGCCACTTCGTCGCTCCCATGGCGTAGGACGCCTCACGGATGCCCTCCGGCACGGAGCGAAGGGCGTCCTCCGTGAGCGCGGCGATCGTTGGCAGGATCATCACGGCGAGGATCAGCCAGACCGTGAAGAGCCCGAAGCCCAACCCCCCGAACACCTGCGCGACTATGGGGCGCAGCAGCACGAGCCCGAAGAAGCCGTACACGACCGAGGGGATGCCCGCGAGCAGCTCCACCGCCGGCCGCACGAACTCGCGCACCCGGGGGCTGGCGACCTCGGAGAGGAACACCGCCGTGCCGATCGCCAACGGCCCACCGATGGCCAGCGCGCCCGCCATCGCGAGCATGGAGTTGACGATCAGCGGGAGGATGCCGAAGAACCCCTTTGTCGGGAACCACTTCGCACCGGTGAGGAACTCCCATATGCCGACCTTGGCGAAGATGGGCCAGCCCTTGAGCCCGACAAAGAGGAAGATCAGACCCACTCCCACCACTGCCACGAACGCGCACAGCAGGAAGAGGTTCTTGAGCAGGGCCTCCTTGAGGTAGGTCGCCTTCGAGATCGTCGTAAGGCCCCGATCCGAGCGGGGGCGGGGCGTGTTGGCGGCGTCGGCGGGGTCATCCACGCACATGTCGGGGCCCGGACCGCCGTCCTTCGTATCCCGGTCTGCGGTCACGTCACACGCCCCCTTCCTTGATCGGAAGGAAGCCTGCATCGCGAACAACCGTCTCCTGGATCTCGGGCGAGAGCACGTAGTCGATGTAGGCCTTCGCGAGGCCGGTCGGCTGGCCCTTCGTGAAGAAATGGAGCAACCGGGACACAGGGTAGGTGCCATCGGAGACCGTGGCGCCCGTTGGGACGACCCCGTCCACGGCCAGGGCCTTCACGGACTTGTCGACGAACCCCAGCGAGATGTAGCCGACGGCCCCACGTGCCTGCGCGACCACGAAGCGGACCTGCCCGGTGCCCGAGAGAACCGCTGCTGTCGGGTCGAAGTCCGCGCCCTTCAACACGATCTTGGAGAACGCCTCGCGAGTCCCGGACGCCTCGTCGCGGTTGACTAGTCCGATCTCCAGGTCGGGCCCCCCGACCTGACTCCAGTTGGTGATCTTCCCTTCGAAGATCTGCGCGACCTGAGTCGTGGTCAGCGCGGCGACCGGGTTGGACGGGTTGACGATCACAGCGATCGCGTCACGGGCGATGGGCCAGTCGACGAGTCCGAGTCCGGCCTCCGCCGGCTTCAGGTCGCGAGAGGACGTACCGATGCCGGCCGAACCGTTGCTGACCGCCAAGATGCCCTCGGACGAGCCGTTCCCCATCGCCAGCACGCGCTTGCCGGGGTTGGCGGCGTTGAAGTCCTCGGCCGCCACCTCGGCGATCGGGAGAACGGTCGTGGACCCCGTCACGATCAGGCTCGTCTGGGACGCGCCCTCCTGCCTCGCGCACCCGGCAAGTGCGAGGGTGGCGACGGCGACGACCAGGATGCACGCCATAGAACGCCGCAGGCTCACAGGGGACTCCCGAGGATGCACGCGAGCGCGCCGTGGCGCCCTGTAGGGCCTTCGGCGCGATGGGAGAAGAACGCATCGGTCCGCTCGGCAGTGCACAGAGTGCTGCGGACCTGAGACGAGAACGGCACACCGACCCCATTCAGGCTCTGCGACACAACAGCGCCCAGGTCCAAACGGCCCCGGGCCGCGGCAATACTACCAAACGCCTCGGCGAATTGCGACAGGATCTCGTCCCCTACTTCGTAGTGACATTCCCCTATGTGCGGCCCCACGTATGCGAGCAGCTCAGAGGTGCTGCAACCGGCGACGGCCGCGAGCC